>ENA-UOVY01000051-UOVY01000051.1-plant-metagenome-genome-assembly--contig:-NODE-51-length-67398-cov-621.723104_pt1 | contig 67398 bp, 35 predicted proteins | sample MGYA00249840_ERZ761561 | MGnify/ENA primary metagenome ERZ761561 (study PRJEB28882, sample SAMN05720143) | plant metagenome | isolation source: Guanajuato, Mexico | place: Mexico:Guanajuato, Mexico...
AGAGCGACGGCATGAGGGCGAGAATAGTTCCAGTGGGTTTATGCCATCTCATGAGCTCTATGATCGACCGGGCTTTGTGCCGCCCGCTCTTCGAATTAGCTGGATTTGTGGGCGAATGGTCCCTGACCTGACTGTCAGAGGTATTTGTCGACAGATTTCTAGCACAGAAGTCTTGGGCGAGGGCAGGGCTCAATCTCAATGACAAGTTTCTAGGGGTGGCCGCTGGTTTGCGCTTGAATAATCCGCAGTTTCGTTGGTTTGGAGTGAGTACTAGTCTTATAAAAGGTAAGGCGATCTGATTGAGCCTATGCGAGGAACACATATCGAGGTTTTTGTCTATCTCGGTGTTAGATTGATGTAATGATGGACAGAGTTATTTCAGAATACTGCAGTCATACACGAGTTTCATCTGAGCTGGAATCAAACAATCCAGATTGAACGTTAGCGCACAGACCGCTTGTCAGAACACCTAAGCAGTTCAGAAGTGCGGAACTTATTCTCGTCAATCTGAGTATACAATATATTCCTATCGACGTCTATTGTCGACGAACTTAAGGAGAAATATGAATTCTAGGGGGCATACCGTTAGTCTTGAAGCGTTAACACAGGATGATCTGAAGAAATTCAACGCATTGATGCTTGAATCCAAGGTAGAGATCGATAATGAAGCACTCATAGTGATAGCAAACTTGCTCAGACTCAACGTATCTCCAGACGACATTTACACTATCCTCAAGCAGATTGCTCCAGTATGTGGCCTACTCAAAAGATTCAAATTGAAGCCTCAGAAGGCCAGTAACGAGAACAGATGAACAAGGAGAAGTTTGAACCAGGGTCAGCTGTTTCTGGACGAAAAGCCATGTGCGCTAGCTAAGATTTGCCTTTTTATACGACCCAACAATCGCCACATAACTTTCTATCTTGTCAAATAATTCGCTCCCCTACTCAAGTCTCACAAAGTAGATGATTAAACACAATAAAGCATAACATGATACTGAGACTATGCTACCGTGCAAGCATACCATTCAGATCTCCGTGTTCGGTTATGAACACGAGGTTTTTCTCTATCAAGATAGCTGTGGTGGGCAGTGGGCCAGCTGGCTTCTACACGACTCAAAGGCTCCTCAAGAATCAAGATATTAGGGTGGACATATTTGAAAAGCTGCCGGTTCCCTTTGGCTTGGTCCGATATGGAGTCGCCCCGGATCATCAGGAGGTCAAGAATGTCATCAACTCTTTCACGGCTGTCGCCAATCACGATAGGGTGAATTTCTACGGTAACGTCAGCTTAGGAGAGGCCATCAAGGTCGACGATCTACTTGAGGCTTATCATGCCGTTGTACTCTGCTACGGGTCGGCACAAGACAAGCTGTTGAACATTGATGGGGAGTTAACAACGAAGAACACTATATCGGCCAGGAATTTCGTAGGCTGGTACAATGGGGTACCAGAAGATAAAGATCTCGAAATAGATCTCAATTGTGATACCGCTTGCATCATTGGTCAAGGAAATGTTGCCTTAGATTGCGCTCGCATTCTGTCGAAGCCAACCAATCTTGAGAAAACTGACATCACATCATATGCACAGCAGATGATTGCGAACAGTGAGATCAAGAAGATCTATATTATCGGTCGCCGCGGTCCGATTCAAGTTTCGTTCGCCACCAAAGAGCTTCGTGAGCTTATGCATCTAAATGATAGCAGGATAAAGATTGAACCCTCCACGATGTTTGAGGATTATGGACTGTCTCTAGCTCAATTGAAATCATTATCACGGCAACGAAGACGGTTAGTGGAACTAATCTTGAATTTGCACGCTGTTTCCAAAAAAAATTTAGACCACAGCCCTGAGTGTATACTCAAATTCATGTCAAAGCCCCACAAAATTGTCGCGAATAGAGACACAGGCTGGGTAGAACGATTGGAATTGCAGAGAACAAGGTACGATAATGCGGACGAATTCATCAACGAGAAATCTGTGCCTATCGACACGAACGAGTTCGAGAAGATAGATTGTGGTCTCGTCATTAGAAGTATCGGTTACAAGGCCACTATGGTTGATAAATCTCTACCATTCGACACTAAATTGGGTGCCATTATGAACACCCGGGGACGGATTCATGGTTACAGAAGCCTGTATTGCAGCGGATGGTTAGCTACTGGAGCCTCCGGTGTCATTGCCGGCACCCTGCAATCTAGTCAAGTTACTGCTCAGTCAATTTTGGAGGACATTCAGAACAAACAGCTCCCCAGTTTGGCTGTTGATAAATCGGGCTATGAAACTATCAGAGAAATAGTGAAGGCAAAATCGATTCAAGTGGTCCACTTCAATGACTGGCTCCAGATCGATCTTCTAGAAAGGAGACTCGGCGAGACGATGGGAAAACCTCGAGAGAAATTTGTAGATGTGGATAAGATGTTAGATGTGGCACGTGAAAAAATTAAACACGACCAGAAGTAAGCATGTTGGATGCAAGTTTGTCGATCAGTTCGACGGTTCTCTACCTATGTGATTAAATGGCAATTGTCTTCGATTTTGGCCGATCTCAGTGAGATCAAGAGGATCAGTCTCGTGTTACGTTCAACTTCAGCGATAATAGCTCTGCTTCTCCTCGGTTTGTCATAGACTTATCCATTTTCATTGAGTAGTTTGGACAGGAATGTTTAGAAGCGTCCTCGAGTCTTCTATTAATGGCTGCATTCGCGTCGTGGCTCAACATCCAGTCAAATAAGTTGAACTTATCGGTAATAATCTCACATTTTAACCTAATTGCTCGGACTAACCAAATCTGCCTCCGTAGAAAGTTCACCGGCAACAACACTCCTGATGAGATCTAAGAATCGTGGATCTTTCAGTATCTCTATGTGACCTACATCCAATTCCATGTAATGAACTGGTTTTTTTTGCTCCTCTGACCATCGCTTACAGTAACTAGAGCTCTGTATATTTACAGTGCCATCACCGTCATCATAAAGCTCGAGGTAGTCCGAATCTGGAAACTCGGCTGAGTATTCCATTCTGCCGAAGGTTTTCTGCCCAACACCGACTATGCACCAAACCTCGACGCCTGGCGCCTCAATAGAACCAAGAAGGTCCTTAGTTGTAAGCCACATCCGGTAGCCATCTGGATGCGCGATATCATTGAAGAATGTTTCAAAATTTTGTGTTGTATAGAATTTTTGTTCGAGCGAATAGGTTTGATTGCTATTTGTCTGTTCACTTCTGATTTTAGTTGGATCAACAAATGATTTTATCAATGGGGTTCCAGCAAAAACTTTCTCATGCGGAAATAGGAAGATTGTGCTAGGAAGAGATCGCTGAACTTGAATTAACTTGGACTCACTGAATAAGTAAGGCATGCCTAAGTCGTCGCCTAAGGCTGCGGCTCTCAGAGCCGACAAGGATCCTCCCCAAGGAGCTGCCACACTGATTAGGCGTTTTACGTATTTGTCTTTCCAGGATTTTGGCTGACGTTGGAGGAAGTATAGCATATTGTTGCAGCCCATTGAATGGCAAACATAAGATACGGACCTCATCCCGTTAGCATGATAAGTTTGTTCACTTGTTTCCCTCAGTTGGACAAAGTAGTCGGCAAGCTCATTGGGCGCCTTTCTAAAATCGTACGGAGCTCCCAAGATGTCAACCTGGCGTGTGTAGCCCAATGAATCGACCAATCGATCTACTATCGGTGCAAAGTATGCGAAACCAGACAGCGGAAGATGGTGCAAATATTCGACACTTGATATGTGAGTAGCATTTTTGACTCTGATTTCAACTCCTGGCGGGTTCCTGGTTGTATTTGTCGCCTGATCGAACTCTAATCGAAGATTGTCAATCAGACAGTCGATCATATAGGGTAGCAATAGTTTGACCCTGATCCAAATGTCTGACCAGTCCGATTTCCTATCACAAAAGTAGCGTACGACGCTGGGCTTGTCAAGCTTAGCCTCTAATCTGGAACCCCCGTAACCTGGCACCATAATAACAGGACTTCTTTCAGCGTCAGAGATACTGTTTTGCTTTGTTCTCCTTGTCTTGGATTCACTATCTTGTAACTCAAGGGTCGGAAAAGAGAGCTCCGGCTCGAGCTCGGTGGCTAATGTTTCCACTTGAGGCGTTGACACTGGTGTCGATGATACGTAATCTTCTTGGTTAGCTACAACGAGATATCTAGTTGCCTCTTGGTCCTTGAAGATGTTGAACCTATTGAGTAAGCCGAACGCGTCACCGAGAGCAGTCAGGCTTGAAAGTGGATATGCGCTCCGAGCGCCGGACTTCTGAGCCCTTGCCGACCAGCCCTGATCGAAATTTCTCACTTCAACACTATCATGGCCTCTGGGTCCTGCTCCAGTCTGGTTGAGCAATGATGCCAACCCATTAGAGGTGATAGTTGCTGCTGTTACGTAGCTCAGTCGTTCATCTAAATCTATCGCTGAATGTAAAACCAAAAACGTATAGATCACATGAGAATAAAGAGTCTTTGTCCTCAAAAAAACCATTGCAGTAACGTAACGCTCGAGCCAACTAAACCAAATTTAGACCCTTGATTAGCATAGTGTTGACAATTCCAGGCTAAGGAATCTTTGATCATCAACCAAATATCTCACAAAGGAAACTTAACAGGGGAGGAGAATTACTGCGAGAATGGCCGGATTCTGGTCGGCGACAAATGTTGGATAACTTTGGTGGTGAGGGAACTGAATGTCAGACGATCAATGCTCCAGTGGAGACATTGGTGTCTTGCCATCTGAACTCGATCAGGCCATGGATGATACAGAGGTTCACTGAACGAATATGGTTTGTGGTTATGTAACTCGCTCGCGTCAGTTTCTTGTTGCTAGCGAATAAATAGCTGGAATCATAAAATGGGGCAATGAAAAATCTGACACGGCAGCTTAGTTATATCTTCGGACAACTTTGGTTGGTGGAACTAATGACGTAAAGGGGCGCCAAAATCATGGATCCATGTCATGACTTCGTGCGAAATCCCCGTTTATTAACCCTGAATTTCAGTTTCACAGCATAAAAAAATTGCACTGTGACGGCACAGAGACTCACATAATGCATGCGCTTGCCACACCCCTTAACGCAACTTTCTCAATGGAGTTGCAAGCGTTGCCCATTGGCCATTGATTTTCATTTTGCTCCGTTTATTGCTGAAATTTTGAACTTCCCGGGCCAACAATGTATTCTAAAACTGTTCAGCTCGCAATCAGACTCGCCCAGTGGCCGCTCATGTTTCTAAATTGACCAATTGTAAACATTGCTAATATCTATTCATCCCTCCATTCAGCGAGATTTATTTGGACCATCGATAGTGGGATCAAAAATGAAAGCCTATTTACGCTTATCACGCATTCTCAAGCCCCGCAATGGCCTTTAGTTAAGACGAGGCGCGCAACTTAGATTATGGGAATGAACTTTATCGCTGTCAGTCGCCCCAATGGCCGTTGGGCGACGCTCGGGCTGGGTGGCTTGTTGGCCACCTTGATGTTGCTTCTCGATGGCACCACTGCCTCAAGCTCAGCCGCGAACATAACCTCACCGCCAACCATAATCAAGCAACCGGCTCATGGTGCACACGAGCAGCTCTACCAGGTGGCCCAAGCAACCGGAGACGAGACAGACCACCCCTTCACTCTAGACTGTGAGGCTCAAGGTTCACCTGAGCCACGTTATTGGTGGACGAAGAACGGCGATAGGTTCAACTATGTCGCCTACGATAAGAGGATCAACCAGAAACCAAAACTTGGTACGCTTATCTTCACAAAACCAGACAACGTTGACGAAGGGCTTTATCAGTGCTTTGCAGAGAACGAACACGGAATCTCAATGTCAAACTCAGTATTTCTTAGACGCTCGGAGCTATCCTCATTTCCTGAGGAGAAAATACGCGAATATTCCGTCAACGAAGGCGACCCCTACACGATAGACTGCAGCCCACCCTCTGGTTATCCAAAACCAATCATTTTCTGGATGATCATGTCGAGCACTGGCACTCTGCAGAGCATCAACAGCTCTCGTCTCACCGTAGATCCGGAGGGAAAGCTCCATTTCTCCAATGTAACCAAGGCCGACCAACTCTATAATGCCTTATACGCCTGCAGTGCTACCTCCTACTATAGGACAGAATACAAGGTTGGTCGTAAAACAAAACTTTTAGTTCAGTCTCGTTCCACAGGCCTCGTGAACCATCATGCGCCTGAGGCGCAATATCTGTCGCCGCCCCTGCTTCCAGCGCTCCGTGGTCAGAAGTTATTACTGCACTGTATTTACGCTGGAACTCCTCTCCCTGATATTGTATGGCGAAAAAAAGGTGGAAGCCTGGAGGGGAACCGCTTTTCATTGCAAAATTTTGGAAAAACTCTAGTCATCTTGAACGTGGACGACCAAGATGAGGGAACTTATGAATGCACTGCCAGCAACGGTCATGGAACCCAACTCTCACACGCAATCACGGTCTCAGTCTCATCCGCTCCGTATTGGATTAGAGCGCCAAACAATACAAATGCAGCCCAGGATGAGAGTGTTCAATTTGAGTGCCTTGCCGAGGGCAAACCAAAACCTAATCTCGAATGGCTTCTGAATGGCCAGCCAATCAATGCACAAAAGCGGCCGTCTATCAAAATTGACGGCAGTACTCTGTATATCGAATCACTTAAGAAATCAGACATGGGCGTGTATCAATGTAACGCCTCAAATATACATGGTTATGCATTCAGGGACTTCTATTTAAATGTCCTTGATTTGCCACCGATTGTTCTGGAACCGCCAGAGAAAATCGCTCTAGCTGTTCAAGCCTCGACATTCATACTGAGGTGTCGAGTTTTTGGGGCCCCAAAACCAAAGATTAAATGGCGAAGAGAGAACGTCGAATTAAGCGGAGGGCGTTATAAGGTCCTCGAAAGTGGTGATCTCCAAATTGATTATGTGATGCCCAATGATCAAGGCGTCTATCAATGTAGAGCTGCAAACAAATTCGACGAAGTAACCGTCGAAGGTGAGTTGCATGTCAAAGCTAGAACATCAATTATTCAAAAACCAGAAAGTATCGAATTACCAGCCGGCAAGATGGCAGTTCTCAGATGTAACGCAGAATCAGACCCATCTCTCAATCAGGAAGTGATCTGGTTATACAATGGTAAAAAAATAGATCTCGAATCGGACCCTAGAATGATTCAATCGCGAGACAACTCACTCTCAATTACTAAAACCAAAGAGTTGGACTCGGGCAATTATACTTGCTTAGCCAGGACCCCTCTCGATCAAGATTCAGCTTCAGCAACCCTTACCGTTCAAGATGTGCCAAATCCTCCCAAGATAACAAACTTGGAGTGCGATAGTCTGAAGGCAACTCTCCAGTGGACCTCAACCGGAGATAGGCGCGCACCAATTCTAAGCTACGACATTCAACAAAACACCAGCGCTAAACCTGACGTTTGGGAAAGTGCATTCTGGAATGTGCCCGCATCTGATCCTAGGTTTACCTTAAGTTTACAACCATGGCTTAATTACACATTCAGAGTAATCGCTCGTAACAAAATTGGACAAAGCTTGCCAAGCGAACCATCGCTAACTTGTACATCAGAGAAGGCGGCGCCTTTCACCAACCCAACCGATGTTAAAGGTAAAGGAACAACCCCGAACAATCTCGTCATCTCATGGACTGCAATGGATAGGAAGCATCATAATGCGCCTGGTTTCTTCTACAAAATCTACTGGCGCCGAGAGGATATCCCAGACGCAGAATACACTACTCATATCATCAATGATTGGAAAGAGAGCAAGTATGTCGTTACAAACCAACCGACTTATGTACCATACCGAATCAAAGTTGAGGCCCACAACTCTTTAGGACAATCTGCTATGGCACCTGACGAAGTGATCGGGTACTCCGGCCAGGCCCTACCTACGCAAGAACCCAAAAACTTTAAATTAGTGAAACTATTGTCACCTAGCAAGGGACTATTTAGCTGGGATCCGGTTCCATTTGATTCAATCAGAGGTCGATTCAAAGGTTACAAGATCCAAGCCTGGGCTGATAGAGAGGATAGAGACTTTCGCACACAAGAAGTCATGTTTGGGAATATTACCGTCGCTGAGGCTGAGATCCTTAAGCCATTCGCAAACAACACCGTCCAGGTAATGGCGGCCAACGAAATCTACTCCGGCCCACCATCTAACGCAATCACAGTAAATACCCCGGAAGGAACACCCGAAGCGGTAACTTCTCTAATAGCTACACCTATGGGCTCTAATGCGTTCTATCTCATTTGGAAACGGCCAGAAAAGGTCAATGGCATTTTAGTTGGATACGAAATTTACTATGAGGAAGTCGTCGGAACCGAATTGAAGGAACGAATCAAGAGGAGACCATCCATTGATGATCCTGTTGAAACTAGAGCCAAGTTGGCTGGATTGAAATCCAATTCGAAGTACAGAATAACAATAGTTGCAAAAACGAGAGTTGGCGAAGGCGTACCATACTTTATCGAGGCAAATACAAACGACAAAGGTGAAATAGTTCCTGATGAGCCTGCATTTATATGGACCAAGCTGCCCGAGGAGGAAGGTAGTTTTGGTATCCGCATTACGTGGCTACCAAATTATCGGGGCAACAAACCCGGTAGCATGTTTTATGTGCAATTCAGAAAAATGGGCCACTCGCAGTGGCAAAAATCGCCAATGGAAGCAAACGTCGATACCATTAACATCAAGGGTCTCGACTTGAGCAGTATTTATGAAGTTCGAGTTGTTTCTGTTGATGGCAGATACCAAACTGCCAGTAAGATCGAAGAAGTGGCCACCAACGGTTACATTTACAGATCATCATCTGATCCCCTGAGTGATCCAGGGTGGCTTATTGGATTAATGTGCGCCATAGCCTTATTATTGATTGTCTTCTTTCTTGTTTGTTTCGTCAAACAGAATCGCGGAGGCAAATATCTTGTGCATGAGAAGGAAATAGCTTTAGGTCAGGACACCGACGATTACGAGGACGGATTTGACGAATACAAGGGTGCTCAGTCGAGTGTAACGAAACCACTGAGAAGCGGTAACTCTTTGAATAGTTTGAACGAGTCAGATGAAGATTCAATGACAGATTATGAGGGAGATCGCTCGAAGTTTGAGGAGGACGGATCCTTCATTGGCCAATATGGTGTCAAGAGAAAGCATGAATTACCCACTATTCAGACCCAGAGGGTTGCTACTTTTGTTTAGCTCCTGCAACATTAGTATTGATCTACATTTATATCATAATTTTAAGCGAAACTCAAGTGCTTTTAAATAAATTAATTTGACGAAGTTATCTACGATTAAATTATGCATGCACGATAGGTTGCAGACGTTGGAATGGTATTTAGTTGAAATAATCCGTTCAGAGAAGGGTTATGCGAATCATCGTCGTTGATCAACTGATGAAATCTTGGAATATCATGTCCCGGTTGATCTAGAGGCGGAGGTGAGCGATGGCCGTTGAACCAATACCATTGCGATTTTGAGCCATGAGTCATGCCCCTGAGAGGCTCACTTATGAGAATCGAACATTCTATTTTTAGCGCAAATCCCATATGGCACTGCTCAACAGTATCCCCCATCATCCATCATTCAATCGGCAACGAACTGTCTCAAAGGCACCAACATGGTCAAGCAATTTTGTTTAATTACCATTGGGTTTGCATTTTGCAGCCTTGTTTTGGCCGGAAACGAGTGGGAGCAGATTTATTCTAACGTGTTTGTTAGGAACGGGGAGCCATTAAGTTTTGATGAGGTTTTAGATTCATTGAAGAGACTAGAGGCTACTTTCACCACCGGACGCGATCCAGCGCTAAACTTCAAGCTTAAGAATGTGCAAGCTCTAATCGCGGCCAGCGAGGTGAATGAAAATAAATGCTTACGGTCGGCCTTCTCTGAACTGGATCGTTTGCTTGAATACAATTCGCCCTCAAAGGTAAACGTCATTCCTTACCTGAACGTATGTCGAGAAAAACTGTTCGAATCATGCAAGAGTAAGTTTGTTTCAGGCGTTAGAGTTGCTGTGGATAGATTGGAACTGAGTGAGCGAGAGAGAATGTCTCTCCTAGGTGGGATTATCGACAAAATTCAAAGCCAATCGTGCGAGGATGACTCGCATAGGACTCAGCTGGCGAGAATTGTCCTCGCCTATCTCCAACGACAGAGGAGATCCCCGTCAGAGCGCGAGACCTTGATGGACAAGAGGAGAGGCCGTGAGGCTTTCGGCAGGTTGGCCCAGAGTACGCTGGGAAATGTGTGTTTCGCCGTTAAGAGGGCCCTCGAACCATACATGTTCATTCTGGCCCAACCACAAATAGATAAGCTGGATGCGATCACCGTCAGCTGGATCAAGGTTGCAGTCACTTGTCGCGAAATTTTATGGAACTTTGAGAGCTTCGTGAGGTCCACTTATGGTCCATACTGCAGATATACAGCTGACAACAGCCGAGCGGCTTCCTGTCCATTGATTGATTCAATTACGGCTGCTGATGATTAAACTTGTCGCCCACGGGGCTCAACCCTCAATCCTCAAGGCGGACGAGTGGAGCTGGGCGATTGTCGAGTTCGATTTGCTTAAATAGGATCCAAACGTAAAATGAAGGGCCCAATTTCTCACCTCTCGTTTGGTATCTTTCATGTTGTCATATCGAAAGCATTGCTTTTATTAGGTAGCAGAGCAGACTTGTTGAATTGCTAGCTATACGTTGTGATCAAATGTAGGGGCGGAAAATTAGACTGACCGAACACATGAGGGAAGACCGCCAATTGTCTGCCCCTTGGGTGTGCAATGTGACGAGAATAGTGGCATGAAGGTTTGATCAGACATGAGCAACTTGCTCGGCCCCAAGCTTGCTCTTGGGAATCGAGACTAAGCCACTAGACGCGATTCGAATGGCATCGATGTAAAGATGCGTAATCCCAGCGGGTCAGCTTGCGAGTTCATCAGCTGTCCTGCAGAATCGGAGAAGGACAATGTCGAGCGAGGAATTGATTGTCTCAACGTTAAGCTCAAGCCCCAGAGGGAGGTTGTAGTTGATTCTAGCTCGAAACGAAAAATGGCGGCCCATCAACGGTGCTGATGGCTCGATAACTGAGCAGTTCACAGCAATGAGATAGAGCATGGGATTTCCCTCGCCGATTCCGTTGGAGCCTGGCGAGCGTTGGAGATGAGGACGGATTTAGAGTAGCGGCGATAGAGCGCAGACAAACACTAGCCTCACCGATGGTGAGGAAATAATCTCTAAACCTTCCTGAATGGCGCTATGCTCCCATTTTGATCGTGCCTCCCAGGCGATGACACACATTTTGAGCGCGCCAGGTTTGTTTGTTGCCATTTTGTAAAGGTAACAAGGTTCGTTACCTTGTTAGCGGGTCGACTAGGCGCACGTAAGCAAGCGTGAACGCAGGTGGATTGGCGAAAGGGCTGTCATTTATGACACGTAACGGCGGGAGGCTGAAGCGCGATAAATAGTTTGCCAAATGGTAGCCAGCCATCTTCAGCTCTAATCTGACTCTCTGCTCCCTCCTTGCGGCGCCCAAACAACGGTGCTTGCAAAGGTCGGCCAAACAACACGTTTCGCATTCCGGGCTCACCTTGGCCAAACCCAACTTAGGCCGCATTTGTGACCCGTCTAAAATCCACGCCCTCTGGCCCCAATTATGGCCCCATGAGGGCAGCTCGGCTCTGGGACTGTCTGCTATCTCAATCAGGCTCGCGCGCTCATAATGCACCAGCCCAAGCTCTTCGATGCTCGTTTTATAGCAGAAAACAACAACAACAATTGTAAACTCAACCCAGCACGTGAGGTCACGCAAAACAGGCGCTAGAATGGTGGGTTCGACCGAAGGAGAGGTGAGATGTCCTGTTCATTGAGTTGCCGTTTATGGTTCACTTAAATCTGTTTGGCCCAATTCAGTGTGTCAGCTCGCACAGGCAAACGCTGGCCTTCGTTTCTTGAAACAGATTAGCTGAGAAAATTCAGAGTCTCTGTCTGGTTGCCTATTGGATGAAAAGCAAGTCAAACAAGACGAGTCCATTGCTAGCGTTCAGTGATCTCAATGCTAACCGACAAATGCTCGAGCCCAAATCCCAGCGCTCAATCGACTGCTACCAATCGCCTCCTGGCCCCAGCCCTCGACTCTCGGTCCTCGTCCTAACCGAGTTGGTCACCCCACTCGCCGCCATTGGCTCGAGCCCATCAAGGTTCGGCACCTGGAGCAAGTGGCGGATGCGCACCGTACGCGCAACTGTGCCAAATTTCCGCTGAAGTGGCCGGCGGGCCGCTCGCGGAGCCTCCAAATGGCAGGTGCGACTTTCAGCTTTGAGTGCACAGCTCTCGTTAGCTCAGTCTCAAGTTTAGCCTGCGATTATTTCGCTCGCCTATCCGGCCAGCCGCCCGCTGGCTTGCTCTAATTAGCTTCAGCTAGACGAGCTGAATCCGGTCGGCCGGCTTAGAGGAGGCAAGGGGGATGTCAATAGGGACATATAGGGAGTTAGTTGGTGGCATGCGGACAGCACTCTGCCCGCCGGCCACCGAGGGGCTAGAGGCGAGGGATTAGGGGCGCCGGCAGCGGTGGCAGGGATGCCGCTTATTTCGCTTGTTAGTTGCAGTTTCCTCAGCTTGTCTGTTGGCGGCGGCGGCGGCGGCGGCGGCGGCGGCGGCAGCGGCAGCAGCGGCCTAGTTAGGGGGCTCAGTCTCCTTTTGGCGGCGCGCTTAGACGCCAAGGCCAACTTGTCGATGGCCTGGCCACTGGATCGGGAGTGAGCAAGACTTATTGGTTTGGCTTTGGCAGTTGGCGCCAGCCTTAGAGTTTCGCGCGCTTGGAGGCTCCAGGCGGAGTGAATGGCATTCAAATGGGCGAATTGGAAGGGGAGTCTAGCTGACTGGGGGGCGGAGCGGGTTGGTTTATTGCCCCAAACGGGACCAGAGGAGGATAAGGCCGACCCACTGCGCAGCCTCAAAGGTTTTCGTGGTTCACCTTCAAGTTGCTGAAGGTTTGAGATCCAATCGGGCCAGTCTACCTGTCGAGTCCAATGGAGTTGGCTTGAATTTTGTCACTTAGCTTGCGAGCGCAAACGTCAGGCGAGCCTCTGCACGTACAAATCAAGGGCGCTATTATATTCCGCTGCCGCCGGTGTTATTTTGAAGCACGAGAGCGCTGGCCTCGATAGAGGGCTCATGGGACGCTCAGTCTGTCTAGATTTTCAGCTACGATGGTTCCAGCAGAGCTCATCGAAAACAGGCTTGTTTTCATGTTTTTAGCCCGGCGAGTTGTGTGTTGAACCATCAATCCAAACATCGAACAATCAGCCATCTAGCTGAGTGGCATTACAACCGGATTGAAGCCCCCCACAAACTCAGAGTTAGTGGCGCGCTGGCGGCGAGAGAGGCAGCGCGACGAGTTAGCTCGAGCTCATACATTGCAAATGGATACCTATCCAGGATTAACCATAAATTTAGGCTGGTTATCTAATTTAGGCCGCAATTCTGGGCAAGGGCGAGCCGGTTGCTAATTTTGCGCCCAGCTCAGCGTTGGAATCAGAGATCAGAGGATTGGTGCAAATTTTTAGCTCGAAACTTCGGAGCCAGCTGCTCGGCCGGTGGGATTAGCTTCTCTCTCTCTCTCTCTCTTTGGCTTGCAAAGTTTGGTTTGCAGTCCAGTTAGTTGATTCCCGGATGACACCAAATGGCCACCATAGTTGCAGTTGGCTCGCGATTGCTATTCCGCTGAATGTCTCCTGGCTACAGAGGCACGGTTCCTGGGCGCTCATTGTTGCAGCAAAGCGTCGGCACAAAATGAGAGCCCCAATCGGCTGGCCGAGAATCAGCGCTAACCCAATCAGCGCTCTTGCCAGCGCAAATCTAGTCCAGCCTGGGCGCTGTGGCCGCCTGATTGGCGCGACACACAGTCCGCCAATCAAGGCTCGGCGAGAGGAGAGGGCCGCTTGCTTTGTCCGCTTGCTTTTGGCCAAACTGCGCCAGTTTGGCCCGTCGGCGAGCAAGCAACATCACTCGCCAGGTAGATGGAGTTTGCTCTCTCTCTCTCGGCCGCAAAGACAGCTTTGGGGCCCCGACAACTGAGGCAAATCAATTTGCGGCTTCGTTCACACGATTCCAGTCGCAACTGCGATTGCCGGCGAGCGACTGAGGGTTGTGCGCGAGAGGACAGAGAGAGGGCGAGAGGGAAAATGTGTCGCGCCCTCTAATTGTGTGCGAGCTTTGCGAGCGGCCGGCCGATTTGTTGCTGCTGCTCGCTCCGGCCACAAACAGGAAGCTGGAAGTGGGCGCGCCGAGCCGAGCAGAGTGGCAAACAAATCCGAGCGACGTCCAACTAGCGGCGTCATATTGAAATCAATGCCCAGCTTGCCTCTCCATTGGGTGGCAAATTATCCGCTTTGATCGCGGGGGCCTCCATTTTTGCGGGCATCACGCAAATCTCGCCGCCTGTCGGCCGCTCGATGGGAGGTAAAGACGGCTGCATTGGCCGGCTCTGCCGAGCGAGCACCTAGGTCAGTTGGCGCCTGCGCTCGGCCCATTGCTCGCTCGCTGCGGCTGCGGTCGCGGCTGCGGCTGCGGCCGCTGCTGCGGATGGCGCTCGCTCGTTTCGGCGGCCAGTCGGATTCAGCAGTCCGACAAGCGAGCGCCTCCCAGTTGGACCTTCCTCTTCCAGCAGACAGGTAGACCAACGAGCAGCGAGCCACCCTCAGTCCAGTTTAGTCCCGTCTAATCGCGCTCGAACAAGCATCATCGTCGGCGGCAGCATCGTCGCCATGAGCAGCAAGAGGGGCGGCGCGTTGACTCTTCGAAGCAGATGAAATGCGTACAGACCAACCAATCAGCCGCTCAAGCCTTCGCCTGGCTCGCCGACAACCCCAAGCAAGCAAAGCGGAGCGCTAAATCTGAACCGATCAGGTAGAAAGCAAGGGGGACTCAATTTGGTTGGAATCAACGAGCATTTACAAATAGGTGAGTATCGAGTTTCACTTGCCTGATTGATTGGGCGGCCGAGTTGCTCGCGTTCAGCAAGCTGGAGGTTGCAATCGCGCGAGTCTCATGGGAATCCGCCACTGGCGCCGCCGATACCAGTCCATCCATCAGCGGCGCAAGTTGAAGTAGCGACGCTATGGATGGACCCGAGGCTCGGGCTCGAGCCGAGTTTTGCTCCATGTTGGCCCTCCGCTTGCTGGCGGGGCTGCTTTTGATGCGCATCGCCTGGGGTTGCGACTCGATGCTAGAGCGAGCAGCGGGCCTGTTTTGCCGGCTCGCCGAGGGAGCAGCCGGCGCCCCAGAGAGAGCGAGAGAGGAGCCTTCTCGCCGGCCAAGAGGGGCAGCAGCAATCCCTGCGGCCTGAGCTGGCTTGTGGGCCCAAATTAGCTGAGCCAGCCGAGAGGCCCGCGTCAGTGGCCGTGGTTGGCGGACGGGCGGCTTTCAATTTGCTCAAAACTGGCGGCCAGATCGTCCCATCCGCCGCCGGCCAGCCACTGCCGAGCCTCTGGCTGTTGCGCCAGCTTCAATTTGACCGGCGGCGCCACACACACACACACACACACGAGCTGGCCCCAGCATTCGGACGGATTGGCGCGGCCGTCGACATGAGCACAATCAGCGCCATCAGCGCCGGCCGAGTAGCTTTTTGGGGCCACCGGTGGGCAGTATTGTTGAGTTGATTCAATTTAGCTAGTTGGCGGATTTAGAGATGAAACGAAATCGTTGGCTAGTGTGCTAGTGAGTGTGTGCTCGTGTGTTGTTGGCGCAGTTTTGGGCAAACACGGGCCAGACTGGTGGAGCCTGAGCTCGCTGCATCTGGCCCCTCAATAGTGTTCGGCCGGCGGCTCCAAAGGCTGCGCTGGGCGCCCCTGCTGAGCCCAACGCAACGTGTCCGACTGGCCGGAATCTCTTCCCGCCCGGCTCGAGCCTCAAAGCGGGCGCCTCTGCGACATTGAATACAAATTAATAGGCCCCCAGATGAAGCCATTCCAGTCGCCTGGCTGGCTCGCTCGGCGGCTCGTTAGCTCGCGCGCTATCACTGATTTGGGACCCGCGAGACTCAAGCAACGCGGCTCAACGCGGCTCAGCTCAATCAGGCGAGCTGTTAATTTGGCGACAAAGAAACTGGAGCCAAGAGCTGGCCGGCCGGCTTGCAGCACTGGATGGCCGGCGTCTGTGTAAGCTGATAACCGCACTGATGTCGTTAAGGGAGCTTCATCGCAAACTGCCTCCCTCCGCCTCTTGGGCCCCTTCCGCGCCCCAAGCCCAACCTGCTCCAACTGGGCGCACGGGCGGCTCCACTGGCCGCCCGTTTATTGCCCACTCGGCTCGAGCCGCTCACCGGTTAGCTGGAAAACGGACCAAACGCAAACACGAGCCCAGTTGCACTTGTTCGCTGCTCTTGTTTCTCCAATTAGTGACTTCCCCTCACGTGCCACTAATTGCGAGCATCTCGACCTTAATCGAACACAGGCGCCCGCCTTGCGAGCTTAATTGTCCTTTTCTCCTCTCCTCCATTTCGCTCAGGTAGCTTGCGGGCCATCGAGCGAAGGGCGGCCCTCGCTCGCTGCGCCTGAGTTTGCTTGGCGCCGCCGCCGCCGCCGCCCCTGAGGCCCGCGGCAACCGCCAAGACCCCCATGCTCGACCTTCCTCCGGCTAGAGCCTCGAACTTGCGAGCGCCAACACTCCACTTGGCCCGAGCGATGGCCGATTGCGCAATCCTGGGAAACTCGAGCTTGATCGCATGGAAACCGGCTGCTAGAGTTCCCATTTAGCTCGAGAGAAGAGCAGAGAAAACACGAGATGAGTGGCGGAAGGAATCTGATCTCTTTCATGCTCACCTCCAACCCGCATCCAAATCCGCCTCCTTACGCTCCACAGCCATACACTAGCTCCTTTAAGGGAGCCCAACAAACAAGACAACACAACTTCCACTGACACAATGATGGCCGACGTGGAGAAATTCCACTTCCGGCTTGTCCTGCTCGGCTCCCACGGAACGGGGTGAGTATTTCGCTTCCAGCCTGATCTAATCTCGCGCCTCCTCTGGCCCCAAAAGCCGTGCACTTGGAAGCTTTGATCCGCAAACTCATTTCGCTCGTTTCTCGCGGCCAAAAAACAAAGTAAAACCGCAATTTTGAACAGATTTTTGTTCAAAAAGTTCGAAACCAAATACAAGCCAACAGTTGAGGATTTGTTTACAAAAGATTTTGATTTAGGTAGCATAGAGATAAAGGTAACTATCACACTGGATCCCCTCCATCAGCCCCACGAATGCGAGCAGCAACCTCAACCCTCTCTCCCTTCACCCGCTTTGCAGGTGGACTTTCTCGACACCTCCGGCTCCATGCAATTTCCTGCCATGAGGCGTCTTTCTATCACAACAGGTAGCGCCTTCCTGATTGTTTACGCGCTTGACGACGAAACCTCCTACGATGTCCTCAAAATGTGCGTGGCAGAAATTCAGGAGATAAGACCTGACTTCCAGGTGAGTCACCAGGAGCTCCTCAACAGCGATCATCATTCCATCCAGCATTTACAACCTCCTTGACGCGTTTGCTTTGTCGATTTTTAAAATAGGAAATCCCTATTGTGTTTGCGGGAAACAAAAGCGATTTGCCGAGGGACAGGCATAAGGTTGTTAAAGAGGTTGTTAGCAACTATGTACACTACGAGCTGCCGCGACTTAGAGCCAAGGTGAGTGCTGCTCTGAGCCATCCTTCAATGACAGGTGCGAAATAGTTCCCAATTGTTAACCGTGAACGTTTTGCAGGTTATAGAATGCTCTTGCAAGGATGATACCAACATTTCTGCCATATTCAAAGCTTATCTATCGCTGGCAAAAGTGAGCCTAACTTCGGCAGTTTCTGCAAGCATCAAAAGTAGACCAAACTCTGCGATGCTGAGCAAAACTGAAGAGCAACCTGACGAACAGTATGTATCTTCTCTCTAGATTTTGGCCGCCTCACCAAGTTTTCAATCACTCATCTGATCAACAACATGTTTAAATGAATACAAATTTGTTTCCAGAACTATCGATAGCCCTGTCCTCTCTAGCAGCAGAAGATCTTCGTCGATGAAAGTTGTTCTGGGTGTGAGGAAGAGTTGCGACGCATCAATTGTGTCGGCAAAGAGGGATGCCTCTCTCGGCTCAAACAGGACGCCCGATGAGTGTTTTCATGAGGAGTCATCGCACGGATCGGATGCAAACCTGGAAACAATCATTCAGTCAAAGCTGAGTGCCAGTCAGAGGTCAAAGCCCAGGAGTAGGAGTTTGATATGGCGCTCGGCCCGCAAATCGAGGCCCACAAACGATTCCGCCGATTGTAGGATGATTTGAGGCTTCGGATAATAGCGCGGCCCAGATAGACTAATCGCTCAATACCAATGGCTTCAGATAAATAGTGCTTCCAACTAATGCAAAGAAATTGTCCGTCAAGCCACTCGCGCCAAAGACCGGATTTATATACCTGCATGTATCTGTTCTTGGCTTCTCGGACAGGTTCGCAATTTGTGAATTTGCGGCGCTAATCCTTGGTCGATGATGCGCAGAGGTGATAGCTGAGTTTATTTTGGCCGGTTATATTTAATTTTTGCGGCCATGAACAAATACAAACCACAAATCTTAAAGCAAACTAATCACAGGTTTAGATTAGCTTCCCTTTGACCCAATACATTCTCTCTATGTTCTTGAAGAATAACCATCCTAAAATTAGGATGGTTATTTTAGCATTTGTGCTAACGAGTTTTTCGTGAGGCTCAGACATAAGTTTCAACAGTTTTGGTGTCGCCTCATCTAGAGCATCGCTGGATCCTCTACTTCAATCATCTTTCTAAGCTTCTATTACCTCGAAAACCAAATTCAAAATCGCCAGTGGCCTTGTTGTTGGATACTAAACTGCGACAAACTAAGTTGATTTGATCTATGTAGATAATGACGGCAAAACAGATCCTCCTATTCAAAACTAGGCGAAATGATCCACTGCGTAAACAACGGATCAGCCTTCAGTTGCCACCTAAGACGAAATCAAAAGACAGGAAGCGCTGAACACAACCAAGCTTGAGTGTTGGTCTTTATTCTGCAAATTATTCTACCAAGATTTCCCAGACAAAGGGAGATAAAGCTGGACAAAGGATCATATGGGGGTCTCAAACAGGACATAGAACAGCGATGGCTGCAACTAAGGGATCTAGTTCAAACGATCAACAGGCAACAGTTCGGGACAAGACTAAAGTGAGCTCAATTAGCAATTTGCTATCAAATCACCAATGCAAGAGCTCTAGTATGAAACCGATTCACTGCTTAGCCAAGCAAGCGCTTCCAACTGCAAGAACACGGAGAAAGTTCCGAACAGGTGAACCTGAGTCCTTGGAAAATACCTTGAGTGGGTTTTCACGCTTTAGCTAGCCTTCGAGCTACGAAGGCTGAGACTAAAAAAAGGTTATGTTAACATTTTGTTGATTATATTCGCTCTCTGCAAGCCTGGAGCGAATAACAAATAAAATGCACCCTATCCGATGGGTTAAACCTAATTACAAGTTGACCAAACTCTATGGACGAAGGGAAATTTTCAACTTCCAAGTAGACTAAGCAAGACTCCAGATATATTATTGAGATTTGAACCCAATTTTAACGAAACCTTATCATCAGAGATCGATTTGTGATGAATAACTCACAGAGTCAGAACCGAGTTCGACAGGCCTCTTGCTTTGTGTACACTTACCATCTACCATACGGGATAAGACGAGCAATATGCAATCTTTTGGATGCAGACCAATCATGGAAGGCGCTGGGCGGCCACTTTTTAGGTCTGGATGCAACTCAGTTGACACTCATTGGTCAGGCCTACATGAGGAATGGCTCTCCCACGGACGAACTGTTGAACAAGCTCGATTCTGCCAACGTTCGTGTTACAGAATTATGCTTTTACCTGAGGCAACTCGGCCATTGTAGGGCACTCGAGATACTCAAACCGTACGCCAACAACGGAACTGACTTCTACCAGCCGGGCAATGATTCGATGGACACATCACAGGCCAATGGCAATAGCACTTTGACGACACCAACACCCTCGTTTGCTGATCAATTGCCAGCAATAATGGGTTGCAATGATCTAAACTCGGCAATGGATCCTCAGCACTGGTTAGCTGTTGATGATGACAAAGCATCAAGCGATAAAAGATCGCACCAAAACCAAGCCGATAGGTGTCATAAATCAACACCTCGCGCATCCACCCAATTGATTCAATCTCATCAGCAGAAGATCTCAGAATATGACCCTGGAGAGGAGATAGTTCGGATGGCATGCACAAACAATAGAAACAGAACCAGCATTTCCGATCAAGAGGTTGTAAACCAGCTTAGGCTTATCATGCAAATCAACTATAATGAGCTCAAACAAGCGAGTAATGATTTCTCCGACTCCAACATATTGGGCAACGGGGGCTTTGCATCAGTGTATCGAGGTCATTGGAAAGGCACGGATGTCGCCATCAAAAGACTTAAGTGCAATCTTATGGACCAGGCGCTGAACGAGTTGACCATCTTGAACAGCTACAGGATCGATAATATTCTGCCCATCTACGGCATCAGCATCGACGGTCCAGAGGCCTGCTTGGTATACCAGTTTATGGCAAATGGTTCTCTTGAGGATAGACTCTCGTGCAAAAAGGGAACAGCACCTCTTAGCTGGAATCAAAGGGCCCTGATCGGTGAGGGCGTTGCTAAGGGTTTATTTTATTTACACACCTTAAGGGACAAACCCTTGGTTCATGGTGACGTTAAATCAGCTAACGTACTTTTAGACTCCCAGTTTGTGCCGAAACTTGGCGACTTTGGTTTGGCGAGACAAGTTTTCAAGGGCAAAAATCCTAACACTGAGCACTGCACTCATGTCACCGTATCATCAATTCATGGAACTAGCGTTTATCTACCGCCCGAGTATCTTAGGCACAAGATTCTATCTCCAGCAGTCGATGTCTACAGTTATGGAATCGTACTCCTTGAAATGGCTACTGGACGAAGAGCTTACGATGGAAAGAGGCTCCTGATTGACATTGTGGATGACGAAACGCGTTCACTTTCCATCGGACAAATAGGGTATAGTTTGAAAGATTCGCGTCTCGCTAACGACACACACAATGATCTTAAAATTTGGTACGAATTGCTGATCAAACTTGGATTGAATTGTGCTCATAAGATAAAGAAAAAGAGACTTGACATGGGACAAGTACTGGACAGGTACTCTGAGTTTCGAGCTAATTTCAATCTGGATGTCGGATCAAACAACAACTCAATGTTTGGCCCGTTGCACTCTAATGACCCTACAATGGCGAGGATACTCACACCGGATCTCACAACTTTCGATAAAAAACAACAAATTGGTTTCGAGGACGCCAAAATCAACCGGAATTTGGGTGTTAGAGGGGATGAGACAGGGTCGCGAACAAAACCGCCCACCGATCAGACTCATCATTCTGCCCTGATGAGTGTGGAGGAAGAGGACTTGAAATATATGGATCAACCTGAAGTGCCTAGAGAAGTCATCCATAAGAATCCAGATCGTTCAGAATCTGCGGTTGAGGCAATGATCCCTCTTCTAACTGAATTGGGTGTTGTCACAAATCAAGATTAGCCAAAGAATGGCTGCTTGTATTCCTCAGAGCGACTTATAAATTCAATCAACATCCCAAACACTGTGATTCCTGTGGTATCAAATCATTGATCAATCTATTAAGAACTATGTATGTAAATATAATTAAGCGACAATGTTTTATGTATGTACTTAGTTAATTGGTCGCCGATAAACCGGTGTATCATTTTTTGAAGTTATAACAATTACGAACATTATAGCGCTAAAACCTGTACAGCATCATAATTTACATCGTCATCCACATTTCACTCTTGCGTCTCTCCATCTTCCTTTTTTAAATTAAATCGATTGGTGAGTTTTCCTCTCAGTTACGATTGTTTTGCTGCAGTATTTAAACCTCTTTAGCTACAAATAAACATGGCGATGTTGCATCCGTCTTGAGCCTTTGATTGAGTTGCAAAGCTACGATAAAATATACCTGATAAATTAGTCATCCTTTTTTCATCCATTGATCCAAAACTCGGATCGATTTGGCAGAAATCCTTATCGATTCAGGTGCTCTTCGATTTTGAAGAACGATCCAATTAAAAGGAATCACTCCTTCACTCTAGGGTATCAACCTAGAGACGAGCTACTTCTCCCGAACGAGGATAAAGTTCTCATTGGAAATTTTGTCCCAGTTGGTAGCCTAGACGGCCGACTATACCTAGAACTAGTTCTATTGATATAACCCTGAAGACCTGGCGGGGGTGTTGCTGAAGTGGTTGCTGGTAGCGGACCAGCTTTATAACTTCTTCTAAGGTAACGATTTGTATTGATTGAGTAGTTGGGCGAGTAAAGCTTTGCTGACAGATTACTATAATCTCTCGATGAAAAGTTTAGATTTGCTGCCTGGATGGTTGGCGATAAACCTGATGGGGGTGGAGTTGAGCCTCTACCTCGCGATAACGAAGCAGATCTTTGATGACGACCTGAGTAAGAGTACGACGTTGATGAGGATGAGTAATTTGATGATAAGTAGCCAGCCATTGGTGTGGGAGTAAAGGTGCGCTTGCCCTCGATTAAAACGTCCGCAGTCGTTTTGTCTTCGCCGAGCGGATTTTGAGCATGGCATGTGTACTTTCCGGTATGGCTCGTATCACAGGCAGCGATCTCCAGAGTTATGACACCGTCACTATGTTTGAGAGTATAGTCCTTTTTGCTCAGTTCTTTTCCGTCCTTGAACCAGGTCACAGTAGGTGCCGGTTTACCTTTGAGGCAGCAGAGCAATTTGACGCTCAGACCCGATTGAATTATGCGCGGCCGAAGCAGGAAGTTGAACTTGGGTGCACAATCAGGCTCCTCCTCAAACTTGTACGGCTCTGGTTCACGCCTCCTCTTCATCGGTTCCAAATGCACTGGCGTGAAATCAACTGGTTTCTTGCGTACGTCTAAAAAGACGGGCTCCTCACGCCAACCATGATGATTTTCAGCACGAATCACATATTCACCAAAATCGCCCATCTTACAACGGTTGATTATGAAATTAAAGTTGTTGTCCATCGTATAACGTTTCATGTATTTAACGCTCTGTTTCAGTTCACGATTGTCTTTAAACCAGCTCACAGTGACTGGCGAGTCGGACGAGATCAAACAATGAAATTTTGCAGATTGACTCTCGTACGCGAAGGTCGACTGTGGTTTGATGGTAAATCTAGGTGCCAACTCTCTACGATCTAATAAGGCGTCATGAATCTTGTAACGATCAGCATACAGCTTCCTCAATGGACCGTAGTTGGATATGTGACCAATCGGTACGATCGATTTATCCCACCAGTCTAAGTAGCGATGTTTCATGGCATCACGTTGCTTCCTGAAAGCCGTTCCATCGACGAGAGGCTCCTTACGTTTGGAACGCGTTTCCTCGTCGCCATCTTCTTTCAACCAAGGATGCTCAAGGCACTCATGGGCGGTCATTCTTTTTTCCTTCTGCCTAACTAGCAATTTCTCAATGAAGTCCCGACCCTCTGGACTGACTTTACTGAAAATAGACTCGTCGAATGACCACTGTCCTGACTTGATATCTGACTGAGAGCTAAATGGTGTCTGTCCACTCAATAAAACGTAGGACAGAACACCCACCGCCCACATATCAGTATAGAAGCCGACTGAGTCTCTCTCCAGAATCTCTGGCGCCGCATAATCTGCTGCACTGGTAGAAATTTTGCATATTTCATGCGGATCTAGCTTGCACGCTAAACCGAAATCAACAATCTTAACCTTTGGTTCGTGTCCTGGACCCAGTGGATTGTTAGATTGTAGAACGAGATTTTCAGGCTTCAAGTCAAGATGTATAACATTACGATCGTGCATATGCCTCACGGCTTCACATATGTCCTTCATGTATTTCTTCACCTGCTCTTCAGTCATCTGGTAACCCGGCTCACAAATCTTTTCAAATACTTCCGGGCCACTGATAAACTCGTGCACTGTAACCATTTCATCTTTGTCCTCATATGCATCATGCAGTCTCAGTATGTTCTTGTGGTGAAGTAAATTTACAACATCTATTTCTTTCTTGAGCAGAGCCTTCTCTTCATGAGTTGTGGTTGGAGTAAATTTGGCTGCGTAGTAATCTCCTGTCTCTTTTTCCATAACACGGTACACTTCCCCAAAAACACCCTCACCGATTCTTTCCAAAATCTCGTAATTGTCTGTTATCGGACAGGTCTTTATGTCGGCAGCCATGTGCACCGCAGGTCCATCTTTCACAAATCTGTCATAATTATCAACCTTCTCGTTGCCGTTTTGAGATCTTATCTTCTTGCCACTACTATCTAGAGGCCAAGCAGTGCGTTTCTTCATTTTGCTCGATTGTTTTGTGACACACTTCACAATTTCAGAAGGCTCTGATCGACCATAAATATTCTCAGCAAACACTCTGAATTCATACTCCTTTTCCTCATTCAAATTGACAACTTGATGGGATAAAAACCTTGTCGTAGCCGCTCTTATCCAGCTCGTCATCGGAATTTCTCGTTTCTCAATTACGTATTGGGTTATTTGAGATCCACCATCCCATAGTGGAGCCTTCCAAGTTATTGTGGCAGCATCATCAACAACGTCGCTGACCATTGGAAATCTTGGCGGCTCTGGTCGGTCGGACACAGATATGTTGAATGTTGCAGAATCTTTGCCAAGAGCATTCTCAACCACAAGACGATACTCTCCAGAATCCTCGCGAGTTGCATCCCGTATCGTCAAAGTGGTGTGCCTTCCATCTGATTCGATGTCAAATTGTGCACTTGGTTCAATTTCTTCATCTCCTTTGTACCAATGTACCTTTGGAGGCGGATTTCCAGTGAACGGGACTTTCAACTGTATGTTTTCGCCTCTATCGAAAGCTATCGGAGAGTCACCAGTCAACCTCGGTGGTACAGTTATCTTTGGTTTCGTTTGTATTTCAACGTCACATCGGCTGGTGCGAGAGCCCGCCTTGTTTGTTGCTTTGATCGAATATTCGTCCGCATCTTCTCCGGCAGCACGGCTCACGAGTAGTCTGAATATAGTGGTTCCGTTAGGCCCAGACTCCTGAGTCATACAATATTTTCCCCCATCACGAAGATCCTTGTTTCCCTTAGCCCAGACTACGGTAGGTGGTGGACTTCCTTGTACGACACACTCGAGTTCGAAAGAGCCGTTTTCAATGCCAACAGTTTTCTTAAGAGGTGTTACAAACTTGGGCACATCTGTAGCGTTTGGATCTTTGACCAGTGTCTCTGCTGAGCATTCAGAGGGATCGGACAGTCCAGCAGCGTTCTGGGCAATAATTCGGAACTCGTATTTTCTATCCTCGATCAAGTTCTTAACCGTAAACTCATTAGCAAGACAGGGCTGATTAGGGTTGATCTTTTGCCAAGTGTCGCTTCCAACCTCACGTTTCTCAACAAAATAACCCGTGATTCTCGATCCACCATCGCTTTTTGGTTTGTCCCACTCGAGCAACACCGAATCTTCGCTTGTAGGGGTCGCTTCCGGTTTACCTGGGGGTGAGGGAGGGTCATAGGGCAGCTTTGCAACCACTGAAGTTTCACTAACAAGGGGCTTACTCTGTCCGTTATCATTGACAGCCATCACTCTAAATTCGTACGCGTTATCCTTTGTTAGACCAGTCACATTGAAATTGTTGTCCTTACAAGAAGCGGTGACCTCGATCCAAGCATCCTCTCCTTGACTTATATCACGCCTTTCAACAACATAGTGAGTAACCTTGTTACCACCATCATCGTTTGGTGGTCTCCAAGAAAGAGACACAGAATTCTCTGTGACTTCGCCAATTTCGAGCGGACCTTGTGGCGCGGCAGGGGGACCGGTTACTTCAAGGTTGAATGTACTCTCGCTTGATCCAATTTTGTTCTTTAGAACGACCTTGTACTTGCCGCTGTCTTTAGATTTGTTCGCATCAGGAATAGTCACTGTCAAATAATCATCGAACACAGTGTACTTAGGTTTGCCACTAAGACCAGTGCCACTTTCACCAATAACTTCTCCAGTGTCCATATTGACGATATTGAACTCAACTGGATCACCACTGAAATGGATTTTCACCTTTGCTGTCTCTCCTTGACCAACTGTCACCTTGCTTGGACATTTTTGGATAGTAGGCTCCTCACCCACATTGAGGGTGTTTTTCGTCTCAAGTGCATCCGATTCACCCTCTTTGTTCTTGGCTCTTACCCTAAATTTATACTTCTTGCCCTTCATCAAGTTTTTTACCGTAAAAATCTCCTCTTTGGGTCCGCACTCTCCAGCTGGCACCCAGCGCCCGGTTTCAAGATTCATCTTCTCAATAACATATCCCTCAATATCCTCTCCTCCAGTGTCTTTTGGCTTCCTCCACTTTATTGTCACTTGATCTGACTTGACCTCCTCAATCACTAGTGGTCCCTCTGGTGCACTTGGTCTGTCAAGAACTACAACATCCGCCTCACTGACCACTTGACCGGAGGAGTTCTTTAAAATGAGTTTGTAGCGGCCAGAGTCAGCCCTTGTCGTGTTGGTTACTTGAAGGATGGTTTTCTTTTCTGCGTTATCGATTTCACACTTGTCTGTTATACATCTTAGCGGCTGATCGTTTGCAATCCAGGTGATTTCGGGTGGTGGCTCAGCTCCAAAGTTGATCTCGTACCTCACTGGTCGACCCTTTTTAACCACTATATTCTTGAGCCCGTCACCAGCGATGTAGGGCCTAACAAATCTTGCTTTGATGATGATAGGCTTTGTCGCTTTGCTAGGTTCTCCGGGACCCATTTTGTTAGCCGCTCGGACTCTGAATTGCAGCTGAGCCCCCTCCTTCAATGTTTCAGTGATATGGGCTTTACAACCTTGAGCTGCGGGTACTTCTTTGATCGACGTCCAGTCTGTTGCAAACTTACTCTTGCTTTCGATTATGTATTTTTCAACAGGTATTCCACCATCTTTGGCGGGAGCCTCCCACTCGAGATCGACAAAGTCTTTGTCCCAATTTACCACGACCAAGTTCTCAGGCTCTGAGGGTGGATCATAGGGGTCTTTGGCAACTATAGTTTTTGATGCCACAAGCGGCTCTGATTTACCTTTCTTATTGACCGCTCTAACCCTAAACTTGTACTCTTTCTTTGGAGAAAGATCCTTCACATCTAACTCAGTAGTCGAAGTAATTCCACATTCAGTCCATGTTGTGCGTCCGCTTCCAACCTCTTGTCTCTCAACTATGTAATGAGCAATGGGAGTCCCACCATCATCTAACGGCCGCTCCCAGTTCAATTTGCATCTATCCTTGAAGACTTCAGAAATTTTCAAGGGCCCCTCTGGTGATCCAGGTGGACCTTGGACATCAAGTTTAAATTTTTCTACCTGCTTCCCTTTGGCATTCTCGAGCAAAAATTCATAGTTTTCGTTAGCATCGCCTCTCTGTGGGTCCTTAATTTTCATTATTATTTTGTCGTCCTTTACAACCAATTCAATCTTGTCCTTCGATACAGGTTGACCGTTACAAAGGACCTTGGGAACTACGGGAGATTGTTTTGTTCCTTGAATTGTATAAGGGATCTCTACTGTCTGAGGCTTTCCAACCTCAGCAGAGATAGTGTTTGTAGGGAAACGCATAACTGGTGCCTTTTCAGCAGGAAGAACCGTAACTTTGCAAGAGCATTTCATCTTGTTGAAGACTACCGACCAATCGCCCGAATCAGATAGTCTAGCGCGCTCGATGGTCAACTGCATTTTGTCATCAACGGTCTTGAAATTTATCCGTTCATCGGCCGTTGTTTGCATCGCACCTCCTTGGCATCCAACCTCCTTACCGTTGCGGTTCCAGTGTAAGGCAATACCTGGCTTGCGTTCCATCAGTTCAACTTCGAGCAATAGAGGTTCATCCTCAATTACGGTAACATCGGTTAATTTCTTTCTCCACTTGTTGCTAGGCTCAACGAAGAGCTCGCAAGCAGTTTCATCTGCATTTGTGCAGCACTTGTACTCCCCCTCATCATTGCACTTGGCTTTTTTGATTATAAGCCGTCGCTTTTTTCCATCGACCACTATCTCCTTATGCTTTAGCTGCTCAGGTTTCAACTCTTTCCATTTGCCAGTTTCTCGATCTTTTCTATACCATTTTACAGGGGCATCATACTCATCTACCTCACACTCCAAGATCACTTTATCATCCTCTGTCGCTCGTTGAGAATACAACGGTTTCATTATTTGAAACTTTTTTTCAGTTATCTGAACTTGAGTTGTGGTGACCTCGTCCAACTTGGGAGTGTTCAAAATTTTACACGTATATTGACCGCTGTCTTCGAATTGACAGTTCTTAATTCGCAAGATCTTCTTTCCGAATTTATCCAGTTCAAAAGAGTACTTATCTGACATTCCCGGTTTAGTGGGGTCGTTCTTTAGAGGCTCACCCACACATTTTGGATCGTCTTTATACCAACTAACTTGGGCTCTATGACTGTTGCATGTACATTCCAACACTAGTTCCCTATAAAGATGCTGTCCGTAGCCTTTGGACAACAATTTTGTAAATTTGTACACCGGATCGGGCTCCTCCACCTCGAGCATGGCTGAGCATTTAGTGTCAAGACATTGGCAAGTAATCTTACCACCGTCCTCAACATAGGGACCATCTATCTCTAGAGTGTGAAGATCGCCCGTTGAATTCAAATGGAATTTTTTGTTTGGGAATATTTCCTTGTTGTTACGAAACCATTTGGCTTTAACTCCAGACTTCGAGAACACGCATTCAAATCGAACTTTCAAATCTCTACCTTGTTTGACTTTTTGGTTTTGCAAGGGTTTTATAAAATTGTCCGGTCTTTTTGGTTCCTTAATTTGTGCCAATCTCTCCTCTTCAACTGCCTTTAAATTGCCCCAATTGGGATCATCTTGGTCCTTCTTCCACTTGGCATATTGTCTATGCTTGAGCATCGCTCTGAAATCCATTCCTGATTCGTCTGACACAAACAACTGCATGTAGGCGGCATCTTCACCATGCTCGTTGGTAGCCATCACCTTGTATCTAGCCTCATCAATCGGCTTCGACTTCCTGATACAAAAGTGAACTGTGTTTGTTTCACCATCTGTCACGATGCTATAACGGCCACCCTCGTAGATTTCCGAATCGCCTTTGAAAAAGCGCAATGTGGGCACTGGATCTCCTTCAACACCAAAAGTTAAATAGGAGGTGTGGTTCTCTGTTCCCGAGATGTTATCTTGAAAGTCTATGATTGCCGGCTTCTTGCCAGTCGGTTTCAAGGGTGTTGAAGGTCGATCGGCGGCTTCAACTTCAATTGCACTAGCTCTTCTTATGTCGATTGAGGATCGTCTACGTCGGTCGGCAATTTCACCTGGTCGAAGTTTGTTGTCATCAGGAAGTATGATCGAGGGTCTGCGTGAATCATTTCCGTCCGGTGTGAGGAGAATGCTTCCCCTTCTGCTACCCGGCTCGGCAGAGCCTTGCCGCTGAGGGCTCGTTGATCCGCTACCTGGTGACCCCTCACGTTGCATTCTCGGGCTTAGCAAGTCTGAGCGTAGGCCAGTAGGTGAAAGAGATTCCCTGAATCCCCCACCACCTCTCGATGCTAGATAACGTCGCTTCTCTTCCTCTGCCTCCTGGTCTTCATTCAACGGCTCACCTCTCAGACCGTCATACAATCCTCTTTTTTCTTGACTATCTTTTCTCTGAGAGGATCCGGAGCCGAGAGTTTCGGCTCGTGATGTCTGAGATGTATCGCTCACACTCAATCTTGGCCCACTAGAAGACTGTGAATCGTCAGTGATGCTGAACCTAGGGCTAGTACTTGATGGTTTCTCACCTTGATCACCTGATGTATTCGACTTTGAGCTAACTCTTCTCTTTATTCTCGAATCATTCTCAGGCTCTACAACTGATGGAGCCTCAATGGAGACAGACGGTATACGATCCCGAATCTGTTTACTTGAGACTTTGCTAGTTGCACTTGTTGATGAATCACGACGCTCGCTTGAGGTCTCTTGTTGTTTGTCCTCTGCAATATCCTTCAATGAAGACGCTGCAGTTGAATCCCTCTTCACACTAACACGTTTCTTGACTACCTTTTTTGTTGGAATTGTACCATCGCCGGCCGTCACTGACAGCTCATTAGTTCCATCTTCAGGAACTAGCAATGACGGTCGCTTCTTCTTGACCGAAATTGTTCTCTTGGTGCTGCTAGTCGATGAGGTTCGCTTAACTGGTGCAAGTTGGTCCAATGCCTCCTCATCTTCTTTCGAGGATGCACTCTGACTAATCCGATTAGTCCTCTTAGATTCAGTTTCACCGTCTACTTCCATCGCTACTGCGCCATCGTCAAATCCTCTAGAGGCAGATGTAGAAATGGATGCATTCGAGGCAGTCGAGGTCCTCCTGCTTTCAGCACCCTTCTGACTCTCAACAATTTTTTCTTGACTCTTGAGCGACTTTATTGAGGAGGTTCTCCTAGCAGCTGGTAAGCTGTTCAGCTCGGAAGCACTTATTTGTTGGTCCTCTAACTGTTGTTTGGATTGTCTTCTACTAGATAAGCCGCTAGTTCTTGAAGAATCGGAGTCCTTACGTTTAGGTTTAGCTTTCAGCTCCTCTGCTTTTTCAGCTGATGCAGAGGTTTTTCTTTGGATCTTAGCCTCAGACTCTTCATGCGACAGCTTGATGACGTTCGAGCTCTCCTCTTGCTCGGCTGCTTCCTTTTGCCGCGGAGGCTGAAAGTTCAGAGCGATATTCGCGCTCGATTCTCCAAGCTCATTTACTGCATTACAACGGTAAATTCCACCGTCACTCGATTTAGGGTTTCTGATCTCCAATGACACAACATAAATATCACGCTTCACCGTGGTTGTTGAAGATCTGCGCGAAGATATGGACGAGAAAGATGACCTCTTGACGCCAGTAGTGGAAAGTGTCTCATTGTCTTCAAGAATGCCAAGAGACTTGAGTTCACTTTCGCTCGTAATTGGACCACGGATATGCCATGAGCAATGCGAATGCCTCGAATCCTCTCTGATAATTGTAGTATTATCATGAAACCATGTTATTGAAGGCTTTGGTGTTGCTTCAACAACACACTCAATAGTTAATACGCGCCCAACTTGGTTGATAACGGGTTTTCTTGGAAATTTTGGTGATTTACCATCAGGTAGTTTTGATTTTCCTTGAACGAAATTCAAATTTATCGAGGCAAAATTGCTACCATTTTCGTTTGTTGCTACGCATTTGTAATCGCCTTGTTGATGAGGTTCCACCCCCTTGAGTATAAGTGTTGCTAAATAGGTATTTGAATTATCAGCTTGTTTAGACAACGATGACGCAGATGTGATTGTGGAGGACGATGTTGATGATGATGATTGTACAGGTATTAACATTATCTCGATATTAGTCGAGGGTGTCAATGGTTGACCTTGATATAACCATTGGACAGTTGGTTTTGGATTTGCATCAATGCGACAATCAAACTGAACATGCTTGAAATCGCTAGACTGTTTTATAACAGGTTTCTCTAAAAATGAAGGCCTAAAGCCGTTTGCTGATCCACCAGCCGTTTTCTCCTCACTGTCGAAATTCAACGAAATTTTCGCGCTAGATTCACCAGATGAATTTACGCACGTTATTGTATAGGTACCAGAGAGATCGATGGTGATATTAGTGATCTCGAGCGAAACTCTATACAACCTGTTGCCGTCCTTTTTGAGTTTGAACTGAGGGAGAGAGGTGATTGATATAGAGTAGATTAGTAATTAGTGTGTGCGTGCGTACGCAGGATTGAATTCATTCGATTGCAAAGTAGCGGCCACTTCGCGCCAATCCGATCGTTTGGCGCGCAAATCAAAAATTAAATTGCAACGTGTGGGCCTATATGGGGCGAGATGCTCAACTGCAACAACATATTATCCAGTGATATGATGACGACGACAAACAACCTCGCAACCGAGTGCTCGTGTTATCACAACAATGAGATGAAAGATTTGTGATGTTGAGTAAGCCGTATCGTTGTTGTTGCTACAGATTCGGTTGTTGTTGTAAATTAAGAGACAAGGGGCTTAGGGGGGATGGATAAGCGGCTTACCTCATATCTCTCGCTCTGTTGCACAGGCTGACCGTCATGAAACCATTTCACACTCGGCTGAGGCTCGGCCTCGACAAGACACTCGAAAACTAGCCTCTTGCCGTTTTCTTCATTGCGAATGGATGGTTTCTTTTGGAAGGTTGGCGCAAGGCCATCGATTTGCATGCTTTCATTGTTTGTTTCATTAAGGTTAAACTTTCTTGACGGTTGGAGCGGGTTTTTCGCTGAACTATGAGTCAGCCAGGATGACATGTTGACTGGTGGTCAGCTTTGAAGTTTTTCCCTTGATCCTCGTTTTCTCTGTCTCTCAGATTTGTTGCCGCTGATTGATTGGACAAAAGGAAGGAGGTTTTATTCAGGTAGAAACAGGGAATCCACTGTATGGGTTGTGCACACAATTAAAAATGACCATCGCAACTAACTAATTACACTCTTGCAACTTGCCTACGCTTGCTTGTTGGTCTTTATCTCTCCTTGAGTGGCGATTGTATGTTAGGGCTAGTTAGAAATTATTATTGATTAGTGGGAGCAGGTATATGAATGGTCGGTTGAGCTTGCTAGTCAGTCGGCTTGTTACATATTTAAGACAACAGCAGCGCCTGGCCCCAGTGTTAGGATGGAGATTTTCGTCGTTCGGGGGGGAGGAGAGAGGGAGAGAGTAGTAGGAGGTGGAGGAGGCTGAGCGGAGTCACTAGAACTCGCGCGATGCTATCTTTGTCGCGCTACCCCCCTGGCCAAGGAGCGCGAACAACGTCAGGATCATTCCAGGCTTTCGCTTCCTAGCAAGCCCATGAGCCTCTAGGGGCGCTGCAGAATCGCAGGAAACAACAAGACTAACAACATTGCATTAGATTCTATTGACAGACACATTGAGATGGATGGAGGAGGAGAGAGGGCTGAGATACAGAGCATTAACTTGTATATACAAGCGCTTGGTCCAAGATCACGGAGCCGTTCTCGTTGATTGCGATAGAGCGATGAGAAAAGGGGGTCACTTGGCTAGCAATGCGTGAAATCAGCCCGCTCCTAATACCACGCCCACAGCTACCACCACCACCACCGCCCCTTCCTCAACTCCTGCTGCTGCCGCCACTATTAGTACTACTGGCACTGCTACTACTACTACTACTACTAATACTAATACTAATACCTCTCCACTACTACTACTACTAATACTACACACGGGCTTCAATGAAGCCTCTCCATGCATGCGCCGCGCTCCATGCATGAACAAGCAGCAGCTCGTAGTCACTCCGCTTGGCCCCGAGCCTTCAAACTCGCTTCAACTGTTGCACTTGGGGCCAGCGGGGCAGGACTCTGGCGCAGCTTTATGGCCAAATATGGTACAAAATTCTTAATTGCACATGACGCCATGCGAGCGATATTGCGAGAGCGGCGCTGCTGCTAGCTTGCTCGGGCTTCATTGAACGGAGAGGAGAGACTGCACTGAGATTGGCCATAGCGGCTGGCGCGCGCGACTAAGAGAGCGGGCGGGCGGAGAGCGAGCAAGGCCCCGGAATGACTGCAGCTTGGGAACCTTATATGGTGCAGAGTAGCGCAGGATGAGGCTCGCAAGGAAGCCGAGCAGCGCACATGGAGTTTAGACGAGCGCATACACTTGAGTCCGCCGCTTGGAGCGCCTAGCGCATTCGCGAGCTCCATTGCTCGCGCCTACCAAGACCCTCAGGTTGCATTCATTGGCCCTGCAAAGCCAAGCGAGAGAGTTAGAGTTCAGGAATTCTCCAGCCATAGACCTTCATTTCGCCTAAAAAGAATTCCAAAAATTCTCTCCAAAACTATTAAACTTTTGCCGCCCACTTTGGGCCCAAGACTGCGCGCCGGGAGTTGATCTTTATTCTTCCTCATGATGATAAATAATTTCATTCCATCAGTTGGTTCCTCTCCTTTTTTCCTCTCGTCACTGGCTTGTTTGGTCTGGTCGCGGCGAGGCTCCAGTTGGCCCTATTGGAAGAGGGATAGACTGCGATCCGTTCGTCTGAGATGCTGGCGCCAAACTGGCAACCCGTTCAATTTCGACTCATCCATCTCCTTCGTCCTCGGCCCCCCAAGCTCCCCATTCTGCCGCCTAGACTTGCCAGCAAGCCGCCTGGCTAGCATCAGCCGCTTCCAATCGGGAATCTGGGCTCCATTTGGGTCCTTATGGGCAACAAGATCGAGATAGTGCGCAATGCTCGTCGACTCGTCGCTTAATTCATTGATATCATCGCCTCCTTTTCTAGCCTCGCTTTGGGCACTTGATTCATTGGACGAGCTCTCGCTCTTCGTTAGCGATAATTTATCGTCAACAATCTCGTCGTCTCCTCTCTCCTCTAACTCGGCCTGCTTGGCAAAACCATGCCCATGCTTGCGGAGCCCAATTTCGCTCGAACCGCAAACCTTATCTCTCGTGCGTCTCAGCTCGATCGCTGCCTGGCTCTCCCTATTCCATTGAATCTGCGAGCGGCCGAGCGAGGGCAAAGTTTGCGTTGTTTCATGATTCATCGCCATTTGCGCGCCCTTGTTACGGAATCGCTGCATTGTTCTAGTTACGGGGCCTCCAGTTGTTTTGCCTCCTCCATCCAAGGCCACCGCTTGCAACTTTGGCCCCTCTGGCCGGCGCCATTTGCTCTCAAAGGCGTGCAGCCGCTGGCTAACTGGAGTGGTGCTAACCAACTCGGCGATTGGAAGAATCCTAATCTCCTCCTCCTCCTCGCCTCCGCCCGATTTGTCGCCACTCGCAAGCTCTCGTCCGCCGCCCGACTCCTTTGTGCGACTCCTCGGACGTTCAGCCTCTCGGCTCGGCTGCCCAGCTTGAACCAGAGCGGCAGTGGCCCTCCCCTCCTTGGCCTCCCCTTGCGCCGGTTCCACTTGTTGCTGGTTCAGCAGGCGCTTCAAGTACTCGCTTGGCCGGATGTTGGCGCCATCTTCGGGCGGCCGAAGGAACTTTGGCGGCTGGAAGGACATGGACTTTGTCTCCCCTCCTGTCTTGCAAACTCCCTCCCGCCCCCCAAACAACCTCTCTTTCACCTTAAAATCCTCGCCTCCCTCGCGAGCCTCAGGCAGCGGAACTTTGGCGCCCCTAACGGCTGAACTGCGCTCGCTCGAGGCTGGCGAGTGTGGCTCCGAGTTCAGGCTGATCGAGTTGCAGCCACTGTCCGCGTACTCGGCGCTCTGGGCGCCGGGGTCGCTGTTGCTGAGGAGCGAGATTTTAGTCGAGGCATAGCCCTCAGTTGAGCTGCAACCCGATTGGCCCGAATCGGAGTCGCTCGAGTGGTGCGAGCTTCCGCGTGTTGGCCGCGTTTGGGCCGCCACAGCGGCCGCCGACTGGCGACTGCTCGACTCGTTGCCGCCGCCGCCGCCGCCGCCGCTCGTTGCTGGGGCTGGACCCTTGAAGGTGGTCATGAAGGGGGCGAGAGTTGGCGCAGGTGGAGGTGGAGGCGGCGGCGGTGGTGGTGGCGGCGGCGGTAGCGAGCTCGGCGGAGTTTGGCGCTGACCCGGAGACCCGGCCGGGCTGTCGGCCAGAAGCGGACGCTTGCTCGAGCTTTGAGGGCGGCCACTTTGCTCGCTGCCGCTACTGCGAGTAGCCTGCTCAATCTGGGGCTGGTTTCCAGGGTAACGGGCGAGGATGCGGCCGCTTGAAGGCATCGAGTTGCCGTTGAATCTTGAGATGGTGGACACCTTGCGGCCCTCTGCGGATCTCTTCCGTGCAACACTAATCCGGTTGACTAGCGTGCCGAACAGCGAGCGCCGCCTCGAACCCTTCAAGGTCAAGCCGGACTCTAATTCTGGCCTCTGTTTGCATTCTCGCAAGTCGAAAGTTGAAACGCTGCGCATGGTGACCAAAGCGAGCGACCTCTTCCTCTCGTCCAACTCGACGATCGATCTGATCCTCGTCGCCTCGTCCATCGGCGGCAACTCCTGTCCATCCTCCTCCTCCTCCTCCTCCTTCTCTTGCTCGCTCTTTCCCTGTTGAGTGGCCATATCGAACATGGTTGAAATGCGAGCAACCTTTCCAACAGACTCCAGGCTGTCGGTGCTCTCGGCTGGACTCTCGTCCTCCGAGTTCGAGGTGACACTTCTGTCGAATAGTTTTGCGTCGCTAAGACTCTTCATGGTTCCATAAACATATTGGTGCGAAGAGTGCACAGTTTTGCCCCTTGCCTCGACCTCCGCAACTTCACCCGGCTCATACTGAGCCCCAAAGTTGGCCCCCTCGCAACTGAGCAAACCTTTCTCCTCAATCCCATCCGCCGACTGCCCTTCAGATTCACCTCCTCCTCCTCCTCCTCCTCCTCTGTCGACGGACTCAAAGCAAACACTATCGATGGGCACCCTGGCGGGCAAGGCAGATCGCACAATGCGGCAGCTCTGTCTGATTGGAATATGCCTGCTCAGATCGACGATGGGCGAATCGACACTCTTGCAAGTGTGCGCCTCTTTGCCTCCACCCTCTCCGGCCTCCTTCCCTTGAACAAGCTCCTCTCCCTCAAGCTGCGACTTTAGCTCACCAGCCGAAGGATTGGAGGCCCCCTCCGTGCTGACAGTTTCATTTGCTTCGTCTGGCTTCGTCTCTCTGCTCGCGCTGCTTAGCTCGGCTGGACACTCGTAATGTAGCCGCAGCGCCTTTGGAGGACAGGCGAGCAGTTCAGGTTGCTCGTCGAGGTCCAAATCGGGCATTGAATACATGTGCAGGCGAGGCGACGATGGGCCGCTCCCGCCGCAAGCTCCTGCTAGGCCGAGCTCAGTGTCGGCGCACCCGGAGCCAGGAGCTGAGGCGGCGGCCACGCATTGATCCGCCCCAAGTTGGGCCCCGTAAGTCGGGAAGGCCGACTTGTGGACGCCAAAGGTTTGCTTGCCCGCTGGCCAGGCCGATCTCGACTCGATCACCAGGCCCAAGCTTTCTGGCCGCGACTGATGAGTTAGGGTCTGATTGTAAGCGCGCTTAGCTTTCAACTCTCGCTCCTGCACCGCCGACTCCCTGCCCCTTCCGGCCGGGCTTGCTTGCTTCGAGGCCCTTTGCGCTGGTCCGTTGAGGTGCGCGGGCAGCGACCGGGGCGGCCCGCCGGCGCTTGGCGAGCAACAGTCAAACTGAGCGCGCGAGGCGTCGCACTCCTCAGACTGGCGCCCGAGTTGCGGGCCCTCGTAGCAGCCGTAGTTTTGCTGGCCCGAGCTCGCCATCCTGCTGGCCGCAAGCTGGCTGCTCTCGGCCGAATGGGGACCCGAACCAGCGAGCAGTGTTTGCCTGTTGGCCGCCCGTTGGCGCGTCAACCTGGCGAGCTGGCGCTGGCGCTTGCTGTGCACTTGCAACGAGACAAACCCGGCCGAGGGCGACAGTGCTGCCGCTGCTGGCGCCACCCGAGGTGGCGGCGGCGGCGGGATTGGCGTTGGCGTGCAATCGAAGCTGATCCGCTGCACAATCTGCTTCCTTCCGCTCGCCAGCCGCCTATTGCGAAGGCAGCACTCCATTAGCCTGCTAATATTCGATATTCGTAGATGCTTTGGGTCAAAGTTGCGCCCGAAACGGGAGGTTGGGATTCCCTGCTCGAAGTGGGCTTGGCTTGCGTAGTAGATGAGCATTTTTAGCGCCTCCAAGTGTCCATTCTCGGCCGCATCGTCAAGTGGCGTCACGCCTCTGATGTCGGCGCAAAATTTAGCATTCGAATGCTTCAGGAGGAGCCGAATGGAGCGCAAGTGGCCCCTGCTGGCCGCGTAGTGGAGCGCAGTGGCGCCCTCGTTGTCGGGCAGGTTCGGGTCGGCGCCCCGTTCGAGGAGCATCCATTTGAGGCAGTGGTGGGCGCCCATCTGCGCGGCCGCATGGATGGCGCTCATGCCGTCTGAGGCGCGCGCCTCCAGTTTGCCGCCGGCCTCGCAGACGAGCAGCCTTAGGACGGCCAGGTGGCCCTCCTGCGCGGCCAGGTAGACGGGCGTCACCAGGTTGTGGGCCATGCGCGCGTTTGCGCTGAATCTGGGCCGCCGCTTCCGGGCTCTGGGCGCGTCTGGGGCGGCGGCGGCGGCGGCGGCCTCGTGGGCGCTCATGAGGAGCAGCGCCTGGACGCACTCCACGCAACCCTTTGCGGCCGCGTAGTGGAGCGCGAGCTCGGAGTTTCCAATCGGCGCCGGCAAGCCACCTTGCTGCGGACTTGGCGGCTCCCCTTGCGACGGCATGACCGATTGCAAGCCCATTGATACTCCTCAAGCTTGCCACTGTTTCATCTTGCAATTTGATTCAAGAGTTGCTTGCAAGGACTGGCTCGATTTGTGAAATTTCTCGCTCGCTCGCTCGCTCGGCGCCTCTCCCTTGCCGCTGCTCTCAAACCTGCGCTCTGATTCGCCCAAATCAAATCAAAGCCGATCCAATCCAATCCAATGATTGATGCTTAAAACTCAACTCCATCCAAGAGGCTCGGTTGGTCCCCCCTCTTTGGCCCACTCGATCTCCTGAATCTCTCGATTAACCTTGATTCTTGGATGCTCCCAACTCTATCGCGCGCGCACTCGCTTATATTGTCAATCGGCCGCTGACAGGGAGTTATGATTGATGGATTGTCGATGGAAAGCGGCGGTGGCTCGATTCTAATGCAATTTATCCAACCCCCCGTCCGCCTGGCCACTAGCCGGCCGTCTCAAACTCGCAACCAGAACTCGCCTCTCCCGCAAGCAAATGGGCTTCTGAGCCACTGGAAAGGAAGTGGCGCGAAACAAACGCTCTCGGTGGCGCAACACACAATCCAAGGAGTCCGCCAAAGGGCCGCCTCCAATCCTCTCCTCCTCTTCAGCCAAGTCTCTCGCTCGCTCGCAAACCATTCCAAACTGGACGGGCAGCTTCCGTTGGCTGGCCGCCTCCGCTTGCCGGCCCCAAACTGACCGCCTCTCCGAGTGGCTGGCGAGTGGCCGCAGCAGGCGCTGAGCTCGGCCACAGCAAGCAACTAGAGCGAGCCTTGCTCAGCGGCAGAGGCGGCAACAGAGTGAAGACGACACAATTGGCTCCCTTTGTCAACCAAATGATCCGTAAACCAAACGCTGAGCCGTATCCCTGAAGGCGCCAACTTGTTTGCCAGCCCCCAAAGTGTGTCTCGAGCGAGGAGCGCTCGATTCGGCCCGTTGGCTCTGTCGGCCGTGCTGGGCCTGTTTCTGTCTGCTGTCGAGTTGCTGTTGCGCTTGCGGTTGCGGTTGCAGTTGCGTGTTCTGGTCTTGGTGTTGGTGTTGGTTTTGCTAGAGCAAGCAGAGCGGCGCTAAGCGAATAAACTGCGCCGACCGCCGCGACGATGATCCCTCGCTCGCTCGCTCGCTCGCAGCCTCAAGCCGCCTCTCAAGGCCCACGAAGCCTCCTCCTCCTCCGCTCGCCAAACACAATGGTGAACTTGACAACGAACTCGCTCCCGCTTGTGCCCGGATGTTTCCGATACCTTTCTGCGTTGGCGTTTGGTTTGTTTGTCCGCTCGCTCGCTCGCCCGCCCGAGTGGCTGGCTGGCTGGAACTCTGCGGAGACTCGCCGGCCGCCTCCCACTCTCGTCCGCTCGCAGCCGACTCCCGTGCCGCCGCTGCGCCGACCGGCCCAGGCCGAGCGGAGGGCGGCCAGAGGCGGCCGGCTGGAGCGCAATGCGAGCGCGGGATGCACTTGTTGGGGATGGAGTTTGCGCGCAGACAGTGGAAGCGGGTTAAGCCAGATAAGATATCGGCGCCAACTCTGGCTGCGGCCGCCTTGAAGAGTGTTGCTCCCTTTCGGCACTAAAAGCGTGCGTGCGCTTTCACTGCTAAGCCGCCGGGCAGACTAGCGGGCCGGCCAGGAAGCGCCGGCTCCGTGTTGCCACCAGGCCGGCCATTCCAGCCTCCAGAAAGGCTGGCACACACAAACACACTTGAAACAAGATCTGGCCCTCGGGCATCAGCGCAACCGGGATGCAAGCTCGTAAAGCCGCGCTCGGATCGGACACTTGCGTTCTGTGTCGCCGAGTTCCGCCGGCTGGCGGCCGTCCTGTTGGCTCCAGTTTTATCGCAACCCAACCATCGAGGGTCATCGCCTTGCCCGCTTGTGGCGCCGGCCAACCTGAAGCCTTGGCGCGCGCTCAGAGCGTCGCGGCGGGTTGGCGTGCGGCCGGAAGCGGCCGCTCGCGAGCAAGCAAGCCAGCCAGCCAGCCAGCCAGCGACGCCAGGCGCAGGTGCAGGTGCAAACGGGAGAGGCAGAGGGAAAGCGAGCGCTCCGTTTATCCCTGGCCCAAATCCACCGCAAGCCTTGCGGCCCTCAAGGTGGGTCGTTGTGAAGGAGATGCGATTTGATTTCAGCTGATGGCTGCGATTGAATTTGCTCGCCTGGTGGCCGATGCCATGTCGGATGCTCGCTTGCGAGCGAGCGAGCAGCCTTCTCCTGGGCCAACGTTGGCCCACACGATCCCATTTAAGCCCAGCTTGGCCGCCACTCAGCTCGCTTTAGTGGCGGCCAGGCTGGGCGCAAACAGAGCGCCTCTGCCTTGAAGTGGAGGAGGGAGACTCGAGCTGAGTTTAGTGGGAGCACCGGCCGCACCTTCCATGTAATGTGACCAACTCTCTCACGCGCCAAAACGCACACACACTCGCTTGGGCCCAGGATGGCCGGCCGGCGGTTGCGGCGCCAACCTCAAGCCTTGGGGGCGGCAGATGGGCGGCCCGACGGGAGGGGACGGCGAGCGCTGATGATGATGGATAGACGGATGGATGGGAGCCAAAGCCGGCGAGCTTCCAAAGCCAGACGCCCATCCAAGCCCATAGCTCACCTGGCCGCCGCTCACAGTAAGTCGCAAGTTAATTTAGCGCACAAATAAACGCACACACGGACTCTGTGTCAGAGGTAGGCAGGCAGGCAGGCAGGTAAACGCGGGCGAGCCAACACGAAGCCGAGCTTGCTGGATGCTAATCATTTGCGCTAATCACCAATGCGAGCGCTCGGACTTTCTCTCGCCTGCTCGCCTGTCGATGGGCAAAGTAGGCGCCTTCTGCCAGTCCCCTTGCGCTGCAACGGAGCCGGACAAAGCGGGCGCGCTCAAAACAAACAAGCCCCAATGGGAGGCGCAATCAAGATTTGGCCGGCAACAAGCTCGCCGGCCGGCTGGCCGGCTTGGCGAGCGCGACATTTGATGCAGGCCGGCCGGCCAGCCAAACCGGATGCCGGCCAACAAGTCACGCTGGAAGCATTATATCGAATTACGGCCCCGACCAGGAACAAGAACGGGCCGCCTTTATAGCCTCAATGGCTGGCAATTGAATTCGAGCAAAAGAGGAGCCATCTTCTCGAGATTATGCTTTAATTTACAAAACTTAAAACCTGCCGATTGTTTCCTATGGCGCAACAAATATTGGCCGGCCAATATCTCGCCGGCTTGGCTCTCGAACGAATTGGCCGCCGCCGCCGCCGCCGCCTCAAAACCCGTTGCCTTGCTCTCGGGATGCCCGACTCTTCGGGAAAACACTCTTGCTTGCGCTCGAGCCGAGACACAACACTCTTCAGCCCATTCAACAACAGCAACCGAGCAAACTGGCCAACTGCGTTGGATGGGCGAGCAACATTATGGTTTGTTGGGAGGAAAAAGTCGTGACACTAAAAAGGTTTCGCGGCTAAGCTGGCCGGCTGGCAGTGCGGCCCACTGCAGCGACTTGATGACAATAAGCGAGCTCAGCCGGCCAAGGATTGCGATAGATCCTGTCGAGCAACGGCGGCAGCATTCGGCCAACATGTTAGCGGCCGATAATTAGCATAACAGCTCGCAGGCGCCGGGCAAAAAGCCAACCTGATCCTCCTCCCCCCAACCAGAGCGGAAAGCGCGCTAGCCAGGCTGAGGTGGTGGCGGCGAGCCGACTTGCTCCTCGGTTGCCGCACCCTTTTTTGACTCGCCTCCCAGCCTCCTGGGCCGCAAAAGTGTCCCAGCGGCGAGACTTGCGCCCAACACTGGCTGGCCCCGCTCACATGGTGTACTTCATGCTCGTTAGGCCCGAAATGTAGGGCAACTCGTGGATAATGCTGTTCAGCGGCGCCAGGGGGCTCCTCTCGGCCACATTGGCCGCCGCCGCCGACTCGTCCTGCTCGGCAATGGACTTCTGGGCCGGCTTCCGACTGGCCCCCTCCTGGCCGCAACTCCTCAGCCGCTCGCCCTCCTCCTCCTCCTCCGTCAGGTCGCCCGTCCTGAGCCGCCTCCTCAGGATGCTCTCCCTGTCAACCTTGCGCCGCCCCTCCACAAGGCCGAGCGCCGCGCAGAGGTCGATGAAGGCGGTGGTGATGTTCAGGTACTTGCCGAACTCGGAGGTTGCGTAATCGTAGGGGAAAGTGTGATGATAGTTGTGGAAACCCTCGCCGAGTGCGTTGTAGATCACGTAGGGCGATTCGCGCGCTTCGATTCGCGTGTCGTAGGGCCGACTTCCATAGTAGTGGGCGGCGCTGTTCACAAGCCAGGTGCCGTGGAGGGTGATCAGGTACCTGATCATGAAGGAGAAGACGAAGGAGGTCCAGAAGCGCTCGTTCCAGAGGAGCACCGGAATCATCGTTGGAATTAGCACTGTGAACAGGGCCGACATCCACCAGAAGTGGCGATGCTGGAACATTACGTACGGGTTTGCCTCCAAGTCGGACATGTCGATCAGCTTGCCCCGCTCCTTAACGTCCGGGTGCTTCTTGCAACAGAGCCAACCCATGTGGGCGAAGAAGAAGCCGCGCTTGATGTTGTGCGGATCGGCATCGGTTTCCGAAAACTTGTGGTGGACTCGGTGATCGCGCGACCAGGTGTAGATGCTGTTCTGGCCGGCCATCGTCTGGAGCGCAACCAGGATCAGCTGGACGGGCCACTTGGCCTTGTAGGCGCGGTGCGACCAGAGCCGGTGGCTGCCGCCCGTCACTCCGAGTCCGCTCGCGTACATGCCGAAGATTGAGAAGAGCAACGTTTTCCATGGTCGCTGGGTGATGAGCATGTAGACGCCAATGGGCAAACACGAGTGTAGGATGACAAAGAGGATGATGTTCGTCCACACCAATTCCGTCTTGAACGTTTTGCTCTCCTCCGTCTTGGCGCAAACATTACTTGCGCCGCCACTCTCAACTTGGCCCCCCTCCTCGCCGGCCTTGAGCTGGAGCCGGTGCTGCTGCCTATCGGAGGGCCGCTCAGCCTTGATCTCGTTCGAGACTTGGCCAGTTGGCTCACTGGTGTCTAACTTCGTTGCCAGGTGTCGCCTGCGCCGCTGCTGCGCCGACCCCTCCTCCTCCTCCTCCGCCGTCCTCTCCCTCTGACCGCCCGAAATCACCTGTTGCTCCCCCTGAACTCCACGCGGCTCGGCGCCGATCCTCTGCGAGGCCTCGCAAGGCTCGCCCTTACTCTCTGGACTCCTGCTGTCGGGCTCCTGCTCGCACCTGGCGGCGGCGGCGGCGGCGGCGGCGGCGGCCTCCTCCTTGCGCCTGCTGGACCCGCGACGCTTGGCCGAGCGGCCGCCGGTTGCGCCAGCCAACATTGGCCCAAACCCGGAGTGCTGGCTCATGATTTGTGTGTTGAGCATCTTCCAATAAACTCTCCTCCTCTTCCTCCACCTAGAGTTGAGCCTCCCTCCGATCGGTTAACTTGTCTAGTTGAGCACCTCGAACTTCCTGCCGACTTCTCCGACGGAAGTGAACCCTGTCAGTGTTGGTGGTGGGCGCTCGGTTAGTCAAAATGGATTTGGTGCTTGCCGTTGCCGGGCTACAATCTGACCTCTCTTCGAGCGGCTTCTTCTCTCTCGAGCGCAAACAAACGAATGTCGTCAAGCGGCCAGTGTTTGTGTCTGTGTGTGCTCGCAGGTAAAACCAAAACCAAACTCAGAGCCGCTGGTGAGCGTAAAAAGAGGAGGCGACGACGACGACTACTGTTCTTCACGTGAGTGCGGAGGGCGGCCAGTGCTGCTGGCTAATCGCGCTCGCCTGGCAAGCTAGCAGCTTTTGTGGCGCGTAGGGCTGCGAGAACAATTGAGAGTGATCGTTTAGCAGCAACTCGGCTAGCTTGCTTGCTCGCTCGCTGAAACCGCCTACTCGAACTCTGGCCGATCTAGCCTCGCCATGGGCAACCACGTGCGCCATGCCCGCAACCTATCTGCGCAGCCAAGATCTTTGCGCGCTCACTCGAGCTTGCTTGCGCCCTCCGCGCGACTGCCCTCGAGTATCCGCCGAGAGTGGCCACACTGGGCGCCGCTAGCGCCCTTACCTGGCCGGCCGGCTTGCTCGCATCCCCTCGATGGGGTTGCTTTCGCGGCGCCGCGGTGACGTAACATCTGATTGGCCAGCCCTTGGGGTGGAGCTTCGGCTCCCATTGTGTCCGCCAGCTCCCTCTCTCCCTTCTTAGCTCTCAACTCGCCGGGCAACTGTTGACACTTGTCGCGCGGCCTGCTAAATGTGCGCTAATCAGCTGGCCCGCTAAACCTTGCGGCCAGCTCATTGTTAAACTGGCTCCTCAGTACAATAAACCACTCCACGGAGCAAAACAACCGCATTGTCGGCCGTCCATTGTCTCGCTTTATCAATCAGATATCGCACTTACCTGCGCGCGCGCGCGTTCCCCTCTTTGTCTACTTATTTCTTGGCTTCAACTTCAATTGTTGCCTTCTCTCTCTCCTCCTCCTCACAAAACCATTCAAGACTATAGCTTCGTGCTAGCTCTCAGGTTTCCTGAGCTAAATCCGCCAGTGGGGCCGCCGCCAAACTTCCTCACTCGCGCGCAAATATAGGGTCCTAGTCTTATTAGTTGGGAGCCTTTGAATTCGAACCTTCGCTTTATTTGATCGTTTTGGATTGACGGCGACGAGAATTGGTTGTTCCAGACTCTCTCTCTCTCTCTCTTTTTCCAGCCACAAGAGCGGCCAAGCTCTTGAGCCAGCTTCTGGTCGGGGGATTTGTCAGAAGGTTGCGCGGTAGAATTGCGCAAAGGCCCTTAGTTAGAGACAAACCAAAGCCAAGCCAATCACATCCGCCTCGCCGCGGCCGCCCAAAAACATTGGGCGAGCTTTGGCGCCGCCGCAACTCGGCAACCACCTGCTGCCGGACACGCTCGCCAACTTCATGGTCAGGCGAGTAATAAAATCGGCCCGCGCTCGCCCTTGCATGAGCATCAAACCTTGAGCGGCGCCAGATGAAGCCGCCAGATCTATGGTTGGCCAGCAAGCTACAGCAGCCAGTCGGCCAACCAGCCAGCCAGCCAGCCAGCAAGTCACAGAGTCCGCAGTCCACAGTCGAATGCGCTAATGTCACTTTCTTCGAGCCTAAAATGGCGCACCGAGCAAGCTAAGCCACCTGACCGGCTCTCTAAGGCCACTGGCCAGTGCCAGCCTCGCCCCGCTACTGCGCTTGCCCGCCGGCCGGCTTGTGCCAGTAGGTCTTGCGGACAAACTTTTGCCCTTCCGCCAGCTTGAGCCCGAGCTCGGCCAGATTGTCGCACCTCTGAGCTTGCTCGCCAGCCTTGGGAGGGCGTTTCTCGCATCTAGCCGCTAGAGATAGCCGCCGGGAGGATTGAGGCCAAGCGGTGAGTCACGGGCAAACATGAGCGCGACTTGCATCCATCCCATTGGCAAAAGGCGAGGGCCAATAACGATGACTCGATAATAATTCGGCCAACTTTCTCCTCGCTTGGCCCTCCGTTTTGCGCCCTCCCTCCCTTGCTAGCTTTCCCCCAAATGGTTGGCCCAGTCTGAGCGCCATCGCCAGTGGCCCGATCGTGTGGGTGGACAATGGAGGCTGGTTTGTAAAGTGATGTGGAGACGTCAACTTTGGCGCTTGCGGTGCCAGACTCAAGCTGACTCAAGTCTCCCTCCCTCCCTCCCTATCCGCAAACACACACACTGTCGCCCCTTCGCCTTCTCTACCTGCCGGCTCCAACTCATTAGCGATTCAAGAGAGAAAAGGAGGGAGGCAAACGCTTTCAAGCATCACTAAACTCTTCGATTGTGCTCGCAAATGCGCCTAGCAGACTCAAGCTACCAAAGTGGATGGCTTGCAAATATAATCGAATATAATCATATGATAAAACAATAATTGGTAGTAACAAAAACATCAGTCAACGAGCAATTGTTATAGTCGTTGTTGATTTCTCTCTGTTGGCTTCTCTTGCTGAGAGAGTCAGCTGAGGAAACGTTCGGGCTGTTTGCCCAAAGGCTTGCCCATTGTGCCTCGCCATTGCTGGCCCAATGTTGGATCTCAAGTGGCCTCATGCAGTCGGTTTATGTGCGAGATTTACCTACAAACGAGCTGAATCTAGCCACTAGTGCTCGCTTGGAATCTGGGAGCTTAGAGGGTAAAATAAAACAAGCGGCCACTTGAAGTCGGCGCAAATTTACTTCCTCCTCCCCCTCGCCTCTCCTCTGTCGCAAATCGATCCACTTGGTCGGCGCCGATTTGCGCAAGACGAGCGAGAGTTGAGGAAAACATGGCCTCAAATAAGCATGAGTCACCACCACCAATAAAGCTCGCGGCCATTCACCCAGAGGCAGCTGGCACGGATTTAGAACCCATCTTGCTGACAGATCTCGGCCAGTGAGCGACCGTCCGGCTCAACTCGGTCGATTCAAGCCACATGACTGACCTGCGGTGGGTCTGTGTGACCTTCGCTTTGGGGGTCGTCATCGTCGCCATCGCAGCCTTTAAGATTTGATTTGATTTGCTCCTACAGCGACAGTTGAGAGTTAGAAACATCAGCAATTGCAAAGCCTGATGAGCTGTCCGTATGGTTGGACAGCCAACTGCAAACAAGTAGATAATTCCGATTGTGCGATACGGACAAAGGGTGTCAGCGGGTTGCAAACAGATCCAAATAGCTGCCACTACACAAGGTCTCCCATTGCGTCAGCTCTAAAACTTGATTTTATACTGTAGAACCACAAATGCTCGCTCGCCAACACCAAAGTCACAAATCTAGATTTCCGCGTAACATCAAGATCCGCGGATAGCGGACGCTCAAACAGGTTAGCAGCACGGGTGGCAGGTTGAGAGGTAGAGGGATCGTGTGGTGCAAGTTTGAATGGTAGAAAACCAAATTCGTAGAAAAGCTCGAGTAAGACTCATCAGAACCCTTCCCTTACTGGGCCACTCTAGTTAACAAGCTGATAAGTTGGGGAAAAACTTGCATACATATTTCACACTGATCGAGTTCAGAGTTGTATTTATTTCAACTAGGGGGCAAACGGAACATGAGTATGAACGGATGTGAACAGGTTGCAAAATGTCATATCTATGTCAGGCAAATTAGCGATACTGGCTAGAGTTTTGCTGACGTAACAATCATGTGTAAACCAGATATGATTGAATAATTGACTAAAAAGCACCGACCGGCTGACAGACATTTGAACCTTGAACTTTACATTACAGGGCGTGTTCAGTAACTGGGCAAATCAGGCTCGCAGAAAAACCCCTAAATTGTAAATCCTTGGAGATTCAGCGCACGATTTATTCGTTAAGTCTACAAGTTGAGATTCTTAGAGGATATGGTCGGTTGTCGAGTGAGTGGATGACATTGAACCGTAGAAATTAAACGCAATCCCACTCAAGATCTGATTCCCATTCAATGTCTGAATCTGACTTGGCGACCTTGCCGGTGCCTTGGCTACCTCCAGCCTCACTCGTCGAAGTTTCCATCTGGCTCCTATGCAGTTCAATGGCTGATGTAAATCCAACTTTCATCGGGTCAATATCAGAGTCTGAGTCTGATACTAAACTTACATCCGCTACCGGGCTCTTCTCGTTCGCTTTGCATTTTCCTTTTCCTTTGCCTTTCTTTTCGTTAGATGCCCCCACCTCTTCAACTGCCCTCTTCTGACGCTTCCTCTTGGGCTTTATTTCGACCTCCTCATCATCAACAGGAAAAATCTTTTGCTCCAAACAAATGGGCTTCACATCATCTGGAACCATTCGTGGAGCGTTTTGATACCTGTGTGTCATGTAGTTTTCACGCCTAAACAGCTGCTCTTCAACCTGTCTCTTAGAGTTGCCAGCCCTTTTGAGCTTTTTCTCCTCAAAACCCTTAGTGAGGAGGGTCTGTACATCTCCCGACCGCTTACGACCAGTACGGCCACGTCTTTGAGTGTTGCTAATGGGCGATGAGGTGGTATCGTAGCATATGATTAAATCAACTTCACCTATGTCCAGGCCCTCCTCTGCGACACAAGTGGCCACAAGAACATTGAATTTACCTTCTCTGAAGTCTTTGATCAGTCGAATCTGTTCCTTTTGTTTCATACCAACACCAGTGTTGTTAGCTGACCCTTGACCAACGAAGGCGCCAGGTTTCAGCACTGGCTCGAGGGTTTTCAAGGCTTGCACGATGTCGTAGACACTCTCTCGATACTTGGTGAATACTATTGCTCTAGTTTCGGTTTTTTGTGCATTCGCGTTAAAGTGTTTCATCAACAAGTCTCTTACGACATTCAGCTTTGGGTGCCCTCGGAACAAATCAGCTCTAGGAACTTTAGTAGCGTCCGGCTCGGCATCCTCACCAAACATGGTCGATATATCCTTGAGCATCGTGTCAAATTCAATATTACTAGCCAATACAGTCCTAACAGAGCCACCCTTCTTATCAGTACTCCTCAAAACGCTCGTATAGAATACCCTTATACCATATAATGTTAGTAACTCGAAACTATGGCTCAATGACATGGCTGCACAGCATAGGAAATTCAGTCGCCCTCTTCTTCGGGCATCTATTTCGTTATTCTTGGCTGCTTTGAGAGCCTTGATTAGAGTGAATTTAGCCACTTTGTCGATCCCCTCTGAATAAGTTAAACCAGCTCGGTAAAGCTCTTTGAATATGGGTCCTGTTACTCTTATGAACTTGTCCACTAGTTCTTTATGCTTGCCAACAATTTCAACAGTCCAAGCTTTAGAGACTTTTTCGTTCTTGTACTGCATGAGATCAATCGAGTTTTCTGTCCTGAACATGACATCTCCAATATATAAATTTAGCATTACCTGTTGTACTCTCTGTATATCTGAGCCCGGTGTTGCACTCAAGGCCAAAATTCGAAATCCATCCCTGTTATATTCCTGCAACTGTCTCACTATTCCAACATATGCATAACCACCCTGAGCCCGATGGGCTTCGTCTATCACAAGGCATCTGACCTGATCTGCTGGCAACGTTTCGTCCTCGAGATCATTTTCTATCACCTGCGGGGTTGCGAAGAAGACGCGCTTCGTTATCCAATGAACGCTTCTACGATCCCTCGGTATTGTTCCTGTAAGCTCAATACAATCGCTAGCTGGAATACCAGATATTTTTCTACATTCCTGGATCTGTTGGGCCACCAGAGGTCTGGTGGGTGCAACAAAGAGGATCTTTCCCTGAGGATACCATCGGTAGAAGTTGTACATGACAACTGCAGCGATGAACGTCTTACCAAAGCCAGTGGGCAGGACTATCATGGCATTGGTAAACAAGGCCTTCTCAACGGCCTGCTTCTGGTAACCTCTGACGGTCATGTTGTTTGGGTATATCCATCGCTTACCAGAGTGTCGATCGAAACCCTCACAGCCTTTCGATGTGAAAGTCTCGACAGTCTGGTTCATATCTGATGGATGGCACAGTCTATTTTGAGGAGATATGATCAAATTGGGTTGGTGGGCATAGCTATGCGCTAAGATTAGTCGATGTCTTTTTTAACATCACCATAAGTGTAATACGATAATGAACTTGATTTGGAGCGCGTGGACGAAATTTGATGTAAACAATCCTGTTTTCCGTCCGAGCACCAAGTGACTACGAGCCCGAAGTCGAGCGCAGCAAGAGGGCGGGAACTTGCGAGTCCGATCTCGTTCGGCTAAGTGCACAATTACCGGGTCCCACTGTAGTTTGGATCCGATACCTCGGGTTGGGTGTAACAGAAAACCCGAAAATCTCGAGGCTACGGGAACTCTGCCTGCCAGATGGGTGACTGGCTAGTAAACACAAAAAGGCGCCACGAGTTCGTGAAAAACCATCACGAATTCGAACACAGAGCGCCTATGGAGAGGGGGCAGCTCGCGAGAGCCTCGTGCGTTGCCCCTTGTATGATGAGTAGCTTCAGGCTTCATCTGCGCCGGCTCGCTCTCCGGACAGTTACGATTTGCGTTTAACGCAACTAGCATCTATTTTTGGTTTTGAGTTTCGTAGACTTCCACTAGTGAATATCTGCCCCATAATCAAGGGTGGATTTGGTCGATATCGACCAAGTCTACCCGAACAGTTGGACAGGTGTCGATCTGATCTCGTCGAAGCGATAGCTACAAGTCGAAGGCCTAATGCAACACTTTGTCGCATCATTGGGCTTCTCGTTAAGCGAATCTCTTAACCGGACGATAGCAGATGTTCGAGGCTTAAAAGTTCGAAAGGAAACGTTCTTTTCGGAATCCCAAAATTTTTATAACTCTCTCAATGGTTTACCCGAATCATTGTTGGTTCCACATTCGGATAGGCGACAAAGTCGGCTCCTTGCGCCTAATCCGTTTTAAAACCAAGCCTATCAACAGGGAGGGTTCTCATAAGGAAAGCAGGTCTTCCGCAAAAGATCCCACAGATTGAGTGATCGGATAGCTAGGAACTAGGGGTACCATTTGCAGATTGTATCCGTTCTTGGCTCCTCGAACTAGAGAACTAAATCAAAAGTTCCGAAATCCCTACTTTTTGGTTGCAGGAAAAGAGTTTTAACCGTTCGACCAGAATCGTAATCCCTCTCCAATAATGCTGACAAATCACCAGGAATTAAACAGGAAAAGTTCATGTCTGCCGGGAGGAAAGTCGAAACAATCCATCACCTAGCTCTGGCTATACAATGCTTATTTACACCTCATTAATTGTCTTACTTGATTCCCTTGCGGACGAGTCCCTGAATCAACCTGCTGACTGCAAGTGAGAGCTTGCCGCCGAGAGATGTCCGGCAAGTTGACCTGGCGGCATTAATAGACCAAGCATTTGTAGGATTTGAATCAAAAACATAACACTCTTTAGGAACACTGGCACAAATAACGCACCGAGGACTAGCGGCAGAGCCAAGATGACTGCCACTGGTAGTATCCATTGGCGCCATTCAGTTCCTGGAGGCTGCCGATTAACTAGCAACACCTGGCGTCCGTTCCAAGGGCCACCCCAGCCATTCCAGCCGTTGAATCCATTGACTAAACCATTGTTCAAACCAACTCCATTGGGCACCGCTGTTATTTGAATAGTTTGTGGTGATTGCTGGTAGTCATCCTCTTGACTTTGGCTCTCAGACCAGATAGGATCAGGGCTCGCTGCGGCTGGAGTTAGACCTTGAAAATTTGATTCGTCCAAACTATAGTTTGAGTTTGCAACTCTACCCATCCGTTGTGGAGAAGAGTACATGAGTCTCTGGTTGGGGCCTGATGCTTGTTTGATATATCTAGAGGAGGTTGTTGAATATGGGCTAGGAGGGTAGAGAGCATAATTTGAGGCTTGCATTTGAGAGTGTTTCAAGAGTCGATTCTGTGGACCTGCGTAATTTACTAGCAACGGTCCACGTCTTGAAAAGGATAGAGGTTGTGTTGGGTTGTACTGTTGAGGTCCTGTAAGTGAGTCTACAATTGGACCTGCCGACCGGATCAGACCCAACACCTGACTTTGTGGGCTAAAAATCGAGCCAGCTCCGTAACGATCCGCTTGCGAATCCTGCAACGGATCGACCTGTGAGAGTCCATGCAACCCGTTGGCAGTGATCGGCAGCTGCAAGTGTTGGTCCAAGTTTAAGGAGGCCGTGTCAATGTAAGGCCTACTTTCGGAAGCTTTCAATCTTGGGCCTGTTAACCAGCCGCCACTGCCGCTTGAATGCACGAACTTATTTCTGTTCACCTGTTTAGGGCCAGATCTCAATGGTAGTTCGTTTCCGGCTGCTCTTCGAGAATGTTTAATATTGGTATTGTAAAAATTGTCCTCAATGTTCGCGCCGTTTTCAGAGTCCATCGTTTTATACTTGAATAGAGGCTGTATTTGAGCAACGCTTATTGGGTGTGAATACATTCTATTGGATCTAACCAAGTTCGTCCCATAGATTTGACCCTGTATTTCTGAATTTGGTTGATTTGTTTCATTGTGGCGCGAAATCAACTGCTGCACTTGGTTCTCATTTGGATTGGCGAACAATCCTGAATTTAAAGCTACATAGGGTGCATTTGAACGTGCCCGATTAGTTGAATTCTTGAAATCCTCCGATTCTACATGATTCTGGTCCAATGGCCTATCTAATAGTTGCTCTAGGTTATAATTTGCGTTTTGTTTTTTCCTTCTTCTCGGAAATGAATCGCTCTGATACAAGTGTATCAGCTGCTTGAGCTTTTGCCTCTCGCTCAGGGCATTATGAGGCTCATTTTTCCCCAAACTGGGTTGCTCCTGTACCTGTAGGTCGCCAACTTGTGGCACGATTGGATCTTGTGGCTCATAATGTTGCTTACTAGCTCCATCCGCTAGGTTGTTTAGATGAACAAAGGCGTTTGGCGCATCAGTGATGAGATTGTCGGTGCTTTGATTGTCTTGGTCACCTCTCAGAGCGTTTTGATCTGGAGACGGAATCTGAGTGGAGTATCCAACTGCAGGATCTGTGTTTGCAGCGAGCAAGTTAGCAGTCTTTTGACGATTGTGTTTTACTCTGCTCGATCCAATGGAAGATTCGAATTGAGGTAGAGCATAATCGTTCCCGATATTAGCCGAATTTGTATCGGATGACTGATCGAGCTGGTAGCCTTTTTGAGCCATATTTGTCACCATGTTTGACAGCCTCAAGTCGTCAAATCTTGTTGGCTCAGTTTGAACCGGCTCAGACATATCTGAAAGTGGACTTTCGATCATTCCATCTTGATTTGTGTATGATTGAAGTGGATCCAAGGTAGAGGTTTGAGTGGCGTCGCTCAGTGCACCTTGATCGGAAATGGTTGCTGGCAAAGTGGCTCCCAAACTCACTTTAGTTCTTTGGACCTTTGAACTCTTGGCAATTCGAGTAGGATGTCCGTCATAACTTTTTGGCTTCTTGTCTGGATATTGTGGCCTGACTGAGCTAGCATCGGATTGCAGCTTCATGTGGGTGAGATTTAGTATTGGTTTCACAACCTTTGTTTGTCTCGCTGGCTGAGTTTTAGTCTGTTCAATTGAAATCTCTCGATGATTACGACTTTGCCTGCCCTTGAAGCTGTTCTGTCCATCATCTGAGATTGTGTCATTTCCATAAGTTAATATATCAACATCAGTTGGCATTATCTCGCGCTTGTGTCTACTTGTGGCTCCCAGAAAATCACTCTGTGGAGCCGCCTCAATCGGAGGGCTGTAAACCTTGGGTTCATCTCCATAGTCTGCCTCGTATTGTTCTGTGCTGAGATCGTTGGAACTTGAGTTTTTCTGATTATCTCTGGAGTCAACTTCGTCCTTTAGAATTGTCTGAAGCAACTTTTCGGCGTCATGAGAGAGCCATCGGTCCAAGTTGTACAAAATAAAGTTGTATCTGTCTATCAACCTCTCGTATGTGAAAAATGAGCTTGTGTTGGTCGGACTAAAGCTGATGCTTGTTCGAATGGCCTCTTCCGGCCCCAAGAATAGAAGTGGACTCTCAGTGGCACCTGATGAGTTGGCTAGTTGAGAGTGATTTGTCGTTGGATTCGAGTCCGAACAATTTACATTGGACACACTTATGACGATGATAGTTATTATCACAAATTTTGATTGCTTTGTACAAGTCTTGTGGTGATAACAGGTGAAGCGGCTCATTTTAGTTGCCATGCTTTGTCTTGATGACATTAACTCTCTGAGAACTTCAAATACTTATGAAGATTGCTAAAAATGATAGTGAATACATTTCGATGATGACATTAAATTAGCAGTGCCACTCAAACTAACTACGTGAAGTATACTACAATACTATATTGATCAGAATAATCTCAGCCTGAATGCATAGATCTGATCCGCGACATTGGTGTTTCAAGTTCAAGCTAACTTTGTGATTCAGGGACGGTCGTAAGCAGAGGATCCGGTAAAACTAACGCTAGCCGAGCTACCACATTGGACAGTTGGACTTTCGCACTGACATTGAGAATCCTCTTCCCATTTTGCAATTGTACAACAAATTCAGACAACTTTGAAGTGTCACACACTTTTACATTGGCTCATTGATGAGTTTTGATGCCGTTAGGACAGCTGACCATCGTTACTGATCTGATTTAGAATCATTGAAGTAGCGGCCAGGAACTGGATCGCGAGCTTAAGATTCCCAAATTCTTAGCAAACCCTACCCAAGTCTCCTGGCTTATCTATCGATAATTGGGCGCAGTAAACTAGTTTTCTGCCGACGGATCCTCCCTATCCTGTCTGCTCATCTATCATTCAGAGAGGTTGACGGTGTGACCATGACACTGAGCTCCGAGAATCCCTTTTCCTGGATTGAGTTTGGTTTGTAAAGCAAAGCAAGAGCAGTGGAAGGCTAGCGGTTTGAGGAGAATCGACAAAAGGACCGATGAGACGGAAGAAGATCTCAGAGGCAACTTGACAGTGTCGTTCGTTGGAACACTCTGTCCTCGCTGGAATAAGACTTCCATGATCAACTAGAGCTTAGCAACAAGTAGATACAACTAGCCATTCGACACTCTATTCTAGTAACAATGAAGTAGGAGTTGGCCGGATTCCGCTCGCCTTGGGCTTGTTTCGAACTCGTCCACTAAAACAGGCAGCTCCAGCATCAAAAGTTGATCAGGTGCCAAAAAGCTTGCCAATGCCCACTCTGCTCCACTCCATGATCCTGGCCCACTGTTGTCAACAATGCATCCGACTCAATTGATGTCACCTGAGCAGGTATTGGAGAGACTGACCGTGAGTACTGAGCGGAGACAGAGACTAGTCACACACAATTCGCACACTTTTGTTCGTCGATCGATGATGCCGACAAATTAACGGCTCATTCGGGCGAGGGTTGAGCAGAGTTTTGGTGATCATGAGAGGGGTAGTTGTGAAATTGGTCACTATTGCACACATTTCAGGACCGTTTGCTGCAGCTGCAAAAACTTAGACCTCGTTACTCTTATATGGGTTAATTGGAGATTCGATTGTGAGGTGCAAGTGGATTATGATGTCCTGGCTGAACCTTAAGCTGCCGAATGTTATCACCTTGGAATCTAGCACTCAAAAACTTGGCACAGGAGACGAATCGAGTCTATTCAGTTTTAGATCCAAGGGTGCTCGACTATAATGTGTTTGTTTCTTCACCATCGAATCCAGGTCGGAATTCGGCGGAGAAAGTCGATTTGGTACTCTTGGTGCTAGCAGAGGGCTAGAGATGTCCAATCTCTCAATTGGACTAATTGCTTGTACCAGTTATACCTTTGTTGGTAAGTGAATTGCCTAGACTGAGCGAAAGAAAGCCGAGATAGAAGTGATTCAGAAGCCGGCAAGAGTTGGGCCGATGATCGGGCTTAGTCGATTAAATGGTCTTGCATTTGGTCAAACAAAACAGATTTTCCTATTGATTTGGACGCCTCTTAAGCTCACAGCGTTCCGGAGGTGCGCAGCGAATATTGGAAGCACTACTGAGCATCAGGCATATGAATAGCGCAAACATTTCCTTTTATCATTCTACCCTTCGCAAAATATTTTCTCATACAATTCCCTCGATCTAGCATTCTATATCTCTCTAATATATGATAGTCAATTAGTGGTGACTCAAACCAATGAGAAAGCCAACATTCAGAGCCAATGGAGGCACGAATGCGTGAAGCCTTCTTACATGAACTCATGATACTCGGATCATCTCGAGTTTCGAGCGATACATCATCGCCAACAAGACAGACGAAAGATATCCGACAAGTTGATATAACGCTGTCATCCGAGTCAGGTACAACCGGTCGCACCGTTTCTGGATCGTTTATCGCATGTGATACAAATCTCACTCATGTATTGCTAAATGACCTCAAAACGCCCATTGGAATACAATCGAGTGCATTATTGAGACTCAACGATGTCATTGCTATATCATATTGTTGACAAAAAGATTTCACACTTGTTATTACGGACGTTTATTAGTCACAATCTAAAACAAAATACTAGATGTCAGCAGCATCAACAACTTATGGATTTGTCATCACAGTGTTGTGGTGAAGAGAGGCATAGATTGAGAAGAAGCCAAACTGGTGCAACAAGATTCATTCAAACTAGTGTCTTAAATAATTCTGGAAACTCGACAAATATGTCAGGGAAACCGTTCCTACCCAAGAAAGCTCTCGTCTTGAGAAAATTTTCTCGCCTTGAATACGAACGACTGTGTCATCCGGATTTATCGGAAGAGCAGCTTGCTAGCAATGTAAGTAACCGCTCTGACAATAAGACTGCCCTTCTCACTGTTCTCGCTTACTGAAATCAAATCAAATCAAATCGTTAATTTCAATCCAGCTTAGCGAACGAGGGTCTGTTTATGAGTCATTGAGGCACCACGACTCGATACAAAAATCTTGCCTGAAACAAATTGAATCTGCCCTTGCTATGAGAAACATTCTTTACCAGACAGTGGATAGATTTAATTACACCGAAGACAAAATAGACTGGGCTGACGTAATAATAACAAGCGGTGGTGACGGCACGTTCCTAATGGCTGCCTCAAAGGTCGTCACACGTGATAAACCTGTTATAGGGATCAACAGTGATCCCACCAAATCAGTCGGCCACTTGTGCCTGCCGAGCAAATATTCGAACCACTTCGATCAAGTGATTGAACTACTTATATCGGGAAAATACCAATGGCAGTACAAACAAAGGCTTCGAGTTACTCTACTGGGGGAGGCTGCTGACGAGGAACCAAGAGAGTTGAACGATATAAGGTATGACATACATGGTGTGAATCAATTCTTGGACCAAGATGAAAACTTAGGTCACGCGTCTCCTGCCAGGAGTAGGTCACCATTCCAGCATATGCTTCACCCTCAGTTACCGAGTCCATTTATCACTAGGTGCCCGGCCGTCCTTACACCTATTAGCACGACAACTAGTGTGTCCCAGACAGATATTGCTCAGATAAAAAACACTACCACTGAAGCATCGATCAACATCTGCCCTACTTCCAATAAAATCAAGGAAACTGTTGACCCATCTAGCAAAACTTCTAAGCTAAAACTGGCATCTGATCCAGACAAGCCGGCCCCTAACGTTCCATCCTCAAGCCTATCTAATAATACCTTACAAACAGACTTGTCCACCAACAGTCATAAGAATAGTCAGCCAACATTTGAAAGAGGAAGACGGTCTTTCCAAACAGTGGATGGCAAAGTTGTTCACAAGATTCGGCAGCTCAAAGAGAGGGCGCTCAATGAAGTGTTCGTAGGCGAGACCTTGTCTGCAAGAGTCTCATATTACGAGCTTTCTGTAGACAACAATAAAATGATCAAGATGAAGAGTTCTGGTTTAACTGTTTGCACCGGCACTGGGTCAACCTCTTGGTATTACAATATCAATAAAATGACGGAACAGCAAGTTCAAGCAATCATTGCAATCATAAACAAGGTAACAAAGTCAACCAAAGTCAAGCCCGATGATACAGAACTTATTGGTGATATTACTAGGCAATTTAATGAGGCGCTCATATTTGCACCAACAGAGCCGATAATGGCCTATTCTATTAGAGATCCCGTTGATTATGCCTCCGCAATGGCCCACAGCCATAGAGGTAGTGCGAAAAGAATCGAAGTCAAGTCGCGAATGCAAAATGCATGTCTTGTCCTTGATGGGTGCCAATTCTACCCATTCAACGATGGTAGTTATGCCCTCATTGAAATGCATGACGAGGATGCACTGAAAACAATATCTTTAGATTGAGGTGAGACTGTTCGCCTGGCCTCTGAACCGAGATACATGAGTAAACAGAGGCATTAGGGCATAGTTATTGCCTTCGGTATTATTTGAGAGGAGTGGTATCTTGGTTGGAAATAAACAACTTTTTATGTGACAGTTCAAGTTAGTTGCCGTCCTCAAGCGCCGCTAGAGAAAAGTTCGATCATTTCAACCTCCAGAGGATGCATGAGTCCAGGTATAACTAGCGAATGCAGGGGTGGCCCTAGATCAGTTTCGGTGGCCTTAATGAGGGTTGTTTTCACTATCCTTTGGCTAGTGCTTCCAACTCTAGCCAAACCTAAGCAGATGCTTGATTCCTCCAAGTCCGGCTGGACGGAGAGAGATCCTTTTTCCTCCCTAGTGACTTCACAACTCTTGACGATCACATCATCTGACACGGTCTTATCTAACTTTCGCCTTCGGATTATTGACACCAGTTGCTCAGCGGCATGACGGAAGTCCATGAATCGAGGGGGGTCTGGCTTGATGATACCTTTCATCATCAAGTCAAGGTTGGGTTCTTTGATCTTGATATCTAGAAGGCACAAGGTGTGAAGATTGTTTTTTCTGTTTCTGACAATCTTGTCATAATAACTTTCAGGTTTCCAGGTATCAGTCCAGAATGGTATGGAAACTGTTTCCCCGAAGTTGTATATTTGTAGGCCGCAACAAGCAACAGCATTCAGGATCGAAGCATTGTGTATTATTCTATAGGGAATCTTACGACTGGCTGCCCTCAGCAACAAGTCTGTGTGGGTTGTTGCATTTAGCGGATCTCCAACGACCAAAACAGCTGCCCCTCCATTCTCTGCCGAGTCGAGAATCTCCTGACAACCGTGTTCCATCATCTCCCGATCCACGAGAACGATGGACCTACCGTAAAACGCCTCCAATTCCTGATGATCGCATCCCAATATTGAGGTATAGTTTTCAAGATAAACATTAGATACATTCTTGACGATCTCTAGACCTCTTACTGTTATGTCCTTTGCATCGTATAGTCCTAACCCAACCAGGTAGAGCGTTTTGTCGGCATCTTTGCCGAAATCCATGATGCCAAGTGGTATTATGAGTGCCCACGTGCCGTTCCAATCAAATCAGCAGGAAAATCGACCTGCAAGGCAAGTCGACAAATGCATGCGGGTCTGGAAGCAGCGGCAGACTCGATGGAACGCTTGGGTCACCTAATGCCGGGATGAACCCAATCTTCTTTGTAAATTGTTTCCTGGATAGATTTGAGTGAATGGGAAACCGAGTGGTTCTATCGGCGATGATGCGATGAGGTGCGCACCACGAGCGACTCCTTATTTCGGCAACACCTACCGGGATAGACAGATTCTCTCGACCGACATCCGGGTCCATAAACGTTCTCAAGGATATCTGGCCGAGCGGTTTATGATTCCGAGTGCCGACAATTTCGCGATCCGTAGGCATGATACAAGAGAACCGTTCATGAAAGTGATATTAGGCTGATGAATCATCGCGAAATATTGTATTCTGTCTGGGTTCAGGTAGATCATCAGCGTAGAAATCTCACAGTTTCTATGCTAGTAGAAATGGCGGATCTAAGATAGGAGATCGTAACGAGCGCAGCTACATCAAGTGTGAAAACCAGCCATGAAGCTGCCCCGTTTTCCCTAACAAAACGGAAATAGAGATATGGGCTCCAAGGGTTACTCTGAGAGCATAGATCAGTGCGGAAGTCCTCCTCTGATTCCAGAACAGGATCATATTTGAACGTGCGGTTTGTATGTCGCATACTGTTACTTCAACAGTTTCGTATCAATAAAAATCAAAGAGAATCAGGAGGTTTGACCACAAGGTAGAGTCTGATCCTTGGTGACCAGTCTTTGTTCCGAGCCTAGTGGTCGTCTGACTTGGTAGTAGCTGCAAACTTTCCTAGCTTGTAGTAGATCGTGGTAAAAGATCTGAATTTATTCGGTGCAGGTGCAAGAATGGAAGGAATTCGGAGTTAGTTTGGATAACTCGCTCAAAAGGCATCTGGTTTTCTTGAGGGCTGGGGCGACAGTGCAATCGATTTCGCTCGTCCAGTGGCTGCCTCAACTTGCGAATAGTGATTGCCAGCATGCCTGATCGACAATCAGAGATTCTCCAGCTTCGGCATCAGTTTGCTCTGAAACGGTCGATGTTGGCTATCTCCGATCAAACAAATCCTCAGGCATTCACCTTGAAGGTTTGAATAAAACCAGCTATCGTTAGATGGAATCGACAAATTGGAAAGGCTTGACGCCCTGCTGGACGAGAATATCGACAGCTCCTCGAGTTCAGATGAGCGTTGAACTCATATGCCTACAACCTTTCAATTCAAACTTGTTGCCAACTATGATACTCAACCAGCTTGACCCATAGCTTCGGCTCTAGCCCACCAACCAGTATTTGCTCCAATTCTGAGACTGGCTACCCAAAATTGCGCAACGAAAGCTGCACCAATGCCGGCAGCGGGAGAGAAACGATTAATCATGAATTATCTCATCAGTCGTTGCAGATGGTGACTAGGCATTCAAAGCGGAGGGGCCATCCAGTTTTGGTGCCTGATTGATGAAGAGAGATGGAGGTGAAATCGATGAGAACCATGCAAGGATTCCTGCGCGAACTAGATGATGCCGACAAGGCCGGCGTTACAATATTCGTAGATTCTGGGCACAAGTTTAGTCTAAGGTTGATAAAACAACCATAGGACATGACCAAGAAGATAAAAAGTCAAGGTTAGAGGTGCATTAAGAAGTCTAGCGAATTTGTTTAGGAGTCTGTTCTAACTTTCCTAGACTAATAAGTGCGGGATGGAAGCGAGTGAAAGCTTGACCGATTCGCGCACTCTCACTTATTACTCTCGCTAGCCGATAGGTAAGCCGTCTCGCTCTCTTTTGAAACTAAACCCTCGCTGTTGCTTATAGTACCGCCCATTGTATTCAGGTTAACCTCTATGGTGCGTGCATTTCAAAACTTAATTTAGCAAACTGATTACGGCTAGCTGGAAGTTCGTCGTTACGTCGACTGGCCGCCAGCCAGCCAACCGGCCAGCTCGCCAAGCCTCTGGCGATGAATCGACTGCCAGCTCACCACCTGATTTAATATGGCACTAAAACATCGATAAGCTGGTGGTTGCAAAAACTGTTCGAGCAGATGGATCGCAAGTTCAACGTAACAATAACCAGTCGCTCGTGCAGGTCGCGCTTTGGCAGCTTTGGCAGAGCCAGGATAGCACCTGTTATCTCGGCGGCCTCCTTGCCTTTTGTATTCCAGCTAGCTGAATGCTGATCTGCATGTGAGATCGCGATGCTGGCGAGAGCTTTTGGTTGGTCAGGTATAAAAGCGAAAGTTCAATTAGTTTAGCACCTTCATACCGACACTGACCAACTCACAGTAAACATATATCACAAATTCTCATTCCAAATCCAGGACCAAAGCAGGACAGAAAATATGAAGGTAAATTCAACTACTAATAATCAACTACATCAAGAGGAGTAAATGCATCGTCTGGAACTCAAAACTAACAGGAAATTTTGTCTGCATCAACTCCAGGTAATAATCTGCTTAGCTAGCCTTGTTGCGGTGGCCTCAGCAAGCCACCTGATTGCGCCTGCCGCCATTCCTGCCACAGTAAACACAGGCTCTAGCAGCCAATATAGGAGCCAGGACAATTTGGGACAGTACTCATTCGGTTACGATGAGGCCGGTGCCACTGGTGGCTCGTTCCGTCACGAGAAGAGTGATGCTCTCGGAAACAGAGTTGGCAGTTATGGCTTGACTGGCGCTGATGGCCGTGTTCGTATCGTCAACTACGTAGCCGATGCCAATGGCTATCGTGCTAATGTTCAAACAAATGAGCCAGGAACCGAGAGCCGAGACACAGCAGCCGTAGCGATGAACAAGGCCGCGGCCTTAGGTTAGTTCAAGTTGCATAGATGCACGACAACTGTCCACTCGATAACGAATTCCGCTAACAGACTGAACTCTTCCAGCTCCCGTTGTCGCACCAGCACCAGCTTACCCGTTGCCCGTGGCCGCACCTGTTCTGGCTGCCGCACCAGCACCTCTCGCCCCACCAGTCTACTCAGCCCCAGTATTCTCACCAGCAGGTTACGGCTACAGCCTGATCAACCAACATCTAGCACCACTTCCAATTCCATACTAAGCTTTTAGACCTTTAAATTATGTTTCAATTGATGGTACAAGGGCCCCATTGAATAAAACCTCGGCTCAACAGTGAAGCCTACCGCTCTCTCCAACACCTGACTCTCTCGCTCATTGCCACCATGGGCAAGCCATCAAAGCACGCATTCTTTCTGCAGCGTTGCGCCGGCCCCTGTAGGTCCCAGCGGGTTCCATGAAACTTGGCTGTTCCCGCACAAAAAGCCGATATTTACCGGGCTGTGCCATAGACCCATACCCGTTTCAATTTTGCTCTTTCTTAGACCTTTTGCTCAAGCAACGACAATCGTTTTACTCACTAAGCGACAGACCCTCCCCAATAGCTATGGGTCAGTTCTTAGACTACTTGGCCTCGGTGTTCACCAACAAGTTAGAACCAAACAAGGATCATGAATCCTCCAATCACGTCTCTGAGAATTCTTTCACCAGGGCGTTCACCAAGAGCGATTCAGAGAGATCTGCAAAATTAGCATGCCTAGGTCAATCGAATCGAAAAACAATGTACTTGTACGAATCAATCGCCTCATTAGCGTTTCTCGCTAACTTATCCATGGTTGTCATTCCAAAACTTCAGTCAGAAGCATTCAAATATCTTGAGCCGGAGGGTTGGCAACTTGCAACCTTGACTCTCGTGCCGCTTGCCATATACATAGCCTCTATTAGTGCTATGAACGAAATCAACAAGCCCATATTGGAGGGAAGCAAGCTTACGGATAAAAATTCAGGGTTGGATTTGAACAAGAACGATTTTGTCCACTCACTCAAAGTTGTCATCTTGCTGATGGCTATGTGCCAATTATCATCAATACTCTCAGATCAACTGCTTTGGTCCACAATCGTAATCGTAAGTAGACATAGTTCCCGTCCAAATTTTCACTTGTAGCAGCACCTAACTGAGTGAAACATTCAACAGGTTCCAATTTGGTGCTATCAACTCACTATCAAGGTAGCGCAGTCTGAATATCAACGCTTCGCTCCTAGTCCAAGGAAGCAGTGGGTCAAGTTGAATTTGCCCAAGTCTCCAAGAGGCGCGACACCTAGTAAATCTGCAGCAACTAAGCGTGATGATACTCAGACCCGTGCTACACCAAGGACGCGAACCAGAAAGGCTGTTAAAAATATCTTGACAGGAGTTACCGACAAGTATCACGCATTTGAACAAAATGTCGCCCATCAATTGTCGCAGAAAATATTCAATCCTTTGAGTCCAAAGTTGAAAATGATAGAGTAAGAACTTGAGGCCAATCCAAGGCTCTTTGAAGCCGTTCAAATACTCAATTGTCTCGTGGCACAATGGTCAGCGACAGCCTCCCTGAAGACGGGTTGAATGACGAAAAAGTTGTTTGATTTCTAACCTCAAATGTACGCAAGATACTCAACACATGATATCGCTTTAGATCAGTACTATCCGAGTGTATCACAATTTAATACAAAATAAGCCAATCTTTCAATTTAATCTTCAGAGGAATGTATTCGAATTCCAGCCTCAAGGGTGTGAAAGCACAAACCAAGGCAGTCTGCTCATTTAGGCCAGTCGCACCAAGTCACTGTCGTTTGGACACAGTCTTAGTCTCAGCACTATGACAGACTAGGGGTTGAGTGACTGGCCATAACAATCTGCTTTTGAAGCTCTCTTATTTTGTAGAGATTTTTCGAATCTCTCTCGATAAGATTGCCGGCTTGAAGGAAATCTGTATTGATTTTTGACATGTCGGGAACTTTGACCCTAGACAGGATGGCAGGCCATAGGAATAAGCTCATGACCGTTTTCAGGGTTTGCTGATATTCCGACGAAGCGGCAATTGCATCCATGTTAACAGGTCGATCACAGAACTTATTCAAATACTCTTGGTGTAAGGTCCATGCTTTATAACCTCGAAGAGTGGATTCACATGGGGCAAATAACTCGCGCTTAGAGCTTACATTCTCACGCATTACTTTCTCTATTAAACAATTGAGCAGGTTGTGATCTATATCGCGATTTAGGAGTATACTTCGAATCACTTGTATCACATTCTGGTAGATAAATTCATCTTGTAAACTTCGACAGACGAGAGACTTTGTAGTTGGTTTTACGTTTTGATATGTTGAAAAAATCTCGTGCAGTTTTTCATCCACCTCTCTATCTGAGGCCGGTTTCTGACGCCGACCGTTGCGGCATACCAGAAATCCTTCCGCGTTTCTATACAATTTACGGTGCTTTATGGGACCAACCTTGTCCACATCGTTCTTCAACAATTCGTATCTACTACGTAGTTGGTGGTTGTTCCTTTCCGGAAATCTTAAAGCTATCAGCGACCAATTTGTGCCGTATTGTTCAATCATAGTGAGTAGTCTCTCGTCCTCTTTGCGTTTCCAATTTCCGATCGCTCTCTTGTGGAATTTCAGTCGCATTATGTACCGTTCTCTGCAGCTTTTATTAGATCTGCCGGGTATGTAACTTGCAATTCGGCTCCAATCCTTACTGCCGAACCTCTCAATTGCTTTCAACAGTAATACATCCTCGTGATGGGACCAGGGTTGGTTGGATCTTCTTTCGGAGAGGAATTTATGCCACTGATATTTTACTTGCAATAAGCTATGATACTGAATGAAGTACATGACCTGATTCCAGGGTACGAAATTTCCTATCCGGCACAAGTTTATTACCTCAATTATTTTATCGGTATCATCGTCATTGATAGGAGCCGATCTGTAACATGCGCTCGAGTATTCTTGTTGATACCTAGCGCAACATTGCCAAGGAAGGCGGTTACTGTTTAGTCCTTTCGCTACGGAATCCCAGTCGTTTCTACCATATCTTTCAACAGCATCAAGCAAGCAAGCATCTTCCTCTTTGGTCCAAAGCCCATCGTTAACAGCCCAATGAAGCTTATTCGACCACATCAGTCGACAGTCCTGCGCATCGTGGTGAGTGTTGGCTAATTTGGCACTTATTGCACACCAATCTATACCTAGATCGTTTCTATCTTCTGGCACAAATATTCTCGGCTCCTTCCTTGTTTTAACCTGCTCTGCCTGTTCGTCAATCAATTTCAACTTTTGTTCAATGTCTGAGCGAACCTCTCGGCCAGTGCTTTCCTGTAGTTGTTTGTTTAGATGATTCCTCTGCTTGATTAGTTCTATCAAGTGGAGTTGTGAGTAATGATCGAACACTGCATCTTTTAACAGCTGTATTGAGTCTCTAGACCAGCTTTTGGTCTTCATAAGCTGATCTATCTTTTCAGTGCCATTCAATTCACTTATTTGCTTAACATCCTCATTTGTTGGTCCGCTGAAGTTACGAAAGTCTCTGATGTAGGGAGATCTGAACTGGAGGTAGGAGCTGGCCACATATTGGTTCGTGCTTTTGGCAGGCGGTGTGAGTTCACATAACTTGTCGATTCGGCTGTCAATCTGGTGAATGCAATAGTCGAATTTCTCCTCCAAGAATTTGTTGTGGGACAGAAAGTAGTCTTCAGCTTGATTCATGATACTGATAACTGTCGGAGTTGAGAATAGATACAATCAATCTTGAATCGCCCTGACACTGAGGGTCGGTAGCCTTGTTCTCGCTCTAATTAATTTAAACAGCCGTGGTAGGCAGTCATAACAATAACAGATAGGACTGTGACTCCCTCGCAATCTCAATATACTCGAAAAAGCAGTACCCGGTCCGAGAAGCCAAGAACAGATACATTATTGATTCTAGTTTTGACATCCGTTTTGATTGTTTTCGACTCGGTCGAACGCTTCAAAGTCGTACATCGAATCTAAATCTTTCGAGACCATACCCTTACTTGAACAAAGCTCGCGCAACGACACACTGTACGTACCGTGGGCGCGTGTGCGTTCAAACCATTTGCCCGATCGGAATCCTTCATCTGTATTAACGTGAAACAAAAATTCAACACCAGCATTCGATATAATATCCTGTTGAACCCAATTCCAATTTTAGAGTGAACCGAGATAAGACAAATATATCATTGATGCTGTACCCTTCACTGGAAAAATATTGTATCGAAAATCAACTAGAACTCAGTGGGACCTCTGATTGAGAAGTCCAAGGAGACTAGATGCCAAGAATTCAACATGTCTACTCTTCTACCCTGCACCATGAACATAATGTTCGGAATTCTGACTGGAATCAAAGATTCACTGATTGGTATAACAGCTATCAGGAAAATACATATTCAAAATGAGAAACTAACCAAGAGAACTCAAAAGCACCAAAGGACTAATACAGTCTCATCACCAAAACAAACATTCAGTGTTTACCAAAGATTAGCCGAATGTTGTTGTTTCAACATTGGAGTCTTCGGTTCATCGATTGTCATATTCAATTGGTTACTGTTACCCTATATGTATGAACTAATGAAATTCGTTTTTGGCCATGAGGGAAGAGTCTTGAGAGTGTGGTCATGGTTGCACCCAATACTATCCTACACATTTGGGGCCTTCTGGGTATTACCTCTATTTGTGATAAGCAGATTTGTTAACGCCTTCTGGTTTCAAGATATAGCCGAATGCACCTTCCGTGGCAAGTCCCAGTCAGCAAGGAGTGTTTCTTTCTTCATTGCGGACACCCTCTTTAGTCTTATTATTCAAGCGTTATTTCTTATACAAGCTGTGATGGTTGGTAAACTACTCTACGTTGGTCTATTCGCGAGTATATTCCACCTAAGTCTACTATATAGCCTTTACTCATTTGAATACAAGTGGTTTAATAATGGTGAGTTACTTCTGAAATGATACCACTCATAGTGCAAATCTAACATGAGACTAACAACATCCGCGTTCTAGGTTGGGAACTCCACAAAAGGTTACACTTTATCGAGAGCAATTGGCCATACTTTTTCGGTTTCGGTTTACCTCTAGCGATACTGACAAGCATACCACAGTCATACTTATTGAGCGGGTCAATATTCTCGACACTGTTTCCTCTCTTCATCATAAGCAGCAACGAGGCGAAGCCAACAAGGACATTGGCCAGTGATTTACCCTTCCAGCTATTCGCACCAGTGGTCTTTTTGTCGAATAGGATATTTCAAGTTACAATATACTTAAACAGCTCAAGATTCTCTAAATGAAAATAAAGTGGCATTGTTGGCAGAATTCATTTGATTTATTAGTTCTGGGTCAGACCAAGTAGACACATCTATGATGTACCACTCATTTCGACAAAGCGTGCTTCGAGATCACCGGTCCATTTTCCAATCAAACTCTTCCTCAATTGAGGCACCACAT
>ENA-UOVY01000055-UOVY01000055.1-plant-metagenome-genome-assembly--contig:-NODE-55-length-65019-cov-630.220168_pt1 | contig 65019 bp, 50 predicted proteins | sample MGYA00249840_ERZ761561 | MGnify/ENA primary metagenome ERZ761561 (study PRJEB28882, sample SAMN05720143) | plant metagenome | isolation source: Guanajuato, Mexico | place: Mexico:Guanajuato, Mexico...
CTCTCTCTCTCTCTCTACCCCTCTGCTCTCCCTTGGAGGCTCACGCTCGCTGACGGCTCGGCCCTCTGTCTACAGCTACATTCTAAACTTACGAGCGGCCGTTTTCATAGGAGCCGGCGGCGACTGCGGTGTCGATGTTGTTGTCGTAGTCGGCTTTGTGGCTCCAGCGGCTGCAGCTGAGGCAGCGGCGGCGACTGGTAGCAAACCACGAACATCATCACGAATAGGAATACGACGAACACGAAGCTGAGCTTGCTGAAGAGCAGCCTGCAACGACTGGCGGCCGACAGTGGAGGCTTTCGTGGTCGGCGTGGTGCGCGCACGCCCGGCGCCGGCCCGCGAAACTAGCTGGGCGACTCTAGCTTGCCAACCGAGCTGGCGGCGGCGCCGCCGCAAGCACTGGCTTCGTCGGTGGCGCGCCTAGGAAACAGACCACCGAGGTTATGGTGACGGCGCGTTAGTTAAGCGAGCGCACAACTTTTTGAGGATAATTTTGCCGCTCGCTCAAATGTTGTGTCATGTTTTGCGTTGGCCTTAGCAGGATTGGCTAACGCAAATCCTGCCACAATTGGCCTACAAGTGCCAGCATTAGACTCGGCTACCCTTTCGGCTGCCGAAAGCTGGCCGCAATTACGAAATCTTTGGCTCGCTTTCGTCTGCTCGCATTGCAGCGGCTGCGGCGGCTGCGGCGGCGACGACGCATGAGCTTGGCCGCGCTCGTCGGGCCAACGCTGTTGCATTTGGGGGCTGCTGAATGGGGGCGGCTCAGACGACAAATGAGCGATAATGTTCACCTACTTGCGCAGGTTCACCTGAAAGAGCGCGCGCAAATTGGCCGCAGAGCTGGCAGCCCCAAAACGAGCAGCTCGCTTTCGGGGGCCAAGTTTAATTTGTTTGCCTCGCCAAGGTGGCGGGCGAGAGATGGGCAATTCAATTACGCTCATTGTGTTTATAACTTTTGTTGCTTTAAAGGGGCCCGCGAGTGGAGGGAGAGAGAGAGAGAGAGAGATAGAGGAGATTGCCATTATTCTAGCGGGCGCGCTCAAGTCTGCGCCCGGCGAGAGGGGAGCCCTTTGTGCGCTTTTGGGCCGAGGAGCCGGCTGGCTGGCTTGCTTGGAGTTGCCGTTGCCGCTTGCCTCTAATGGCCGCGGCCGCGGAGGAAGGAGGCCGCCGTGTGACTAATTTGCATTGCAAAACCGCTCGCCAAAATGGATAACGAACCCGCCAAGAGAATGGGAGAGATTTGATCACCTGACCTCAGAAGTGGCGAGCCCACAATGGCTTGGACGTGCAAGTGTGTAGCCTGCAAGGGGGGGGGGGAGCGAGTGGCTCGTTTTTGGACGGACTCGGTGGCTGCGGATGCAAATTTTACCCGCGAAGAGCTAGGACGAAATGGATCAGTGGGAGGCTGGAAATACACAGACCACAAACAGCTCTCCCTTCGCCTCCGAGTCGGCTAACCCTCGAGCCAGCTAGTCGGCCTTATTTCAGCATGGTTGGCGCCACCACAGCCACTGGCCGATGGTTCGTCGGATCGCTGATCGCTGTTGCTGGCGCTCCAATCGCTCTCGTCATCGTCGCCTAGTTTGTTCAGTAGCTTCTGGTTGTGCGCTCTGGTTGGCACATTCGATACTTTGCGCCGAGTTGAAGCTCCCGTCCGGTCGCTGGGCCTCCGTTCTGAGTGTCTTGGCTGCCCGTCTCTGGTAGTAGAGGCCCCTTTGGCGCGCGATCATATCTTCACGTTTTTCCCCACTCGAGCAACAATTCTAGCTCACGACCAACGACCACAATGAACAGGCTGAGGTTGAGCTAGCTGAGGGTTACAAGGTTGGTGAGATTTGGTGAATCCGGTGGCACGGTTTTGATAGCTGGAGCGGCTCGCGCCAGACGAATGGTCTGTATCGTGGATGCCGGCATCCCGCCAGAAGGCCGCACCCCTCTGGAGTGTCGAGAAGTTCCCGATCGACTTTGATGCTCAATGCGAGTTCAATGGGAGGAGGCACTCGTTAATGAAGGATAGAAGTGGAGCCTCCATCAGAGGAGAGCTGGGCTCGCTCATTGGTGTGACGATGAACGTCGGTACTAACGGCTGCAGCAGTCAATCCTGGCCTAGAATTATCATGAGGAGACGAGGATTCGGACTTCTCTAGGCGACGTTGCCCGACCACTGAGTGAATGTCCCCTTCGCTTACGTCCAATCCAAGTCATAAGTACACAGACAACCCTGTGTTTCGAAAACAACTAAAAGATAATCGGCAGGCAGGTGACGGATGAGCGCCATTGGTAGGGCAAATCTTGCTCGCAGAGATCGAGCGGATCAGTGGGAGGCTGGATTTGTGTTGGTTTCGGGCGAGCGCGACTACTTGAACTGCTCGCCGATGGAGAGGCTGGCCAGCGCGAGCTGCTCGGCCAGAGGCAGCCTCTCGTCCCGTCTCGTCTCGTCTCGTTCAGCAAGAGACAGGTAATCCCGATTGGGCGTCATGGTGACACTTTCAGGTAGCGAGCTCGTTTGTTTGCCGCGCAGAGTCTCCCTCTCTCATGCGACTGCCTCGCCCAAATGATGTCTTACCTAACACAGTGGCCGCCAACACAAACAAGTCCCATTAGTTGCGCCACGAGCTAGGCAAACAAATAAATCTACCCCCTCCACCTGCCGGCGGCCCCTCGAGGCGAACGAGCGGGCGAGCGCAGCGCCAAAATTGATTCAACTAGCGAGCAAACAGGCAGCCCGATATGATTTGGGACTCCAATTTAAACTTGCGCCAGCCAACGCGGCAGCATTTCCATAACAACCCGCAAGCTTAGAGCCCAGAGACGGCGCCAACCAAGCGAGCTGCTGGGGGGCCAAAGCGGTTGCAGCTGCAGCCGCATCCGGTGTTGCCCTCCTTTGTTCGCAAGGAATACACTTGTGACCAAGATGCGCCTCCCTTGGCGGCCGCCCCTCAAACTTCTCCTCCCCCTTCTAATACGCCGGCAACCATCACTGCGCTCGCGGCCACAGTTGGGGAGCATTCGAGTGGCTGCCACTATGAGTCCCTGTCAGTGGGTGACCTTTTGTGGCGCAATCGGCTCGAGCCGGGCGGATGTTGCGCAAAGCATGAGAGACAAACCGAGACCATACTGGCGCTGAAGGCGGCTCAAGTTTGCCGGCCCAGCGCCTGGCTCCACAGCTTGCAAGCTTGGGGGCTGCAGAGTGGAGACAGAAGAGGAGGAGGAGGAAATGGAGTGACAGGGAGAGCGAGCGGCGGATTGACGCGCCCATCGAGCAAACTCGCGCCAGAAGTGCGAGGGGATTCAATGCGGCCACAATTGGCCCTCCTGGCGCTTGATTGCGGGATGCAAGCTCGCCCAGCAGAGAGGTGTCGGCGTCCTCGAGTTGCCGAAAGCTGCCAACGACAATGACAGGAGAAGTAGCATCAACAGCATCAACAGCAGCAGCAGCAGCAACAACAACAACAACAACAACATGGGCGACACCTTGACGGAGATTAAATTATTGTGCATTTAGTGAACTCTGCCAGGTAAATGGACGTGAAAGCCATTAATCTGTACAAATTGCGTCTCGCCGCGCGCTGTCTGCCAACTTTGTGCTCCCATTTCATGAGTTGCAAGTGCTCTCGCACTGAACAAATCTTGTTTTGCCGCTGCCACGAGCTTAGCGGCTCCTCCAAGGAGAGAGGCCACTAAGCTCGCCACTTGCGCCTTGAGCAAACAGGTGGAGTGCGCAGGGGGCGCTCACACAAAGCTGGTCGGCCGAGGGAGGATCAGGGACAAGAATAAGTCCATTGGGCGATCCATCAATTTGCTCGATCTGCTGGCCAATGAGCCAGGCGCGTGACAGACCAGCGTGCATCTTTGTACATCTAAATGGGCCAACTGGATGACAGAGGCAGGGCGCTCGGTTGTCATTGAGTATAGGAGCGAGAGAAGGAAAGAGAGAGAGAGTGAGGAGCACTAACTGGATCTGCTAGGCAACTCTAAATCACTTGCGAGATGGACATGATTCAGTGGAGCAGATCGCGTTGATAGGATCTGGCGCCAGCAAGGATAATTTGGATATGCACGAGATCTAGTTGGCCTCGCGAGCTTAACAAATAATTGGAAATCCCAAGTCTGCACAACTTTTGCGTATGTCTTTCTCCAGATCTCAACCGGGCCTCTGCCACCAATCTAGAGCCAGCTAAACTAAACCAGCGGCGCGAATGGCTGCCGTTTTCGTGTAGACAAACATGAGCAACTGCCAGTGGTGCAGTGTGCCGATTGACTTGAATGCTCTTGGCACATTCTCGCCCAGGTCCCTCTCCTCCTTCCAATGCCTTCTCCATCGCCATCTTCAACTCAAACTTCATCGCTCCTGCTCAGCCAACTGGCCCAACTTGGCCTGCCGATTCTTCGTGATCCGCTCGCAAGAGGCCCCAACTAGCAGAGGCTGGCCCCTTACTAACTGGCTCAATCTGGAAAGAAGGTGCCGAGCATGCGAGCGGGCAATTTAGACCTTTGGCAAGCCAATTTGGGCACAACCTCCAATTGAATTACAAAGCTCGTTTCAATTTAGCGCCTTAGCTGGCAGCTGTCTGTCGTGTGAAATGGAGACATGCATTATATTTCGGGCAAACTATGACATTTATATCGATGGACACAGACGAACGTTCAGTTGCCACAACTTTAGCTAGAAATTGTTAGCTCAAATTGGAGCACCCAAAGCAAGCTGGCCTCCTGATTAACCTCGGCCTTCTCGTCAAACGGAATTGTCACCAGGAGGAGAATGTTTGGCTCAATTCAACCATTGTGATTCACCCACCCAACATTGAATAGTATCTGGCACCCTAATTTCCCGATCACAAACCATTAGTGAGGCGCCAATTTTTGGAACTCAATCATGGGCCAAAGCCAAATTCGAGCAATCTGACGTCTTAATAGGAGCGCCCTCCCTCCCTCCCTCCCTTCCTCTCTATCTATCTACATACAGCTATGCATACATATTAGCAGCTCCCCTCCGTCTCGCCACTAAACGTCAAATAGACAGACGGACAGGCAGGCCTCTGCGGGCCATCGGCGCGCCGAGGATTCACTCAGTCAATGGGGGCCCATTGAATTTGTTTATGTTGCGTCACCAGGCGTACTCGTGGCGGCAAAATTGTGTGAGAGCCAATCTAGCCATTCGATCTAGTGCTCTTGTCGGCCCCTTTTCTCTCACTCCAACCAGCTCGGGCCACCCGAATTCACGCCGTCCAATAACCTCAAATCCGCCCATCCATTCGCTCGATTCCTTTCAACTATCTACAACTTGAGCTGCCTCAAGCCCTCTGGCCCTGCTACCATGACAAACAACTGATATTGCAGCTGGCCTTCGGCTTGAACTGCAACTTGGATGTAATTTCATACGCCTACTGTGGTTGTCGCATCCGATTTGCTCGAACTGAAGAGGAAATTTGAACTCCCTGCCCGTTCAATACCGACCAATGTCCGAAGTGGTCCGCCGCTCTATTCTCTGCTACAATAACAAACTGCTCAAACGTGATAGAGGACAACTAAGCTCGATTGGTTGGACTATAAAACAAACTACTAATTTCCGCACTCTAACGCAAGAGATATTTCAATCTAGTTAAGCAAATGCGTTCAATTTGCACGATGACAACAACATCAGGATGCTAAATAGATGAAATTAGGCTAATTACTTAGCCTACTTGCTCGTTGCCTCAATTTCTCTCTCTCTGGCCAACTAGCTGCAAGCTTGTCTTGAGCAGCGAGCGCGACTGTTAGATCGGGCGATCAATCAAGTGCCCACCAAACTTTGACGTATCTGGCTAGAACAAGCAATCGACCTGACAAATCTGGCTCATTTGAACAAAATCCGGCCATCAAGATTATTTATTGCTTTTGGCTAGCCGCTCTCTTCGTTTTTTCACGTGCTTTGGGACTTTGCTTGTGGTCCGTTTCTGTCTAGCTGCCTCTTTCAGCGCTTTCTTGCGCGCCCGCTTTGCTTCCGAGTCTTCGTTCTTGTCCCTGGCACTTCCGATTGCAGCAGCCCTTCTACTCTGCTCCACAGCTTGATTATCATTGTCTGAATTGCAATTCGATGATCCGCTGCTAGATGTTGAACTCCCCGTCTCGTCTTCTTGACCCCCTGAGTTTGATGTCTCATCACTACCAACTTCCTCGCCGCCGTTGAGCTTCAACTTTCGGATTCCTTCCAACATGCCAACCATCCGAGCGCAGCTCTTCTCACCAACATTCACATTTTCATCATCGAGTATACGCGGCTTCAGCCTCGGACCGCTCAAATCGTCTCTCATACCTGTAAGAGTCTGGTAGAGTATCAGGTTGTCGACTTTGCCCTGCTTTGCGAGTCGAACATCCTTCTCATAGTCTATCACATCGTCCAGTCGCTGCGGGATGTAAGCACTCTTGAAAACCTCGTCATCCAACTTTTCTTGCTCTGTCAACACGTCCATCGTTCTTTTTGAAGCAATCTCGTTCAACCTTGTGAGGCATTCATCGATATTCTCATTATTAATGGTCGGATCTGTGATGAAGTCAAACAACTCGCGGGTTGTTAGAGTCGCTACTTCTTTCTTCCTAAAATATTCATTAACATTTATGCAATCTTTGCGCAAAAACTCCAGGGCCATAACATGCTCTTGCTCAACTGATTGGGATACGTCGATAATGTAAATTTCGTCATCCATTAGAATGAGATTGAACTCACTCAAATCCGCGTGGACTAATCGACAATCTTGGAACAATCTACGCATGTAAACAATCAACTTATAATAAATCGAACAATACTTATCTCTATCCTGAATATTGGCATTCTTTAATAAGGGAGCCGGTAGTCCATCACGGCCGATCATATCCATTACCAAAATGTGGCTTTTCAACACATACGGCTTTGGACACGGAATTCCAGCTTGATGGATTCTCGAGAGATTTCGCATCTCCTTCTCTGCCCATGTTTGAACCAACTTCCTAGGATTACTTCGACAATAACCTCGCCTAAATCTGAATTCTCCCTGGACGTATTTATCACGATCCTTGAAGATCAATATTGAGGTCTTGTAGACTTTTATGACTCGATCCTCGCCATCTGCGGTTGTGGCCTGATATACATTTGCTTCCTTTCCAGTGGACACGCAACCATGTATTTCTGATATGTGACCCTGATTTATCAACTTGGATAGTATCCTTATAGTCCTTGGATCAAGAACTTGGTCGACTGTGGCCCGATCTGACTTATCCCTGATCCTAAACCGCAATGCATCCAATCTCTTCTCAGTTCGTTTCAAATGATTTGCCGTGGAATTGTTAATTGGATAGTCAGCATCCTCTTTTATTCTAATATTATCCATCTTCGAATTTTGAAACTGAAGCTGATCTCAATCGTATAAATCCAATCATCAGATTCTGGATTAAAGATTAGATCTTCATTTTGGGGAGCGGAAAAATATCGACCTTTGAGGTCAAGGAACACTCTCGTGTGAATTGATCAAATGTATTCGATGTTTGAACTCTTAACTTTGGTTTGAAGCACGTGAGTGGCAGGTTCATGATTGCGTTTATAATACTTTGTTGTTTTCGCGCAAAATCATTCTTCGAAGATTTAGAATGGAGTTGCTCAGGTTTGTCCTGCCTGAAAACATTTTGTATCATCATCCAATTTAGCCAAGGGTTAATGAAGAAATCAGGAGAAACGATCAGGATAAAGTGTCACTCAACAATAGCCTCACATCGTTAATTTCGCGGAAAATAACTCGACACTGAAAATGCTGCTCTCGATCTTCACCTGACACTTGCATTTGTTTTTGGTTTCTCAAGCTAGTTCGACTGAATTCTGGAAACAATGTCGAAAGTAAGCTCGGCCGCCCAGACAGGTATCCTCCTGCTGGGGCCCGGCGCTTTGAGACTCAATTCGATTCTAGCGAATCTTGCAACACCAACTTCTGAACAACAAGAAATGCTCAGTCGAGCTAAAAAGTATGCAATGGAACAAAGTATGAAAAGCATCGTCCTGAAGCAAGTGCTAACCAGCCAGCAACAACAACAAAAACTCCTCCAAAGGCATCAGGCTTTGGTACTGATGTGCAGAGTTTACGTTGGTAGTATCAGTTTCGAACTGAGAGAGGAGACGATTAAAGCTGCCTTCGCTCCGTTTGGGGCCATCAAATCTATCAATATGTCATGGGATCAGGTAACGTTGAAGCATAAAGGGTTCGCGTTTGTAGAGTATGAGCTACCCGAGGCCGCTCAGCTCGCACTAGAGCACATGAATGGAATTCAACTCGGAGGAAGACAAATTAAGGTTGGTAGACCCTCCAATATGCCCCAGGCGGCCCCAATCATCCAACAGATTCAAGAAGAATGCAAAGAGAAGAACAGAATCTACGTTTCGAATGTGCATCCCGACCTTTTTGAGCCAGAGCTTGCAAATATATTCGATCCTTTCGGTAGGGTTAGAACATGTAAACTAGCCATGACTCCAAATGTAGACAAACCACAGCATCGTGGTTATGGTTTTATAGAATTCGAAACTGAAGCTGCTGCAACTGAAGCATTAACTATGGACAATCTTGATCTCGGCGGACAAATTTTACACGCTTGTCGCGCCACAACACCAGCTGATTGCTTATCAACCTACGGCACCCTAGACTCAGAGAGTACGCAAGCAGCAGGTGCCACGAATCATAATTCAGAAGAGGACATCCAAGCACAACTTGAAAGGGCCAACAAAGAGCAGGAGAGAGATAGCGAGAAACTGAGCGAAGATGAACATAAGCATGATGAAATTCCGCCTCAAAAAGACAATCAGTCCAGAGTAAGATCGGGTGTCTTGGAAGTGGATCCGAGTGAGAACGTTTCAAATATATTGGTGTTGAGAAATATGGTAAGCTTAGACGAGGAAATTGATGAGAGTTTACAGCTTGATGTATACGAGGAGTGCAGCAAACATGGTGCTGTTTCACAGGTTTTGATATATGTTGAAAAGAGGCACCAGCAAAATTCAACGCCAGAGTCGGCGAAGAGCGTTGACCAGGTTAAAATATTTGTGAAATATGGTGATGAAGCTGGAAGTCAACGCGCCAGAAGAGCCTTAGACGGGAGGTTTTTTGCGGGTAGAAAAATTTCGGCTGAACATTATGACAGGACTCTGTTCCGTCTGAGCGACTATTCAAAATAGGTATGAAGGGCACAGATGTAAATCGCCACCCAGAGTAAAAGAAGATTAACACCCATCTCAAAGTGAGAATCCTCCATTATTTCAGTTAAGATGATATCTTGAGGTTCGACATCTCTCGTCAGCTATCAAGTTTTATAGTTCGCTGTCAGATGTATAAAAGGAACCAGGGGTTGCGGGGTCCTCGCGCCAAAAACTCAAGTCAAGATCAGGTATATCTGTACATCTAACGCGCGGATTGTAAACGGGATGTGGCAGTTTGAGCACATTGCGTTGAATCGTGAGCAAATTGTCGGAGTTGTAGCAGATAGCCCTAGCTTGAGTCATTTTCTTGATTTCCCTTAACTGATCCAGGGTGAATGACGATGGAAATCCCGCGTTCTCAAACCAAAACCTGTCGCCGCGCTTTATGTTCGCAAACTGTCTTGCAATTATACACGCAAAAGTGGGGCCAATTTGTGCGCCCGGCATTCGACGCTCCGAAATCCCTCCAGACCAGAGATCTATATCATCGACGTGCTTGAATAGCTTAGAGTACATGAAAGCCGTCCTATTGTTCAGATACGGCTGGAGGTCCTCAAAGGTCTCGGCTTTCGGTAGCCCACACCAATGTCTATAGGCATTATAACCTGGTGTTCCCTGTTCTCGCCCACGTGCCAAGTTGATGGCCGGCAAGTCCATACCAAAGGCTTGGCCAGGCTCCTGAAACAAATGCCCTGAGATCTCTTCCGTAATGAACGGGTCATAAACCTGAGCAGGCGTATTGACCAAACCGGCCAGCACCTGGTCCAATCTACCAGGCTTATAGTAGTGAAATGGGCGCTTAAAGAGTGTGCGCAGCATCTCTGAGCCCAGATAATTGTGATTCATAGGATTATGGAGTCTAATACTGCCTTGAATAAAGGTGTGCCCTTGGCGGAAGGCAGCAGTTGAGAAGCCTTGCGAGATTGAAGGCGTCACAGTCGGATCATAACCATTGAAATAGGTTCCGTCGGGCGCCGCTGTTAAGTTGAAGACATTCATCAATTCTGAACCAATTAGAAGGGGGAGGTACTCGTTGACCAGAATATTCTGCACAATGGCTGCCTGAATGTGCCTGGTCTCATGATAGATCCTGTCATCATCCCAATGCGGATTGATGGAGGCCAGTTTCTTCGCAACCCGGTTGTGGTCTCTCACGTAGATGGTGTGCAAGACGGTGAGTGTAGGCTGCTCATTAACTCTCTCGTCGCCGCCTAGAAAGCAGAAAGTATTCTTTGGCCGCGCAAAACAATCGAGATCAGGCTTATCAACCTGTTGGGGCAGCAAAGGTTTCAAGTTGAGATTCTTGAACACATCCTGGACTTTCAGGAGTCCACCTGAGAATGTGCGCAATTGGTCAGCCACGGCCTTGGTTGAGCCATAAATTGTGTTTGCGTCAATGGTAGCAGTGATGGTATTAATATGCACCCTCGGCCCGAGAGCACAATTAGGTCTAAGGCCTGCAAGAGATCGCTTGAAGTCCATGCACTTTTGATTGTATTGGCTGTAAAGTGGATCGTTGTCAGGGATTTGGATGGGCTTACAGTTTGGATGTTGTCGCTTGCAGCAGTTGAAATCCATGCCGCGCTCGTCTATATTTGATCAGTTCCAGTTATATTAGAAGTCAAGATAGGGGGTTGAGTTAGTCTTGGTCCTAAAGCGTGGAGAGCTGGTTCAAAAGGATATTCAAACAGGCTGCCACACTATCACGACTCAATACTCTGGATTGTCCAGTGTTTTAGAGTCACAGGACAGACAATCCCGCCACCTGACTGGCTCGGTTGAGCTGACCTGCCGATTATTCAAAGTCAAGTAAGCTGGCGTTGCCATATTACGAATGCATTCAGCTGACACAGACTATGCATGCCGATCAATTGCTAGCCAGATTACGCAAGGGTGCAACCATGGCTGGTCCGATCTCACGAATTGAAATCCCACCATTTGCATGGCTCGGCCCATTGCACAGGTGAAAGCATCTTAAGGTGAAAGTGAGGTTGAGAATGAGACTCGCTTACTTAGAATAAACAAGAGCCGTTCCTTGATGGTCACGCCAGAGATCAATCATAAATCGCAGCTCGCGCTTTGACCATCAAGTCGTCGCTTTGGAACACAGGATCTTAGCTAGCTCAAGCTCGTCCAGTTTAAGATGATTTGAGTAAGCAAGAGAACGCGATTCTCTCCACTAGTTTCTTCTCTCTCTCTCCAACTTACCCCTTGGGGGCGCTGCCAAAGCAACATCGTGATCAACAATCTGACCCCAGACCATGATTAGCAACGAGAGTTCACTGGATGGCTGGTCATGGTCTCGGTGCACAATGGAAGTGACCAGCCTAGGTGAAGGCAACGAGGAGCCATCCACAACTGAGGTTCGCTCGGCTTGGATTCCGTCCGGGTGCCTAGGAGCGAGGAAACGTACGAAGGGGGTTTGCGCGGCTCCCCATGCAGGATGCTTCAGATTGTTGCAGTGGCCTGTGAAGGAGCGGAATCTACCAGTTGGATCGCATCGTACTGGTTTTACCATAAGCGGGCATATTGGCCAAAAGTCGGTGCGAGACATGTTTATAAGCGGAAGGCCATTTAAAATTTCATCCGCCGATAAGTCAAACTTTCTAGCCAACAGCCTGGTCACCTCTTGGTTTAGCTCGCCAAGCTCCGCAATGACTGGTGGACTCGGCTCAATGCTGTTGACCTCCTGCTGGGCTATCGAGGTGAATCCACGCCGCTGTTTCGCCTCCGCGATCGCCTTGTTTACATCAGCATAGGTTATGCAAATGCGCTCCTGTTTTCCTGTTTGTCGCACCATTGGGCCACCTTCCTGTGAATCATCATAATCTTCGTTTTGGTTACTTCCAGGTAGCTTCTTCACGTATGTTCTCTGTAATATTAGAGCACACTTCAAGCTACCCTCTCTACTCTGCTGCGATAGCGGCTGAGGTGGATGCTCACCGCCGGAAGTAGATCTAGTGAACTGGTTTTTACGTCCCTTAGATTGCAACTTAAATTTTGGCGAAGGAGTCCAATCTGATCGCATTAGTTTACTTGTATTGAAGGGACCCTTCACCGGATACAGTAGGTGTGGCGATTGGAACTCCGTCAATCTCTCTAAATGGGTCATGTCCATATGCTCTTGGGCAATGAAGCTCCCATCATAACCAGAGACGGAGTTCGTCGAGCTACTGCTCGCCAGTTGGAAGTCTGACTTTGATTTGCCTCGAACGGATGGAACTTTTGCGAGACCTAGTAGTCTTTGGTTGGGACTTAATGGTGTCAATCTATTCACTGAACTCTTCCTGATTGCTTCTGATCTATTAAAAAAGTCGTTCGTGGTCAAGAGGATAATGGTGAAGACTAACAGGGCTTCCATTCTTGAAGAGGTGGATTTTCCTGAGTTTGTCACCCCCAAAATTTGTTTACTCCGGCTTGGAATTGTTTGATATTTGATAGAATTCATGGTGAACTTTATGTTTGTCGCGCATGATTTTTTCTTTAAACCCACAGTCGAACAGCAAAGCCTCAGCTACCAACACTTTCACCTAAGTCCACCGTCGGCTCAATCGGACAATCTTCAAGCGGCTACATGTTCGGCTAACTCGAGATAACTTGACTTCATGGCAGGTTGACTATTGGCCTTTGGCAAAGTTTAGGCTGAATTTGTGAAGACGAAACTGAATTCGATATCATACTGCCCAATCAGTTGGTTAATCCAGAAAGGCTTTTCTGGGTTGTTGAGGCTCATGTCGTTGGCCGGAAACAAGACAAAGCAGCTATTCGTGCGAATGACTCCTGCTGAGCCTTTGAGAAAAGTGTGTACCTGTTGCTCATCAAGCAGATTCGACAACTGCATATCTCGGCTGTACTTCCATTCCGCCCATTGAATGTATCATAGCCTTTGAGAATTGTGTTCCGTTACACAAACATTAGCTTGGCGGGCGAGATTAAGCTCGTGCCGCAAATGCTGCACAGCATGAGACTACAGTCAGGTAAACGGAGCGCCTTACTTGCCAAGTTTTTCCGAGTCCATCAACCAGTCAGCCTACTCGACTAGCTGGCTAGTCCTAGAGCGCAACCTTCATCGAGAAACAAGTCCCGCCCAGTACATAATTGTTCCCTTCCCTCTCAGCCTTATCATTCTAGCAACTGGCCTGGCGCTCGTTTCATGTGCTCAACGAGGCAAGTAAGGATAGATAGACATTACTGTCGATCCGAAAAGTGGCTGCGTAAATTGAATAATTCAAAAACGTATTGTTCTTAGCTCGGTCCGGCTCGAGACACCAAGAACAGAGGCATGACTCAAAGGGTAACCACTCCACTTTTAGTGGGAAGACAGCGATTATCACTACTTTTTATGAGATGGCCACCCGAATTCGGGAGAGGTTATCGCGCTTTGTCAGGGCTCCATCCAGTAATTCAGTCAAGAGAATAGACATGTACCTGCTCTTGGCTTCTCGTGCAAGAATCACATTGAGATTGAGAGGTGCTCAGCCTTCATCGAGTCGTCAAACGTTTCCGTTCTAGAACTGATCAAAGACTTTCAAACTAGAATGAATTCAAATCAAAACTCACGTTCTGATCATGATCAACGAGCCTCTGGATTTGATGGCCCGCCAACTGAAAATTCAAAGAGTACTCGGAGTTTGGTCTCATAGAATTGGGTCCTTCAGTTAATACTCTCGGTTTGTTTGACACAACGTAGCGATGATTTATTGGTATTCAGCGCTGCTTATTCGTTAGAATAAGTGTCCTCATACATCTTGTTAACATTCATTGTTCAGCCTCAAGGCGTCAGTGCCGTAAACTTAGTCCCTGATGGAGGTCTCAAGCTTCTAACTTTGAGGTGGCTCAGATAGCACGCGCAATTTAACATCCAACGTTCAGGTCGGATACGGAGTTGAGCAATAAATGTCTGTTTGCTTATCTATCCGTAGCTTTCAAGTTGATATCACCCAGTTTATTACAGGGAGAAGGCTGCAATGAGCTATTATCCTTTCTTATTTGAATTCTTGGATTTAACTTTCTTCTTGCCAACATTTGATATGATATTCATGTCTATAAAATCACTTATAGTGAATTGACAAGGGGGCGCTCTGAGTTCCTCCTCCCCTTCATCGTAGTCCGACTGAAGCGTTGGCCAGTGACTAGAGCCCGCCTGAGTGGTTGACGCACTCTTACCTCCTGAGATGGAGCTGACGGTGCTGCGGGTCCACTCCTTTTGACTTGCCTTGGCATCAACTAATAATTGAGCAAACGATGATTGCGGATTAGATGAAGCTGCAGACTTCTTAGCAGACCAGGCACCTATCGACTTTACTTTAGCTGCGGAGTTAGCGGCTTTTGCGGCCTCCTCTAACTGTATATCTTTGAATGATAATGTTACTGTTGAGGTCTTATCCGACACAAGTTCACTCTCAACTCTATTTGAGTCAGGCTGTGTCTGCTTGTCTGCCATATTAGAACTGATTCCAACTGACTCACCTCGTTCAGGCCTCTCGTCCTCCGAGGATGAGTCCTCAATAGCGCTCAACTGATTTCTGGGTTGCGACAGTCCTAGATAGCGCTCATCAGAAACGGACGGAAACTGATCCATATTATCAAGGTTTATCTTGAGGGATGGCTGGATGCCGTAAATCTTTCGGTTTTGTTCAACTTGTATTATTTTTTCCCTCTTGCGTTCTTCCTTACGACGTCGTTCGCGCTCTTGTTCGCGCTGTTTGATCTTGTCATCAAATAATCCATAAGTCTCTACTGAGATTAAGTTCGAATCACGGAAATCTAATTCAATAAGTCTGAATTCACAGGTTAAGGGTAGGTGCTCTAGATATTTGAATCTTTTCCGCCACGCCTCACTCATCGATAACCAATCAATTTGTAAAATCTTCGCCTTGATCTCATGTGGACAATTTTCTAGACCTCCATATTCATGACAAAGTATCCGGGTACTAAAAGGATTCAAATATATATGCTGCCCATCGGAGCTCTGGTAGAACAAATAGCTTTTTGATGGCTCGACATCGCAGGAATTCTTGGACCCGATATTTGTTTGATGATTGAATTCCAGTGCACAAGCTTGTGGTTTCGTTGATGAACCTCTAAGACGAAGCTTTCCTAGTCTCGTTTCAATCTCACTCAAAGCTTGATCGATGAAACATACCTCAGGTTCGGCCTGATCCGAAGCTAACTTGGCCAACAGTTGACTTTTCTCTCGCTCGACTATGTTTTCAATGACAGTGTCCGAATCAACAATGACTAAATTTGCCTGAGAACCGTATTGGTCACAGTCTGTAGTTTCAACCATACCAGTTGGTCCAATCCTATACGGTTCAACTTCGACACAACCTTTCTTCCTCATCATAAGTCTCATCACTATCTCTTCATCAACTAAATGATTCACGAACGAATAAGAGATAACGCTACGAAGGTCGTTTTTGTAAACAGGTTCGAAGCATATGGGGCATTGGCGACAAGTCTCATCACTTAGGGATAAGTAGTGCAACATACAAGTCCAACAATAGATATGACCACACCGAGTTACTTTGGCAGCCACCGGTGGCTCAAGACACACTGGGCACGTAGTTTCTGTACTCGCACACTGCTTGAATCTAACTTCTTCCACGCAGTCCCAATCAACAGGCCAGTCTGCATTAGCTCGATGAATCGAGTAGTCGTGGCCTTCTAGAACGACGAATTGGCAATTCGCCTGCAGGAATTGTTGCTTGCTAAATTTGTGTGCCGTTCCCGGGTTCCTGAATTGGGATCCTCGATCTCTTGTGCTCTCACTAGAACGAAAGTGATGTCTGCTATCTCTTTGTCTGTTCTCAAATTTATAGTTGAGGAGGTGAGTTAGATTGACCTTTCTAGTCGGGATAGAATAGCGACCTTTGTTTGCTTCAACTGAGCCGCCGGTTGACCCGATTGAAGCGATGGTGTCATCTAAGCCCATGTCCAATCCAGCAAGATCGGTCATTCCTCCTATGAGCTGGCTAGTTTGTTGACGTTGACGGTGCTTTCCTCCTCCACCTCTCGAATTGGCGCCTCTATGATTAGCGACACGAGCAAACAGCCTACCATCAGACTGGAGCGTCGTTTGCATGTCAGATGGCCCGGGTCTTGTAGTCTCCGATTTACTTTCGCTGTCAGCATGCGAAAGTTCTTCGTCCATGTTTCTACCATGATGACCAAGCGAACCGACTCTCTTGCCTCTTCCCCTACTGAACCTACGACCTCTACTGGTGGATGAACTTCCATCGTGGTCCGATCTCTGAGGCCTAGACATGTTGACCATTGGAACTACGCCAGTTCGAGAATTATTGAACTCAACAGATGGCGTAATCATTCCCTGGGCTGGCAAATTGTTATTGATAGAACTCATTATAATTAATCCTAGGTGAGCTCGTGGTAGTAATTGTGAAAGGTGAATCCAATGCTATTGATTGCCAAGAGGTAGCGATGATGTCGGCAATATGTCGTCCAAGGATTAAGAAAACCAAAACTTTTGGTGGAACACGGGATGTCTGACCGACAGTCCTGTGGACGATATTGGTCAATCAAGCCGGCAAGCGATAGTGTTGACCGATTTAGTGCTTGCTGAGGCTGTTGCGGCTGCAATTTTGATGTATATTGGCAAATCTCCAAAACAAATCGTGGGTGATTTGTCCATGTCATGATGGTATGAGCAGTGGTGGAAGATTTAATAATGAAAGACGATTTGAGAATACATTGGCGTAGATAGCGAAAATATCACTTTTGGTCGATATAACAGTTGGGTTGACAAAAATAAAATTGGTTTCTGGAACGCGACTTGCTATCACCGACCGAAGCCAAATACCTGCTGGCTGGTCGATTCGATGAAGTTCTTGGGCCTGACAGTGAACTATGAGGTAACGTTCGCTTAGGATCTCCTTTGCAACAATACTAACCGGCCGGTAGAATCTAAATGTTAGCAATCTAACTGCTGATCCACTAGCTGGTTCAAGTAAAAGGTGTGAGAATACTTTTCGTCGAGATGACCCTCAGTTTATCGATAAGACTTCGCGAATTTCGACATTTATCGAAGGCATGCCCGAGTTGGGATTCATTTCGCGCAGTCGGGGGGTCAAAACTTACGCTGGTAAAATATAATCTCAGCAGTGCAATAGCGGCCCTTTAATTTGCACGCTTATTTTGAATCGGTCACGAGAAGTTTCGTCTCCATCGCACCAATACCTCATTAGCACCTTCAAATAACCGGTATCGATGTCTATCAGTCCTTACGATAGGCTAGATGTCAGCATTCACCAACACATTTATTGCATGCCCTAGTTATCTGATATTATAACAAGCATAGGCAGTGGTATCTTAGTCAGCAAAGTTTCTCGATCTCTGAAGGTTAGAGCTCGATAGTTGTAGAGATTATGAGATAGAGTATTACTCAAGTCGGCTAAAACCGTAACCTAGTCCATTCTTGTAGAGGGCAAAGTCCACGAACAACCTCTGGTAGATAATTTGTGCAAGCTCGTAAAATAACAGCAGTATTAGCACGTGCCAAAGCATTTTATTCATGTCAAAGTGAACCTCTTAGTCAGAAACAACATAACCATGGATTCACCAAACTCCTCTATCGGATCCACCACCTCAGATCATCCCATTCTACCGAAAAAGAAGGATACTCCAATAGCCTACTTGACGCGGTGCGAGACGTTTTGCGCGGGTCACAGGGTGTTCAATCCAAGCCTGGATGATGAAACAAATAGAACTCTTTTCGGCAAATGTAACAACCCAAATGGTCACGGCCACAACTACAAGGTTGAAGTTACCGTCAAAGGTCCGGTCGATAGAACAACTGGCATGGTCATCAATCTCATGGAATTGAGAGACATCATGGCGATGGTCATCGAACCGATGGACCATCGACGCATCGATCAAGACTTGGAATACTTCGTGAGTGCCGGTATTGTGGCCACTGCAGAAAACATTGCCATCTATATGTGGAACAAAATAAGTAAGCTTCTGCCGCATACGACCACGATGGTGAATCTAAGATTGCACGAAACTGATAAGCATTATATCGATTACAAGGGTGAGCTCGACGATTGTTGTGGCAACTCCATGGATGTCGAGAGCGTCTAAATCACCAAAGTCATCAGAGTCGATCATTAAACACGAAGCTTTAGCCAAATGGTGTGTTGCCTCGCTTTAGTTTCTACTAGATGAGGCACTCTGAAGCCAGAAATTTTTATTCGGATTAGCATACAAACCATTTTGTTCAGTTAGCCATTGCAATTTAATGAACGGTTTATCGTAACGCATTTGTTCTGATCTCCGGTGGTTAATAAATATACGTCGTGTTACGGAACTGATGTGGAAGCAATTTGATTCGCACCTAGCTTCCCGAGCTGGTTTCCAAGTGGAGCTCTGATTCTTACAATGTAGACTAGAAACCATAGGTGAACGGAGAATCACTGTCTAATGCTCCGAATAGCATAAAACTATCGGACGTTCGTCGGAACACTGCTCGTTCGGAACATAATCTGCAGAGGCGCTAAAAAATCGGTTTAGCCCAACCAAGGTGAGACGGTTCAAAGATTGCGAAGCGGAAGCTTCCCAGCCTAGCTTCAGTTTGCGCCTCAAAGATCATAGATATCAGGCCCGAGTAACACTTGTGCGTTGTGTGTACCTATCAACGACTTCATTACCAGTGCGAATGCAGCTGGATATTAGTTTCTGCCCGGCATCACTATCTTTGAGAGCACTCTTTTCAGCTCACTTGATCTTATACTAGTTCTCTGATATCACGAGACATAATCCCGACACTCAAATCTCGACACTGGTGCTTAGATTGTTCATCTTCCCTCGTTTGAACATCCAAACACGATCTCGATACAAACAACCTGGCACTTCGCCACTCGATACTTCATCTGGTATGGAAACATCCACTGGTAATCGAGAATGAGCTCACGATAAGTGGACTTTGGTGCAAGGATGCTCTTTCAAAGTCCCACTCCATGAATTAGTGACCTGATTCTGATGACAGCGATCTATGTAGAATTGTGCTGACGCGTTTCTGTTAAGGTTTACTATAAGCCTCTTGAGACGAAATAGCCCTCCCCCGAATTATCTAGAGATGAAATGGGATCGATGGAGATGCTAAAACATAGGGATGATTTTGATGAGACTTTTTGCCCAATTGGCTCGATGTTAGATCACTGTCATCTAGCTCCAATTCGATCAAAACCTAATGCAAAAGTTAAGTGAATACTTATTCATTTGAAGGCGAGTTGAAGGATCATAAGATCTCGTCAGGCTGGAAATACTGAAAAAGGTTCGGCAAGCGTCAAGATGGTTTATCTAATAGTAAACTAAAAACACGCTATTCACTATAACCTACACAGTAACTCGATCTATGGGTATAGCTCAGTGCTGATCTAGCGCCTGATAGGAGTTTGTTTGGAGTATTGCCTCTGAATCATCCGTTCATTCGAATTAGTCGGCGATCAATGTTCGTTTTTTAATATTCGAAGAGGCAAGTTGCATCTATCAACCATGAAGTTCGTCTGTGTCGATGATTACGAGGAGGAAGCCTTCAAAAAGCTGCCTAAAGCAGCTTTGGATTACTACAGGAGCGGAGCCGATGAGGAGGTCACCCTGAAAGCAAATAGGGAATCGTTCAAAAAGTGGAAAATAATGCCCCGCTTCCTAAGGGATGTCTCGTCGATCAATATGAATTTGGAGGTATTCGGTGACGCTGTTTCCTGTCCGATTGGCGCAAGCCCAAGCGCTATGCATAAGGTAAGGGTGAACACCTCATCGGTGCGTTATAGATTTCAAACCTGATATTGATCAACCATGTAGCTCGCTCATCCTGATGGAGAGCTAGGTACAGCAGAAGGGATAAGCAGCATCGGTTCTATCATGATACTGAGCACTTTGGCCACCGTTTCGATGGAGGAGCTAGCGAACAAATATCCGAAATTAGTCAAATGGTTCCAGTTGTACTTGTTTACCGATCGTGATCAGTCTTTGCAGATGATAAGAAGAGCGGAAAATTCTGGATTCAAAGCCATAGTTTTCACTGTGGATGCACCTAAATTTGGAACTAGACGTCGAGATGTTCGCAACAGTTTCAAGGTGGCAGCCAAATCTTTGGCTAATTTTAAGCAAGACTCTGACAGGAGTTTACAAAACGTTGAATATGTCGACGCGTCCATCAAATGGTCAGACCTCACTTGGTTGTGTAAGGTGAGTCGACTGCCTGTCATAGTGAAGGGAATATTGACTCCTGAAGACAGTCTGTTAGCCTTAGGACATGGAGCTAGCGGGATAATTGTTTCAAATCATGGTGGACGTCAACTAGATGGTGTGCCAGCAACTGTAAGTTTTGTGCCGGCATCAGAGCCGTACAATCTAATCCTCTTCTCCATCACAAGAATCTAATGCCAAATCATAGATTGAAGTTTTAGGTATGATAACTCGCGCAGTGAACGGAAGGTGCCCAATTTTCGTGGATGGCGGTATACGAACAGGCACTGATGCTTTCAAATGTCTCGCCCTTGGGGCAACAATGGTATTCGTTGGCAGGCCCGTTCTTTGGGGTTTGGCTTGTGCGGGAGCTAAGGGTGTTCGTGATGTTATGGCTTTGCTCAGGGATGAGCTAGAGTTAACCATGAGACTATCAGGATGTCCTAGTTTGAAAGATATTTCAGCCGGCCTTGTCATACACGAGAGCAATCTTGTGCCCAAGTTGTAAGTTCATGCTCTCACTATGCGAGTGGCTTGCCATCGGCCTACTATGGCCAAAAATAACCAGTGATCCATCGGTCTCATGATGTCAAATTTTGGCCTTCCTTGTCACTCATCAATCTGGTGCGGTGGAGTTTTCTTTCCAAGGTAAAGAAGACCCCATATACTCATGTTTTCAGAAAAGTCTCTCTGGGCGCTGTTACTATTCCTTGTGGTAGTAACTAGCGAGGCTGACAGCGCAGACCCACAACAAGAGCTAGAGAGACACTCTAGTAGGTCCATCATTGGTAGGTCTGAGTCGCTACCTGGACGGAGAAGTCTCTTTCTTAGCGACAATGATCATGTCCCTTTCCAAAATAGCAAGCCAAATAAAGTCAACTTCTTGCTTCGTTATATGCATCGTAAATCCAAAGAAGCCACTTTCAATCCAAAGTTGTCTATTGATGGTGAGCCAATCGTCTCAGAGGTAGACTCTATTGGTAGTTCGGATGAAGAAATACTACAAACTGTTTGCCCAAGCAGGGCGAAATCGTTATGCAAGAAGATGATCGATCTGGTTATCACAAAGAGGCCGGAAGTTGCGGCCGAAATCGTAGATTCGATCCGTAACAAACCGCCAGGCGTTCAGGCGAGTAGGCTCTTATTCCACAAGCTATTGGATGCTGCGATACGCAAGGTTGAGGACAAGCACTATGATCAGGCGCTCAACATGGCCATAGACTTTGTCGCGACAAAAAATCCTTACCTACTTGCTGCATCCAAGACCCTAGACATGACGATGCATTAAGAACTTTTGTCTGAATATAATGACGACTCGAACAGTAGCAGAGAATTGGTTTCTTGGCTGATCAATCGAGTTGAGCGAGTTGTTCATTTGAACTCTAGATCCATGGATCATATAAATTCACACAAACACACTCGCTGAAAATCAGCCATCTATGATGTCGGTCACTCTCTTGGGGTTGTACGGTTCCTTCCGTTCGACCATAGTGATACAGTCGATGATAGGGCATACGGAAACGCATAGAGTGCATCCAGTGCAATCGGCGTCATTAACCTTCGGCAGATGAGTTTTAGAATCAAAACTGATAGCCTGGTAGCCGGAGTCATTGCAGGTCATGTAGCATTTGCCACAGTTGACACAGATGTCATGATCAATCAGTGCCACGACTTGTTGCTTATTGTCGAGATTTCCATACGGTCCAATCTTGGAGATCGATTCACCAACGAGATGCGCGAGTTTTAGAATCCCACCCCTTGATTTGTCCACCATGTTGATGTCCTCGCTTGTCTGAGAGATCTGGACTACTGAGCTCGTCTTCCTGGAAGAGACATTTGAGTTAGAAATCCCACTTTCTGCAACGATAATCTGTTGTCTCTTTGCTTGTGATGTAAGCAATTCGCGCTGTTCCTTATAATGGCCAAAAAACGGGAGTTGAGAGTCTTCCGATAGACTGTTGATGATAGGCTTGAGCTCGTCCGTAGGAATCACCGTCTTCCCTCGTTGAAGCTTTGGCAGAAACTTGAATGTCTGCCCATTCCACCGGTCGGCCTGCAACGAGGATCGCAAATATAATAGCGCCTTGAGACCACTAATGTAGTCGCTAACTATTGAAAAGTCCTGGTTCTGAACAGCCGAGCAAATCTGAACACAACTGGCGCCTGCCAGGATGAACTGTAGCGCTGTCTCAGCAGAGTCTATTCCACCCGTTGCAAGAATAGGAAAATTAGGCAAAGCTTTCGCTATGGAGGCAACTCCTTTCAGCGCCAAGGGCCTGATAGCGTTGCCCGAGACTCCTCCATAGGTCGTTCGGGCCTCCTTGCCAACGGCCGGCCAAGGTTTACCATCCGGGCTAATTGTCATCAAGCCTGAGACTGTATTGATCGCGGTTACCCCGCTGGCTCCCCCATCATGAGCGGCTTGCGCAATGGCCACAATGTCGGTCACGTTCGGCGTTAGCTTGGCAAAAAATGGGATCCTGGCGACCTCCTTGACCCAAGCACAGATATCTCGGACAAGCTCTGGCTTCTGGCCGCACGCCAGACCCATACCCTTTTCGCCCATACCATGTGGGCATGATAAGTTCAACTCTAAGGCGTCTGCGCCAGCATCTTGGGCTCTCTTAGCTAGGGTCTTCCAATCGTCCTCGATGTAGGCACACATTATACTTGCGATGAGAACCTTTCGTGGATGAACTTTCTTCAATTCGCGGATACTTGTGAGCCAATATAAGCAAGACTTTTCGCTTATCAACTCAATGTTCAAGAAACTACCTTGGCCAGGACCATAAATGTGGCCGGAAGTTGTTCCACGCACAATTCGTGGCGATACGTTCGTTACGTTGTCTTTGTCCAATGCGAAGGTCTTGGTCACGGCGAAAGCCCAACCAGCATCGAAGGCTCTCCTAATCATGGCAGAGCTGGTTGTTGGCGGCGCACTAGCAAGTCCGAACGGATTCTCAAACTTGATTCCGCAAACTTCAATGCTGATGTCAACATTATCGACCGGCGTAAACATCAGCGGCAATCGGTTTATACTGTAGAACCTAATTACATCCGGCTCTGCACTATCAAAGCCAGAGGTGGCCAGCTGTTGTTTCAGATAATTGTGGATATTCCAAGCTGCTGTCTTTCCATCATTAGTTGCCTCAACTGTGGTCTCAGTTATCCCAGATAGATCGCCGCCGCAGAAAATGCCAGCAATCGATGTCATCATGGTTTGGGGATCTATACTCGGCAGTCCAGTGTCTGGGTTTAAGCTGAGAGGTTTTAACGCTTCAATGAGATCCGTATCTTGAATCTGTGATCCAAATGCGGAGATCACAAAGTCTGCTTTCAGTCTCAATATCTGATCATCGTCAATGAAAACTTCATCGCCATCATCATCCTTTAGCTCAGTTCTGTAAAATTCAACCCCAACAATACGTCGCGGATCAGTCTCAGACAAAAGAACCCTTTTTGGTGAGACAAATGGTATAAATTCACATTTTTCCTCTATGGCTAGACTCATCTCCTCCGGCACAGCACGAATATTGCTGAAGCCTCTCCGGAAGCAGATAAACACCTTGTTAGCTCCACACCGTAAGGCTGAGGTAGCACAATCAAAAGCTGTGTCACCGCAACCGAGCACAATCACACGACCGTCCAATTTTGGCAACTCAATTAAACTCGTCGGTATCTGGGAACTGATGCGGCAGCATTGATCACTGGAGGTGAGTTTGCTGCAGCCTCCTTTGTTGGGGCTTGATGAATAGCAGGATAGTCGAGACGAGTTGAGTCTAACTGAATTCAGTCCAAATTTGGTCTTACTCGCCCTTGATACGATCGGCAGGAAATCTTTCGAGGTGTAGAAACCATTTGTTTGATTTAAGTCCTTGAACATACTTGCGATCTTAGGTTGAGGTTTGCCGAACCCGACAAATATGGCTCTGAAACCATCGTTGGGTATAAGACTAGACGTTTGATTGTCTCTGCGACCGTTTAAAAGGTGAGCCAAGGTAAGATTGTTCTTTTTGCTCAGAGGGGTGTTGTAATGGATTTGAACGCCCAAATCTTGCATGAATTGAATCTCGAAATCGACGGCATCATACGGCAGTCGATACTGAGGTATCTCTGTGAGAGACAGTCCTCCACCATAGGGGTTTCTTTCAAAAATATGGATGTTTGAGTAGCCTAGGCGAGCGAGAAAAGTTGCACAACTTATGCTCGATGGGCCGCAACCTATAAGGGCAATCGGAGAGTTGAGAAGGTTTTTCAAAGTTTCGCTGCTCGTACATCTAATCTCCTGGATCTCTGGCGATAAAATTTGTGGCAAGTTCATCAATTTGAACATCTCCACGGCAAATTGTTGAAGACCACCGATGTTGATAGGGCCCTCTTCGCTTGCGTAGAGGTTGCAGCCACCGACGCAGAGATCACTTGTCGGACAAACCATTCCACAGGTGAGACCCAAGGGATTGTCAGATAGTATAACGCGAGCAGCCCCATAGTAGTTTTTATTAGCGATCATACTGATGAACGACTTCACATCTATTTGAGTTGGACAGCTCTTGGTGCAGGGAGCATCCGCGCACCTGAGACACCTAGAGGCTTCGCGTAACGCTGCTCGCTCGCTCAATGTCGTGTGCTTTATATCTTCGAAATTTGCATTCAGAAGATCCTTGGGTATTGAATTCAGATTCTTATCCACATTTCGCTTCCAATGCTTTTTGTTCAATTTTGTGTGGATCGTTGGCACGACAGATGCGTTTAGTTTTGGTTTTGGGTTCAAAGCCAGAAGGCTCTCAATATCTTGGCTCTCGTAGACGAGAGTGGATGAAGCAATTGGAGGCATGATTGCCACTTCGATTCAATTTGGAGGCGACAATCTTTCAAAGGTGCCACCTAAGTATTGTTGCAGGGATTTACAAGCTGAAATAGATACCCTCACCTCGGCTTCCGAATGAAATGAAGTCAATTCTGTGTTGTTATGTTTGGGAGCGAAACATTTCTAGAGACAACTTAGCTTGTTCGCTTCCAAACCACGAGAGCACAAAGCTGCATAGAGAGAGTCTTTCTCAGCCTGATAACCATATCTGGTCGATCTGTAAGAGCATCGGTATTGTCGATCTGAAGCGCCAGAATGATGAACATCGTGTGGCTAGCGAGCTTCGTAAGGGGCTGAAATCCACTTGTTGGATTAGATAACGATCAGATCATTCTATCTAGAACTTAGCAGGCGACAAAGCATCAATCCAATCGCACGGGATCGCCATCTATCATACTTAGTTTAACTTTAGGCTAGGTTACATGCCCATTGGAATCATGTGTCTGCATGAGTAAGGCTCTTGATTTGATAACCAGTCATTTGAGAGCGACTGATTTGACGATAAAAAAAGCGTCTGTAATACAGTGGAGAACAGTCAAAATTTAGGTAATCATATTCGATGCGAGTTAGCGTTCATGCCGAAAAGGGTATGTTTGGATTCTTAGAGAGTCGGTAGCGAAAATACAGTTTATTTAGATTTTGCCAACGGTCGGGATTTTGAAAATATTCCTCAATGTTTTTAGCATGAATGCCTGAGATTACCAGCTTTCCACCTCCGCTTGGCCTGAGTCGCCCACCATATCCTCGGAGTTATCGGCAAAAGCGTCATTTGATTCCGGATTGTAACTGGTGTTGCTGAAAAAGTCCGGCACTGGTTGTTGTGCCTGCTTGAGGGCCCTCGTCAACTCATTGATGAGTCGAGTGTCGCGGTCTGGATCGAAGAAACTGATAGCCCTACCTACGTTTCCGATTCTGCCAGTTCTACCGATTCTGTGGATGTATTCGTCCAACTCGTTGGGCATGTCGTAGTTAATTACCATGGACACTTTGGGTAAATCAAGGCCTCGTTCGCCAACAGGGCTCGCAACGAGACATTTCTTGGTCCCGCGTTTAAATTCGGAGAGAGCCTGTTCGCGCTGAGACTGATGCCGATCACCGTGGATGCTCGTGCAGGATATCCCGCTCGAGCTAAGAAAGCCGGAAATGATATCGGCAGTGGCTTTAGTTTGAGTGAAGACGATCACCCTATCCTCGGATCCCAAGTTGACAAGGATTTTCTTAAGCTCTCGCTTCTTCTCAGGTCGCTCAACTCTAAGGAACTCCTGCTTAACATCCTCGTTCGCCGCGCCAACCATGCCGACAGTGATGAACAGATAATTTGGCTTCATGAATTCCTTTGCCAATTGTTGAGCGTCCGGCTTAAATGTTGCGCTGAAGAACATGGTCTGGCGTTGGTCCTTGGGCGGCATGGAGGGGTGGCTAAATAGGACCCTCATGTCCGTGACAAAACCGTCATCAATCAGACGGTCGCCCTCGTCGAGAATAATGTACTTGATTCGTTCGAGGCTAATCCAGTTTCGCTCGATAAAATCTTTCAAGCGTCCGGGCGTTGAAACTAGAACGTGAGTGCCCTTTGATATCTGGGCCCTTAGGTAGCCCGTTTGAATGCCACCGTAGATGTACTGGCACTTGACGACAGAGTCGCGCGAGAGCTTGAGGGCCTCAACATAGGTCTGCTTGGCCAACTCTCTGGTTGGAGCAATGATGATGCAATGGGGCTTTTGGCACTCTTGGCCGTACTGCATGTCGAGATCGCGTTCGTTAAGGATTGTTTGGAGGACGGGCAGTAGGAAGGCGGCCGTTTTGCCCGAGCCGGTTTGGGCGCAGCCGACGAGATCGTAGCCTTGTGCCAGAGCTGGAATAGTGTAGCGCTGGATGGGGGTCATCTTTTTGTAGCCGGCCTTGTCGATGTTAGCAAGCAAGAGGTCGCTGGAGATTAGATCGGAAAAGCGGTCGACGGGCTTGATGTCGGCGCCCCGGCAGTCGACCTCGATTCTGTCAAAACGGTCGAAGTTGATCCCCTGATCGATCTTGAGCTGCTCCTCCGCCTCGAGGTCGACCTCCTCGGGTCTGAAGGGCGGCGGGCGCTCGTCGTCTGCGCCGGGGTCGTGGTCGGCATGGATGGAGTGGTTGTTGGAGTTTGAGAAGGAGTTTGAGTCGCCGGCGGGCGCTAGTGGCGCAATGGTGGACCAGCCGTCCGAGGCCATGATTGTTGGCTAGCTTGGTTGGTGGGCCGGGCGAGCTGGAGTCTGGCTGGGGTCGTTTGGAGGGCGAGTTTGGTTGGGTTTGGGCGAGCGAGAGAGGAGAGGGTTGTGTTGCGAGTGGGGACTTGGGTTGGATTGCAGGCGGCGAAAGCAAGCGGCAGAGCGAACTGGCGAGAGGAGAGCGGCGAATTCGGCACGTGGAGAGGGAGGAGTGAGTGCGAAGATGCGTGATCCAGTCCGGCCTGTGGACAGACCCGATCCGGCGCGCTGTGTGGCTCGCTCACTCCCTCTTGGCCGGCCGCTCTCCCTTTGCCGCCGCTTGGGTCAGGCCGCGTGGTCGGCAAACACAATGCTTGCTGGCGGACAGGCGGACGGACGGACACATGAGCCGGTTGAATTCGGGTTGGATTACATGCTGGCGAAAGGCGGCGCGCAATTTTGAGCCGGCACCAGAACAAGGAAGCAACAGGTTGCAGCCTTGACGCGCAAGTTCACCCACCGAGCCGGCCGGCGCAAACCACGTGCAGCTCCAGGGTAGGCATGAGTCATGGAGCTTCGCATGCCTACGACGCTAGGCAATAGATCGGCCGCTAGCATTCCTCGCCCCGAGGCGGGGATGGCGCCAAGTCCAATATCCTTCTAAGGCTTAGCACTCTGATTCTCCCGTTTACATTGGCAAGTTAGCGGGCGCTTGGGGCCCTCAGTGCGCGCGGGGGGTTGTGTAAAGTCAACAATGATGCGCTCCGGCGACTACCATCTGCCGCCTAATGAATGCGAGCGCTGTCTTTGCTCAAGTGGCCCAGATTGGCGAGCTCTCTGTTGTCCATTTAAGGTTTGCGAGAGAGGGAGTGAGTGGATCCGGGCTAAACCTTAAAAGGTTAGCCGAGCCAGCGAGAGGTTGAGAGGACGGGCGACCTAGAGGCGAGCTATGTGCCCGCGCTGTGAGCCTAGCGGAGGGGAGGGGGCTGTCAGGCGGGGGGAAGTGGGTTGCGTTGCAGGGGTCGCGGCGGAGTTGTGCAAGAGAATGGTGCTGAGGGCGAGCGGGGGAAGGCAGAGTGCGGCGGCGGGCGCCTGCGTGGGCCAGTCGGATGGGACTCTCCGCTTGCGGCCGTTTCGTGTGCGGATTTCCAATCGGCTGCGGCGCACTAATTGGAGTCTGCAATGTGCGCCGATGACGCTCTCTGCTCAGCTCGCTCGCTTGCTCGCTCATATTCGGCCTGCGTTCTGTTCGTAACCATCGTTCGGGCTGCGCTCGCATTCTGTGCCCGCTGGGAGCGCCCGGCGTTGCAGCGAGAACGCCCGCTCAGGCAGAGCACGATCAGCCGAATAAGGAGAAAGGAGGGAACAGCCTCGCCCGTCGTGGGCAATCAAACCGACGACGTTGGCGTTTGCAGCTAAACTGGCGTTGCTGCCGCTGCCGCTGCCGCCGCCGCCACCGCAGCCTGCGATGAAGCCGAGGGATTCGTCGTAGTGTGTGTGCGGATGGTGCGGCCGCTCAAGGCAACGATGCTCGCGGGCCGGGCGGCAAAAGCGAACGGTTTGACGGCAGCAGCGGCGGCGGCGGCGGCGGCGGCGGCAACGACAGCGACTACGCCGCCGCTGAGGGAGAGATTCTAGGTTCGCATACTTTTGACTAGGCTTCTTGTGTCTCTCACATTCAGACGAGGAGGTGAACTCAGAGGACATTCGAAATCTAAAACTTACTAAGGAGAGACCAATTAGGTGTACACGATACAATACAATATTTTCACATCATTTCTAATAGTGTTGGCTCGACACGCGCTCATTGGAAGCCAAGAGAAGCCATTTTATCTGATCACGAATTGAGATTTACAAATCGGCGTCTACAAACGTCAAACAAGCAGTTCAGAAACACACGCACGAAGTAGAGCCGTCATCAAGACCAACTGGCATTCTCGAACTAAACAAACGAACATCTTTATTAACAAACCCTCTAAATACGAACACTCACTCACACGTTCAATTGACATCAACATTAAATTGGCAAGATGGCAGATGATGAAGTAGCAGCTCTTGTTGTAGACAATGGATCAGGTATGTGCAAGGCCGGTTTTGCCGGCGACGACGCCCCAAGGGCAGTCTTCCCATCCATTGTGGGTAGACCTCGTCACCAGGGTGTCATGGTTGGTATGGGCCAAAAGGACTCTTATGTAGGCGATGAGGCACAATCAAAGCGTGGTATATTGACACTCAAATACCCCATTGAACACGGTATTGTGACAAATTGGGACGATATGGAGAAAATCTGGCATCACACCTTTTACAATGAATTACGTGTTGCACCGGAAGAACACCCAGTATTATTAACAGAAGCTCCGCTCAACCCAAAAGCCAACAGAGAGAAAATGACACAAATCATGTTTGAAACCTTCAACACACCGGCCATGTATGTGGCCATTCAAGCTGTTCTCTCGCTTTACGCCTCTGGTCGTACAACTGGTATTGTGCTAGACTCTGGTGATGGTGTCTCCCACACAGTTCCAATCTACGAAGGTTACGCTCTACCACACGCCATCCTCCGTCTGGATCTGGCTGGCCGTGACCTGACAGATTACTTGATGAAAATCTTGACCGAACGTGGTTACTCATTCACCACAACCGCTGAGCGTGAAATCGTTCGCGACATCAAGGAGAAGCTTTGCTACGTTGCATTGGACTTCGAACAAGAGATGGCAACAGCAGCTTCAAGCTCATCATTGGAGAAATCTTACGAACTACCTGACGGCCAAGTTATCACAATCGGTAACGAACGGTTCCGTTGCCCAGAGGCTCTCTTCCAACCATCTTTCTTGGGTATGGAATCATGTGGTATTCACGAAACTACTTACAACTCAATCATGAAGTGCGATGTCGACATTCGTAAGGACCTCTATGCCAACACCGTTCTATCGGGCGGTACAACCATGTACCCAGGTATTGCTGACCGTATGCAGAAGGAAATCACTGCGCTCGCACCGAGCACAATGAAGATCAAGATCATTGCTCCACCAGAACGTAAATACTCCGTCTGGATTGGTGGTTCCATCTTGGCTTCACTGTCAACCTTTCAACAGATGTGGATATCCAAGCAGGAATACGACGAATCAGGCCCAAGCATTGTTCACCGTAAATGTTTCTAAACTATCACCATCGTCATTGGCATTTTATATGTCTCTACACACAATATGTCTTATCTATATACATATATATATATTCGGCGAATGGTATAACAACCTGATTGCCCCGTGAAGCGACAAGAAAGCTGACCAATTTTTTGTCAGCCTAAATCAATAGGCTTTCATGTCTTAATATGTATTCGCATGCAAACCAGCAATGATGAAAGGTTAAATAAAATTCAGCACGTCTCGGAACTCGAATGCGTTGGTCAAGAATTGAGATGATACAAAGTGTATCCAGAAATTTATTTTCCATAAACTGTGGACATGTTTAGATTATTTTATATAGTTCTAAGCTTTCTGGCCCTTCTTTGATTTCGCTGGTTTAGCTGGTGGGGCCGGAGCAGCTTTTGCTGGAGCAGATTTTGCCTGTCCAGCTTTTGCTGGAGCAGATTTTACCGGTCCAGCTTTCGCCGGTCCAGCTTTCGCCTGGGCAGCTTTTGCCGGGGCGACTTTAGCCGGGGCAGCTTTTGCCGGGGCGACTTTAGCCGGGGCTTGCTGTTTAGATGTCTGGGCTTTGGCCATCGCCTTTGCCGCAGCCTTAGCTTGGGCCGCTTGTTGTTGCTGCATCTTGGCGTCTTGCGCCGCATAAGCGGCCAGTATAGCTGCTTTTTTGTTTGCGATCCTCTCCTCGCGTCTACGTCTCGCCTCACGTGCCTTTTGTCGACGAGCCTCGGCCTGGTCAAGCTGAATCTTGGCGCGAACCTTCTCTGACTTACGCTTGTGAATGAATTCCATGAGGACACGTTTGTTCTTGAAAACATTACCCTTCGCCTTCATGTACAAGTCGTGATAGAGGTGCTTGTCGATCTTCTTGCTCGCTCGATACTTTTTGAGTAGCCTACGTAGCACCCTCTGCCTTCGCATCCACAAAACTTTGACCGGCATCCTCGCATTTGCGGTACCTTTCCTCTTACCGGGACCTGTGTGCCTTCCTTTTCTTCTTGCCTCATGGCGCTCCCTGACGCGAGCTCTTGAGTGAACAGCGACTGGTTTACCAATAATAAGACCGTCTTTGATCAACTTTCTAACGTGCTGACGAGAGTTGGCGTTCGCAATCTCGTTTGTCTCGTTAGGGTCAAGCCATATTTTGTTTTTTCCGCATTTAAGAATAACAGAGGCCAAACGCTTTTGCAACCTTAGTGAACTAATAGAGGATGGAAAAAGCGTTAGCCCAATGTGATTGTTATTGACACTCCGCCTCGGCTAGAGGTACGCCTGATTACTTACCTCATTGTAGATCTCCACTAGTTTTGTAATTCTGGAAGGTATCTAACATACAAGAGCTTGGATTTGAGTCAACAATATAGTGGTATGAGGTTATGCCGTGCCTACCTGTTTAGGCAACAATAGTCACTAGAGGATTGGGTTATGGTTTGGGCGTAGGGATGAAGAACGATGCCGATGTTTGTACATTAAAACCATTGGAGCGGATGCACAGGAAAGCGATGCCCCATGGAGACCCACACGCATGCGTTAGTCGCTGCATTTTGCCCATGTTGACCCACGTTGGCGGGTATTTTTGAAACATTTCCTCTGCATCTGCCGATCTTTTCGCACAACCTCGAACGCCGCAGACTCTCGCACGAGGCAATAAGTAGTCATTTTCTCACCCGCTTTATAAGCACATGCCTCCGTGGCGCAATCGGCTAGCGCGTTTGGCTGTTAACCAAAAGGTTGGTGGTTCGAATCCACCCGGGGGCGATCTTCTTTTTTTCGTTCCCTGGAACATTTCTTCGCCAAAGAGGTTTCTCAAACTCAACATTTGATTTAGTTTTGCTCTTATTGCGAGCGCGCTGTCGCTGTTAAAGAGTTCTCCCGTCTCAATATTTGGGGCCAAAGTGGGCTGGCTAAGAGTATTTGGGCCGTCAATGAGCTGACTTTCGTCTGCAAAAGAAAAGACAGGCTCATTGATGCTTGCAACAGGTAGAGTGGCCAGCTCCTGTTCACTGAATGACGGTATTGGATGAGGGCCATTGTTGAACTTGATAAGTTTTGGTTTTGCTAGTCTGGTCTTGTTTGTTTCTCTGGACGTGTTAGAGCTTCGGCTTGATCTAGTAAAACCAAGCTGGCTTAGAACTCCACGCGAAAACAGGCCACCCTTCTCTGAGGGTCCCTTATGATTGATTTGTTGTGGCGCTGGTAATGCAATGGCGCTAATACCTGAAGCAGAGCCAATATGATTCACTGGATAAGCAGAAGCTTGTTTCGAGCTGGAGGGCTTGATCAGATTCTTAAAGCGCTGATTGAGAAAGCTCTTGTAACCCGGGCTCAGCGGGCCCTTTTGAATGCCTTGAATTGAGAACGAATTTGTCAAGGCTGCAGCTAGTATCTGCCCATTGGGCAACCTGATTAGATATCCAGGAACTGTGGCCGCCAGAGGTATTGGAATCAAATCAGGCATACGCGAGATGGCCCACCTGTATGCTAGTTCGGGTGCTATATGATTGAGCGAAGAGTTGATCTTCAACGGGGACATTGCTTGCTCATTTGGTGCAAAATTGTGCGTGAAAGCTTGATCTTGATGCGCTTGTATAGGTAGAATCATATTCAGTGGTATCTGATTGGCAGCTTGAGCCAACGGTTGATAGAAATTAGTTAGCCCACTACTAGGGGCCATCAGATTCGGATAAAGTTTTTGCATATTAGAAGGATTATCTGAGAATTCCTGACTCGAAGCTAGCAAGTTACCGAGCAAACTCGACGGAAGTTCAGGGTCTCGAACTATATCCTCGATCGTCTTCATTGCAAGCTTCTTCTTCATCTCAGTATCCAAGTTATAACCGAGGGACTCAGGCATGCTGTTGCGACTGTGGGGCATATAAACAAAGTCCTCATACTGATTACTTTCTTGCGGGATTCTGGGCTCGTTGATTGTGTTAGCTATCTGATAGTTGTCTCCTAGCGGAGATTTCAGTCTAAACGGAACTCCGTGTTGATTTGCAAGCTCACCAATAGTTAATGGTGGCGGTTGGTCTTCCAAGTTATAGCCAGGCCTTTCCTGAACATAATACAACGATTTCTTGTAAGCATCATCGATATTCTGAAAAGTCAGGGGATTGACCAACGGTGGATCTCTCTGATATAATGCATGATTAGGGAACGAAAACTTCTCCTCGCCAATCAAACCGTCAGCCGGAATAGGGACTCTCACATTCAATAGCGCATCCTCAACCTTTATGCCCTCTGTTCCAACACTCTTGACCTTATTCTTATCATCGCGCTTTCCCTTGAGCTGGTTGACCTTGATGCTTGGCTGCGCACCGTTCTCCTCCTGATGAACCTCAGATGGCCTCTTGGAACCGATCTGTATCTTGCCTTGTAAGTTAGCGGCGCTTCGCTTATCATTTGAGGTTCGTTCGCCTCTCTTAGTTCCAGTGTCTCCAGCAGGTGTTGCGCCGGTTTCCCTTCCAGGAATATTGGATGAAATCTTATGCCTCTGGTTCAGTGGCTTGGAATTTGCACTAATCAATTTTGAGTGCTGAATAGCCTTAACACCATCGTCGGCTGCATAGTATATAGTTGAGGCATGCTGAGAACCATGCCGATTCAGGCTTTCGTCCTCTTGATTAAGTTGTGGAGGTCTAATTTTGTCATAAAACTTTTGTCGCGAGATCAAGCCGTTTAATTTGTCCGCAGCAGTAGGAGCCGCTTGCGCTCTATCTAAGGCGGCTCTGTTTGGAAAGGCTTGCCGCGAAGTTATACCCAGGTCGAAACTTGCACTGTAAGGTGATACAAGTGCATAACGAGAAGGCTTTCCCTTATGCTTCTTACCAACCGAATCTTCACTGACGATGTTTTCATATTTCTTGTCTGAGGTGACACCAGATGTACTTTTTTGAACTCTCGGGGGCTCTTCAGTTGGCATCAAGTTTGGTAGATCTTTTGTCAGTGGTTGGTCAACCTTATTCGAGGAGCTTTCAGCGACGAAGAGCTCTTGTTGTGGAATCTCCCATGGCCTGTTGAACGGATTAGTGCCATGCCCAATCTGTCCACTTAATGGCCAATACGAAGACCCTGTTTGGGGTTGATAATTCAACTGATGCAGGTTACTCATCGAATAGTCTGTTCTGTGTCCCATCCTGTTGAACAAATTGTTTGGTTGGTGTACTCCTGTTGCCTTATTAACCAAGTTGAGATGTTTTACTATCTGTAGCAAATCGGCAAGACTAGCCTGTGGGAATGGCGGCTTTGGGGATGTAACCAATGTCTGATCGGGCCCGAACATTCCGACTGTTGATAGACTTGGTAGTCTATATCCGGTAAACTTTGAGTCCGGTTTGTCCGGATTGGAGACAAGATTTGGCTTGGAGGAATCGATAACATTAGCGGAAGTTGTTAGTTGATGAGATCCGCTGCGCTCGTCGGCCGAGCTTGGCAAGGCAACTTGAGATTCGGAAGTTTGTAGAATCTCAACTGATAAGGGTGTTGTAGTCGGACTGGATTGATTTTGATCAGCTGAGCTGGATTCAATGTTTGCGCTTGCATGATCCGAATTTGCGTCATGTTTATAAGAGGGTTCAGTGCTTCCGATACTTGATAATGTCGTGCTTTCATCCGCATAGTTTGATGCGAGCGAATTGTGTAAGTACCGGTTCAGATAATCTTCGTCCTCGAAAAAGCTCGTTGTGGTTGTTGTTGAAGTTTGGGTGGTGTTAGGCGTCTGCTTTGAGACATCGCCTATCGGGCTCTGATTTGAAAGCGCGAGACCATTATCCAAGTCGGGTTCATTGTGCGACAAGATGATGTTTTCGGTCGTTTCGTCTTTCAACCTTGAACGCGTATCACCTGTTGAATTGTTTAATGGCATGTGAGTAGGATGATTTGATGTCGTGTATGTCGATCGTTCTTGGTTGTTGATTGTGATTTTCTGTGGGAGATCATATTGATTGTTGAAAAGAGATGGTCGCTTATCCAACGACGAGCTAAAATCAACGGATGTAGTTAGACATGTCAAAATATTTACGATCATTATAAACACAATTACGGATAATATCGAATGTATACGATGGCTTGAAAATATCGCGAATTTCATTTCATCAACAAGATAATTGAGATAAGCCATAATCTATAGTTCACATGCTAGTCCTAAAAATCACAACTAAAATGCAAAACTTGCATCTCTAACTGCCTCCAATCCATACGAGATTAATTTTTGACTGATCTAGCGATTCGAAGAGGATATGAAATCACTGTCTGTATGAGACGGAATCCCTCCAAATGGCGAGAAGATTTGAGCTTTCGATGGCAACTTTGGAGACAGAATCTGGACTAGGATCAAGATGATGAACGGCTGCTCATTGTTTGTGGAGAACAATTAAGAGAAAACCGCCAATGCTCACTCTAATAAGAAACAATTTTCAGACACCAAAAAGTTGCTGACACTCACTGCAAAGAAATTGGATAAGACTCTTGACTCAATTGTCTCAAGATCAATGTCAAGCTAGAAATATAAGTCAGTTTAGGGAGCAAACTATTAAATGATGTCATCGAGGTTTCCGTCCAATTTCGGCGTCGTTCATTGTTTGCGCGCTCGGGGAATCAGAGCAGTTTCATTATGGAAGAAAATAGGTCACCATGAGTAGTGTATTTTTGATTCTAAATGAGGTATTGGCAGGGCGACGGGAAGTATTCTTTGTTCACGCAATTCCTTAGCGATTCTGGAGTGTAGTTGGTCGCGAGGGCTCTTTTCACTTCGATTGCGGCCATTTCCCTTAGCTCCGCGCAACTTGCTTCACTATACCAAGCAGAATGAGGTGTTACGATCAAGTTTGGTGCGTCCTTCAAGGGACTATCTGGACTAGACACATCAGAAGTAACAACATCAAGTGCCGCAGCTCTGATGTGGCCAAGTTTTAGCGCATCAGCTAATGCCGCCTCGTCGATGAGTCCTCCACGGGCAGTATTGATGAGAAAGGCGCCCTTTCTTACCTGCATGATTGTCATTCGTCCAATGATAAACTGATTGTGCTCATTCAGGGAACAATGTAAAGATACGCAATCGCTCTGAAACAGGAGGTCAGTCAATGTATAAACGCGTGTTATTCCTAAACCTTTTTCCACTCCATCTGAGATATAGGGATCATAGAAGACGACATTGAAGCCGAAAGCCTTGGCCCTCAGGGCGACTGCAGTACCCACGCGGCCTAAACCAACAATACCTAGGGTATCACCTCTGATACGTGCGCATCCTTTGGCAGCGTCACGAACTTGCTCAGAGCTATTGAAACGTTTTCCCTCTTGCAGGACCATGTTCGCCAACCAGTATGTTCTTCTGTACAGATTCAAAATTAGACATAGGGTCGTGTCAGCTACTTCTTCGACGCCATAACCTGGCACATTGCAAACAACTATTCCTAGATCTGCCGCAGCCTTAATGTCAACATTATCTATTCCGGATCCAATGCGAACAATCACTTTTAAGGATTTGAACCTCTCGAGATCTTCTCTTGTTAGTGTTATGGTATGCCACATGAGAGCTCCAACTGCCTCATCGAGCACTTTTTCATGGATTTCGGCAATCGTTGAAGCATCACAGAATGCCACAGTAGCAACGTCCTTCAAGATAGGCATCTCTATCGAGCAATCCCTACCATCAAGGAGTGCAATGAGAGGTTTGGGGTGCGGGGTGCCATTCATTGCTGGATGCCTTGTAGCTATGGGAGAAGAGAAAGTAATTTCGTCAATATGAGCATAGGGACAATGAATGAATCGACATTTTACTCATGGATCAGGTAATATCAGCCTAACGTGGGCGGCAAAACCAACAACAAACTTACCTGGCTGACCTCTTTTGAATTGTTTCTTTTTGTCCATATTCTTGAGCGGTTGTTAACCGTTTCAGACAATCGATTCTAACAATTCGCTATAAGTACACAATATTTGAGTATACTTTACTACAACCATGAGAGATAATATTACATAAAGATGAGGAAACTTGACCATCACCCAACAATGGTTCATAGATCGAGCGTTATGCGGTGAGATTGTTCGTGCAATGCTTTCTGCCGCTCATTTAATTTACGCTCTACTTTCATACACTGTTAGATTTTGATCATACGCGCATAAGAAACCGCTAGCGGATACGCTATTTAGAATGGTGGGTTTTTTTTATAAATTTTTGTTACATTCGGAGAGGCCTAGAACAAGTGTAATCCTTAGGATTGTATCGACGATCACATGTGGAGCTCGGATAAAATTCCGACTCCAATTGGTGGGGCGAACCCGCGATTTTGTATGATTCTACCGGATTGATCCTCAGCCTTTCGAGGTTGATCGCTGGTCAACAGAATCTTCCCTTGAATTTATTTCGGTTTTGAATTTCATAAACTTTTACGTTCACTAAACTCAACTAATTCTAGCATTGGCTCCATACGCACACCCCAAAGATACGTGGATCTCTTGGTGACTCATGACCACGAGTAGCAGAGCTAATGATTGCGTATCTCTCTGACTTCCTGCCAATTGATAGTGAGCAAAATGCTTTATCAGAGATCTGAGTGAATCTCTGCAGCGATGATTTTATCTCCTTCCTCTCTCCACAGGTGGTTTCTGAATCCATTCAGTTCGATGCCGGTAGGATGTTCGCACCTAATCCGCATTAAATTTTTCCACAAAGTTTAGATGTCTGGTGAGAATCGCCATTCGGAAGTGATCATAACTGCCAGGTCAAGAAAATGAAGATCAAACATGAGCCGAAACAATGGCTACTCGCTGTGATTCTTGTTCTTGGCCAGGTTGGCCAAGTTTTCAACGATATATGTCAGTATTCGAGCGAATTGAGTTTGAACGTCGCTAACAAGTCAACAAACCTAACCGTCATCCTCTCCAGTGGAAATGCCGAAGGGATTCAAGACGGAAGGTCACATAATTCTCGAGTATCCAGGTCAACCGGAACCAATCAGGTTTCTCTTCTCGTTCTCCGAGTCTGTAGATACGATTGGACTTAGGTCCTCTGTAAGCATCGGTAGACTTTCTTTCAAGCCACGCAGACTAGTCAAAACTTATGGGCACCCACCGATGACAGAGGATTGTTTGCCCATTCTCAAGGAACCATCGTTTGTGTCCGAGATAGGCTGGTTCATTGAACAGATGTTTCCATCTGTCGATTTAGTGATGTTCACTGGTAAATCTTCATATCAAACTGGACCGACTGGATTTTTGAGCATGGTATTGACAATGAGCAGTGCTGGAACAAAAGTAAGTATGTCTATTATTTCTTATATAACCTTAGCGCCGGAAACTAACCTACTTGTTCTCACTCCTAACTCAGCCTGGCCCATCGAGGACGGAGATTTACAGGAATTTGCCTTGCAATGTTGTGACTAAAACGTTTCAAATTAGTGGACTGAATGTGATGCTAGAGTTTTATGAGCCAACAATCGGGCCGCTGAGCAAAGAGAAGCAGTACTTCACCGTTAGAGTGTCGGTGTCTAAAAATGACCTTTCAGCAGCCAAGATCGATCTAACCACCGACTTCAGAATCACCATTGACTATTTCGATATCATTGCCTTTGGCGAACATCAGCTGGATCAATGGCAGCTTGATATGATGAGGGAGGAATTCAACCTACCCCTCGGCTCTGGCTGCAGCGAGTCCGTGACTAAGGTTAATTTGGATCACATAGAAGCGCAAACCTTCTCTCTCGGGTACAAGGTAGCTTCGAGCTCCGAGACAGAATTCTACGCTTACGATCATGAAAATAGGTTGCTGAGAAAGGATGTTGTCGGTAGGAGCGTGAGCATTTGGGACTTAAACGAGGATCTGCTCTACCACATAAATAAAGATTCCTTCCGGTACCAGGACAGCAATAAGCAATTGTGCTCTGTCTCTCAGGTGAGAGATATCAAATTAAGCAGAATTTACCGGCCATACGACACAAACGGAAGAGCTTTCGATGTACTAAATATGCTCGGAGCTAAGAATATTGCCTTTATGGGAAAAGGAAGAGTCCGTGATTTGTCCTGTCTCATTTATGAGACTATCCTGCCCTCACCTCCCCCTATATTTGCCAGCGCAGTTACACCCATATCTAGCCCATCCAAAGTTGACTTTATTGTTCAGTTCCATCTCCTCGAAGACAACATACCAACGGGTAGCAAAGAGCATGAGCTGTCAGAGAGAAACTTTTGGCCAGCGAAGATCACTCTATTCAGACGCGTTGGTACGAAGATAGATTACATAGATCATTTGGATATCTATGATTTCTATTGGTCTCTTGAAGGCTGGCCCACCAAACAGGGCGCAATGTTCATGGCAAGCGAGTGTTTTGATGAGGACGACGAGCAGATTCGTACAGAATTGTCTATAGTCTTTCGAGACGTGCATGATGGGTCATCAAGGGAAGCTCATAGGCTGTTGATGTCGTACAACAAGTTCAAACTCGAGGCTGATCTGATCAAAGACATAACCAGTGATATATTCAAGATAAGCCCGATGCATCTTGTTGAATATGAGCTCAAATTTAGACCTAACCATCTAACCATGGAGATGGTGTTAGCTGACAGGAGCGCAATTAAAGAGCTTCTCTACTTTGGAACAGGCTCACTTCCAGATACCGACGTCTACTCACAAAATAGAATCGACTCGCAAGGCAACACGGAAGAATCTTGCGTCTTATCAAGTTCCCTCATCATCGATGCATCTTTTGTGGTCTATTGTCCGCCAACTGCTGATCAAGACTCTCTTTGTACTGCCGTTTATGGGGGAATTGAGCCGGTAATCGAGCAGTATGTTGGAGCTGATTCGACAAAGCCAGTCTGTCGAGTATATAGATTTCTCTCAGCGTTCAATCCAATCAAAAGTTTACAAAATGTTCGAAGCAAAAGCAGCAATTTGTACGATCATAAAGTCTCCTTTGCGGCAAGACTGCCAGAGGATCGTAACCAGAACGAGGTTCTCGAAGGTTTAATCAAAGATTATGACCTCAGGCAACAAGTCCGTCTTGTTGTGGTGAGCAACTACAAGTTCTTCATTGATCCGTTTGCGGCCGATAAATCAAGCAACAAAAATGTGCGAAGCTTCGATTACACACTGGGCGAGACTTATGAAAGCGAGGGCGATTGCGCCAGAGTCTGTCACCTAGACGCCACATGTCGATCATACTCTTACTGTTCGAGTAAAGTAGCTAACAGGTGCATCGTATCCACTCTTGACGTTCGAGCCTCGAAGGTTCAAGATCAACTCGTCAACTCTTTGGCTCCTGAAAATGGGACTGCCCTTCTCTCGGTGTCTGGTCAACAGGGGACGAAATTTGACATTGAGCTAGCAGATCGTTGTAATATCTATGAACGAAACTATTTGAACATATTTAGAGAAACTTCCGAGACAGTTCGATTGAAGTATTTGCTCAGTTACCAATTCAAGACCACACCTACGCCCTTCGATTGCGCAAAGGAGAGTGTTGATCTGGAACTTGCAGACCCAGAGCACCATGTCGCCATGTTCGCCTATTGTGGCCAGAGCAAAACCTGTCTCCTCGACGAAAATTTGTTCAAGCCTGTAGATGGCGATTGGGCAGCTGAGGACACTGGAACAACTACTAGAGAGTTGATCTGCCAAGTTTATCGCAAAAAGTACCAGACCTACTTCAAACTCTCGGGCCACGTTCTCAAGCGCAAGGAAGAGCAACAGGTCGAGGTTGCTTTGGCCAGTGTTGAGGAGTGCGCGAGGGCTTGTTGGAATCAATATGGCCAGGTTTGCGCCTCCTTCGACTTTTGCCCGAACACCTGTCTTATCAACAAGGTTAGCGCTGAGTCAAGCGGAGTTGAGCTCGAGGTGAGATCCAAATGTTTGCACTATGAGCGCGACGCGAATTTGGACAAACTCAAGAGGCTGCATATGATTGGCAGACAGAAGCTGCTTGATGTTGTACAAACGAATCAAGATAGTTGGACAAGAATAGTAACCATCCTAACAACAGGATTGGCTCTAATTGCATTCGTTTACGGGCTAGCTCTCGGCCATAGGGTCAACGACAAGCTAGAGGCTGTCTCGGTGCACAGACAATCAGTGTCAGCTGGCTCCGGAGTTCGGGCCTCGCCCTTCCTATTCCAGCGCTTTTCGCCTGAGGAAAGCAAGGGAGATCGGAACGGGCAAGGAAATCAGACAGGCATACGGATGGATGTGTTCAAGGGTCCAGACAGGGACTTCACACCTTTGGAAGAAGATTTCTGATCATTATTTTTGCATGCTGTTCGCTACAACAACTATGGATTACCTAACTGAGCAGCTCTAGATTCAATAGGCATTGGCTCGCGAACCTGACATTGGAGTTTTTGCTCTAAATTCAGAGATATCCAGGGAACTTGGGGAGCGAAAGCTGCTGCTGAGTGGGCGCCTCTAAATTATCCCGGAGTTAAGAGCAAGATTAGGATAGACGAACGTTACAAGATTTCGCACTTCGGATTTCAACCTCATTCTGCCTTGCATGGGCAGGGATGTCTCGGTTAGATTTCGATGTTAGATATGAGGCTGCTGTGCAAACTTAAATTCAGCTTGTTGTCTCCATCAAAAGCTCAAGCGCACAACCCTAGACCTCATTCTTCCCTTGACTCCAAACTACATTCACTCTCTGCTCTAGAGCCCAAAGTTCCGCTCATTATTGAGATGCTTTGACAAAAGCTGAATCTCTTTAACTTTCGACACCTTGGAATATTCAGACAGAGGCTTCTAGCTGCTTGAAGACGCCAATAAGCTCAACTACTGTGACGAGTTATATCCTTAACTCTTTGAAATCTCATGACTACTCAGAATGCTCAATGCTCGAGTTGACAACTAGAATAAAGTCATGGTATAAATATAAGCAAATGCAACAGCTACCAGCAGCCAGAACAATGTCATCGAAACTGAGTTTTGCGTTTTGAACATCCCTGAGCTCTAGGTAGCTCTAGGCTCTGCCTGTGCCAGTTCATTTAGAATGTGCATGGAAATTTCAAGACATTTTGGGCGAGATATATAAATTGTCAGAACAATGCAGCCATTCGAAACAACTATATCAAGGCTCTCGTGTGTGAATCTGGGGGCTTGAGATTCGTGTAGAGGAAATTTTAGTTAGCTGCCATTGAACAACTGCTTTAACCCTCCTAGCTAACAGTTTATTTCAAGCCTCCGAAGACTCTAGCGATTCTCTAAATGAGTCCAATGTGAGTTTTAACAACTCGGGTTAGTTTCGGTCACCTTGGCCCAACATTCTTGGCAAATGTTTGCCAGCTCTCGTTTGATTGCTCGCGTCACAATTCGTTTGCCATTCAAATATAATTTTCAAACTAGATTGTCACAAATTTGTTTGGATCGTTCGGTTCAAGCAGCCGACAGATTTGGTCTTTGAGAGGGTTGAAGTAAACCAGAGGTTGTATCAATTGACAGAATGGTGAGTAGAGTGATTGATCAACTGGTTTTGCTCACAATGCGCGCTAATGTGACCTTCTAATCGTGCTCGTTCTCTCCATTTCTTTTGTATTTAGCCTGAGGAAGGTGAGAAGGAGGTGACAAAGGTGAAGAAGACCAAGTCCAAGAAATCAGAAAAGGAATCTGCATCTGGCGATGCGGCACCAGCTAGATCAACCTCGAAAAAGCGCGCCCAGCGCAGTGGCTCAAACGTGTTTGCTATGTTCACTCAACACCAGGTGGCCCAGTTCAAGGAGGCATTTCAATTCATCGATTCGGACAAGGATGGAATCATCTCAAAGAACGACATTCGAGCCACCTTTGATGCGTTAGGCCGCTTGTGTACTGACAAGGAACTTGATGATATGGCAAGCGAGGCTCCAGTAAGTGTTTACCTTTACAGTGCATCTCAGGGTTCGCATTTGGCTTGAGACGCGAGACTAACTGATCCACATTCAACTGATCCTCCTCAGGGACCAATCAATTTTACAACATTTCTCACAATTTTTGGAGATCGAGCTCAGGGAACAGACGACGAGGATGTAATAACAAACGCATTCAACATGTACGATGAAGGCGAGGGCTTTTGCAAGGAAGAAACTCTAAAGCACGCGCTAACTACCTGGGGCGAAAAGTTTTCCCAAAAGGAGTGCGACGAAATCTTTGCTGAGGCTCCAACCGACAATCAGGGCCGAGTGGACATCAAAAAGTTCATTCAAGTGATAACTCGTGGAAACGAGGAGGAGGATGAGGCGGCGGCTTAAACCCATTTGACCTACAACCAGTTTGATAGTTTGAAACGGTAGATTAAACGAGTAGTTCCATCAAATGGAGCCAATTGTAGATTTTACACTCTGTTGTGCAACAAGAAGCTGAAGGTTGTAATCCTCATTTGACTGCACACTCCTTGACCAGTTTCGAATCAACGCGCCACCAACTATCCACAACTGAACTAACCAACTGGTTCGATTGGACGTCAGCTGGGGCGCCACTACTCGCGCCCGCAAGTGGCGCCGGTCGCGACTTACCTTGTGACTTCTCGCTTAATGCGTGCGGCGCGCGCACTGTCGCCGGCGGCGGCAATCACTCGGCGCGATCCAGCTTGTTGCCGCCGCCTATGCATACACGCGCGCCGCCATTGGACGTCGCAGACGGTCTAGGCGTCAGGTTTCTCACCTTTGACTCCTGTGCTATCTACCGGCGGAAAAATGACAGAGCTCGGTTGTTTGGTCAGCGCTTCGTATAAAAGTGACCACCCACCAACCGCAACCTCCCATTCCGTTCTTGCCATGAGAGAGAATCACACTGACAGATACACCCTATTGCCCCCATCAATCCATGACTGGCACGAGTCAAGATGAAATCCATCATAACCCTATTCATATGTATACTGGCCATCACCAGAACCAGGTCCCAGTTGTTAAACTCAATCCCTGTCCATTGCAATATGCCCAACGGCACTACTGTAGACCCAGGCCCCATCCTCGGAGTTGCCATTCATCCATCTATAGGAACCTGCATTGTCTGCAAATGCATCGACAGCATCATCCAATGTGATTCAAAGAGTGAACAGTGTAGACGAGAACCGCCGACTTTGCGCTATCAGAAGCAATTTCCAAACGCCAGACGAGCTGTGCCTGAATCACAAAGCCCTAACTCTCCTCCCACTACAACACCGGATCCCCTAGCAGATGAAACAACGACGACGGAGTCGAGCTTCGGCCGGCCTAGAAGCAAATACCTTGTGACGCTGAATCCAAACCGCAAGTTCAAGCCAACAACAACAGAAGTTTACGATTATGCTCTCGATAACGAAGAATTGGACTCGGCAACTCAGAATCCTGACTTCGATGACATCGAAGATGATGGCACACACCCTCAAATATCGGTCAAACAGTCAGCTACAACACAAGCTCCAACTGAGCATTCAACCACATTCACTACCACCAAAGTAACACCCCCCACAACTAGTCTGACACCAACCACAACGATACAACCAGCCCAAAAACCCTACGAGGCCTCCTTCAGAAAGTTCGCTAAGTTGAAGAAGAGAGCTAGAGTTCAAGCCTCAGTTATCGATCCCAGTTCTCAACTCTCCGACGATGTGATCAAGGACTGCATACTCATGATGGCAGTGTTTATCACTATGTTCTGCGCATTCGGTATTGTAGTGCTCGCTGTCTATATTATCAGAACTATTCTCGAAGCATGTGAGTGCCGGAAAGAGGAGCAGTCGAGACCGCGAACGCCGTTCGAATTTAACTTTGGTGTCTGAATCTCAATTTTCTTTTAATGTGATAAATTAATAAATGTAAGCGATGGAAGTTTAAATCGTTATAACCTACTTGTTTCATGGCGTTCACTGACGTAGAGAAAACCACGGGAGAGTATGTGTGTGTTACATCGGGAACGAGCCTAGTGGGCTCAGATCCTCACCTAAAATTTACCACAAACTTCTTAACAATCGGGGGTATCGAGAGACTGTACAAGAGGAGTGTACTCGATGCTGGAGGAGCTAATCCATGGCCTAGCTCGACCCGAAATACATACTATGAACATCCGTTACCTCACCCTACTAGCGGCATGGGCTTTGGCTGATTCATTCAGCGCTTTAGTTGTGTCAAAATCTATCAGGGCATATGACAGTGGTCGAGGATCCGCACCATCTTGATCGTCGAGGGATGGTGGACCGAACTTGTATACATTTGAGGATTGGGCTTCACTGAAAGCAGGCGGAGTCTTTTCTATCAATTCCTTCAGTCTTTCAACTAATTCGGGTCCACGGCTCAGACGAAAAGCAAATATTGCTTCTCCAGTTGGACATCTACGTCCCGCTTCGAATAAGAATATACCTCTTTCTTCACTACATCCATACCTGCGAATGTAACCGATCGGCCAACGTGTTGGAAATCTGCTCGGCCTAAAATATATCAAATCTCTATCGTTTAACTGTAGTTCACCTCTGGAGACCTCTTTGCCCTGCTCATCGATATTGGCAACCTGAATTTCGGAGGGACTAGTCTTAATGGATAGTCTCTAACATGGAATGACAAGGACTAGCATACTGTCTTCATGTCGAACCTGCGCTACCTGGCGTACAGGCCGACTCGTAAAACCAAGCCAAATGTGTGCGAAAATTTTCGGTTGCTGATTAACTTACTTGGAACCTCAGTCCTGGATAGTCACTGTCCATAGATTCTATCGATTCTGTCCTTATGCTACCGGGGTACATGCAACCCATGAATGATTGTAGCAGGTTCATTCTGGTTTTTTGCTTGGTACCAGATCTGCGCTTTTTATCCAGGCGCTGACCTGACTCACGGTCAAAACAAGAATAAACAATCTATAATGCCATAATTCCTTTATTAGTCTAGTGTTCATTCCTGCAACGAGTCGGCGTTTGCAGCTGTAAATTTTGCCCAATACAACCCTAGTCGCGTGTGCGAGAGCGGTCGTTTCTAATGTCCTATCTAAAAATTAGCGCCGAATTATTCGTCGGTGATTCTAATGCCTCATTTTCTCTAGATCGGGAAATCAATTGAGTCACCGTTGTCCAGACAAAAATCTTTATCATTAGTTCAGATATTCCAAGTTAAATATTGTCAACATGGATTATATCCAAGCAGGCATAACCTCTCTACAAAACCATGTTCGAGAATCACTGGACATCAGTGAAAAGCGAAACATACTTGCATCCATGATCTCTGGTCTACTGGTGAGTAGGGCTCTGGTTAAACGTGTTCACATCCTAAATGAATCTGCTTAGCATTCTAACATGTCTCCCTCCATAGTTTTTCTCAGGTTGGTGGATAATAATAGACGTTGGGGCCAGATATTCGGCAAACGATTTTCACGGGGCGTTTTACACATTCGGCATCTTTGGCACCATCTCTTTTATCATTGTGAACTCTATCTCTAATAGCCAGCTTAGAGACGATGGTTACGACAGTGTTAATCCACGTGCAGCTAAAGGCTGTTTACTCATCGGCTTCATTTTGGGGTTCAGCGCTCTCACAGGATCTGTTTGGATACTCATAAGTGAATATGCCTCAGGAAAGTATGGCAACGCATATCCTGGAGTTGCACTTTTAATTCAGAATATACTCATTTTTCTGGGATCTCTAACATTCAAGTTTGGTCGCGTGGAGGATCAATAAGCATTATTTCCAGCTACGATCAAGTTCAATCCAACCACTAGACAAATTAGCGAGATCCGCCAATGCGCCTATAGTTTTAAAGAGCTCGATAGGACAGGGTATCTCAATCTTGTCGCGTTTGATTGCCGCATGAAATATAACGTCGTCATCATACTCAAATCATGTTCGAGCTCAGTGTAAGAAAACTAGGCAGGGAAAATGTTTTGGGACTTTCCGTGTTAAATCGGGGCATTTAAAGTCTAGCTTGACCTAACCACTTTGTGATCTAAATTCTGAAATCTTATGTATTTAAAATGATATATATGTATATATATATTAATCAATAAATAGGTACATGCACCTTAGAAATTGTCGACCCCTTCGCTTTAGGTTCTGAGACGCGGTCCAACTTGTTGCTCGAGAGCAAAACGTTGACAGATCTTTGTGGAAACTCGACGAGGGGTCACGTATTCTCAAATGCGGCCGAGCCGAAGTTAGATCTTGACTTCCTGAAAGGCTCGACTCCGAAAGTCATCTACCAGGGAGGCGCGTGTCTTAGGCTTTATGTGTGTCATGTAAGCGGTATAGAAACAAGGCCCATCAAAATTTCGAGGCAATATCTAGAAATCGACTAACTGTCGAGGTGGTAAGTTGTGAGAGCGACATTGAGATTGTTATAATGAATAGAGAGGCGGGGGATCGATCTTAGGTGATGTCCTATTAGGAGTTTTTGGTTTACTGAGTAATGGATAGTCGTCGGTTATTTGGGACATTAGGGCTAACAATTGAGATTCTGTTCCCTCCGACTTGTTTCTGTAACTATCTGGTCCCTCGGCCTAAAATGGATATAGTTCTTCGTCTCTAGACTGTCATTAAATGCGACACTCGCTCAGTGACTGAATAGCACTATGTTGGACTAATCTCGGACTGATGACCTAACGACAGAACGACAGCTCCTCTCGGTTTAGACATGGTTAACCGAGTGATGCCTTCTTGTCAGCAGGCTTCGATTGGGGTTAACTCTGATTCTAGTATACCCGCCCCGTTTCGCTATCGCTCGCAATCCTCCCTGTCGTCAGAGCTGTCCGACCTGTCCCTTCATATCTATAGCTACCTCCATTCTAACTCTGGCCTGCTTCGAACTGGGAGCCGCAGTGATCACGAGACCCCGCCAACAATCGGCAGTAACACGCGGCAATAAGTTTTGCCCGATCTATTCGTGCTTTGAGTTGTTACGGCTCACAAGCCTAGCTCTCGCAAGCTATTCTCAAGTTAAGATTTGCACTGCGTTTATTGAGGTTAGTTAACAGCAGACAATCTCGAAATCGATGCCGGAGTCTTGTATCCCAATACAAGTGTGTCCATCGCCACGATACTCTCGTGACAATAAAGTCTAGCGAATCAAAATTCAATTTAAGAATTAATTCCGGAACAATGATAACGCATCGACGAGAAAATGCGAATTCGATCGAACATGTGTCGCTGCGCCGTCTATGGGCGCTAATTCCTCATATTCACGGTTGAACATACCCTGACAGTTGTATTTTCTTAATTCTATAGAATCCTCTCTAATTCCAACCTCTCAAAGAGGCGAACTAGCACCACTCGTGAGGAGATTGTTGAGATCTGTTCAATCATGGACGGTTCAGCAGGACTTGCCCGAGCCATTGCCTTCAGCGTGGCGGGATACCCAATTTATATGGCCAGGACCCTAGTACAGATCGGCTATGAGCCTGTGGAGCCGGATGAGTTTGGCAGACTTCCGAGTCTTATCTCCTATATTTCAATAATCAGACGCCAGAGAGGTTATGCCTCCTTATATACTGGAATTGGATATTACTTACCAGCCGTAATACTCAAAAAGTCGTCGTACGATGTGATGGCTACGCTAACAGACCACAAAGTAGAAACAAGTAAATGTGGCGTCAGTGAGCTGATAGCAGTTTGTCTTCGAGAAAGTGCTCTTAGAATTCACACCACCCTCATAACTTATCCATTGGTAACGATCGGCATCGGCTACATCTCATCAACCTTCTTCGGAACCAAAGAAACGATAGAGTTTACTATAGAAAACGTATACAGGGGCATAGTTCCCAAGCTAATTGTTGAAGTTACCATGGTTTGGGTTGGTATCATTAGCAGAAGACTGACGGTTGATCTCGTCGACGACGAAGTTGGTCAGGCGATTGTTTCCCGTATACCACCCTTCATTGTTCAGTCGCTCTTATACCCACTAAATGTAATCTCCACCGTCATGGCCGATAACGGGCGTAGCGGGGTGAACCCCAAGTTTGATAATTGGAGACAATGTTACGGTTACTTGCAAGACATTCGTCAACTCAGAAGAGGAAATTCGTTGTTCTATCGCCGCAATTATCAACCTGTTTCAAGCTCAAATTATACTAGTTATCGCTACAGCGTTGAACAATCTGCATAGCTTTCGTTGTGGAAGCCATTCAAGGGTCGGACAAGAGATCACTCTGGCTCGAGCTAAGATCGATTATTGATTACATTTAGTCAGTTTCTGCACGTGATAGTGATGATTTACAAATTATTGACCAAGTAATTAAAGTAACAATAGTTCTGTAACAGTGCTAAAATCTACCCTCCATGTCGAAATTGTAGGGCTCAGTATCCTCCATGATGTTATCCAAATTGGGCATGAACAATGCGTCGCAAACACCCGAATAGTACATAAGCATACATGAGGCTGTTAGACTAAGGATACCCCGAACTACAGCTCTATTCCCTCTCTTTCTTTCGGCCTCGTAGGCGGTTTTATAAGATCCGTACGGTTCCATGAAGTCGTCCATGGTAGGTTGTCTCATCGGGAGACTATAATGATTTGGGCCATGATATACTGCAGACGACTTAGATGAGGCCAGTCTGATTTGGGACTGGAGGCATTTGTGACCGACTGCCTTTTTCATTAAACTTGTGACTCTGGTTAGAGAACTCATGATACCAATATTGTTGTGTGATGATGTTACGAATGAATAACCAAATGTATAACGATAGTCTGGCGGGCTAGATAGCTTTCAACAGCTTTATTTTCCCGGAAAAACGCGATATGCCACAATCTATTTGTAGAGGAGAATCATGACCTCGGGAGGATGGTCTCTAATTTGTTTCAGTCCGCAGCACAGACTCGTGCTTTGGGGACTCACCAGTAAGGATATGGCCGTAAAAAAGAGAGAGCAGAGGGTAGGACTCAAACGGGCTAGCTAGTGTTTATTTCTGTAACGGGTCTGCGCAATTCATTATTTATTCCATGTTGAATTGAAAGGGAAAGAAGAACGCAACTGAGAACCGAACCCAAGCCCTAGAAACCAAGAACAGATACATGCTCTCGGCTTTCTGGGAGTACCTTCGGGGAGAATTCTCCCGAAAATTCTGAAATCCTCTCGGCGATCGATCCCACCGTAAGAGCCAGTAAAGTGATACAGCAGGAAGCCCACCGGATGTATCCGTGCGAGCTGTAACAATTGCCCGACCCTAGATGGCCTCGAGAAGTATCTCGCCTCCCTTTTTCAATTCCAATCGCTATTTTGGTATCTCAACGGGCTCACATTCCTCGCTTTGAAACTGACATGATTCCCGACCAACAAAAAACCCCAGCTAGCTCGACAAAAGTCAGACAGGGTTTAGTCATTAAGTCCGTTTGAGCACACACTATAGTAGCCTACGATCTCGCTGACACAACCAGGATATGTCGATGGTACTATGTGATTAGCGACAATGTAGAGATTGGCAAGCAGGTCAGGTCGGGTGGCCTGTCCAGTATTTAGTTTAATAAATCGGCGGAAACGACAATTGGTGAGCAAGAGAGGTTGGCTACATTTCATGTCTATCGTGATCTTAGTTTCTTAAGTTCCTTTTTTTTCTATTTATTTTTTGCTTTCTAAATTGTTACAGTTTTTGAATGATTCTTTATCGCTTGAATGAGTTGACAGTATCCTTAATATTCTTGTCTTCACTTCTTTGACGATCGCAAGTAGTTCTAATCATGTTCCTTGTATATTTTATGTATGTGTTGCGTTGTAAGTCATCATGATTGTGTCATGAGATGATTGTTGAGGTCATATCTTCGAGTGAAACTTAGCCCTGCCTCTGGGCCCTAAGATAAGAGTGGTGAAATATAATAATGTTAGACGGTTTGTGTTGCTGTGGCAGATCTAATCAGGAATTTAATGGAAACTTACCCTTGGTTGCCGCAACAGCACGACTTTGGGACCCTTTGGTTCCTCGGTGAACTGCTTTGTTAGAGCTTTCTTCTCAGGTCGGTATGGCACGGCGCAGTTCATGTCATCATGTTGGTCATTGCTAATCTGTAAGTTAAGGTCTAATGGCAGGTGAGTTAGAATTTCAGACCATGAATCACTCTTAATTCCGGACCTTTGTCCGTTGCCGTTGATTGCAGAGGGCGAGATAAAGTTGTATCGCATGGAATCAGTGTTACAAGCCTGTTGTTGCTCAGAGTTAACATCAGTATTAAGATCAATTAAAGGATAATCATCCTCAACGTCTTCAGCCGTTTTGTTGAACAGTTGCTGGAGAGCCTTGGATGAATCAAAGGGTTTCGACAACCATGAAATTTGTTGATGCTGTTGTGACTGTGGCGGTGATGATGATGATAACAACGTTGAGTTGATAATGGATGATAGGATTGAGGTGCTTATATTATTTTGTTGCGGTTGTTGCTGCTGGTACGATAGTAAACTGTTTGTGCCAATGCTATCAAATATATTTGTTAGATTACTATTGATGTTATTAACTAAATTGTTGTTACTAAAGTTGTGTAGACTATTGTTGCTGATGCTCCCACTATTGTTGCATGATGCTTTATCTAAAGTGGAACGTGTTAGGTATTCATTTAGTACCGAGTTGGATGAATCGTCAACTTGAACGGAACCAAAAGGTAGCTTAGTTACGTTGACGGCCACTTCTTTGTTATTTCTTGTTTGAATATCAAACTCGACACAGTCGTTTGGATTAAGCTCATTGAAGATCTTATTGTTGCACCCGGATGAATGAAAGAAAATTTCTCTATCACAATCAGCTCGTTTTATAAAACCAAATCTATCTTTGAGCGTGCAAACTATGCCCTTGAATGAAGGTGCCGGGGTTGGCATGCCCAATTTCAAACATTTAGCCCGTAGGTTGCCTGATTTATCAGTGGAGATATGAAATGTTACTTCGTCTTTGGCTTCTAACTTGACATTGTTCTCGACGTCGCATTCGCTAAACGGAAGAAAGAAGCATTCGCCTCTATTCTCGTAGACAACTCGGCCCTCTTGATCAGGTGTGACCTCTAAAGTTATAAAACCCGACACTCGATCCTGGCTAAGTTGCTCATCGAACATGGCGCCTGAGCTTATTTTCACGACGCTACTAGCTATCGGTTTACCAGTTTTTCGATCATAGGTCATCTCAAATTCAACTGGATCACCTAATTTGAGATGCTCAACTCGACCCGTATACTGGCTGTAATGGAAAAATAGTCTAGCTTGCCGCTCACAACATTGTATGAACCCATAAGACGAGCACATCTTTTCGATAACGCCAATTTCCCGGCTCATGATGGTGCAATATCGATTATATTATATTGATAATATTCTTGTGTTATAAATATATAGATTTATGTGTGTGTGTGTATAGACAAATAGATAGATTTATGTGATATAGTAATATAAGAACCAACTCGAGGAGTTAGAACAGATATAATGGATATTGGTGAATTCAATGCGAGTGGCTCAGACGCAATGATCTACGGAGATGGCGTGTGTAGTAGCAGGATCTGTGTTTGAGTGTGCGAGAATCAGCCAGCAAGCCGCACAGACGCGCAGACGCACGCAAAAGCCAGCCACAGGGGCCTGCGAGTGGTGCAACTCAAGGCGACACAAACATGCAGACACACGAGCAAGCGCAAAAGTACGCCAGCCCTCAGTATTTCGCATTGTGAACTGCACACAGGATTGGCGTCGCCCTAGAAGAGGAGAGGCGAGTGCATGGGAGCGGGCGAGCGGTAGAGGGAGAGAGAGAGGGAGAAACAGAGGACGCTAACCAGGCAGAGTCGCGACTCGCGAGTCACAACTAGCTAAATCCCGGCTGACGCCGAGAGACAATTTTTGCGAGTTGCGCAGAAGTCTGGCCAGCCACCCGAGCCCACTAAAACCTCCATGATAAGGGCCATGATTATTTAGTTCCTACTGCAACAATTAGCACCCTAACGGCGAGCGCCGGCTATTGCACATGGCCAATGGGCTCATGCATACGTTTGCACCTGACACTGGGTCGAGCCGGCCGATCCTCGGAAAATAGGGGGCCCATTTCTGTAAAGCCTACAACGGCCATGCGGTGGCGCTTGAGTTCTCAGCCTGCACTATTTGAATTAAACGGTGCTATAATTCTCTCCCGACCGCAGGATTTATATCCTTTCAATCTGCAGGTTTATTGAGACGTACAGGCGAAAAGGAGGCAGAAATTCGTCTGCCAGTGCACCCTACGAATAGCGTTTTTAAATTAGTTAGATTCGTGTCAAAAGCTGCGGCTTGAGTCGCTACCTGCTCCGTCGTCCCTTGCAGATACTTCTCAGTTTTAATGATGGCTTGAGATCGGACAATGTGAGAGCTGAGTTCGCAAAAAAAGGAATGTAGTGCACGAGAATCAAACCCCAGCGCGAGAAGCCAGGAAATTATGCAGCGAAAACATTGGCAGAATAAAAATGCTATACTGCTCAAGAGGTAGAGGGCGCCATTATTTATTATGGGCCATCGATTTTTAACAGTATATCTGTGAGATTATCATCATCCTAACCCTCAGCTCATAAAACATTCATCTGAACCAAAATATTACCGCTAGTTTTCTACAGATCACTGATGCTCCAGCGTTCAATTTGAAAACTCCAATTCGAGCTTCACGAAAAGTGAAATTCGATTGAGCTGAAGGTGGACTTAGTTCAAGCTTCCATGTTTTAATTGTAAGGAACAATTATTAATTTAATTATCCATTGTTATTGGATTGACCGAGAGAAATTCAACGACTATTTATTCATCAAGTCCATTCATATTCTTAGTCGAATTTTCCTCCTGCAAGAATAATTATACTTCACCAGAATTTTTGATATATAAATCTAGTATGAGATTCTTCAAGATAAACTGAAAGAAACAATTGGCACGATTGAAGATGAAGAGAATATATTTTTGACATAAATTGTTAGCAATCGAACTCTTGAGCACAAATTGATGACTAGAAACATGAATATTCAATCGAATGACATGAGGCACCCAACCATGATACCGATAGCAACAACAAGTTGAACATTTTACAAATCATGAGTATGAAGAGAACCTACCACTTCCCTGTTTTAATAAGCAATTCTGCTTACCGGCAAAACATTGTCGTCAAACTCATGAGGGTAGCAGTTCCGCAAAATTGACGTCCCAATTCTTGGAAATATCAGATTATAATCCCATCAGGTAACTAACTAGCCTTTGGAACTTTACTTGAAGAGCCGGTTGTTGAAAAAATAGTAGCTGCCTGCTGGTCCTCGGCTACTGGTTATGGATAATGGACCAAAATCGTTGTCTACTAGATGTTATCGATAATCCGCAATTGTTGCAATCCTTTCTAGAGAGTGAATCGAATGCTGAGACAAATAATCAAGCATCAAATTCACCCTCAATCAATATCAACCACGACCCGAGCTCCGTTTCAAGCGCTGCTATCAGCACCTTGTCTGATGCCGACCGACCGCAACAAATAAGCAATTTGAATACACTCAATCCGAATGATACTAACAACAACAACACCTCGAGTGGAACCGACCGTTCCGTGTTAACGATTGATGAAACAAGGTCGGAGCAGGTTTTCATTGGCACGGACACACAAACCATCCACTATGATAGTATTAGCTTCAGCAGAACTTTCAACGATGAGACTAACCATATGACAGAGAATGGCTCTACTATAGAGTCAACATCACTGAAGGAGCAGATCCATGAAATAGAAAAAGTTGCGACCGTTACGGCTTCGAAACTTACAGAACAAGCAGATTTGAATCCACCAAGTGATTCCGAGGCTTCTATTCCTGAAAATCAGCAATGCGAACAAGCGCATCAGCCTTGTATGCCCTTCTTGGACGAAAGGGAAACTGCCCAAAAAGACCCTGTCATCAAGTTAGAATGCGAGTCAAAGAGTCATATAATGGGCGACACCACTGATAACTGTCATTCAGGCACCTTGAACGAAATCTCAAAATTTGATAAGAGTGAAACATTAAAGCAGGAGCATGCTGAGTTTATCCAAAACGATCATGCAGCGGCACCGCACCATGACCTTGGAGAAAATGATAAAATTTTGCAAGATGCAGACCAGCCGGGATTTGGCTCGGACGAGAATTTTGCTGCGACGAAATCCCCTTCGGAGGGACCAATTCAGCCTAACATCGCTTTTGAAGTCCGAGATCAAATTGAACATGGTATGGAAACTCTGAATTCTCAGCATGTCTACAACGCCCAGACCGAATCGGAAAAGGATTGCCTTAAAACTTCCATTGTCGACGAGCAAAGTCAAATGACAACTGTCCCACCCTCCGTTGCCAAATCCGAAACGAGCGATGCAGATAATCTGGATCACACCATTGAACTTTCTGAAACCAACAAAAAACTTTCTATGGATGCGGAAATAGAAGTCAAAACAGTGAAACAAGAACCTATCTCTACTCCAACCTCGAGCAACAATTACATGTCTGTTTCAACGATTTCATCGCCATCCTTTGTAGTCACATCATCAACAACTACCACAACTAAAACCACCGCACCCACCCCTAAGAGGGCCCCAAAAAGAAGCAATCCTCGAACGCCCAAGGCCAAGGTTACTAAAACCGCCTCGAGCCAGCAACCAGCTACTTCTACCACAGCACCAGCGGGAATGCAGACTCAATTTGCAACGCCACAGCAACAAATTGTATTTCAACCTAATAACGGTGGTGTCCGGCAACCAGGCATACTAGCTTCTCCACCAATCAGCCAACCTATGAGTGGAATGCCCCAGCAGCAGAGAGTCATACAGATCCAAACAGCAAACGGTCCAATGTATTTCGCGATTGCACCTGGGCCGGCAATAAATAACAGTCCAATGAATCAACAACCCGGATTGCAATCTCAGCAGTATTCCTCTCAACAGATCTGCTACCAACAGAATTCAACTGTGATGATCAATCGGCCTCAACTGACGCCCAACGGTCCGCAGCAGCAACAGCAGCAACAACATGTTAGATTGTCATCGGATTTCACTTCAAGCAATAGTTCAACCCCCACCAGTCAACCATCCGACCGATCAAATCAGCAGTTCACACCTGATTCACAACAGACAAGGTGTCTGACAAGTCCTCAAACAATCAGCTCGCCGTTGCAGCAACCTCAAGTTAGATCACAAAACCCAGTCGTTCAATACAGCGGTCAAGCGCAAAACAATCAGCAGACATCAGTGTCCAACCAGATGTCTCCAGCTAACGGATTGAATACAAGTCCACAGATGCAAGCCCAACAGCAGTTCGCATCGTCACAGCCAGGACCCATAATCTTGCAAAACCGTTCTACTCAAGGCTTCAGTCAACATTCACCGCAGATGATAAGCTCACAAAGTAGCAATATTATCGTTAATGGGTCCCAAGTGATTCAATCCTCGCAACAACATCAGACACGTATCACTTCACCCATGCTGGCCGGCCAAACCCTTGCAATATCGAGTCAACAGAACCCTCAGCCTCAACATGTTGTCTTACCCTCTTCACAACCAATGATGATGCCTCGAGTGTCTAATCAACTGATACTGAATCGCCCACTTAATAGCCCAGGCCAGTTATTACCTGGACAACAACAATTCATACAGATCCAAACGCCAAACGGGCCTATGTTGTTAGCATTACCAACTCAACAAGCCCAACAGCCTCTCAACAATACTATGATTGATTACAACAACCAGAACCAGAACCAATATCAACAGCAAATACAAACCCCCGATGGAACACAAAACACCCCCACCCGCCAGGGATCTACTACTCCCTCCAAAAATGTAGCGAATTCTAAGTCCGGTCTAGATCTTGCAGATCTTTTGCTGGATTGTGGTATTTTGCCAGAGGAAAGATCAACTGCATCTCAATCTCCAGCCAATTTAAAGACATCTCACTCCCCTTGCATAGCACAAATCAACTCCCCAATACCCAACATACCCCAAATCATCTCCCCTATGCCCCAGATGGACTCGTCCCCCTCACCTGCAAATCCTACTCAGCAACAGATTCCAAACTATGCCGGTCAGCCATTACAGCAACAGCCAATTCGCATAACAATCGGTCCTGATGGCCAAATGATTATGCAGCCCACTGTATACGGCTCAATCAGACCTGTATTGACGAACACTATGGGTCAGACCCAGCTAAATGCTGTCAACCCCAACAACATTGTCCCCTCTAGTTCTCCGATGATGACTGTTTCATCGAGCCCTTCGACTCTCACTAGTGATATTGGTGCCGATAGCAAAAAGTCAACCTCCAAAGGCAAAGGTACGGTAGCTAAACGAACTAGATCGAAAAAGTCTGATTTGGATAAGTTTCCAATTTTGAAGACGCCGAAAATCGCACGTCAACAGCAGCAACAGCAACAGCAGCAACAACAACAGCAGCAGCAGCAGCAGCAGCAGCAGTTGCAAACTGTAGCTGTGGTGCCGATGACAGTGTTAGTCGGAGATCAGAATAAAGTTCTAGGGCGGTCAGATGTGAAACCAAATATAGGTCAGTTAGCTGGAGTTCAACCAGTCCCCATAGCTAAGATTGTTACCCCAGTCATGCAGACAACCACCTTACAGCCTCTAGTTGATAGCAACATAATTCAGGCTAGCATACCAGCAAGCACTAAGTTAGTTGATACCATAGGGCTAAATCAAAACACCATTAGTTTAAATCAAAATACTCAGCTAGTTTCAGATTCAGGAAACAGTATTAGCCCTACCAATACGACGGTTCAAAATTCAGCCTCTGCAGTGGGTAATGCGTCCTCAACTATAACAAATTCACCTGCTCTCACAACATCATCTACCTCGCTAAACAGCTCATCAGGTAATGTCACAACAAATGTATTACAGAAAGTTGATAAACCCGGAACAGTCGAGTCCAATCCTCACATTAGTTCATCATTGATGCCCACATTATCTCTCACGGTAGATACTCTAAAAGTCGAGCAAAACGGAATTAACAAGACACATGATGGACAGAGCCAAGTCACAAAAGGCATCTTGAACAATAATGGACTGACTACGACACTCATTTTACATCAAACCCAAGCTCAACACCAAAATTCTCAGAATCAATTGAACCAGATACAGCAGATTGCGCGCCAGGTTGATGTGCGCGCGCAGTCTATACTCAATCAATTGAGTGCTGATCAAAATGCCGCTCTGAATCCTCAAATCAAACAATCTTTCAGGTCGATTGAGGATGCGTGCAAGAGACTTTTGAGGTATCATGTATTTGATACGCAAGCTATCAATGAGGCTCAAATTAAGCAAGGTAAGCTCCGATGTCCGATGTGTGACGCTCTAATTACAGTGACCTTACGAACTAACCATGGACGCTTCTTTGTGGACTTATTTTCTCCAGTTGATGACATTTTTGGAGCAGCTGCAGAATCTCTCTTATCCAGAAAGAAAGCTATCTATGATAAATATAGATTCTTAATAATCAAGCAGAGTATGGTAGGTACTTGCGTAGCGAGATAAGCAAGGCTTACGCTTAAATGTCGCAATTATCTAACCCTCTTGGTCACCCATCAGAAAACTGTGCCATCCAGCGAGGAAGTAATGTTAGAACAAGTATTCATAAACGACGAGCAAGCCTCTCTCAAAAGAGAGCGTGAATTGTTCCGGGAATATGAAGGTAAGTGGAAAGACCTGGGCTGGATCTGTTTGGTCGTATGTAAACAACAGGCACTAATCGATATCGAAAATGTTTGTCCACAGCTCATTTGGAGAGCATAGCTCTAAAACAAGCACGGACTGACGCTAAGTTGGATCCTAACAAGGACGAATGCGGACCAAATTATTTTGCATTTGGAGAGAACTCGCCAAAACAAAAGAATCAGGACGATCTGGACAATGCTGCCCATTCTCGGGACGTTGATGACTGGCTTCTTACAGATAAATGGGGCAAATCACATTACCCATCGGTGCCAGATAGCGAAGCAGCGACGGCCATTGAGTCCATACTCAATGAAGATCTTAGTTGAGCAAGAAAGTGATAAATGAGAACATATATATAGCTCTATATATATATGTATATCGATTTACATTTGATAATATATTGTATGTTTTCAGCGTTTAGCTTGCTTATAGCAGCAAATCCTCCGGAAGTGCTACATCGAGAGCCAAACAGTGGTTGTTAGTTCTCGTTTTTCGTTTCTCAAGAGATCATAACTTTTGGCAACTGCGGTCTGTGAGTGTAGTCTGGCGGGTAAAGATTAGTATCGAGTTTTGTTATGGATATTTTGGCTCCGATTGCGCTTCCATCTTCTCGTGCTGGCAAATTAGTCTCTGATATATCTTTGTTAATTGCTCCCAAGTCAACTAGGCTATTGCAAAGGATAATTTACATGGTTGTTACGGGGCTTCCAGTTGCAAACCAGTCGTAAGAGAGACGGGCGGCCGCACCAAATGTCACACCTGTTATGATGCCAAAAATCTATGGTCGCGAGGAGAGAAACGCGTCGAAATCAGTTAGTGTCAACAGGTTACGGAGTTTTGTATCGTTTCACAGCTACTTACACCCGTGAAAATTCCACCTATTTTTGCGGCCCCAGCGCAAAGAGACACCAATACGCTTACGCCAGCCAGTATAAACAGCACAGTAAGTATAACTTCGTTAACCATGAGACTTAAGGGCAAGTTCACGTAGTTTTCCAGGGCATCTAGAGGCAAGTAGGTAGGTCCGAAGAGGGAAGGTTAATCTCTGTGGTCCCCTTGAGTTGACTTGGCCTCACATGGGAGCAAGTTGACTTACTGTTGAATCTGACACAGAACATAACAAGCACTAGAATGGAGAAAATGAGCCCATAACTCGAAACCCATTCGAAGAGGCCATAGTTGCGCGTGTAGCAACTTGAAACCTCCTCCAGGATGAGACATATAATGCACAGGGTCTGTTCAATTGGTGGGAAGGTGTCAGTGTGAATATCCTTGCTCTTAGATCATCCAGGTTTGATGGATGAAGCAGCTCATGGTTGTTGCCGTTGTGTTGGCGGTTGAAGGCGTACGAATCTCATGTGTTTGCGAGTGCTGATGTGTGCGCGTAGTCTTGAACGCATGCTTGCTGGTGCTGAATGGAGAGGAGCGCATTGCCAAATTTGGTGATGCAACCAAGGTTGGCGCGCATACACAAACACTCGCACACATGCTACCTCTTCGCCGCCACTGGCTGTCCACCCAAAAACTGGGCGGAGAGGTCAACTAGGAATAATGAGTAAGCAAAGTGGTTGATACTTACAAAATGCGCGACCCGCAAAATCCCGTAGCGCGTGGATACGAACTCGTTGTCCAAGCCAGTGCGCTCCATGATCCTGCCAACACGATCCGCGTTCTCTTGGCCAAATAGGAGTACGAATATTTTGAGGCCTTTTCTGCTGGTTTGCTCGGTCAGATTGATGCGAGTATGGTTGAATGTGGGTGGGTGAGGCGGATTATTGAGTCAGCGTGTTGTTGGCTTTGGCTGCTTGGTAGCGTTTTGCTTTGGCTGGAAGTCAATAAGTTTTGCTTGCAAAGTAAGGCTGCAGAGCGATGGGCAGGCTGCAGTGCGTTCAGTGAAGGAAATGCTCAGCCCTCGCTCGGCTGCTCTCTGTCAAAGGCATACATGTAGGCTCCATTTAGTGCGCTCGTTGCAACTGCATGATTCGGTTGGCTGCAGGGAGGCAGTTGCAGCCTCTTGTTTCGTCGCCATAATTAGAAGGCCGCAGAGGCTTGAGGTGCGCAAAGAGCATGGCGCACTTGCTTGTCCAAGGTCTGTTCTGTTCTGTCCTGTTTAGCAAGAAGCAATTGCGATGCCCGAGCGCTGCCAGCGCCAGTGCGCCGCCCAGACAAGCCGGTTGCATCTGTTGATTTTCGCCGGCCGACTCCCCTGTCGAGCCTGTTGAAGCCAGGAAGCTGGGCGCTGTCTCGGCGCCGCACAGGTGCTGCGCTCAGTGGATGCGGCCTGTTCGAGTCTTGGGCTGGCCAGACAGAGGCAGAGCGCTCCACTGTGGCGGCGCGCGCAGTGTTCAAGCTGAGCCGCGGCAGCTCGCAACTTGGAAGCGCGGACTAACGTGAGCCAGCCGGACAGGCTGCCCCCCGACCGCTCGCTCCTCCGCACTGGGGCCAACTGGTTTGGCGCCGGCCCGAGAGAGGGCGGCGCGCTCGCGCTCGGCTCGAATGGTTGTGCGCCGCCACCATAGAGGCGAAATGATTGATCTTGCCTGCGCAACTCAAACTTAAATCGGCCTCGCTCAACTTGGGGCCTTCCTTTCGCTCTCTCTCCCACTCTCGCTCTTATCTAGGTTAGCATCGTTTGCCTTCGGTTGGCCTGCGGAGAGCTTGTCTCCATCTGATGTCTGGAGTCGTCTTGTTGTTCCCAAGAATCGGCGCTCCGTTTGGCAGCCTCTTTGCTGGCCCATTGCTCAGCAGGCGCAACAACTGGAGCCTGAATGGGCGGCGGCGGCTGCTGCTGCTGCTAATTTTGCATGGCGCCTAGCAAGTCTCTCTCGCTCCCCTTTGCGCGGCCCGATGGTTTGGCCGCTGGAGGCGAGCTGGCTGGCAAATTTTAATTGCCAGCCAACTTGGATGCCAGCGGCTGGTGCCTGGCCTGGCCTGGCCTGGCCTGGCCTGGCTGAGGCGGATGCGGCGCATTTGCGGATGGGCCGATGGGCGGGGGCGAGCGCCGTTGGGAGAGGGGAGCCAGCGAGGGCTTAGCTGGGCGCGGCACTAGGTGCGTTGGGTGGCCGTGTTGCCTCTGGCTGGCTGGCTGGCGCCTATAGTGCGGCCGGCGAGCTTGTGCGAGCTCGCGCCTTATAGGCAGCCCAAGCGGCTTGCTGGCGTCGGTGGTTTACGAGGGGCGAGCGACAAGTCCGCGGGCCAGATTTGCGCAACTAGATGAATGGGGCTGCCGGCGCGACGAGAGGCAGGAGCGGCGAGGGTCTGGGCCAGATTGGGGCCAGCGCGCGGGACGGCGGCGGCTGCGGCGGCTGAATGCCAATTCAAATGAGCGCCAAGCGTCAGCCGCCCGTCCCGAGTCTCCGTTTGCCTGGCAGCCGAATGGAAACTTGCGCCCGCCGCTCAAGCCAGTGACAAGGCGGTGGCAGCGGCCGCGGCAGCAGGGGGCGTCTTGGCGCAAGCTTGTCGCCGCTCGGCCTCAGTCTCAGGCTGCGCTCGCAGCGAGCTGCTCATTGCTCGTTGCTCGCTGCTCTTGGCCAAAACCAATCAAGCCGACAAGTCGACCAAGGAGAGCTGGCGCCACTCTGCGCCGCCGCCGCCGCCTCCAAATCCGCGTCCAACCAATCCAAGCAAAGGCCAGCGAGAGGCCGAGAGCGAGCCACCGACCAAAGTGAGCTAATGGCCGCCACTGGCTCAAGCGAGCGCGAGTTATGGTTATGGGCGACGGCCACTGGCGCTCGCTCGGGCGCCTTAATTAACGGGCCGGCCGGCCGGGGCGAACAAGTGGATAGGTTTGGGCAAATATGTTCAACAGATGTTCGTTTGCGCGCTGACGACAATCGAGCGCGCACATGACACTCGCGCCCGGCGGCGCCTCCAACTTTTCGAGGGCGCCGCCTGTTTGCTTCATCTTTTGGGCCGAGAGCTGATCATTTCAGGCTGTGCCAGCGGGCCGAACCGAAAAACCACCGGCGGCAACCAGTTGCTGGCGGCCAAGGGGAGCCGCTTTGGCCGCGACCCGCCCCGAGCTGGTTGTCACCGCGCGCGCGAGTTGGGCGGCGCGCGTTTACGCACTCGGCCGACGAGGGCCCCGCGCAGACCAGCGGAGGCCGCACTGGTTTGGCCCCGCCGCCGCCTCAGCCGCCGCCTCAGCCTCTGTCTTTGCGCTGGCTGTTGGCGCAATCGCCGCCTAATTAGAGTGGCCGGCCGCTCGCAGTGTCAGGCCGGCGCTGGCTTTGTGTGTCGGCGGACTCAGACGCCAACTGCGACTCTCGCTCCCACTCTGAGGCGTTGAACTCATTTGAATGCCGTCCGCTTTGCGCTCGCCCGCCTCAGAGGCGGCCAACGAGAGGTGGCCGGCTGGCTTCAGCGCAAGCCGAGGGAATAATGGATGCTCGGATTGCGGCGCTCGGCGAGCGCGGAGGGCCACATGTGTTGCGTTGGAAGTCCTCTCGGTGTCCTCCTCCTCCTCCCCTTGCGCGCGCTTTGTCTTGGGTCCGCTCGGCGCGCCGCCAGCTGGCCGCCGCTTGGAGCCCATCTCGGCGCCACTCCAGTTTGCAACTTGCGGCCAACCGAGCGATCGAGCGCAACTCGCTGTGATGCAACGGCAGCGGCAGCAGCAGCGGCGGCGGCGGCGGCGGCGGCAAAGCCCAAGCAACTCAAGGCCCCGATTCTGAGCGAGGCTGGAGCTGGGCGCTGCGAGCGAGACTAGGCGAGCGGTGCGCGCAGACAATGGTAATTGATTCGCCCTGCGCGCCGGCCCTAACAACAACAACAACATTGTGTTGATTATTATTGCCCAACTGGAGGCGAGCCAGAGTGCCGAGTCTCGAGCTTGAAGTGAATCCAGTGGCCGAGTGCGCAAGATTGTTTACTTAGGGGAGGAGGAGGAGCACTCGGCTGCATATAGCTTTACGCGCCAATGGCTCAAGTCGGCGCCATTCATGCCAAACGCGCGCGCGCGCAACTGGTACGCGCGATGAGGGCGCCCATTGCGCCCTTATCGCGCTCGCCCATCAGCCGGCACCAGAGCCTCAGTGTCCGCCGGCCCCCCTGCCGGCCATCGAGCCGTCGAGCCAGCCAGCCAGCCAGCCAGCCAGGCAGCCGGGCAGCTCGCTCGGCCGGCCGCCACGCAACAATCGGCCGCGCGGCCACTTGAGCCGGCTGCGCGCCCGCGCGCAAACTGCGACTGCGCGGCCCCAAACATCTTGCACTTGTCTCCGCCTGCGCGCATATAGGCTCTCGGTGGCCATCTCAAGGCTCGGGCGGCCGCCGCGGAGCCACAAGTGCGCAGTCGGCCCGGCAACTCACTTGTTCCAGCGCCGCTCAACTCGCCCAGTTGACTCTGATTCCGGGAGCAAAAGCGAGCGAGTCTCTTGAGGGAGCGACTCAAGCAAGGGGCCGCAAGCGAGCTCACTCGGCCGCTCTAGCGCCTAAACGCAATCAACCCGCCGAACAACCTGCCACCATTAGTCGCAAAGCAAATCGGCCAGCGAGCGCAGCAAGTGCAACCTCGCAAGACTTTTCCCACTCAAGGATGCCCAGGTCGATGCTGATCAGCCGGAAGCGGCCAACGCAAGCCGCAAGCAACGAGCTCGCCGGCCAGCAGCAGCAGCAGGCGCCAAGCCAGAGCTCAAGTCCGAGCGTTGCAAATATAAGGGGCGAGTTGGAGGAGCGGCAGAGTTTCACCGAGGACGAGAGCGAGACAGAGCAGGAGGCAGAGCAGAGCGACGAGGAGATGAGCGTCGGGGAGGAGCAGCGGGAGTTGGCTTGCCAGCCGCTCGGCCTGCAGCCGCAAGTGGCCGCCGACCGCCAGGTGGACACGCTGACAAACGCAATATTCTACAAGGTGCTCATAAGTCTGATCAACCAACAGCAGCAGCAGCAGCAGCA
>ENA-UOVY01000057-UOVY01000057.1-plant-metagenome-genome-assembly--contig:-NODE-57-length-64603-cov-597.765926_pt1 | contig 64603 bp, 43 predicted proteins | sample MGYA00249840_ERZ761561 | MGnify/ENA primary metagenome ERZ761561 (study PRJEB28882, sample SAMN05720143) | plant metagenome | isolation source: Guanajuato, Mexico | place: Mexico:Guanajuato, Mexico...
CAAGCCTCGTCCAGTCGATGGCACTGGGACTGGGACTGGGACTGGGACTGGGACTCGGAATCACTAGCGAGTGGCGACTCGGGATAGGTTGCATCGGTTGCGCCTTGGACCTACACTTGTTGGCGGCCATCTCTTAGCGCTGACTTTCTCCCACTTGGCGGCCGCGGCGGCCCACTCGAGTTCTGTGTCTCACAGCCAAGTGCCATTCGACGGGCTACTCGGAGTCCGCTCGAGGGGAGGCGAATTGGCAGAAATGGAGACTTGCACGTCACAGAGTCCGGCGCGCGAGCGTAATTCTTCGCGCAATTTCCTCCCACTCGATCCGGCGCCGATCGGTTCGAAAGAGCGCGCGCTTGAGAAAGAACAAATTGGACGGAAAATGTGTTGCTAGAGCCTGTATTTGCGGCCGGGCGGCAAAGATGATTCCCACCGGCGAGCGCGGCTCCACTTGATTAGGCCTGGAAATGCATTGGACCGCCGATGATTGGCCCCGGCGAGCGAGGGCTGCGCAGTGGGGGGAGAGGGTGGCAAGTGCGCGCGCGGCCTGCCCGCCGGCCGGTCTGCACACACAGACGCGCACACAGGCTCGCGGGGCGGCAGCGCGTGCGATGCGGCGCTCGCAGCACGCGCGCGCCCACTGGGACGAGCGCCAGTGGCGGCCATTGTTCGTCCGTTCGGCCCGTCACTGTGGTTGGCGACGCTGGCTGAGCGAGAACAATCGCCCAGAGCGAACAGAGCGAGGGGCAGAGCGAACGAGTGTGGCGACACCGCCGCCAGCACAGCGCCGCCAACTCTGCGACTTTCGCGCTGTTAGACACAGACAGAGTGCAACCAGCGGGCCAGAGGAGCGAGAGAGCGAACTTTGTTAGTGGCTCTGGCGAGCAAGCAGCAGCAGCCGATAGCAGAGCGAATTTTGTGCCCAAGTTTACTCGAAAGGCGAGAGTTTTGAGTTGAGAGGACGTTGAGCTGGCAGCCGGCGCGGCGGCCCAAAATCACGTTCACGAGGTTTCGCCGGAGAGATTTAGCCCGTTTGTTGTGCGAGAGTGTTGTGAGGGCGGACGGGGCGAACTTTTGGGTTTGGGGCCCCGGCGAACTTGGCGCTGGTTGAAATTTGGCGCCTCAGCGCGCGGCCAGTTTGCGACAACAATTGTGCGCGTGGGATTTGCGGTCAGTGCGAGCGGAGGGGGGAGTTTGTTGTTGTTGTTGCCGCTACTGCTGGTGCTTTGGCTGCCGGCTTTGAGTTGAGGGGGGCGGCCGGGCATGGGGAGTGGAGGCGGCAGGAGGAGGAGCAGGCAAAATAAGCGGCCCCTTCGCCGCCTTACATCACCACTGGCTTTAAACGGGCCCATTCAAGTGTAGAGTGAGCAATAATTGTAGAGGACAGAGGCGTGCGAAGGAGCTCGCTTATCAATCAAGGCCGGCGACTCAAATTGTAGCCGCGAGTGTTGTGTTTGCCGGCGGCGCCAGGTCGACTGGAGAGGCTGCCAGTTCAGCTGCACGCAGGTTGCAATTGGGCGCAAAGGGCGTGTGGCCCTCGTGAAACAGGGAGGCATCCTCGTCAATCAATCAAACAATCAATCAAGAACCAAATTCAAGCTCGCAACTCCACTCGCCCACCTAAAGCCGACTTTGAGCACAATCAAAGCGAGGCGAGGCGAGGCGAACGCACGCCGCTTGTCTGGTGTCTGGGCGGCTAGCTTGCGCTCCACTTGGCACAATTGGGCCAGCCAGCCAGCCAGCCAGCCAGCGAGCGAGCGCCAAGTGGCAGAGAGGCCGGCCGCTCAGAGGACACGCCTGCCGTCGCCGCGCTTAGCAGCCTCCTTGTTGCGGCGACACTTATTTTTCAACCAGCGAAACACTCACACTTCACAAACCAACCACTCGGCCCCATCGACAAACGTTGACCGCCAAACAAGCGAGCAACTCACCTCGCCTTGCAACTAGCTCGACGCGGCCGCCGCAAAACTCGAGCGCCCGCATTCAATTCGCCATATTTGGCCAACGCAAGACGGACAACAGGAGCCCATAGGTCGGACAGCCTCCATGATGCCGCTGGCAAATCTCGCCCCGTGGACAGTGTTTCAGAACCAGGAGAACATTGAGCCGTCCAAGGCCGAGCAGGTGAGTTGATTTTGTTGTTGTGGTTGCTGTTGTAGTTGTTGGCAGAGGGAGGAGGGCGCTCGTTTAGTTTGAATTCGTTTCGCCATATGGAAACTGAACAGGCGCCTCCATATCATTGCGCTTGCGTCCCCATATTTACACAATAATCATACCTCTCTCGCTCCAACTCTCCAACCAGCAGATTACATCTGTATCGCTCGAGGAGCCGACCGCCGGCGAGGGGCCTCAAAATGAGGCGGAGGAGGAAGAGACTGAGGCGGACAATCATTTTGATGAAATTGATCTCTCCAACGTCACTAAACCGAACCACCCGCACCCAGATTGCAGCCAGTTTATGCCGTTGAAACTATTAGGATGTGGCTCATTTGCAAAAGTTTTCTTGGTTAAAAAGTTAACTGGACCTGATGCTGGCGCACTTTATGCCATGAAAATCCTACGGAAAGCCAAGCTTAGATTCCGTGACCGGCTCAGAAGTAAGAAGGAGAGAGATATCCTGGTTGAAGTCCAGCATCCATTTATTGTTAAACTCAACTATGCATTTCAAACCGAGGGCAAACTCTTCCTTGTGTTAGATTTCATTAGAGGCGGAGATCTGTTTACCAGACTCAACAGTGAGGTTATGTTCACGGAGGAAGATGTTAAATTCTATTTAGCAGAATCACTCTTAGCCTTGACTCACCTGCATTCATTAGGGATCATTTATCGAGATTTAAAGCCTGAAAACATCCTATTAGATGAGGAGGGTCATATCAAACTTACAGATTTTGGTCTAAGTAAGGAGGCTCTAGACGATAAAGCGTACTCGTTTTGTGGCACAGTAGAGTACATGAGCCCAGAGGTTATTGCACGCCAGGGCCATACTAAATCAGCAGACTTTTGGAGTCTAGGTGTTGTTATGTTCGAGATGCTAACCGGGGTTCTACCTTTTCACGGAGAGAACAGGAAGGAGACGATGCATCAAATTATCAAAATCAAACTATCTATGCCTCTCTATCTGAGTCTTGAAGCTCAGAGCTTGCTTAAATGTCTCTTCAAGAGAAATCCGGCCAATAGGTTGGGCTCAGGGCCACGGGGTGGCAAAGATATAATGGATCATAAGTTTTTCAGCTCAATCAACTTCGAGAAACTCTACGAAAGAAAAGTTACTCCCCCATTTATACCTGCAGTCTCTCGCGATTCTGCATATATTGTAGATGAGCATAATTTAGCTCAGGAATCTCCTGGGGTTCCCGCAAGTGCAAACGCCAAAGAATTATTTAGAGGCTTCAGTTTTGTTGCTCCAACTCTAGCTAGACAATGTGACGAACTGACTGCACCCAATCGGTCGGGTAAAACTACCGATCACAATAACAATCTCACCCCAGCAAACCGCAACGAAGCTTTGCCTGGATCATCGAGCAGTGCGAGCAGCGGTGTCTCTGCCAATCAACTCTTGAAAGAATACGAATTTGGGGAGACGATAGCGACAGGAGCGTTTTCGATTTGTCGTAAAGTTACCAGAAGGTCAGATGGTAGAGTTTATGCTTGCAAAATAATCGACCGATGCAATCGGGATTGTTCTGAGGAGGTGGAGATCCTATTGCGTTTCGGCAGCCATAAAAATATTGTCGATCTATATCAGGTCATCGATGACACTGATCATACCTATTTAATTATGGAATATTTGAGAGGCGGCGAGCTGTTAGATATGATCATGAACCAGAGATATTTCACCGAACGAGAAGTAAGCGCCGTTCTGGAAGTGATAGCGATCACTGTTAAACACCTACACGACAACGGGGTCGTACATCGTGACCTTAAACCGTCCAACATCATGTATGCTGACAATCATGATCCTTCATCGATCAAGCTGTGCGACTTTGGCTTTGCCAAGCAAATTAGAGCCGAAAACGGTCTCCTCATGACGCCTTGCTATACAGCTAGTTGGGTAGCTCCTGAAGTTTTACTCGAGCAGGGTTACGACAAAGCCTGCGATGTCTGGAGCCTTGGCGTTTTGTTATACACTATGTTAGCCGGGCACACGCCATTCGCTACAGGTAATGAGAACTCTCCTAAAAGAATTCTTGAGCGCATAGGATCCGGCGTTGTGGAAATGAGTTCCGGAAACTGGAGAAACATATCATTCCAAGCTAAGGATCTTGTCCAAAAAATGCTACACGCTGATCCAAAGCGTCGAATATGTATTGCAGATGTCCTGGCGCATGTTTGGATTACTGATCGTGCAAAGCTGCCGAACATAAGATTGAAACATAGTGAAGTGAAAGGTTTGAAAGAGAACGTGAACAAGGTATTCGATACATTGAATATGCACGTTGAGTTTAAGCTTAAGACTATTGAGATGTCTAATATAGCCAGGAGACGCTTGGAGCGCAACTCAAATCGTCAATGTAGGCCAGATTCATCAGCAATCATATGATTCAGCCACCTCCAGTATAATAAAGCGTTATCAACTAAACTGAACAAAACAACGTATGTCTTTTTTCTAGCATCTTGGTCTCAGGGTGGATCCAGACCAAGAAGCTGAGGACAGGTACACTCATGAAAGTCTTTGTCGTTAGCTTTAATTAGTTTTTAATAAGGTTTTGTAGAAATCAAGTTGACCTCTCAAATCTTTTATTCATAAAAGTGTACTAAAAACCGGAGTGATTTATGATCACAGCTCCACTAGATTTCCGGTGAGATCCATTCATTCCTACGCATCCGTGTAGATGAGGATCCTTTTTATATATTGATAGGAGCTTGCAATTTTGAATATTGTTCTCCTCCACAAGTTCAAGGCAAGCGACCGATTTTCGTCTTCTTAGCTGTTGCACAATCCTGTTCGCTCTTTGCCAACGCTGATAGTTATGGTCAAAATTTGTCATAAGCAAGTTGCTAAGGGGAGACTGGAGGAACCGGTGCCAAAGTTCTAACAGGGGTAGCACAATGAAGCGGAAAAAGTCAGTTTGAATACCTGCTATACTGGTCTTCTCTCGTTGACATATCGGAGTCAACGGAATTCCCAGCTGTCGTTCGATTTGGCCCATTTTGTAGAATTCGTCGCAAATTAAATTGCTCCAAACTCGGCTGATCAGCCATGGGCGGCACGGGTTGCCAAGATCGGCACATTTCAGGGCCATTTGAAGAACTAGGGCTCTATCCTCAGTATTTTGCATTGAGAACTCATTGGAAGAAGTGAGGTCCTTGAAACGTTGAAGATATTCATTTTGGCGCGCAATATCTGTCGCTAGTATCAAATCTTTCAACTGCACCCTCATTTGGTGGTAAACGTCCGCGTCAAAATGATCAAAAAGTTGCGATTCTTTGAAAATGCACAATGCGAATCTCCAATGGTGGTTCTCTAGGACTGAAATATTATTATACAAGCCAGCTAATGGATTATTTGTTGCGACTAAGAATGATTGGCTCACGCCAGGATGGTCTAAATCGTGACAGACTGCAGCCAAAATCGAGCATAGGGTCTCTAAATGTGTCATGTGCTCTCTAATTTTCTTCTCTTGTATAAAGCAATGCATCGCTTGAGTAACATCGGCGGCATGAATTGAATTGTGATATGGATTTGTACTATGATAACCAAATTCTAGCAGACGAAAACATTTCAAAACATTAACTATCTGAAGATTGAATATCTTGTATAGATCATAGTAATCAAACAAATATAATAGCAACTCGGTAAGGGATCTCCCGCAGCAGAACGCATCGAATGTGAATGAATTAAAATTCCAATTTAAAGCTGAGTTCCTAATAAATAATCGGACGGTTAGGTTGTAGTCTTGATCAAGTAAACATTTGGCCAGTCTTAAGTCATCTATTGAGGTGGTTTTAGATATGGTCGTTATTCTATGTTCAAACCGTGATTTCACTGTTGGTGCACCAAGGGAGGTTGATTGACTTCTTGATTGTCTCTTGTGGGTGGGAATATCGTTGGGCTGTAGTATAAGGGTTATATCGTTGTTACCTTCCTGATCGTCATAACTGGCTCGTCTGAAGCCTCTGGTGGCTAACAGTTTGGCTATCATTGTTAGGTGGAAGGTTTCGGTTTGTGGGCGAGATGATTGGGTTTGGTCAGTGCAAAAGTTAATTGTCTCGCTTAGGATGATATCCACTGATAATCTGTACTTGAGTCCTACTCATGACTCATATTTAAGCTAGGGTTTCGGTCGTATCATCGTGGTAAGGGATTACAAACTTGTAGATTGACATCATTGAAGGCTGTAAGAGAAAAGCAACAAACCGAGAGACTGTCTAGAAGGCCAGATCTAGTTTAAAACATTTGGATGGATTAGGCATGTGATACGCTCGAATACGAATTGGTAATAACGAAGGTGAGTTACCTTGGGCACATTCAGGTCGGGTGAGATCTTCGTCGAGATTATTTCCTCGCTTGCGCAAAACAATAAGCACTCACGGCTAAAATAAATAAGACGCAACGAGAATCATGACAAGTGAGACGCTGAGAAGCCGAACAACTTGTTGTATGGTACTCGTCAATACCACTTGATTCATCTGGCACTAAACGAGTTTGTTTCTGGTGGCGAATCGCTTCGAACAATATAAATGCTTACTCATCGCCCTTCGTTTATCGTCACTAAAGGCAATTCTGGCAATAAATATGTTACCCACATAAATAGAACTATCAAGCAACAAGGAAAGTTGTTGAATGAGCTGCATCAGTTTCAATCGGATGACCCGCGCAACTTATTACGTAAATCATAAGCTCTCAAGTTCAAATTGTGAATTCAAACCGCCAAACAGCATGGCTCAGACTCATAAAAAAGCGCTCAACTAGTAGTAATGACTCTCGAGTCATAATCAATATTAAGATGATCTGTTTTCAATGCAGACGTACGAGTAAGGTTAGGATATTGAAGGCTCGGCAGAATCTGACACTGAGGCGTCATGTCTTTGACCGAACTCAGGCTCACCAGGCAGCACCAACATAAGGTGCCTATCTACGAGATAGAGGTAGACAGACAGAAGGCTCCAGAGCTCTTAACGCGAGACGGTTGAGAGTGAATCGTTCCCGACAATATAATCTCATGTTTCTTGAAGCACATCGATGACATTACTACCGAGCTCCCTCATTTTCGCTGTCATCCTGACTGGGCTACAAGGAAGAAGCCAATTATTTAAACACGCTAGCAAAAACAAACACAAGACGAATTAAGTACTTACTAAACTATCACCACTGCCACAGAGGCAAGAGTTTGCGAGTTTCTAGAATAGTGGAGTGACTACCCTTATGGGTTGCGCAATACACTTTGTGTTTGTGGCGCGCTCAGTAGTCTTACCGAGAGGCAAATCTTGCCGAAGCTAGACTCAGCTTAAGGGCCGAGAGACAAAGAGAATGAAGTCTCAATGGATGGCAATGGGGACACCAGTTTCCTCAAACACCAACGGCAAGCTGAAGTTTATTGTCTTTGCCCCACACAATTGTGGCCTCTCAGCTGCGGTTTGAGACAACGAGATGGGGCGAGAGCGGAGATAATTCAGCCGAAGAAATCGACTAATGAATCAAATCGAAGAGTGCAGTGCACTCTTTTGATGACTCGCATCATCTTCTGACGAGCGTCATGCATCCTCGTCCCTACATATTGTTCAATTTAACTAGACCTCATGATACCCATGCCAGCCAGACTTCCCCGCTTGCTCGTTCCCTGTTCCACTCTGTCTCGGGCTGTTGACAACCCTGTAACAGGCACAGCAACCTTGACAGCGCATTAGATGGAGTCACTATCGCTCCAGACTTGCCACTGTCGCTCTTGCTGCCAGCACTCAATGCAATTACCTGGCAAGACTTGTCTGCGTTGGATCTACACCCATTGAGCTTGGCCCCGCAGGCCCTTGATGCTTTTTTATCTTGATTAAAAAAATTGAAACTAAAGTCCCACTAGACCAGAACCCCAGCTCGCGCTCGACGAGCCAAACAAGATCGCTCACACTCCGCGCCTGGAGCGTCCTACCGTCGTCTAAGCGAACAACATGTCGTTAGGAAGCAAAATGCTTCATAACCGAGATAAGAGGCAACCTTACATTGGCTAGCCCTGCCACGCATACTTTGCATCATCAAGCTCACATCGGATAAGGCTGTCTGATAGAGGATGAGTGTTTCCGCGCTTACAGCAAACATTTGCACAAAAACGCCATAATATTACCTCAATGATGTCCCAAGTTGAGCAGGCGAGCACATTGCGAGGATAAGCGCACCTGGGCACCGATCGTCTGTCGCGAAGGAGAGGTTCTAATTCATAAGGGAGTGTATGAATGGTGAATAACTCACCCCATTATGGTATTGCTGGTGGCAATCGACTGACTAGAATAGACACTACATCTCCTTAGCGGCAGAGACGGAGCTACATATGACATTCTGGCTCGTCGTCGATCTCTGACTTACAATAACTTCCGATGAAATCTCTCCAACAATTTTGTATGAAAAATCTCTACCGCAGTGGCGGATCCGAATCAAACAACAACTCCACCCTCAACACGGAGCTATTGGTGGCCCTTTGATGCATTCCACTCCTTGTAATGTCTGCCATCAACTTGGTTGTCAATGATGAATGAATTGCAAGCACCAGTGGGCATGTTTGATGCATGATGGGAGCAACTCCGGCGCTGGAACTCATCCGTTCAAGCCCCTTCCCCTCCAGGATGGCTTATGACGGCGCTAGGTTTGGCGGAAATGGGACCTCGCACAGATGAACTGCTCTAATCGTTCCATAGTGATGTGATCCAGTAGCGATCTCTTGCCGCTCCACGCAACTGGCGCTGACAAGAAAATTGGGGGCCAACCGAACCGCGTTGAATGGTTTTGGCTAGATCGAGATCGGGGCCAGTCTTCCGGATGCAGATTGTTTCCTACCGGATGCAATGAGCTCGATCTTGAACGTCCGAGAATCCATAAAACTGTACGCCCGTATGACAGTCCACCTCCCCACAACATAAGGCAGGGCCGAGAATGGGACGCAAAAGAGGTCCACCAAGTGTAGCCGCCGTCTGCCTACTCACTGCTGCTACTTGCTCAAAGACGCTAGCTCAAAGGCGGCTTTGTGGGGATGATGCCGCCACTTTTATTATTAAGACACAGGTCTCTTGCATCGCCATCATAAAGCTCACAACCGAGCTCGATGGCATACTCAATTGAAGCCCGACTGGAAATATATCGCAACTTGCCATTCTCTAGAGAGACGCGTTAGCTGTTTTATATATTGATAGGGATATGGTGGGTGTCCTCTAGACTTGGACGAGCCATATTTTGTGACATCCCGAAGCTAAGCCCTCGGCAGCCACAGCTATTCGGTGTTCTGAATATAGTTACTTCTCTTAGCGATATGAGCGACTCTTCACTCTCATTTTCAGCAATTCCTTGCAAAACTGCGATCAATACAACCTAACTATTCCATTATGAGAAGACAAACCGAATAGGAAATCTAGACTAGACACAAAGTTACTGTCTCCTTTCGGAGTGGATTTCTCCTTAGCTAACAGCCTCTTCAAAGGTACCTATCGATGGACCACTCCAGGCTACTCGCCCGTGTATGAGCCACCATTCTACCTCTGCTAGCTTGCAACCTATGGAGCGAGCAATCCTAGCCTCGTCTAGTCTCTCTGGGAGCTGCGCGTGAGCGCGTTCACAAAGATGTGATTTAGATATCGTGGGCTAAATTCTAAGCCACGACCACGCTGGCTCAAAGAAACTAAAATCTAGACCAAAACTACTACCACTCACACACAATCCACCATCGACCCCGAAATCTGTGCCTTTGAGACACGGACCCAGCACGTCTAGGCGAATCGAGAGGGTTGCTCTTTCTGTGGATGGATTTAGTTCCGCAAATACTGGTGCGATTGAGCCACGACGAGCAGGTTCGGAATGAGCGATTGGGAACCTATCAATTCTGGCCTAGCCAATTGGGCTTGCTTGTAGATCACACGGCTCAAGTGGAGGCATTGGTCGTGCCGCTCGAGAGTTGTTAGCGGTGATTGGTGATCACTGATCAGAGGGACCATCCGGTAAACTCAGTTGCGGTTAAGGAGTTTGAGTTTTAGCATGCACGTCAGTGCAGTGAATGCCAGAGTTAGCTTAACGCTCGGCTAACAAGGCTGAACTTGATCAAGTCTCAACCATCTCAATTCATAGGCTTGACCACGCGCAAATAAGTTGGCCTTTTGCACACCGGAGGCAGAGCTCGACTTGACCTGGGTTGGATTGTGTCGAGCGTCTAGCTCGATTGAATCAGGATTGCCAGAGGCATGTGTCGCGTGATAAGAATCGAGCCGCCTCGGCGCTGCCACCTTTGTCGCGAGCAGCTGGCACCTTGGTGCCATTTTGGGCGGGCACACAGAGACGCCAAGAGTACGCGAACGACAACGAAATTATACAAGCGCACGTGGTTAACCATAGCAGCTAGCCATATCAAGAACGGAACCGCCAAGCTAACATTGCGACTGAGCACGTACAATTTGCGCGAAACTAAGGGTCTGCGCCAAATCTGAATGGAACTGTAGCCGGCTCAAGGAATCAGGGCAGAGTCTAGCTCAAGACTTGCGATTCATCCGCCCGTCTAGTTATTAGTTGTGAGATGGTTAGAAAAGTGAGAAAGCCAGCCGAATACAGGGGCCAGTTTCGAGTTGCTAGCTCAATCGGCTGCTGGGCTCTGTTTGGGCCGGAAATGAAAGGATAAACTACGGCACGGGCTTAGCAATGGAGGGGAGGGAGCGAGCACACTGGAGGGCAGCGATGGCAATCATTCTGAGGTAATGATGGTCGACGATTCAGCGGCTAATTATACGCGGAGAGGCTGGAAATTCAGTGGAAAGCGAGGGGTGAGATGCTGGGTGCGGACATTAAGGGTATTAGTCGGACGGGTTTGCCACCTTGAGCGGCGCGGGCCAAAGCCAGGAGAGAACTCAATCAGGATTGCTAGCTTGAGCAGCCTAATCTCCATAGTTGGCCGGCTTGTGGCCAGATTGCCAATATGCAGCCTAATCATTGGGCGGAAGCAGTCTGAGTAAGCGCGGGCCGCTCGCAGATAATAGATTTCCGCGGCTACTGGGTAATTATTGCCAAGCTAAGGCAAGCCAACAACAATCAAGCTCGCAAGCGAAAGCACCAGCGGCCAAGCAGAGATCCGCCACCCTTTGTGGGCTGCGTGCGCAGTGTTGCGGTCATCTATCACACGTTGCGCCACAAAGTTGGTCCGCCAAGAAATGGGGTCAGCTTGGTTGGGGTGGGCCACTCGTGCGGATTCGCGAGCGCGCACACAGGAGCGATGGACAAAAGAGAGAAAAACCTGGAGAGGAGGAGGAGGAGAAGGGGGACGCTCGAAAACTTACCGTTGAGATTTGCAAGAGAACGCAGGTTAATCTTCTCAGGTCCAGTTGCATTGTAGATCCAGCCAGCCGTTGGCCGCTCGAAAGGTTGGCCAAAGGAGCGCCGGTGGTTATAATTGTCCGGCTTGGACATCCAAAGAGCGTCCTCCTCCTCTGCCTCCTCCTCAGCCTCCTCCCCCCTCTTGGCCTCAATCCTTGCAAGCGCCTCCTCTTCCAACTTGTCTGTCCCGCTTCCGGCGCGCGAGTTTCGCTCCTGAAACAGGCGGCCGTTTATGTGCGGACTCGAGATGTCCTCGCAATCGCCAAAGCTCGAGTTGTTGATGAGTATTCGTCTGGCTAGGGGCCAAGTTGCAATGCAAACCCGCTTCTTCCTTCCATATCTACGCTTTACTCGCTTTCTCCGGCCAAAACTCTCCAGCTTCCTGTTGGCAAGCGAGCGAGTTTGTCGCTCCACTGGCGCCAACGGTGGACGCTTGGCCGATTCTGGAGCCATCGTTTGGGTTAGTTTGGCGGGCGAGTGGGCCGGAATTGACTGAAATCCGCTAATTGGCACTGGACCAGACACACAAGGCTCGTTTCCTCTCCCATGCAAGGCGCACAGATTGCCGCTCGTTCTGGCCGTCAGATTGCAAACCATGGACAGCTGATGCCTTTCGCCGGTTTCCTCAACTGGACTGCGGTTCTGTTGTTGTTGTTGTTGTTGATTCATTTGCTGATGGGAGCTTGGGGCAGCATTTATGGCGAGCTCCTGTTCAAGCTTTTGTGCGGCCAACTGTCGTTGCCTTTGGCACTGGCGGCGAGCTGGCCCCATCTGACACTCGCCCTTTTGCTTGTTCCAAAGTTTGGTAACAATTTTGCTCCCGCTGCTTACGTGCTGGTGTTGCGCTTGCGGTTTCGCTTTGTTTGCTCGAGGCGGCTCTCTTGGTTTTGATGCAAAACTAACGCTTGAATCAGTAATTGTGAGCGCCCCTGACCCTGCGCCTTGGTGCCCCAAATTGGGCTCGTTTTTGTCGCATTCGCGCTGGCCGTCGGCGGACTGGACGATTTGGTATGGAGGGCGGGCAAGTTTGGATTCAAAGCCGGCTAATGGGCTTTGAGCGTCGTTTGGTGGGCAATCTGGGCTCGGCAAAGCCGCCCCAGGCTGGCCCTGGCTGGCGGCGTCCGAGTGGCCGCACTGGCCCCTCGGCCCTGCGTCTGCCGCTACTGCTGTCCCTGGCGCAGGCTTACGGGTTCTCGGCCAGGAGCAGGCGGGAGCGAGCGGTGCAGGAAAGGGGGCGGGCGGCAAGGTTAGGCGGATGAGCAGCCGGATGGGGACGGGGCGTCGAGGTTTAGGGTTGGCGAGGGTTGCACGAGTGGAATGGCAAAGTTAATTCAATTGCTAAGGCTATAATTTGATTCACATGAGCGGGCCCAGAAGCTGGCGGCGGGTTTGTGCGAGCTTGCGGGCAATTCTTCTATTTATCAACTCGGGCAAGCTCGCCCAAGTTGATTGGTATTCGTGAGTGAAATAAACTGCTGGTCATTGATCTGGGCCGAGCTTTGCCTTGGCGCCACTGTTTGCACTTCAACTTGCGGCGAAATCGCTCCAAGAGGATGCGAGCAGCCGGGGGCAGTTGGGGGGGGGGAGGGCAGTGAGTCAGGGGCGAGCAGATAAAGAGGAGCCAAAATGGGGCCCAACAATGGGATTTGGCCGCCTCCTTGGGCTTTGGGCCGTTTGGTGGGCGCGCTTGTGTGTGTGTGCGAGCGCTCTTGACAGAGAGGGGGCCAAAAATGACACCAAGCGGCGGGCCAAGATTTTGAGCTTGGACGGTGGAGATAGGAATCTCGCCACTCTAACTCGATGCCTCTGGACGCAAGCTCCCCCCTCGGCCAACCCCCGAGCTCGCCCATATCTGAACTGGCCATCTGGGCGCACCTGGCGCCCCCGGGAGAAGTCGGCGGGAGGAGCGGAGCGGCCGGCGCGGCTAAGCTCGCGCCCCATGATCCGCATAATGAAGCCGCTTGTCGGCGGCACGCTGATTTTACAACAACACGCGCCGGCCCTGAGAGCCCGACCTTCGGCTGATTATTGAGAATTAGCGGGCGCTTCTGGAAGTGGGGCGCAAATGAAGCGCGAGCAGAGGCTGCGAGCTGGTAGGGGAAGTGGGGCTCCTTTAAACGAGCGCCCGCAATGGGCCCTTGTCTCTCTAAAGCGGCTCGTCCTTGATTGGCCGCATAGTCTTGTCCCATAAATTTGTCTGCCAATCGAGTGCGGCTTGTCGTGAGTAACGTTCGGGCGCCTCCACTACTGTAGGCTGTTTAGTTGCCTCTCTCTCGTGTAGTGGTTGCAGCAAGCGCTTGGAGCCAATTGGAGCCTCGGAAGCTCAAGCCGGCTCTCCCGATCAGATCGGGAAGGCTGAATTAATTTGCATTCTAAATTTGAGTGGCTTTTGTCAGTTAGGTAGGGGGAGAGCTTTTGGGCTGGCGGCCGGGCTTGCATGTTTGGGGGGGGGCAAATGCGCGCCGGCTAACGCGCGATTCTTTAATTATCATTAGCGGACCCATTCGCGCCAGCCGGCGGCGGGCCCGCAATTCTTCAAACTTGGCTCGCTCGGCCGGAAGAGGCGGCGGCGGCGGCGGCGGCGGGCAGCACAGGTGCCTCTGGCGCGGGCCGAGGACAAGGCCCTTCTCTCGGAGCCCCGTTGGCACCAATACGTGTCTAATTGGGGGCAGCTTAGATCGGCAAGCTCGCGCTCAGGCCGCAAACAAGGGCCAGTTGTCGCCAAAACGCGGCCACTCCAACAGGAGACGGCTCGTGGGCGGATGGGAAATATTGGGCGGGAAACTGGCGCCGCGCTCAGAGCGACTCCCTGAGGCGCCAAAGAGCCGCCCGCCTCTCGGGCCCATTCGGCTGGATCCTATTTATTATTATTGCCGCTGCCACTTTGTTTGCCCTGTCCGCTCTAACCGGCGGCCAACCTCTGGTGCCCATCAAATAGATTGGGGCTGGCTTGTGTAATGGTTAATGCGCAAACGAGCGCTTGAGTCACGACTTTTATAATGCTAAGGCAAACGCCAATCCCACCAAAACGAGCCAAAGCCGCCCCAACGGAGCAGCACAGACCCTTGACCGGCGGCGCCCGTCTCGTTGGCTTGGGGCTGGCATCCAACTTCCGCCTCTCGTGGAGCCTCTCTGCTTGCGCTGGCACTCGAGTTTGGCGTCACTTTTATTATTAGTGAGCGAGGGCGGCGATGGACGTGGCGGCGGCGGCGGCGGCGGCGGCATCTAATGAACCTTGTGGTTGCGAGCGGCCAGATGGGAGGCTTTGGCTGGGCGGCCAAGCGAGCGGCCGCTCGTCCCACAAAACCGTTGAGCCGCATTACATTTGGCCCATAAGCCGGCCAGCGAGAAGCGAATTATCACCTGCTTGGAGGCCGAAAGTCATAAGCCGGCCCAGCCTGCTCGTCCGCCCATGAATGAGTGTCCGCGCGCTCAGCACTCGAGCAATTCAGGCGGCGCTGGCGCTCCACTGGCCGGCGCCACAGGCAAACGAGCGCCCCAAGGCAAGTGGAGCGCTCGCGGCGCCGAGTCGGCCGAGTTGGCCAAGTTGACAGGCGTTGGCGAGCGAGCGGGCGGCTCGCTTTCGGTTGGGGAGCGGAAAAATGTTTACCGTTCGAGAGCAAACAAGGGGTTGGAGTTTATTGAAATCTGGAGGCTGGAAATAAAGCGCCAAGATGGGCCGGCTTGGCTTTGAATTCATTTGCATAGTTTTGGAGCTCGCGCAAACTGGTTTTGCCAGGCCCAGAGCAGAGCGAGGCTGGCCAACTCCAAGCGCGGAGGCGCCAAATGTGACCTTGCTGGCGGCCAGTCTCGCATCTCGCGGACGAGCGAAGTGGCGGCGGCGGCGGCGGCGGCTCTCGCATTAAATGGGCCTTGCGATGGGACAATGCAGGCCACTGGCGGGCCGAGATGGGCGAGTTGCGTGCCCGCAAGGAGGGGCTGGCCGGCCGCTCGCTTGAGTGGGGCGAAAAACAACTCCATTGCGAGTGGCGCCAACGCGAGTCCAGCGGGGCCAACTGACGGCCTCAATCGGCACGATTAGTCAGAGGCGGCCAGAGCGAGCCGGGCGCAGTGTAGCCAGAATGATATATCGAGCGCGAGGGATAAATATCAAAGCGAGCGAGAGACTCTCCGTTGGCGCTTTGGGCGTCAAAGTGGGCGCGCGGCCGAATCTATTAGATGGAGCGAGATGCGTTGGCGCCGGAAGCGCCAACAAATTGGCCCCAGAAGCGGAGGCCCCGCAAAATCTGGGCGGCGAGCTGGCCGCCAGCCAGCACAGCTCGGCCAGCTGCGGCGGACTTGTTTTGAAATTGGAGGCGCGATTGATCTTGGCGAGCTGGCCGCCAATTTCGAGCGCTCGCAGTGCGACCATTGGCAGCCTCCTCCAAGGGGCCAGTGGCGCCCGTTGGCAAGCTCGAGAGGCTCTGGCTGGCTCGTGAAACACGAGAACGGGTTGCGCGTCGAGGCCGGCAGCTGTGGGCCGCCGCTTGGATTGAGCGCGCGCTTGCTGGTGGCCGCATCATCGTGGGCGTTGAGGGGGTTGCTGGCAAATTTTGCGCCCACTTAACGCTGAGTTTGGCCAAAAACGGTTGGCGCTGGCGAGCCAATATGGCGCGGACTAACTCACCTCAGGCCGCTTGGGCTCCGTGCGCTGGTCCAGTTTGTCCTGGTTCAGTTGCGAGCCTCTTCCTGGCTCTGGGAGGGGCCGTCGGCGCGCGCTGTTCGCCTTCAAGCCGGGCGAGCTTGCGGCGGCGGCGGCGGCGGCGGCGGCGGCGGCGGAGGGAGGAGTGGCCGGCGAGAGGGCCCGATTGATGAGGCTTGCGAGCGCGCGGCGCATCGAGGGCAGCGGGTGCGAGGAGAAGGAGCCGCCGCCCGCCCCCCTCTGCTCGGCCGCCGGCCCCTCCGCCTGGCCATCCTGTCGCTCCTGCCTCTTGGTTTGCTGGCCGCGCGATCTTCTAAACCGAAGCCAGCTTGGCGCGGACAACATCTGACTGGCTGCGCTGCTCGCCCTAAAGCTGCTCGCGAGCTTTGGGCCTCGAGTGGGCGGCTTTGGGGCCTGCAGACGGCCACATGCGCTCCGCCCGCGCGGCCTCTGCTTGCGGGCGCTCGTCTGCTCGGCCGCGTCCAACTCAGACTCCAAATCCGATTCCAGGACGCTGCTTCACCTGTTCGCCCCTTGCGAAGCGCGCGCTCACTTTCTCGCTTGCCGGTAATTTGTTTGTCCCTCCTGAGTGGGGGGCGGGAGGGGCCAATTTGGGGGGGGGCCACTTTGCGAGCACAGCGAGGCAAGACAATGCGATGAATATTCTGCTGAGCCGCTTGCAAACTGGGCAGCTCGTCCAACTGTCGCCCGCTTGCTGACCTCCAAGCTTGAATCCAATCTGCCACTAGCGCCGGCAAACTTTTCAATCTCTCACTCTGAGCCAGCAAGGAGGCTGCCTTGCATTGCTCCTCTCACTTTTGGCCAGTTTCAATTTGCATTCAAGCGTAGATTTGCCCAAATTTCCTTTCTGACCCTCCTCTGCCTCTCATGCGGCAACGCCTACGCCAACCTTGGGCTCTGGACACAGAACGGGCCTGCAGACTGAATGGATAGTGGGGCGAACAAATGAGCTTGGTGTTAGAGGAGGCGGTTGCGTTCTCGGTGGGGAGTGTTCAACGCGAGAGAGGCCGGCTGGTTGCGAGAGAGCGGCCAAAGTGGGATTGCGGGTCTGGTTGCGCGCGAGAGAGACTGGAGCTGGCGAGTGCCGCTCGGCCGCCAAGCTAGCCTCCGAGTCTGCATCGTCGCTCAATGGCTGGCTGGCTAACCCGGCCGCCAGCCTCGATGGCCCTCGAGGCTGCTGGTTGCCGCTGTTGGCTGCAAAGGCAGCAAGACTGTTCAGAGCGGCGGGCTGAAAAGCTCCACCGCTCGCTGAGACTCAGCTCGCGAGTGCCGACCCGTCTTGCCGGCGAGAATTTGAACTGGGACGCTGATTTGCAAGCAAAACTCGCTAGTTAGCCGGCAAGGCTGCAATCCGCGCTTTGGCAACACACACTTGCACACACTTGAGCCTCTCTCCTCTGGCTCGCCCCTGTCTGGCGCAAATCGATCGCCGAGATCATTGAATCGGAATTTACAGGCCTCCCCAAGAAGCACGCCCACTCTCGCCAGCCAGCCAGCCAGCCAGCCAACCGCAAGAGGTTTGGGCCCCAGAGGCTGGTCGCCTCTCGGGCAACGTGCTCGCACGAGCTCGCAGGCAGCGGCGGCGGCGGCAAGCGAAAGCGGCGGGCTTCGTGAGGCCGCTCCGACTCTCTCGGCTCAAAACTCTCTGCTCTCTACTCTCCGCTCTCGCTCCAGCCCAAATCTGCCCGCGAGCTTATGGTGTCGGCGGGGAAGCTGCTGCAACTCAATGGCTTCATTTGAGGGGCTTGAGCTTTGGTGAAAAAGCCATTGTTTTCCAGCGGGCGAGCGCGCCAGCTGGCCGCCCGGCTAGTCGGCCCGCCAGACTTGCCGGCGCCAGTCTTGGGCCCGCAAGCCAATTCTGGCCCGGCTCAAATTCAATCAATATTATTCATAATCATAACGAGCATAATAATGATTTCAATCGCTGACGGTAATGGAAATTTGGGGGAAAACAACTTGGAGTGAGGCGGGCTCAGCGAGCAGGCCGCCGACTGGCTTGCTGGCTGGCTTGCTGGCTGGCTTACTGGCTGGCTCGCGGCCGCTGCGGTGCGCGCGCCCTCTGCAGTGGATATTAGTGTCAGTTGCAGGCGAGCTACCGGCTTCCACCGCAACAACCGAGCCTGAGGGGCGAGCGCAAAACAAGCCGCCCGCCAAACCTATGATGTTGAACGCGATCAAACATCTAACTGGAGCCGGGGGAGGCATTCTATTTTAATGAGCGACACCCGCTCGCCCGCTGACTCGCTCGCCCGGCCGCCGACCGAAGAGCGTCGGGCGGATCCATCCATCCATCCCTCTGGCTGCCTGGCTGGCTGGCTGGCTCGAGCTGCGGTGGAAAATAACCAGCCAATCAACAATGGAGCCGCTGCAGCAGCAAGTGCAACCTAAGCCAGCTCGAGGGGAGCCGTAAATTGTGTCGGCAGGCGAAATAATCATCGCTTACATCGTCCCCAGCTCGCTTGCTCAGGCCGGCTCATCCCAGGGGCCAGGCGCGCTCAACTCACCTGCTTATCCAGGGCGCCGCTCGCCGGCCATGGGGCTCCGCTTTTATTGGTGGATCCTCTTGTTCCTTCGCTTGTCGCCCGCTTGCTTGCAGCCAGCTTCGCTCTCAAACATTTGCCGCCTCCCTCTCCTCCTCGGAAACCCCAATTTCGGCCCACTGCTTTCCGCTCTCTCTTTCTGTCGCTCTGCCTGGGACCTCTCGCGGCCTAACCTAAGCGACAACAACGACGACGACGACGACGACGACAGCGACAGGGGCCCACCTCCAGCTTGACACCGATCGCTCGCCTCCAAAGTGCTCGCAGCAAACCGGATCGAGCGGAGATAAAATCACAACTCTCTCGCCGCACCTGCTCGAGCTCAACAATCGTCCAATTTTGCGCTCACAGAGGCTCTCAGTCGTGGGTTCAATTTGGTCCTTCCTCTTCTCTCGCTCGCTCGCTCTCAATGTGCGACTCGATTTAGAACTCCTCTCGGCGGCCACTAAACTCGAATGAACGAGCCCCCAGCGCTTTTTGATCCAGCCTGCAAGCCCCAGGCTAGCCCGCAGCTCTTCAGCCTCTGCGGCGCCCACTCGCCGCGGTCTGAGCTGAAGCGAGCTGTGAGAGCTAAGCAAACGCTGGGCTGAGAGTGCATGCGCGCGCGCGCGCTCTACGCGAACGGAGCGCCCGCTAGGCGCCACAAACGCACTCAATCCTGGCACCACTTGCGCCAAAACCTGCCCGCCGGTGTCGTGATCCATTTAACCATCATCGGGCTAGACAGGCGAGTCCGCTCATGTTGATAAATTATCCTCCATGTTTATGCAATAGAGCTGGCGCGCGCAATCTTGCATCAAAACTAGAACAGCGGCGCCCGTTCTAGTGGGGCCGGCGAGCGCATGTTGGGCCGGTGCAAATGTTTGCCCGCAAGAGCCTTTTTTGGCCACTACAGCCAGTCAAAGCAACACTCACGAGCTCAGCCCATTCGGCTCGGCTGAACGGCTAGAATGTTGGCCGCAATCATAAACTGGATGAGCTAGCCAAGCCAACGAACAGCAGCTACTCCGCCACCAGATGCTCCAGGTGCTTTCAGGTTGTCAAACGGGCGTTTGTTCGTTTCAAAGCCTAGAAACACTCTAAACTGAACTGAACTGAACTAAACTGAGCTAAACTAAACTAAACTAAACTAAACCAATGAGCTACATTTAATGAACGGTGAATCCGCCAAACATTCATCATCAAACGCCCGCTCGCCTAATATCTCCTCCACTGAAGCTCGCATTGGTTGCCCCCTCAGCAACAACAATATCTAAACAGAATGAGAGTTCTGCACTACACATTACTGCGTGTTGATACAACTGGCTCTACTCTCAGGATGTCATGTTTTGAATTTAAATTCACCACGCGAAGGGATAGGAGAGTCGGGAGTGTCGGCAAGGCTATGCAGAGCTCCATGGCTCAAAGGAGCTCAGCTGGCGCATTCAATGGACTCCAATAGACTGATCATTTGACGAGCCAAATTGGACAGATCTCCTCGCTCTTAGTTCGCTGAGTCAGCTTCTCTAATTGCATTAACTTGGCTCCTCTCAGCTACCTTTGATTGGGCAAAGCCCAAGCTCGGAAGCGCCAGCTTGGATCGTTCATTTGTCGTGAGTTGGTGCATTCAAGAGAGGCCCTTCAGTGTTGCTGGCGATCAGCACTCTAGCGACACCTGACGAGCTTGAATCGAGTTTTTCACTCACCAACCTAACCAACCCTATCCTCGAACGATGGACAACCAATCATGGATCTCTAATCCTCCATTGTTGCCAACTAAACGCCAACACCCTCTTGGAACCGACGGAAACACTCGACAGATGTCGCTGCAAAGCCGTGAGTAGACTGACACCCGATTCCGATCTGCAACTCCACCAAGCGCAAGCAGCTCTACCCGTGCCAGCCAAAGCTGACAGCAATCAGGCTGATTCCAACGATAGACAAACTGGCCAGGCGCTCGGGCTGCCAAGTTCAGGGTCTAGAGTGTGCACCAGTTCGCAATCCATCTATCTTGTTCCAAATTCAGCAGATTAATCAGCGCCAAGGTGGCTACATGCAAGTTGAAAGTGGCGATCCAACAAGGGGGGGGGAAGCTCAATTCCCTTGGTGTTGAGCCTTGAAGGCAATCCAAAGGCTATAGGAAGGGAGGAGGACTAAAACGAGCGCTAGATTAGTGTTGCGCCGATGCAGCCGCGCCGGCAGCATCTTGAACTTAGAGAGAAAGGATTATTTGCATCCAGGCGGAAGAAAGGAGGAAAACTTGTCCGTCGCCGTCATCGTCGTCGTTGTTGTTCATTGTATCTTTTCCTTGTTAACGAGTGCGAATATTTCGATAAGTTTGCCAAAGCCCTCACCTGTTCTCCCAGTTACGAGCATTAGTTTTTAGAATTTTTCGCTCGCTTGTTTATCAATTGTGGGCTAAAAGTTTACCTGAAGCGTCATAGTTTGAGCAAGAGCCTTACCTCGCCTCGCTTTCAACTTTTAGACTTGGAGCCAAGCATAATTGTGTTGAATGGTTTTCTTTGATTCAAGGGACTAGATATTCTAACCCTAGTTCTCTTCCTTGACTCCTTTCAGCAACTCGATTCCGAGAATAAACGAGCAGCAACAACAGCGATGGCGGCGCCGGCAGCCAATCGAGCTCAATTTCCCAGGTTAATCCGCTATCTCTTGTTGCTAGCAAGAAGCAAACAGGTGAACTGTTGGTGCCACTGTTGCTAAGCCGATTCGCTCGATGATTGTGGGCGCTTGTTTAAGCCATTTGTTTAATACCGGCGGACCACTGGCTCGCTGCGCCGCCCAAGCTGCAAACTCGCTCGCTCGTGCATATCCAACCACGACTAGACGAGACTCCCGTTATCCGGTGCCCCATGGTTTTCTACGAGCTAAATCTTACGGCTGCGAATCGTGAGTCTGCCTGTTTACTCGGCAACACGAAAATGGTCGTCACTTTGTTGGAATTCCCGTGGAAGGATTGAGCAAATTTGGCAGCCAAATTGGTGGTGATTGCAAAATCAACCACATCGCGCAACAATCGGCGCCCTAGTGCAATCCAGACGTAGCTTGCAAAGGGGTGGCCGAGCGAGAGAGTGGAAAAGTGGGCGAGAGTTTTGTAGGCGAGCCGATGGCAAGGTCAAATGGGCCGAGGGTTGATCAGCATCTTTGGCTGCGGCGGCGAATTGACCCTTGCCTTTGCCACGAATGCGCCACCTCAGGTGCTCGGTGCTAACGTCAACTTGGCCATGAGCCTGCCTCTTACTCCGAGCGCTCAATCTAGATCGAGTCCCCAAATGCAGTCACGAGTTCTTGCGCGAGCTGCACCCCAACACGAGAGTTCCAAATCCGCAAGCTTACGCTTTGGTGGGCTAGCCTGAGAGATCGATTCAGGAGACTAATTGATCAAGCTGCGAGCTGGTTCAATGTCGGCCGCTCTCAGTGGAAAGCAAACTAAACTCCCTTAGTAGGCAGGTTTGCTGCCTGCCAAACCACAAACTCCTTTCATCCGATCACTTGAACGCAACGAGCAATCTACTCGAACGATCTTGTGCGCGGTCGATCTTGGTGTTGGGGAATGGGAAAGGTGGGATGTGAAACAACTTTTTGGCTTCAGAAAACAAAGTTTGCTTTCAAGCGGTTGTTGTTGTTGTTGTTGGTGCCAATCTGGGCGGCATTAGTTTTTCTCCGCGAACCAACAACCTGGCCAAAGGGAACTTGGGCCAGATGCGCTCCCGCAAAGTCTGTGGATTCCACTAGTGCGATTGGCTGGCTTTTAGTGGTTGGGAGGTTCTTTTGCCGGGGGCGTTAAAGTGGATTGCGAGCGAGCGGCAAGCTGGCAGGAGTAAGAGTTCGTTCTCATTGGTTTGAGCTGCCGCAATAACAATAACAACGCCAACCGAGGGCTTTCCGATTGGCGTCCAAATGTCAGAGCTGAAGTAGAGGCAGCAGCGGCAGCAGCAGCACCAGGCTGCTTATGCTAGCTTTCGCCGGGACCAAATTATGGACGCCGATCAAAACAAACCATCACAAGCTCGCTCCAACTCCGCGAATGGCGATGTGTTGCACGAATACATCATTGTGCTTGATGTCGCACCTCAAATGGTTCGCTTATATAACCGGGCGGCTGGTGGTCCGCAAATAGCATGGCGCTCGCAATGCCTGTCGGGTTCCATGCACAACAGCCTTGAGGCCGGACCATTTCCAGCAAGGTGACTTGCTCATTTGGCCGCGAGCGCTCCCAACGAGAGCGGCTCGGATGAGAGATAGATCTCGGAGAGTTTGGGGCTTGCGCAATGAACCTGGTGCTGCTGCAGTTGTAGGTGTAGGCACTAGCCGAGTCCATATTGTCTCGCGCCTCGCCTAATGGCCTTGAGAGCTGGCCAACGGGAGGCCGCCACCGCCGGCAGCTTTTCCAAGGGCTCCAAATGGGCCTCTCTCGGGCTGAGCTCGCAGGGATGGCCAGTGGCCGCCATTGAAATTGAGCCCCAATTTGCGGCCAGACAACCAAAGTCTGGGGACGGGCACAAACAAAGAGCGCCCCTCCCCCCCTTACGACGTCTGGAGCCATCCCCAGCATCCGGTCAAGTGTAGACACTCCGCCCAAACTATAACACCAGGCCACCGCTCTGACCTGGTGACAAAGCGCCCGCTTTGCGCTCTCCAGTCAAAGGGTTATGAAAATTTGCTACTATCCTGTTAGTTGGAGAAAACAAACTGGTTTGCGGGAGAAGAGACACGCGCTCTGCTCGCCACTAACTCGTGTGTCATAACTAGAGCAACCAGCTGGCCGCTTTGATCTAGCTAGCGGCTGCTGTGGTTGGTCTGGTCTAGTCTGGTCTGGTCTCTAGTTTCGCTTCGGCCGAGCTCGCTCGCTCGGCCAAACCAAAGGCTGACACTGGGTAAGGGGAAGGGGAGAGGGATAGAGCGATTTGCGTGCATATGATTGATTCTAGTGCAGACTCAAACTAGGAGCCGCCGACAGAGGCGGCAAGAACAACGGCATACAAATCAAGCAATTGTGCTCGCGAGCTAGCTGGCGACAGGTGCAATAGTTCATTCGACTCTGTGAACTATCGTAAATGAAGCTAGGCTTTGCCGCTTGGATGGGTCGGCGAGAGAGCGGGCAAGCAAAGCAACGCAGCGCAACGCAACGTAACGCAACGCAATGCAGAGCAAGCCGCTCGCGAGCTAGCACGATTGCGAGCAATTTGGCCATCGACTGGCCCAACCCGGCTAGCTGGCTGCCTGGCTGGCTAGCCGGCAATGAATTATACAACGAGAGTGCGCGACGTCGGAAGCCCGAGAGGCCTCGCAAAGATTGCCGAGTTTGTGCCCCCTCCGAAGGTTGAGCGGAGGGGGGGGGGCGGCGGTGGCGACGATTCTGCATCTCGGCGGGCCCGGCGTCCGCGTTCAACGAGCCCTCGAGACGACAGCCAGCTCGCCCGCTTCCTTCCTTTCCCCCTCCTTCAACTCCCGCCCATTCAATGGGGAGACTAAGGTTGCCATTACGAGCTGCCGGCAAACAAACTTGAAACTGGATTTTCAAGATGAAAAGAGAGCGAAAGGAACGTGAACTTAGTAAGCTGTTAACAATCGGGCCAACCTGCCGCTCGATTTCAGCGCCGCAAGCAGCCCTTGGTTGGCCACACGACAGAGTGGGTTGGCCATTTAAGGGGCTCAGCGCCTGTTGGCGAGCTAGGTAGGTTAGCTCTCACACGCTCGAGGAAGCTTATTAGACATGGTGATGATGACGCACGCGAAAGCCTTGCTCTATTGAAATTAAGTTTCAATATCGAACTCGGGTCTGCGGGCTCAGTTTGCGACAGAGAGGAAGCAGCGGGCCCATAAGAAATCGGGCCGGCAGGTAGCTTCCATGGTTCGATCTTGGCACCATCAAATCGACGGACAAACCACTCCTGTTTGAATAAAACTGCCACCAACTCTCGCTGGTCTCGCTCGTTTGGTTCCCTTCAGCCCAAGAGCCGAGCGCTTAAATAAGCTACTTTTCGCGAGAAAGCTAGCGGGCGCAACAAGTCAACCGGCGGGTTACCCGCCGGTTGCCCAGGTCATAGGCATCTGTGGCCGATTTCTTGTACTCATCCAATCGACAGGCTTGTGTCATTATCTACCCCCAGACACTCTCTTCAGCTTGTGCCCATGAGAGCGTTCGAGCGTTTGAACTGTTTGGAGAGGGCTGACTCTCGGATCTGCTCGATGGTGGCGCAGTGGTTAAAATTGGCCGCTCCAAATCTCGATCGGTGCGCCTGAGTGTGGGATATTCATTTGAAATGAATGCAAAATTCGAACGAGAGTGAACCTCTTGGAGTTTTGGGAGTGGCGGCGGCGGAACCAGCCCAGACGAAAGCTAGGTCGGCGCCTCAGGCTGGTCGCTCGCAAGGCGCGCGGCAGCGCAGCAAGTCCGCGCTGAACTCGTGTGCCAGATTCACAGGTTGACACCCATCAGAGCCCGTCAGCTAAATATAATAGGCGACTGATTGGGCACCTCCAAGCTAGCTCGCTGGTGGTGGGCTCGCTAGTTTGAGAGTGGCTCGCACGAATTGTCGATATTAGCGCAACTTAGTGTCGACTCTGCCTCTGACCTTCCGCGGTTAGTTCGCGTGCACTGATTTAGAGCAGAGAATCCGGTCGTGCACTAACTCCGGCCACCGCAACAACAGCAACAACAACAACAAATCAAGATTTTTGCTAATCATTTGGACGACGCTGAATGAGGACAAGCTGAGCTCAGCCAGGTGGCGGCCGCTCGAATCAAGCCCAGCTCGGCAAGGACGGCCGAGCAGACCATCGAGCGAGCTGGCGCCGGCGGATAGAGCGGGCAAATGAGCCCTACAAAGCGACGGATTGGCTCTGTTCATGTTTGTTACTGCTTGTTTGGTTAGCTGTTGTTCTTCAGCCAGCCAGATAACTTGCTGGCTGACTAACTATCTAGCTGACTGGCTGACTGGCCCTGCTGGCAACATGGAGAAACAAGTAGATACAATCTGGCTCGCATGGGCCAGCAAAATGCGTGCTCGCGTTACCTGCCACTGGCGGCCAGAAAAGTCCGTAGAGGAATCGTCAATTCAGCAAACTGATTAAGCGAAAGAATCGGCCAGCAACCGATCTATCTCCTCCCTCAACTCTCCCGCACCTGCCCATTCGTTCGTTTGCTGGCTCTCCCGTCCCAAAATTGCTCCCTTTCCTTTTGCCCTTCCCCCCGGCTTGTCCGCTGCCTCCAAACCAGCTCGCTGGCGAGCAAGCAGGGCTGCCCTCAAGTCAGTCCGGCAACCGGCCAGCGAGCTCCCTTTTGCTCTCCAGAGCAACCACCTTTGTGGGCTCATCACAAAAGTCCAATGCTAAGCCCAAATGTTAGTTAACAAACCAGCCAGCACTGCACTGTCTCAAGCTTTGGCGGCGCGCTGTTGGTGTTTCATGGACACGAATTATCATTATTGTTGTTGTTATTATCATTATTCGACTTTCAAATCTAGTCAGCTCTTTACTTTGCTCCCGTACAGTCAAATTTAAACAAGCTCTCCCGCCCGCAAAGTGTTGGTCGGGCTCAACTCGCTCAACCTCTCCCCTTGAGCCCCCAACATACAGCTAACTCTTGCTCCCTCCAGCCCCTTGTGTCTAATCAATTCGATTATGGATTTAAAATTCGCAAACATCAGCCACAATTGTTGCTAGTTGGTAACAAATGAAACTTTTTACCGCGATAAACGGGAGGCAGCAAAAGAGGTAGAGGGAGGGAGAGAAGGACGAGGGGGTGGAGGCGGCCGGTGACCAGTGGCCCTCAACTACATTCATCCTCCTCAGCGAGCCACCGGATGACTGTGAGAGTTTGTCGATACCAAGTAGCGCATCCTACGAATCTTCATCGAACTTTTCAACAAAGCTATCTCTCCTCCTCTGTTTCCGGATTCTCTGATTCTGAGCCGAGCTGAGCAAATGAAAGCACTCGTTGTAGTTGCAATGCGAGCTTCAGAATCATCAGCGCAAGCAAATCAACTCACATCGCCCTCCCAACAAGGTAACGGCTCATGTCAACCCGACGAGAGCGCTGCCTACTAGTTTTGCCCCCTAGTCTAAGGTTTGCAGTCGGGAAATAATAAGGCATGTTGATAAAGTTCTCTATTTAGACGTAAGCGAGAGGAGGGTGTTATGGTTGCGAGAGGTAGTTGCCCTTTTGGATCGTAGTTTTGCGCACAGAACTACAAAACTTTGCTAAAACATCCGCCAAGAGCAGATACAATCCCCTATCCTGGATCAGACAGCATGAAGGTCGCAGCCCAGTTGAGCAAGACTCCTTTTTGAGCTCGATACCAAAACCAATCTAAAATCTGGCCGACATTGTAGCCTCAACCCTGGTGAACTTGTCTAGCTCGCATCTGACTGCCTCTCAATTCTAACCGCACAGTCGAAACTCGCCCCAAAATCCCCCTTCAGTTTCGCCTGAGCTCGACAACATTATTATTGCTCGATCGAGGGCGGTGTTTTTGCTTCGGTTGCATAATGATAATGCCACGGCCTTTGGCTCGATAAACTTCTCGAACCATTGAATTAGCACATGCGTTCAGTTTTGCTATGATGTCATCCATCATGCAAGCGAGCGGGCTGGCGTTTGACACTTGTTTCCTTCCATTAACATACGCACAGAGCGAGAGCGCTTAGACTCTCGTCCAGCCAGCTTGACAAGTTGCGATTGTCTGCCAATGATGCTCCATCACCGATACGTCGATCTGCCAGACTACCCAGTACCTGAAAATGATAGAATCTAATAAAATGAGAGAACTTGGGAGCTACCGCCCTTTGCAAGTCGTTTATCCTCACAAATCTGGCTTTTTATTTATTGTCATAGGTTTTTTTTGTTACGCTTGGTGCTCGTGAGGAATAAACAGCACATGGGATGGCTCGCTTTAGTTACGAGAGCCGGTACAAAAACATAAACCTGTTGCCCATGAATTACAACTGTACCAACGAATAATCGTCCTGCTTCATCAGTTAAACCTTATACTTTTTGCCCTTTCCTCCAAGTGTCTCGATTGACTAGCAGAGGTGGTTTGGCTCCTCCAGTCTTCTCTGTCTCGCTGTCGAGAGATTCCTCTTCTAACCATTCAGAAACCAAAGAGAACGCTCGAGTTGAAACCAGTGGAGGTATTTTGGTAGATGCACATTGTTTGGACGTCCAAGTATTATTGCTAAACTACTAAACGAGTGAAACTTATATCTCTTGCGCTTCTAACTTCTTGGTATCGGAACTTCAGATGGTGAAAAGAGAGAATGATAGAGAGCTGTTAAGCTTGCTTTCTCTTCAAAACTTCAAGTCGCTTTGATGAAAACGGAAAGGCAATCGAGAGATTCATCTGACTAGCCAGCTTACAATCCTGTCGGCAGTCGAGTGCACCTCGTCAAGCCTTACCTGAGTTGGCTAAAGTGTAGTTGACCAGTTTAACACGGTAGACTCCAGACTGGATCAAAACTGGCTTTTGCTGCTGATAGTAGGGCTGTTGCGGCTGTTGGTGTTGCTTCACTGAGGATTGACTCGATTGTTGAACTTGCTGCTGAGACGCCAAATGCTGATTCTGAAATTGTGGCTGCTGTTGCTGCTCATTTATCTTGTAAGCCAAGTCCCTGATCATATTCAATGTCAATCTTAAGTCATGATTCATTAGGCAAACAGTACTTCGCTGAACTACGTTGTGTAATATATTTAAATAATCATATTTCAAGATAGGATCGTCAGAGAAATGGTTGGCAAGGTAACTTTCTAACTTGGCTTGTTGCTGATTTAGATCACTAAAGTCAATGAAAAATCTCGAGCACATGTAGCGCTCTAGGGTTCTGATTTGATACACATTGGTCGGCTTGTAATTCTTAACTAATAAATTGCAGTATTTCAACAAGCCACCACCTCGTATCTCTTCTGGGCTTCGAGTTGCGATGAGTTTCTTCTCCAAATGATACAAAGCTTCTTTGAAGTCCCCATACTCTGAGCGACCTATCACGGTTGGGTAGAAGTTTTCTGAGATCACAGCACATGTTCTGGTGTTTGTCTCGAAGTCACGTTCGTTTAACATGGCTTGGCACAATTGTTTTTTTCGATCCAGATGCCCGACACAACTTACACACCAATCGCTGGCGACCTTCGTGTCCACTGATGCACCGGAGCCCAAGTTGATATTGCTCACTTGATCCGAGCTATTCTTGCTGTTGGACTCGTTTTGGTCGCCATCAGAGGACGTTATTTCCTTGCTGGGTACCCTTGCGTGATGGTTATTATGAGATATTGAATCTTTACATAATTGACCATCCGATGATATCAGTGACGAGGCGGTTGAGCTTAATAATGACGAGGTTGAAGCTGAAGATGATGTCGGACCATCGACATCACAATAGAGATCTTCGTGATCGTCATCACACGATAATGATGACGATGAAACAACAGACGAAGAGGAGGAGCACCCAGATGATGAGGCTTCCGACGAAAGTGGTGGCGAGTTGGCGGGTTCAATGGTGAGTTGAAAATAGCTACGAGAGCTATTCATTAGTGCGGCACATGATTTACCTGGCGCACTATTTATTGCTTCTGCTGCCGTTCTCGCAAAACAATCCATTGGTCCGGCATCGTCTGAGTTGTGATGGTTGCAACGGTTATCCTGTAATACCAGATTGGGCCTTGCTTCGAAATCAGAATAATTATTGGCCATTTGATAACCGGAAGAGACACCACAACAACTAGAACACCTTCTCTTATTGATCATTGGCCTTGTATTGATCATAGTCGACGATGGATGTGAGTTAGTTAAATTTCTTTGTGAGGTTATGGTTGACTGGGGTGCATAATCATAAAATTGTATCAGCGAGTCTAGGATAATCTGGAATGAATCCACGCTGAATTCGAACTTGCGCCGCATTCTGTCGACAAACTTGAGTTCGATACTGTTCGGAAACTGTTTTTGGTGTTGACGCTGATTTTGACATTGGATGCGGTGACCCAAGTGGTAGGCATTCGATATTGAAGTATTGCTCCCAGCTATTGTGTGCAGGGCCTTATTCTCAGAGGATGATTGCTGTCCACCTTGATTTTTAGCCAACCTGAGGGGGTCGTGCCTGTCGCCGTTGATTAGAGTGACAGCTTGATTGCAACAGTTTGCCTCAGATTGTTGAACTCCAAGTGATATTAGGCTCCAACGATCGTCGTCATTCACTTTAACCATCTTGTGGACATAGGCTGGACACGGAACCTCCATTTGCTCCTTTGGATAGAACTCTCTCAAACATTCTAAAACAACATCTCTTATCACGTCAAAATGGTCCTCGTTTGACAAATCGGTACCAAAAATTAAATCAAGATCATTATAATGAGAGTTTTCGGGCGCTAGAACATAACTGGCGGCACCCCCGAACAATCTGACATCACGGATTTCAATCGAGTGCTCCTTTTGGAGCTTGTGCTTTACCAATCTAATAAGCTCCTTCAACTTGACGTACAAGGTTGGAAAATTGCCCCTTCCGTGAATAGGTACAGTTTGGTCCATGACGAAATCCAACCGTTTGACCTGCTCATAGGTCAGCACGGAGGATTGGCAATCGTTGTGAAATTTGTAATGGGCCATGATTTGTTGCTGCTGCTGGTGTTGTTGCTGTTGATGGTGGTTGTTGATGTTGCTCGTTTGTGGACCTGATGCAGAATTTAAACATTTTCCGGAGCCTCTCCTGTCATTTTCCTCTCTTGACTCATCTCTCACTGGCAAGACTCTTCCAATGGGCGCCTCCAACTCTTGTCGCCTACTCACTTCTTCTTCCTCCTCCTCCTCCTCCTTCTCCACTTTGTTTCTCACTTCAAATTCTTCAGTTTCCAACTCTTCTCTCTCCGAGTTAGAGTCAGTGTGATCATCATTTTGTTTGCTCAACAACTGGCAGCCGCTCGCCGTCTGCATGGTAGTGGTTGTGGTAGCGATTGGCGCCTTAACTTTGTAGTTGGCGACGGCCTTCATTGCCCCGCTAATAAAGATGGGTCGCGAGTGTTGGCTCAGTGCTCGCTGGTGTTGGGGGGGAAAGTTTCTGCCTTGCTGCGTCGGTTGCGCGCCAGCCGGGCACGCGCCCTGCACCACTTGCTGCTCGGCTGCAAGCCGGCCGCTCTCGAACATTGAATGATGCGGCTGCTGCTGGTGTTGCTGCTGCTGTTGCTGTAGTGGTTGTGTTGGCGGCCGCACCGGCTGATCAGGTGCTGGTGGGAGAGGAGTGCCGGTGAGCTTGACGCAGCCGCTTGGCGAGGTGGCGCTCTTGGCGGCCGCTGCGAGAAACTTCTGCTGCTTCAGCTGGATCTTGGACAGGCTTGCGCTGGCGAAATTGTGTTGCGAGACGAGAATGTTCTTCTTGTCGCACTTGCTTTGGCACTCGCTGCGACTGTTGAAGCAGGCGAGCTCTGATCGCTGATGTTGGTATTGTTGGGGATGCTCGTCCTCTTGACGTTGCTGCTGCTGCTGCTCTTGGTTGCTGGTGTTAAAAATGTGCATTGTGCTCGGGCAGCCGCCGGCCGCCGCGCTCATATCACTTCTGGTTCCATTTCTCGCCTTGCCGGCGGCCGGGCAGGCAACTTGGCGCTGCTCCTGCTCCTGCTCCTGCCCGATCCTGCCCGGCTCTCGCTTGCTTCCTGAACTTTCGGCCGCCCTCGGCTGCTCTGTCGCAATCATCACACAAAACTTGCAGGGCCTTGACAGGACAGGAGGTCGACAGCATGAAGCAGGGCTCGCCCCTCTCGACTGGCAGCCCAACGCGCTCGATGGCAACACTTTGGCCTCAATGCGATCTATTCGCTTGGGGGGTCCGCCTTGGAATGGGCCAGATTTTGGGGCGCGCGAAGGTCAGATTCGGGCACAGGACGAGTGGGAGAATTTTGCCGAATCTTGCAGTTGTTCGCGAATCTTCTCCTCGCTCACTCGCTCGCTCGCCCGCTCTCGCAGTGCTCGCTGCTCACTCTATTGGTTCGCTCGCCACCACTAGCCGCTCGCACTCTCGCTCACTGGCGAAACACTACAAACTCAATCCCTTCACTGAGCTTGAGAAAAAGCTTCTCCCTCCTTGTGCTCACTTATTGGTTGCAATTCACCCGATTTGCTGCCGATTGGTTTTGGTGTTCGTGCAGAGGACCAAAAGCAACACTGCCTCCCAGTGCTGTGTTGTTGCGTACGCGAAAATGGACGCCTGGCGAACAGGACTGGCTGGCTGGCTTGCGTTCAGGGGACGAGTCAGTCCTGAAATAGATAAAGATCGAACTAAACTGAACTGCATAGCATTGCATGGGATGAATGTTTTCGCGCACACACGCACAGACGGACGGGCGCAGCCACGAACGCGCAACAGCAGCCGCCGCCAGCACGGGGGGAGAGCAAGTGCGCCGCCTGAGACTTGCATGAGCTCAACTAGCTGGCTGGCTGGCTTGTAGCACCAGCCAGCCTGCCGCCGCCGGCGGAGGGGGCGCAGGCCAAACTCGTGCGCCTCCCCTCCTCATCCTTTCTTCCCCCGCGAGCACCCCGCTCTGGTCTAGCCAACACTGGCGAGCTTGTGGCCGCAGTTTTCACTCGCACTCGCTCGCCCTCCTCCACTCTTGGCGCCCCCTCGGCCGGCCGGACTCAAGGCGCACGCGCAAGCCCAGCTTTGGAGCTTCGTGGGCCGCGCACAGCTGGCTGACGCCCTCGCTCGGCGCCACAGTGTTGCTGCCGCCGCAGCCGAACTCTGGAGCCGGCGTATCTGCGGCCAGACTAGCCTATGCTGATGCAGCAGCTACAGCAGCAGCAACAACAACAACACCAGACTCAAGCTAATGAGCCTAAAATCTCACAGAGATCGGCGCCATGGTCCTGGATGGAGCTTGTTTTAATTAAGCGTTACGATAAACTTGGTACAAGCTAAGGCTACTCGCGCTCTACATGGGCGAATAAGTCAATTGGAGGCGACGATTATAAAGGCAGTGTTCGCGCTGCCTCCATGTTTCTGCCTCCATTTGGGGCCGGATATAGCAGGAGGCCGCAAAATCGATAGGATATAAGCGAGTGGGCTAAAACGATGGATGAATAGATAGATAGATAGCTGGCGGGGGTGGAAAGATGGAGAGAAAGAGAGCGAGTGCTAAAGGGAAGCATTGAGAGTTTAGTCTGGATGGCTTTCATCTTGGTTAATGGACACAGCCTAAGTTAGCTTGACATCCTGGCGCTCGTCTAGCTGCCAGGAGTTGAGTTTAGTTTAGTGTCCAACAGGCTAGAGCGCTATGCTCTAGCTATTGGCGCAGTCTAGCTCTCATCCAGTAAGCCTAGGCTAATAACGAGAGAAGGTTAAATAATACACAAAATCCAGCTCATCCCAAGCCCAATACATGTGCCTGTCATTGCTGCAACCCATCTGGCCACCCACGCTCAGTTTAAACTTCCATAGTTATCATCATTACGTTTGCGCCAAAAGAGGGGCTAGTCTAGCTGGGCGAGAGCCAGCTCCATGTGGTCCACCGAAGCGACGACTCGTCACCTCTTAGGACCAACAGGACGTACTGAAACGTTCTGAGCTGTCCCTGCATGCAACAGTGGCAAGCTTCAAGGGCCGCTCGCTGCCCCCCCCCCCAAAGCCCTTTATCGGTGACAACTCACTCATGTCGTCTCGTTTAGACTAACCTATGTTGCCGCAATCGAGCTAAAGTGTCAATCGCTAGTCTTCGTTTATGATCTAATCATAAACGGAATTTGTTTTAAAGTTGCACGCCCCACCAGAGGTTTTAGATGAGAGATAGAGAGCGTCTAGATGAGCAGAACTCGGGTGGCAGTTTGCTCATCTTGAACGATTGTCGCGCCTCCATTTCGGGTCGATACTGTGATTTTATAAAATTAGTAAAGCTTGCCCGAATCAGAGGCCAACACATGAGCTTGCCTTCGAGCGGGAGGAGAGGGAGAGTAGGTGAGCCGAGGAGGTCGCTGATCAAGTGCGAAATCTGAGCCTCTCGAGCGCAAATCAATCCAAGTTAGCTCCATCTTGTAGGTGAGTGTCTCCCATCGCTCGCTCAATCTACCACTCTCACTGCTGCCACCCGATCCAAGTGGATTAGGGAGAGTCCGTTGATCTGACCCTTGATCTCGTTCACGTCGATCAAATCTGTCATGCCGACAAGCCTCTCGCTCCTAATGACGATAACGGGCTCAGCTAAGCTTTAAAAGTTGGCCAAGAGTTCAGAGTGACTCAACGATGTGGGCTAGCAGAGGGTGTCGCTCAGTAGGCAATTTAGAGGAATTAGGAGGTTCCTGCCTCTAGAAGCCTCGGAGGGTCTGTGAGCGCGCGATGCTCCCCACAGATGCAGCAAAAGCTCGATCGCGGGGTCAAAGCCAGTTGTTATTGTTGCTAACTGTGCTTGCTGCCCTTTTTATACGTGTAGCATCAAATTTAACATTGTCAAATCTCTTAAATGTCGCCTAGCGGCAACATCCAACCTACAGCCCTTCGATTTAATGACTCGTGATTCATTCAATGCGCTTCTGGACTTGAACTGGCTGTAACCGTGCGGACGGGGAACGATATTTTCATCCTCACCGCTTACATCTACAACAAAACTCAAGCTAGAATTTTTGTACGAGAAAGGGTTAGTTCGCATTAGCTTGCTACAACTACCTTGTTCCACTTTTTTCGCATCAAAATTTATGTTTGTGTTCCACAAGAGAGATGATTCCCTTGCCTCTCAGGTCACAAAGTGCGCGCATATTGTTCCTTAAAATTGGGTTACTTTTGAAACATGGATCAAAGTGTGCCAGCTCCAAAAGCGTCCTCCCTTCAAGAGGCGGGCCGCCTGTGCTCCCAATCGCCAAGACTCCTGTCCCGCCGCTCGCGGTCAATTGGACAGCTCAAGGCGAGAGCGGATCACCGATTCCATAGCCGTGTTGATGTGTCTATCATCCGAAGGACCATCACATCGGGCAAACCATTGCACAAGCAGCGGCTCGAACTAGAGTTGAGTCGCGGATTCAATTGTTGTTTTGCGGAAAAACCGTCTGTCGTCATCGTCTTTCAAAATGGCGAACATTGCACATAGAACTAGGAGGTCCCCCAATTTGCACATGACGCATCCATGAGCCTCTAGGGAAGTGCCATTGTATACTTGTTGTTCGGCAGACAAGCAGGCAGAAGATAGAGGATGAGGAGGATAAGTAGAAGGGGGAGGCTGGGCCAGGGAGCGAGAGGCGACATGAGGTTGCGGCGCTGAGAGGCGCGACCAAATCCAGGCACCGAGAACTTTCGCGAATTTGCTCCCTCCAACATTAACCGGCTTCCGGTACCCGTAAGACCGCAACGAATCGGCCAGTCTATCGGTGGGAGCTCGAGCTTTGGCTTTGGTGTCGCGGGCAAATCGGAAACGGTCTGCTCGACTCTATGGGCCCCTTGCAGTTTGATGTAAGCGCAGCGCGCGCAACCATGCGCGGCCACTACGCTGCGGCTGGCAGCCCTTTCCAACTACCGAGCTTGAAATAACAAATGACAAGCCTGAGGGGAGGGAGGTGCAACGGTATTTAATAAGAGCGGCCAGCCAGTCAGTCAGCCACAGAGTGCGTGGGCGTTAAATGTTTAAGTTCAGATGGGTGGAATCCTAGGAGCGGGCATTCGAGCGTTTGCTTCCAGCGAACGTGCGTAGTTTGCTTGCCCTTTCAATGCCATATAGCCCTTAGCTGGTAACTGCACTCATGTTTCCTTGTGAGTCTTTGGCTGGTCGGTTGGTTGAATCCTCCTCGTGTAAACACAAGGTTTTCAATAAAATCTTTACCCCTTCCTCCAGCTTGATAACACCGAGACCCAGTAGGCGATGAGGACTTATTCCAAGAGCAGCAAGGAGGCTGGCACACAAAGCGTGGCTAGACATGAAAGATCCTCTTTCTAGCTGATACCTGAAACAGTTTAAATGGCTGTTTACATAATCTTTCATCTCTAAATTAGGGGCCCTGTAAGCGGGGAGTCAATCCAATTGCTCGCTGTAACACGAGCTGGATTGCTTCACATTTTATCACGTCCGTTCCATTATGTAACGGACATTTGGCATCTGTGGGCGCGCTCGCCTGCTATACAGGCTTCGCGTCAGCAGAAGTGCGAATTACCAGGCGCCACCATATGTTAGCATATTGGTTTCTAGGCTGATTGTCAATCCAGACTGGCCACTGGATAGAGACAACAATTAATCAGAACGAGCGCTGATGGTCATGGTTTCGTTCCCAAAGCACTGCTGTACGAGCAAACCCGGCTATTGGTTGCTCGAGTTCATTATAATTCGAGCTCGCCACTTGTCTCCTAAAGTCCAAGGACAGCTTTGTTCAGAGGCGTGCGCCTTTCTGTTAGAGCTTTTATTTACCATCTGCGTGCTAATCTCATTACGTACAAGTGTAGCTGACCACCAGTCAGGGGGACAAAACTTCCCGATAGCATGAAATTTCGAGCCTCCTCATTTGTGGCCTCATCACAACAGTGTACAACCACGTAATATAGTCTTGCGCACCACAATTTGATTTGAGACCGCCGCTTTCTTATTGAAGCCCTTGCGCTCTCTACCTGGATCGTCGTGCATCCTACTGAATGCAGTATTTCCGACTACAGTTGATAGATCCAAACCGGATGTGAGATCGATAGATTTATCACTAGGATCGAGAATGGCCGGCTTACTTTTGATACGAATCTCGCGTTCAGGTATCACAGGCTCTCCATTTTGGCCCCCAATTGAGGTGCCTAAACGATAGCAAGCTATTTCTTCGTCAACTGATGACTGTGGAAAGTAGCAGTAGAATAAACCTGAATACTGTTCGGCGTCTGCAACGCTCACAACTATTTTGTCGAATTGGTCGCCCTTTTTCTCGAGAATACGCCGTATTATGCGTAGCTGCATGTGGATATTATCATCAATTGGTAGATTACATTTTGGAGTGGTCAAAGTTGGCATCACAACTGTCCTTATCCCTTTCTCAATCATTGTTTCAAGAATTCGAAAATAACTATGGAATAGAGCGGTCTCAGCGGCGGTCCTATACTTGGGCTGATATTTTGGCGGCACTGCGTGTATGATAAACTTAAAATTAGATCGGAACCCAGGTGTTACGCGCACGTCTCCTGTTGAACAAACTCTTATCCTCTTTTTGATGTAACTCTCCAGCTCTGGACCAGCCAACTTATTAACTAAGTTCAATAGTGTGAGGTTCTCATTAGTTGGGTTCACTATTGCATCGGCTCGTAACAGTTCGATGCCACCATCATAGAGAACAACTTTCTTGTTTATGTTCTCGTCGATTGGAAACGGAGCAACCGACCACTTTCTAGTCTGACCACCACTCTTGATGAGCTCCAAGTCTTCGTCAGTCGAACTTGGTTGAATTGCATTCAAGGCGGTCACATCAACGGAGTCCATGATCTGTGATAGCCAAGTTAGGGAAACATTAAATTGAAACACCAGAACCCAAAATCTTGAAACTCTCCACTCATAATGTACTAATAGTACAAGTAATGACAACTAGCTCGACTAAAGCTTGTCACACTCACTCGCTCCAAGGTTGCCAAGAGCTTGACCGCTATTCTTTTAAATCTCGCGCTCATGTCATGCTGCAACTTTGCACGCGCGGCAACGTTCCATCTTAAGTCGTACTGAAGTTCGCTTTCTAAAATAGAAGCCTCTTTTGACAACCGAACGGGATATATTAATCCACTTATATAATTAGGCCATTGAAAATCATGGCAGGTATAGCCACCGCCAGGTTACAAGAGGAAAGAAAGGAATGGCGCAAGAATCACCCCTTTGGTTTTATAGCAAAGCCCAAGAAGAATGAAGATGGAACCATGTCCCTTATGCACTGGGAATGCGCGATTCCAGGTAAAAAGGACACACCCTGGGAGGGAGGATTGTATAGATTAACCATGCAGTTCAAAGACGACTATCCATCGACTCCACCAAAATGTAAATTCGAACCACCTCTGTTTCACCCAAATGTTTATCCTTCAGGAACTGTATGTTTATCACTGTTGGACGAAGAAAAAGATTGGCGCCCATCCATCACAATCAAACAAATACTTCTAGGCATCCAGGCGCTTCTTAATGAACCAAACGTCAAAGATCCCGCCCAAGCTGAAGCCTATACAATATTTTGTCAGAATCCTACAGAATACCAGAAGAGAGTAAAACAACAGGCACAGAGGTTCGCACAAGCTTAGGACAAGTCAGTGGTGGACCCAAAAATAAAACAAACACTATTCAGGTTTGTCCACGTAGAGTTGACTTTTATATAGAGATCGCGCATGATTCCATCTAAAGATATAGAACAAATCAACGAGTCGACATAGGTATGCAAAAGGTTATTATTTTTGGTGTCAACATAGTTTGAGCTTGGACGCTGCACTACGCCTATTTGATTTGTTGAGAGGATTCTGTAATCTTATGCTACTCTGTGATTCCTTGGCTCGTTTTTCGGCCTGTTGTTGGAGTTTCGTCCTGAGCATGGACTTTGTAATCTTGTGAAAGACGTCCTCGACGTTAATGTCATCTTTTGCACTGGTCTCAACCAAATCAATCTCATAAGAGCTCGCCAAGTTTCGAGCCTCACTCGTGCTAACAACCTTCCTCGACTCGTCGTCGTTCTTATTGCCGACTAAAATTTTGCTCACAGAGCTACAATATTGATCAATCTCCATCAACCACCGCTGGATGCTCTTGAATGTACTTGCATTTGTTACATCGTAGACTACTATAACGCCATGAGTGCCCCGATAATATGTGGACGTTATCGTTCTGAATCTCTCCTGTCCGGCTGTATCCCTGTTTATTCAGAAGAGTGAAGTCAGAACACCTGTTACATCATCAGGTACAAAACAAACCGAAGTATACTCACCAGATCTGTAGCTTGATTCTTTGATTATTGATAGTTATTGTTCTGATCTTAAAATCAACTCCGATCGTGGTAATGTAATTCCCTGTGTAAGAGTTATCCGCAAATCTGAGTAATAGGCTACTCTTTCCCACACCGCTATCACCAATTAATAACAATTTAAAAAGATGACTGTAGTCGTCGGCATTCCTCTCAAGATGATTAATAACCTGAGCCATTATAATAGTTTCCTTCAAACCAATATATGTTGATTGTTTAGGTGATTTTTGAACAAGTGTAAAAGACGGATGATTTCAACCAGTTGATCGGTTTTTGATTGTTGTATGCATTTTTCAGTGCTCATTTACAAAGTTTAAATGAACGCCTAGACCTACATTCAGATTCGGCCATAAATCTTCAGTTGAATTGTCATTTGAAGTGGAGTGGACGTCAGCCGCCCATAATACTTTATTCACTTCATCCCTACTATGAGAGTCGAGTGAGATGAGTAGTACAATTGTGGTTAGGCCGGATGCGAGTGGTTTTTGACTGAGCTAACCGCTAGCAGCGGGTTCGATTCAGTCAACCTTGAAAAATGGGTAAAGAGATGGCGATTGTAGGGAAAATAAACAAAAATGAATCACCTACCTCAGGCAAGAAGCGCACGGTTCAGATGCTAATTTTACATGCCGACGAATGATCAAAACGAGATGGATGATTTCATCTGACCCGTTGAAGGCTCATTATATGCGATTCTTCTACCGCATGGTCTTGAACCAGAATTTAATTTTATAAATATAGCCCCGACCAGGATGGTTCGTTTGATGATTACTAGAGAAGCGACAGCGTCCAGAATTGCGTGAGTGGTGTGTACAGACGAGATACGAAGGGCTGAAGTGTTCAGGCAGAGCAGAAAGAAAATATTCCTCTATAAAATGTCGATAAAATTGATTTAGTCTATCAGAGACACCCAGCACCACTAAATTACCTGAATCCACATGATGATGGTACCTGAATTAACCACTGAAGAAATGCAACTTTTAGCGGAGATCCGTAAGCGCAAATCCGAACTACAAAATGAAATACAGAATTTAAAGAGCGAGATAGCGAACGTCCAATCTGATCTTAAAAAATTGGAATCAACAAATGAATTCGACAGTAAAACGATTTGCCGGGTAAAGCAGATTAGTATCGGCAAGAAACGCTTCAACATGGATCCTAAAAAAGGTATTGAATACTTAATTGAACATGACATATTAGAGAACACACCTGAATCAATAGCAAAGTTTCTATTCGACGGTGAAGGCCTAAACAAGACCGCAATTGGAGATTATCTTGGCGAGCGCCACGAATTCAACATGAAAGTTCTCGATAATTTTGTCAATATGCATAATTTCACCGACTTGATCTTGGTGCAAGCTTTGAGACAATTTTTATGGTCATTCAGATTACCTGGCGAGGCTCAGAAGATAGATAGAATGATGGAAAAGTTTGCTCTGAGGTATTGCCAGCAGAATCCGGGTGTGTTTGATGACACTGACACTTGTTTTGTATTGTCGTTTGCCATTATAATGTTAAATACTTCTTTACACAATCCCTCCGTGAGAGAGAAACCAACCTTGGAGAAATTTATATCATTAAATAGGAGCATAAACAATGGCAAGGATTTGCCACGCCAACTATTGGAGTCTCTATATGAATCAATAAAACAAGAGCCATTCAAAATCCCCGAAGAGGATGGCAACGATCTAATGTTAACGTTCTTCAACCCTGATAGAGAAGGCTGGCTCTGGAAGCAGGGTAGCCGATATAAGGGATGGAAACGTAGATGGTTCATATTGAACGATAAATGTTTATATTACTTCGAATATACCACCGACAAGGAACCGCGTGGCATAATACCACTCGAGAACGTTCTAGTCCGCGAACTACCCGATAGCAAATCAGCTAAACCGAACACCTTCGAGCTATACTCCTCCCTTGGCCCTGGAGAGGTGATTAAAGCTTGCAAAACCGATGCAGATGGCAAGGTAAATGAGGGTAGACATACGTACTATCGGATGGCCGCATCGTCCAAAGAGGAAAGAGACCAATGGGTCAGCAGCATCAGACAATCAATTAGTGTAAATCCTTTTTACGATATGGTAGCAGCTCGGAAAAAGAAAGCTCAACTCCATGCCTGAAACTCTTTTTTGGCTTGTTAGTTTTTATCACGATAGCGTCCATCGTATTTATTTGGTTTCCTTTTTAAGCTTTCTACTCACTTTGCATCGTCAGCCTCGAAAATTATGATCGGTCTCGACGGACAACAGTCTTCAATGATCCTGGAATCGTCACTATCTGCAGCCTCTTTGATCGTGATGTCATTGACGCCCAATGCGTTCTTAAGATAAGTTATGTTAGCCTCCAAAACCTTTCTCTCATCGAAAGGGAGTGTCAGATTGAATGCCTCCTCACCGAGTTCAGCGACTATCTGTTTCCGGAACTCAGCAAATGGCATGACTTTTTTCATATGTTTCTTCAGGAGATCACATTTTGCGAGGGTGCTCGCGATTATCTTGTTATCTGGCAGCTCACCATTGTGTTGGACATAAAGATCATATAAACTTTGACAAATAGCCGCCTGCCAAGGCGGGAAAGTTCGTGCCACAAATATCTTAGCCTTCGAAACTTTCAAGATTGTTGGTGGCACGCCCTGCCCTTTCTTAGACTTGGCAGGTGTTTGATATGTTCTTAGACGAACACGAAAATCGTGGACGGCATCATTTAGATACTTATACGATTTGTGTAGATCCAAGTCAAATTTTGGCACAGTAGGCCATCTGCTCGAGGCGATGAAGTCCTCATGTCCGAGAAGTCTCCAAATTTTCTGTGCCAAATGTGGGCAAATAGGACTCATTATAATAGCCTGAGATTCGATAAATCTCTTTGCTAATCCACCATGAAGGCCATCTGAACCACACATTTCTCGATATTTGGTCCTCAAATCCTGGTATTCAAAGAAACCAAGCCTCAGAGCCTCTCTGAACATCATCTTATCAAATTGCCCTTGCGTTTCAGCGATTAATCGATTCATCTCATTTTCGAAGGCCCTATCTGCAAAGGAGTTGGCTGATCCAGACCTTAGACTACCCAGGGACTCTAATGTCTCCTCGCACCACTTCAGATAGTTAAATAGCTTGAGCAGTCCAGTTTCAGCTTGGTTGTCAACGAAATTTGCATCGTCGATTCCATCGCCAGCGTCAGCTAATGCGTATCTCACTGCATCGGCTCCATACATATCAATAGCGGCTTCTAGAGTTAGGAAGTTCCCTGTCGATTTTGACATCTTCTGTCCATTCAGTAGGAGATGGCCATTCGCTCTGAATGACAGTGGCCATCTGTGGGGTTCTTGCTCCCAGATTGCACAGTGATTATATATGGTGTAAGTTAAATGGTTTGGAATCAGATCTTTTCCTGATGATCGTAGATCCATCGGATACCAAAATGAGAATTCTCTCCTCATTAATAGAAGCTTCTCTCTTGTGATCGAGGTTTTGTTTGGAAAAAATTGTTCACCAAAGAATACATAATCCCAAACGTCCGGAGTCATCTGCTCAGGTTTGATTCCTAAAGGTGAGGTTGTATCAGATCCCACCAAGTGACCGCCTTGCAACAGGTGCGCAACAGTATAAAAAGCCATATATATGGTCGAGTCAGATAATGACTCAATAAGCCATTTCTCGTCCCATGGCAATCTAGTTCCCAGCCCATATGTTCTCGAGCAGGCATGTCCATGAAGCCAGTCAACCGTCATTTCAAGTCTGGCCTTGGTCTCATCTGAGTAAGTCTCTAAGTTCTTGAGAGCACTCCTCACCTGACCTTTCCAACCTTCATCTTCATAATCCAAATACCATTGGTCACAAAGAGCTACCACGCATTCATCACCTGAGCGTGACACTATTTGCTTCTCTGGTTCCATGTATAAAATGGCTTGCCTGCTCTCTATGAGACTCCTCTGGATGGGCTTTCTAACCTCGTTAACTTTCTTTCCAGAGTATTCTGGTATGAGCATCTTGCCGTCATAGAAGCCTTTTAAATACACTTTTTCTTTCGCCTCAGCGAGTTTCTCTTGATCATTTTGACTTAGAATCTTCAAATCGGCACACACTTTCACTGCACTCAGGTTACCATATTGCTCGACATCTATAATTGGAATAGGCTCGAAAGGTAGAACCATCTCATCCTTTATATTGTATTTCTTTCTAAGGAGAGCTTTGTTCTTCAAATCACATAAAGCCATCCAGTCGTCAGGAGAGTCAGATGGAACGCTAGTCACGACACCTGTACCCTTATCATCTTTGATGGTCATCATTGGTAGGGAGTAGATTACTTTGTTCTTGGCAAGAGGACTCTCAAGCGGTAATCCTAAGAGATCCTCACCCTTTAACTCAGTTATTATGTCTATCTGACCATTCTTCGGGGTGAGGTCCTGGTAGGACATATTACGCGCGGCTCGTTGAGAGCATATTCCAACTTCATCGTTCGTGAGCCAGAACGCAATGTAAATCATGTCTGGTTTGAGCCATAAGTTAGTTTGGCCATACATAGTTTCTGGCCTGAGGGTGGCAGCTAGAAAGAACGTTGGGCGACTAGCTACTGATGATAGTTTCTCTATCTTCTCAAGCAGCTTAATCTTGATTAACGTATATTCTTGCGGTTGAACACCTTCGCCCGAAGCACGATCATGATCCATACAAGGTTGGCCATCTTTCGGAGAGTAAATCGTGTAGCGTTTGCCGAATTTGATCTTATTCTTTGCCTTGAGGTGTTGGAATTGCCATCTCACAAAGCTGTCATAGAATGGGTTCACATCGGTAGTGACGAAAGCTCTTCGCCAATCAATGCCCAGACCAAAAGATTGCAAATCTTTCAAGGCCTCCTGGGGGAAGTAGCTAAACCAATATTCGGGATCCACGAACTTAGCAATCTCTCTATCGACAAGCGCTGAGACTTCGTCCTCGCTAGATCCCCGAAGATCCGCATTTAGGGTTATATTATCGCGCATGATTTGCCACTGGTACTTGGCGGTGCCGGATTTTGCCTGAGCCTTACTCTTCTTTGCTTTCGACTTATCCCGAGCCATTATTTCGTCGATGTCTGGCTCCTTATTGAGATTAGCTTCTGTTTCCATCCTCTCGCTCTCAACAGGAAACTGCGGTGGATTGCCGAATAGCTCCATCTCTCGTTTAAGTTTGTCAGCGCACGCTAGAATTGGCATGCCGGTGCAATGGAAACCAAGAGGGAAGAGACATTTCTTGCCAAGTAGACGTTGATAAGCTATGGCGAACTCAACTTTTGTGATTGAGAAAGAGTGACCAAGGTGCAGTTTTCCGTTCATGTATGGATAAGGAAATGTGGCGAAGAATTTGGGTTGATCTGGATCCTCTGGGGCATCTACTTCAAAAATTTTACCTTCTTTCCATTGCTGCTGGATCTCCGACTCAATTTTTCGATATTCGGTTAACTTTTCGTTAGACTTTCTCTGAGTTGCGACCGACGCCATCGTTCGGGCTCCAAGGTCCTTGAATTATAAAAAACTGAAACCGAGATTGCGCGATTTGGTGGAATACAGTATCCACGTGTCAAAATAACATTTCCGTCAACTAAGAAAGCTCGGAGGTGAATTCGCAATCCAAGTCGCCGACCGTATGGCTTTGAATTCGCTTGCAAGCACATGTTACCCTTTGACATCTGGCTTCCTAGGTTGGGTCGATTCTCGATTCACGCCATCCTTTTTTCATCCCTTTCCATGACCAGCGGCCACAATTATAATCTTGTTTATTTTTGTCGTGAGTACAGCTGTCACCCGCGCCCCAAGCGCCCCGTCCTCCTCCTCGGGAATTCTCGTCAACCAGGATGGCGTCTAGCCCAGATAGGACCCCAAGAGTCGCTATCCAACGATTATATCCAGAGATGGAAGATAGTCCGTAATCAACATGCAGCCAATCGTAAGCTTACTATAATTAACAAAATAGCGGTTCATAATCCATAATGTTGCTGCTGGTGCTTCTATGCGCAGGCTACTCAGTATGTATCATACTTGGTATTAGCTTTATCGTATCCTTATCGAATCATATGTATTCCTTCTCAAACCACTGTCTGCTATTCACAACAGGCAAATACGAAGATGAGAGTGGAGATTTCACGCCAGATTGGGCCTCGCCATCCTATTGCATATTCTCACTCGGTGTGGCGGGCCTATCAGTGATAGTTGCCAGTATAAGGCTTGTTAAAACCACCATTATGCTGTACAAAGGAACCAGAAAAACTTTTGCAGTTGCCTTCAAGACGACATTCTCTGCCCTTGTTATGGTTCTATTGATTCTGGTTAGCGGAATCATCGTATCAACAGGGTTTGCAATATGGTGCGACTCAGTCAAACAACGTTTCTCCAAGGGTTGTGAGGCAGCTGCTGCCTCTTTGGTTATCACAAACAACACGCAGCATATCGATGTCAGAGAATTTTTCACCAATTTAGAGACAAGCCAATTCAGTGTATGGTCGTCTCTCGTCGTATGGGTGTTCGTATTAACAGTCAGCGGAAGGATGTTGTTTGTTGCCCACGAGCTAGCCAACATCAGAATCAGCATGGCCCGTGAAAGACGCCGCTATAATCATCCACCAGACCACGCTAACCAGCCATCAAATTTGCCTCGCAGGGACATTACCTAGAGCTCAACTCCCCCCCCACTCTTCCGGCTAAGTGGCCAAAAAGGATGTCAAACGATGACAGGAACGTCTACTGTGATATGAGATGATGAAATAGAGCCAAATTTCACGCTCATCTAGTTCGAGTTGTTATGCAATAAATGTACGGAAGTGTCTAAACAAACGAAAGATCCGTTCTATCAGACATCCAGTTCTTTCCCTCGTATTGTTTTCCATATTTAGACAACCATAATATGATTGTTTCAGAAGAGAGCTGGTTTAAAACAATGAAGTCGGTGGCAAGTATGAATGGAGCGCTCATTGGCTCGTGAATTGTTCTTGGCAAATTTCCGGGTTCCTCTTGACGCTAAGGCTAGCTGTTGCTGATTTGGTTATGGTTGTTCCTCACAAATCTCATTTGTATGGCGACCATTGCACTTTTAGTGACGCCAAGCACAAGGACGGAAGCAACAATTCACTGGACACCATTGAAGTGAGAGCCAGGAAAAGGGTAAAAAGGAGCCGAAGCGAGCGAAAGTTAGGGCTTTACGAAAGCGGTCTTCAGCTAGCCTCGAGCAATCCCCACTCGCCTCCACTGATAGCAACCTGTTGACGACAGTGTTGTTTTATTTGCCTCTTCAACTTCAACACATGAGAGCCTTTCCAACTAATGTTTGCAAGATATTCTCCGCCTCCCCCATAGCCTTTCCCGGCCATACTTGGTCAGCTACTGCAACTGGCTTGCCGCTAGCTATACGATTCAGATCCAAAGACAGAATGCAGATGGAGGGAGAGAGAGAGAGAGAGAGAGAGAGAGCGAGGAGGAAAGGAGGAGGGCTCAAGTTTAGTCTGGTCACTAGAGTTGCCACAATAGCCATTACCGTTGCTGGCTCTCTGCACTGCGGCGACCAGTCGAGGAGAAGGAAGGCTTGCGGCCGCAGGTAGCCAGTTTTCAGCTTCGGGCCCTATCAGCCCTTTTCCGGCCAAGTTTCCCTGCCTGTTATGCATCGGAATTCCGCCATTAAACTCCCACGCTATCAGGCCTGACTTGTGAGCTCGCACTGAGCCCTCTGATCGGCCCTACTTGACCAACGTTTGAATGCGGAAAAACTTTACGGACGGATAGCGGCCACTTGGTGCCCATCCGTTCAATTCCTGCCTACAGCTAGCCTAAATGAGCTGGGCTCAAATTTGCATTCTCTAAGGTCCGAGATTTTGGATTCCTGAGTTGTGTTTTTTTGCCAGCTATTTCAGCCCGGGCTTTGGTGGATTCGGTGTGAAGTGGCATAGAACTTCGTGGCCACATATACCTGAGCGTCGTCTTGCAAGTCGAGAGACTTCGCAAAAAGCGCCAAGCTCACCTTATGCAGGACGAATGACCGCAACTAAACCACTCGCCTTAGGCTCAAGTATTTGATGCACTGAAAGGGGAGGTCCAGTGAGAGGGGGAGCTCAGCCTTCAAGGCGACCCATATGGTCGAGTTGGATAAGCGTTTTCAGTAACGGGCTGGTCGAGCCAGCTGAGCGCTCCGTTACCTCGACGACAACTCTCGCTATCACCTCTCTAATGGTTCAATTTATTCAGAAAAAAATTAAAATTTGTGACAGTCAAGATCAATGGCTGACACCCTCAATTTGCGGAAGTGCTGTCATAAGCTCGACGCCAGGGTCGACAAGCTGTCTTTCTGGACTTTGAACTACTCAGTCTGATCTTTATTACATTTGTGCCTCTTGTTGCAATCACAAAAGTGCTTAACGTCTAATAGGTTGATCGGATTCGCTCTATCAAACGTATCTTGTGTACCCTTATTCTTAATCTTAGTCGTGGCCACGATCTTCTTTTGAATGGTGCTCAATCGGGCGGCCAGCTTGGCTTTTCGAAGACCATGCAAGCGGGCAATGAGCAATTTGAGTTTGTGCTTGCTGGACATGGAGATGAAGCTCGCGAGCAAACAAGCGCGTGGGAGCTTCTACCTGAGGGGATGAAGGATTGAGAGGCAGAGCGGCTATGGGTAAGGAATGGAGTGGAGTGGAGTGGAGTGGCAATTCAGCGGCAAGATTCCAAGAGTGAGCAAACTATTGTGGGTGAGTGATTTGTTTGGCGGGCTTGCTCTTCACAATTCCAGTTGTTGCTCTTGTTGATGTTGTTATTGCCACTACCGTGATCCAGGAATCCTTGTTTGCCATGTGAATTCGCTTGTGGGCGATTGGTGGCCATTGTGGTCAGGGGGGCAATGAGACAAAATCATCGTGATCATCACAATCAGAACGAGAGTAGGATTTAGAGTCAGAATGAGAATCAGGATCGGCGCAATGGCAAACACAAATCCATGACGAGGGGAGGAGGGAAGGGGGAGGAGGAGAGGTATAGGGATAGGAATGGGGAGTCTCAGCCAAGATCCAATCTGAGCTTGCTTGGTGTGTCTAGCGCGCCAAAGACACAAACCGTTGCGGCCCAAACATGATAGACCGTTTGGCTGACCGGTAAACTGGTTGTCTGGATGGCAAGCGAGTTTAGTAAGGCAGTTTTATCAAAGCAGCAGCAACGGCAGTGGCAGCTCTTGCTCCGAATAGCTCCGATTGCTTTTGCTAACTTTATCTTCCAATTGTTTCTATCTATTGGCTCCTTGTTGGTAAACGTTACTTGAAATCCAATCCGATGAACTACTGACCTGTAGATTGTCATTCCGTTAAAACAAAAGACATGAATTGTGAGTGAGATAGAACGAGCAATTGGGCTTGTTAAAGCGTTCCAAGAATCCCATTTTAGCTCTCCAGCTTCACTCCTTTGGCCCTTTCATTGGATCAATGAATTGGATTTTGGGAATTCCCAAGCCAACGTCTGGCGGCCTAATAGGTGGCTGCTTATATAGCCGCCCACCATCAAAGCGCCGAGACTCTCTGAGAATCTGGAAAGCCAAGGGGAGTGAGAGAAGGCGATAGAGCCAACGAGTGGCGTCTCCCGTCGAGCTTTCGCTTACCCTGTGATAGATGCCCGGCTGATATTGTTTGGCACATGAGTAGCCAGCCGAGACTATGCCCACCAAGTACCAGACGCCAAACTGGTTCAGCATCAGTGGTCCTCCTGAGTCACCCTGCAAAGGTTTGCAAATCGAATGAGAACAGGAGAGAAAGAGCGCCCAATTCAATTAGTCTAAATTAACCTCCTTTGCCAAAAAGGATGATATCATTTCTCGCCTTCTAATTTTATAAAAAGCTTCATCCAAACCACTCACCTGGCAGGCGTCTCGCTGACCTAATTCGTAGCCGGCGCACATCATCTCATCATAAATCCTGATATCAATTCCCTTTCGCCTGTGCCAACTTTCACAAACATGGTTCTCTATCACAGGAACTGCTACATGTTGTAACACTTTAGGTCTTAGCTTGGAACCTGTTTTCGTTGGTTCGTTTTGGTTTGGAGAGAAGAGGAGAGTTGGAGTTATCAGTAGTTCAGTGTTTTAAATGGCTAAACCAAAATGTAAATGATTTACCGGCCATGGATTCACTAGCCGGCACATCTTTCCTCGATTCAAATCAGCATGCATGTGTTAGGTCAGTGGGGGGTAAGTGGGGCTTTTGGCTTGGGGAGGCGGCTCTATTTAAGCGCCAGATCCGTCAAGCTAGCGCCGACAAAACCTTGAACTCGGAGGCTGGCGTGCTCATCTCCATAGCATTAGCTTCAGAGCGTTAAACTAGACAACTCGTCATGATTTGGGCTGGTTTGGTCGCTGTTATCTTCAGGCCGCCGCCGCTGTGCCACTGATTGTGGTTCAGAGTGGCGTGACCTCCGCGCTCAAATCTCAAGGCTGCCGGACAAGACGGTTGCGCGAACTGAAGCAAAAGGCCAAGACTTACCTGCCTGTAAAGCGCCCCAGCCGGCTACGTAGGCCACTCGGCCAACAAAGGTCGCGTCCTTCTGGGGCAGACAAATGGGCTTTATGTTGTCCTTGTAGGATGCAGTTCGATCAAGTTCTAACACAGCAACGTCATATCTATCGGCTTGTGGTGTAAATCTGAAGTTTGGATGGAGTAAAACCTCAACCACGGAGAAAACTTCATGCGGGATGCTCTCAATATCCGAGTTTAATATGTAATCGCCGAGTGTAACTTTGATGCTCGATGGCGAGTGCTGAGATCTGGCGAGCGACGAAGGTTGAAATGCAGGTTAATTTTGTTCATATCATCATGAAAAAAGCGGGAGGATTCATTTCGTTCGTGATTCGTGTTCGTTCGTAAAGTGAAAGTCGTAAATTCTCTCGCAGGTAATTTAGTTCGGGTTTCGTTGTTTTGGTTGTTCGGTTGTTGTTTTTGAGCAAATGTTACGTTGTTAATTTGCATAAGTGAGAGTAGTAGATTCAACAGTTCGAGTTCGGGCGAGTTGGTTGTTGATTAGAATTCAACCAGTTTTCCATTCCAAGATGTTTCGCCGGAGCGGCAAAGTTACAAGTGGCAGCAGTTGTTACATTCGATGATGTTGAAAATAATGGCGATAATGGTAATGATTTATGGGCGGCGTACGCAAATCGGCGAGCATGTTGGCGTGGATGGTCAATTTTGTGAGAGAATTCGGGTTCGAGAAGGGAAAGTTTTCCTTCGAGTTAGAAGTCTCATTCAAGTTCTCGAGGGTTAGAGCGATAATTGTAGGCAATTAGAATCTAAGCCTTCAGGTTGAGCAAATCTTCTCCATCGAATCGACAGCCTTCCCCGCTCTGGCCAGCCAGCCAGCCGGCCGGCGAGCTGGCTAGTCCTCTTGAGCGGCCAGCCGGCCCGGCAAGCTCGCGGGCCAACAGCCAAAGCGGCAAGCCAGCCGGCCGGTCGACCGACAAATCAAGCGCGGCGAGACAACGAGCCGGCCGATCTATCCGGTGCTGGTGGCAGTCTGGTTAGATGAGAGGAACAGTTTGGCAGGCTGCATGTTGGCCCGAGAGGGCTGCGAGCGTTAGCAGTCAAGTTGGCAGCGGCACAACTACCATTGCCAGAGCGGCCGGAGCTCCGAGTGAGGTCGAGCTCTAGCTTGAGAGATGCCAATGGGAGAGAAGGAGAAGATTGCAACTTGCCTCGCTTACCTTGCTACACAATGACCCGCTGTTACAACATGACGCGAACTTATTAATGCGCCGCCACATCGGCTACCACCCACCTGTACAAACGCTTGCCAAGGGAATTGGCCAAACGAGGCGTCCGTTCCGCCGATTATGCGATTTATTTTGCTTGTGCTCCGTCCACAATCTGTTGTAGTGGTTGTGCATAATCATATCGTTTACGGATCATGATTAAGTTTCCGAAAGCCGGCCAAATTCATGGGGGCAAGAGACGGCAGGTAGGATGTCGGCGACAAGAGGCGGCCGGCGGTGGGTGAGGAAGGTAGGGTGAGCTGGTTAATGCTTGCCGGTCGGATCTGATAATTGATTGCGCGTAAGCAGGTTGAGCTACTATGACCAACGGGCAAGTTTGCCAGCGTGACCAGTTTGCACATTGCGGCTCGTATCCGGTTGGCAGAGGCTCACTAGGTCGCCGAGCTCTGCTTTGCAACTTAGGCACTTCAGGCCAACTTACATGGATCGTTGACAACGGGCCCATAGAAGCCGGGTTGGATTTCTTGCCGACTTGGGGTGACGCAGCAGGTCATTAGGAGGCCGCAGGAGGCGCCCAAGGAGCCGCCAGACATCCAGCAGAAGGCGAAAAATTGGCACTTTGTGCCGCCGACGCAGCCCTGGTTAAAACGCGACTTTATCTGTTGCATTTGTGGTAGGACAAGCCGGCTTGAGTCTAAGTGGAGAAGTGCGCGCGAGTTTATCATCTCCTGGTTATTATCACTTCTAGTATCCCTTCCGTCAACCTCGCCGCCCTCATACGAGCGCTGCCTATCATGCTCGTCGGGCTCCATCAGCTGGTCCTCTTGCATTGAACCATAGTCTGAATCTTGAACGATGCTGTAGGGGATAATTGAGCTAAAGTTGTTGTAGTGTTGGCCAATCATGAGCTGGCGGCTCCTTTGCGCCTCTAGGGGAGTATCCTGTTGCTGTTGGCGCTGTTCTTGGTGCTTTGCTTGGGCTTGGTTGCTCAGGGGCGAGCTAGCTTGCGGTTGAAGGTGTTTTCTGGGGGGCCAATAGTTTGTTGACACAATTGGAGCTATTAAACTTGAGGTAACAATAATATAAATTAAAATTAACTGAACCAATGTAAACGCAATCATCTGATTGCTGTATCCTGGCCTCGGGGGTAAAGTTGGCAAGTGTTGCCCATGCGAACAGGGTGATGATTGTTGAAAGCTTGTTGATCTTGTGCTCGCTTTTAGGGGCCCAAAGAGTTGGGGTAGTTTGAGTTGGGGCTTTTGCTTGGCATTGTCTGGCCTCTTGCGGGTCGCTGTGGCAGGGGGCCGGGGGGAAGGGTGCTTTCCATTTATAAAACCTAAACATTGTTTCCTAATTGAACGGCCGGCCTTTTCACCTGGAAGCGGCTCCTTGGGTGCGCCGTTTCCGCTAAAACTCTCGCGCTTCATTTGCTCGGGTGCAATACAAGGATTGCAATTAGATTTCATCCTTCGCCTACAATCACATTCTCTGCTTGACCAACCAACTGTCCTCTCGTTGGGCCTCCAATGGTTGTTTGAGGCACAACAATTGGAGCTGACTAGCTTCTCATTGAGATTCAAATTATAAATTTGTCGCAAAGACGCCGATTGAAACTTAACTCGCTCAAGCTCACTAGCATCGCTACCAATCATACATCCACTTCTTGGCCTCTCAATACCTGAGACCAATTCTGTTATCGACCCTTCCCTTCCAAGTTTATGGTTCCGCTTGCTAGCGTCGTTGGTTCGTTTCTTCCATTGTTGGCCAACAGCAGGTAGAAACTTGCATTCTCCTGCCAACTCAAGCAGTGTCCAGCTCTTCCTCACATTGCGCCAACCAATCGCTTGCCTGCCTATCTCTCTTGTTCCATCTGCACACATGATTTTGGGTTCCTACTCGGGACGGATCGTTGTATCCGCTGATTGTGATGCAACGATCTGTAGTTTGGCTCGTTGTCGCGCCCGCTTTCTCGTCGAGTCCCGCGGCCACAACTAGCAACTGCGAAAGCGCCGCTGCTGCCACCACTGGCGCCACAACCACCACCACCACCGCTCCACTACTTTTACGTCCCTGCCCCTGCGTTGCCTGCCCTCTCTCTCTCCCTCCCTCCCTCTCTCTCTCTCTCTCATTCTCTATCTGTATTCCTATTGCGATTGCCGATGATGATCCACTTATCTTCCAGCCAGCCAGGCTCGCCTTTGCTGCTGTCGTTGCTTTTTCAAGCTAGCTTGCCCATCAACTTTGCTGGACGCCTGTTGTTCCCGTTGTGGCGACTCAACTTGTTGCCTTCCTATGTAGGGGGCAGGTAAGGCAGCAAGAGTGGAGCTCCGGCTTCGTTGCTCACTCTCTCGCAAGGCGCCGTTGCTGGCCGAAGCAGCGGACAGCTTCCAGCCGCCTTCCTGCAATTGCAGACACGCCGTCGGACGCAAGCGCCAGAGTGCACTACCTATTCGTGCTTGCCGGACCATTGAGAGTGGGCTCGAGTTGTCGCCTTCGGCTGGCTGCCTGGCTGGCTGGCTAGCCATCAAGCTAGCTCGGCCAACCAGCCGGATAGCCAGCAAGCTAACGAGCTTCTCAGCCGACCGTTCTCCTGGCTGGGCACCGGCTCACTGTGTAGCTTTCTGCGATAAAATCGCTTTTGGCGCCAGCTTGTTGTTGTTCGGTGCCGACGCTCGAACAACAAACGAAGATGCTTGTTTGGATTTGCGCCGAGCGTCTAGCTTGCTAACTCGCCCTCAGCTCGTCCAAGCCGGTAGAACCAATCCGCCGATTCTCGCTCTCCCTCCTCACCTATTGGCCAGTCTAATCGGCTAGCTGCATTCAACAGCTTGGTAGAAACGGATAAACTTGTTGGCTCATGAGAGAAAGAGTGAGAGAGCCATGACTCTCGCTGCGAGTGTCATTACGGAACAACCTGAAGCGCCATATTTCCAACTGTTTAACCTTATCTCTGGCTATCTAACCAATGTTCGCTTGGACTAGCAGCTTCCTTGAAGCGAGCAGAGAAATCTCATCAAGCTGTCATGAATACGATAGCAAGAATCTCTTTCCTCTACTCGAGAATTGACAAGTCCAACTAATCATCCCAATTGAATGCAGCTACCGCAACGTAAAGGCTCTTCCCTGCTGGAATCCTCAGGGCGGCCGGAAGTAGAGCGCTGTTCCGGCGGACTCGTTTTGCCCGGCCCGATTAGTTGTGTTGTTGGTAAATCCTCAAGTGTTGCAAACGGCCAAACCAATCGGGGCTCTGCTTTTAGTTGATGTGCAACAAGGCGGCTAAACAGGATGGAAAGCTCCTTACACAATTAGCCAAAAATGGGCTGACAATCGGAGCATGAAAGTTCAATTAGGCAGCGGTAAAGTTAGTCCTAACGGTAAGAATAGCTATTCTTGAGCTCTAGAGGAATATCTGGTGCAGGATATGACGGCAATGAGTCTCGTAATCAACAGGTTCATGCTTCAATGAGCCCAAGTGTTTGAGTTAAATGTTCTGGTCCCATTTAAATCGCATGTAGCGAGATTATTAGAAGCGCCGGCTTTCTGCTCCTGTCCAGAAATTATAATTATTCTAACGGTGGACCATTGAGCCTGAAATAAAAGAGCCAGTCGAGAGCCCTTGAGCTAGATGCTGGAGGATCGGAGGTAGCGTGTCTAGGGGTCCTATCAATGTGCATACGCTCCCGTATATACTCATGACAGAACTAAATTATGGAGTCTCTCACCCACTGTTTCTCATTTGCTGCTTACTCGTTTTGAACCTTGATGCCTCAATCGCCAAGACAACTGCTAGCTCGACATTATTTTATTGATGACAACTCGGATCTGTATCGGTCCTTAACCAATGCTAATAGAATAGATATTTATATATACAATGGACGGGAATCACGGATAGTCTGGAGTCCGTTCAACAATCAGAGGCTCCGCCCTTAGGGGAGCCTGTAGCATCCGCATTCGTAGGCGTGGTGGCTGGCTTGGGCGTTGAGGTGTCCACCTGTTTAGACTGTCCCGCCTCCCCGGATACACTCTGGCGTGGGCTAACTTGCTGGGGCACTTGAAGAGGTGTTGGGACCCTAATAAGCGGAGTTAACTGATTGTATTGAAGGCTTGGATAATGCATTATTGCAGCGGCAACTGCTGAGGACAGTTCACTGTCTCGCCGATCGCCACCTTGAAAGTTCAATTGATTTATTAAACTGTCTAGTTCTAAAATCTCGCGCTCTGACTTTTCAAACTGATGTGTCACTAAATTACGATAAAACTTAACTGCAAACGTAATAAATAATATGAATATCGGTATAAGTGCTATAGTCACTGAGATCGAGGCTATCTTCCCAACGTCCGTTCCAGAATGAGCACCATAATTCCAAAACTTGACCCAACAGATAAGATCAATCTCGACCAGGAACAGGAATATGCCGATAGTTGTGCTAAAAAACCATGACATCTCGATATAATTCCTTAACCTATCATGGGTTCCATCATTGGCTGAGTATTCGCTTGTTCCTGGGATGATAGCAACTGATTCTATATGAGGCAATATGCAGGTGGCAATCATAAGTGCTAACATATGGACGGCAATCAAGAATGTAGTGCAAATCACAAAACAGACTACCAGAGCAACGGGCACTTCACCTTCGTTATTAAGTTGTATCTCGACAAGGGCTACCTGTGGCATGCACCAGTGTGGTGAGACCAATAGGAATTGGTATCAGAGAGTTGAACAAAGCTATGAGTTGATGGTCATTGCTTACTTACCATGGCAAAACCAGACAATAGCGCTGAGGCCCGAGCCGAGGCTTTTAGTTTGGACCTACCCAAGTTCAGTCGCCTCCACCACATTTTCTGAGCTTCCATCTTGTAGGCCCTGTCAGTCCATGGGCCTTGTTGTCGTAATCTTCGTCGGTTCTTGGCGCCGTGTGATATGGCTAATTCGAGAGAGAATTTCAGAAAAAAAGGTAGCGGCGACTCACGAACGATTATATCTGTTCTTGGCTTCTCGGCACGTTCTTCAAACGTATTTGTACGGCTTGGATGTGCGAACTCTCATTTCTTTATTTTCAATAGCGAGAACAACGAATCTAATTCTAAAAGGGAAATCGCCGAAATTGACACATCTCGCGCTCATAGAGAGCTCAATATAACAGCGTAACAATCAATAAAACTTGAACTAGTGGTAATAGTTGAAAAGTCATGAGAGTGCAACCCTAAATGGGTAGCTCGAAATGCACCCCAACGTCGGCAGATTTCGCCAAACTGACAATCTGTGACACCTTTACGGCGAGCTGAGCTGCCTCATCCAAGTCGTCGCGTGCGTGTATCCTCATGTTGCTAGCGTGAATTAGCGCTTGGGCATCATCAACCCTGGTCCCTTGAAGGCGACAGATGATCGGGGTTCTCAGATTCAATGTTTCAGCGGCTTGTATTATACCTTCGGCAATGACATCGCATCTCATGATGCCACCGAATATGTTAACAAGTATCGCCTGAACCTTAGGGTCGCTAGAAATTATCCTGAAGGCTTCTGTGACCTGTTTTGCGGTGGCGCCTCCACCAACGTCCAGAAAGTTAGCTGGATTTCCTCCATGCAGTTTTATGATGTCCATCGTGGCCATAGCTAAACCTGCACCATTGACTAAGCAACCAATATCACCATCTAGAGCTATGTAATTCAGATTGCTCGTGGCTGCCTCGCGTTCCCTAGTATCAGATTGAGACCAATCTCTCGACTCAAACAAGTCTTTATGCCTGAAGAACGCATTATCATCGAAACGACACTTGGCGTCCAGACAGAGCACCCTCCCGCTTGTATCCTCAACAAAGGGATTAATTTCAAGCATTACGGCGTCATTCTTCAAGAAGGTGTCATACAATCTTTGTATCATCTCTGTCGCCTCATCTAGAGACGTTTCTGAGAAGCCCAGCTTTTCTGCGACCCTTCTCGCTTGCTCGGGTTTCACACCGACGTTTATATCAATTGGTTCAGTGATGATGGCCTCCGGGTTTTCGGCTGCAATCTCCTCTATGTTTACGCCGCCAACAGAGCTGGCCAACATGACCGGTCCGTCGTAGGATCGTTCCATCATTATGGCAAAATAGAACTCTCGTCGCGGATAAAGCCTCTCGACTATCATGACCTCATTGCAAATTATTCCCTTTTCTCCGGTTTGTTTGGTGATCAACTTGTGTCCAATCATTTGGCTTGCAAGCTTAGATGCTTCGGCATCACTAAATGCCATCCGAACTCCGCCCTTGAGACCGTTGTCGAAATGACCTTTGCCTCGACCGCCTGCCAGTACCTGAGCCTTGACAACATAATCTTTTGATTTCAACTGCTTTATTATATGAGCCACTTCACCAGGTGACTTTGCAACACCAAATTTTGGAACCTGAACTCCATGATCCCTGAGTATTCGCATGGATACATTTTCATGAACATTTAGATGACGTTTACTAATAATCTGAGTGAATCCGTCGACAGGCTTCAATGTAAACAACCGTCTTCCAACAGCAGACGCCATCTCTATGCAGGTAAGTGACCTCTAGAATTTAAGTCTGTTGGAAGCAGATTTCTTCACTATCGAGGAACGAATACAACAGTCTGTATCATACGGTACAATAGATTGTAAATCACGAAAACATTATTATTCGGACCTAGTTTTAACGAAGGCCCAATTGAGGACATTGCTTCGCGCAGCTCGCATACTCTGCGTAAATAAAGCGCATTCTTCCATCATACGCACCATTTTGATGGGCGCACATGGCCGAAATTGTTACCTTTGACGATGTCCTAAACTCGGTTTACAATGAGACAAAGTCGTTATTTTGAAGCTATTACCTGTACCGCCCCGCGATCCACTTAGAATGAATTCACACCTCTTGAAAACCCAATCGCTTTCAAACGTCAACTGTTTGTTGACGAGCATTGGACAGTCGACACAAGTGAGGAATCATGTTAAAATCTACCCCTGGCGATTCGTTCGCTCTGCTCGCGAATCCTATCTAGACAGTTCGAAAACACCCTATACCGACAGATACAACATCAACGAATTCAACCACAATAAGCGTAAAAAGCCATGGATGGAGGTCATACCCAAAGAACGCGACAATAGGTATAATGCTTACAAATGGAACGACAGTTATAGGAGCGACCCGAAAGAGGCAAAAGAGACTGCCTTCAGTAAATTAAGCCGATTTCAACAATCTCTCAAGGATCGCGGCTCCGCACGAGAGAGTGAGCCTTATGTGCCACCAGCTGGAGTCCAGGATCAAGTTATAGCGATATTCAAGGAATTGAAAGCGTCCGAGCTGGGAGATGATGGCTCGATGCAACTTGGAACCTCGGATGACGATATCACCAAATTCGATCTGTACCAATCCAAGGCTCTCAGGTTCAAATTTATCACGGGATGCATCGAGCATTTTAATCACAACATGCCAAGTTCATACTTGAATGATATGGCATCAGTGGGCGATGTTATAGAATACTTTTCGACTCCAGTTCGCGGCATTAATCCATATGAAGCGCTCAATCGTGAAAGTGAGTCACTGCCGACAAATTTAAGCCTCATCGCGGAACCCGATCGATTCAACAAGGATTCAGACCAATTTTTTGGAGGTTATAATGCGTTTCCCGGTATTGTTAGCAAGGTGCCTGGTTTGCGAGCATCAAAGAAGTACCCAGTTTTCAATCAGGATGAGTTTCAATGGCCTGACGTCTGAATAAAGCTTTTCTTGAGGGGCCAATATCGTCTTGTAAGACACAGGAGGATTTGTCTGCATTTCGTTCGGATGAAATTATAGATTAGTTTGGCAGCCGAGGTATCTGAGCGAAAGGCAGATTCCAATTTCTCAGTTGGTCTGATCTACTAAATTGTTTTCCCCTCTATTCGGGGATCCAAATGGATAGAAGTGGGAAAGAGAGAAAGAGAGAGGGTCGGGTAGGTGAGTTTGTGTAGGTTGAGCGGGCCAGATTGGTCCATATGCGCGCAAGCGCATCTTGCGCTCGCCTAGCGCCAAGTGCGAGCGGTGGTTGCCCTTGTATCTTAATTGAATAACCTACCTTTCAGTGTTGGACAAGTTGGACAGGTAGGAAATTTCAAACTTTTGCATCGAAACATCGGAACGCAATCTAGAGGCCGACTATTGGGGCGCTAGATAAGTGGAGTGCAATATGAGACTGGTGGACATTCGTTTGGAACTCTTCAACGATGATATGTCCTCTTTGGAGGGTTTCAAGCAAGAGCGCCAGCATATTGTGGGCGGCGATTTTGTTGGCGAAAAAGAATCTTCCAACGGAGAGGAATTAGAATGCTTGCAACAGATTAGTTACAGCAACTCAGATGGAGTCCTGGATGGAATGGCGACGAAGGGTTCAGATTTTTTGGAAATTTCAGCCATCAAGTATGTAAACTTACCATATGGTTGTACGCGTCACCAGTGTGGCAGCCAAATTTTGCTAACAGAACCACCACAGGCCAGCGCCGTTGAATTGGTTGGAAGTGGAGCAGGAAATAATGTTGTTCTGAGGGGAGGCGAAGTTTGCGAGGAGCTGAGAGAGTTGTTCGTGTTGAATCGGTTTAGAATATCGTCATTCAGAATCGGTGTCACTGGCAGACATCATTTGAGCAAGCGGCACAGTTTTAGCGCCCGACAAACCGGATGGAGCGCGAGCAAGGGGGGCGGCGCTCTGATTGGGGGCAAGTTGCGCCCGAGGCTTCTGGCTCGGGAGGAAGTCAGTTTGGAGCGAGAGGCGCACAGGGGGCTGAGGATGATCAGGGAGGAGGTGTCAGAGTTGCAACAAGCGGTTAGGGTTCCACTTGGGAGGAGCGATAGCGGGAAGAAGTTTGGAGGAAAGGCTGACTCGCTCGCTCTGTCCATAGGCGATAAGTTCCGAAGACAAGAGGTTCCAAGCGGATGGAGCCCAAGAGGCGAGCGCGAGGAGGAGGAGGAGGAGAGCTATGAGCAACGGCGGCGCCCCTGTCTAAGTGGCCACCATCAGTGCTGGCTAACCAAGAGCAGTGGGCTGGCGAGGGAGAGGAGCGCTGCAGTGGTGGCGGCGAGCGTGTCGCCAGGATTGCGTGCTTGCTGGCTCGAGCCGAGCGACAGACACAAAGCCAATGGAAGCGCCTCTGGAGGCCCCTACCTTGTTTCGTCGTTTGGCGCAACCTGCGAGCGGAGCGGAGCAGCGCTACCTCTCGACAGCGATTGCCGACAGAACGTCAAGTTGGTCACAACAAAACAGTCCGCACCTGTAGCAACAGAAACAAGGGGCCAACAACGAGGACCGAGAGGAGTGGAGCGAGCGGCCGTGTTCACTGTTGGCGATGGAAGGGTGTTTGCTGAAAAACAACGCAGCTCAACTCTCGCCGCGAAACCACCAGAGCACAGAAACGGGAGGCGAAAATCAACCGAGGCCCCACTGTCAGGCCTCCCAATTAAACGAAATATGCACCTGTCTTCGGATGGAGTAGAAAACATGTCCGCTCAACTGGAGATGAGCAGAGGCGGCGGCTCTCTGGTGGGCAAAAGTGAGCTAGATCCTGCGGACAGATTTAGGCTGAGCCAGAGGTTCGAGGAGAGGCGCCGTTCGGGATCGCAGGATGGTTGCACGGATCAGCGCAACAAGCGGCCGCTGCTTGGCGAGGGAGGATCTCTCACGAATGGACTGGCAGAGGGGCGACGGGGAGGAAGAGGGAGGCATTTGGCGTGTTTGAGGCGCGCGAGCTTGACCGGCACCCAGCAGTCTGGCCCCAAGAGGAATGGGCGCGCGTTGAGGGTCAACGAGGAGGCCAACTGTTGCGCAAACCTCCATCCGCTGGAGCTTGTGGACAAGCGAACGCGCCTTTCCATTTCCATCTATGAGCCGCTTCCCTTTCCAGCGGCAAGTTTGCGGTTGCAAGGGCAAGAGGAGCAGCAGGGCCAAGATCAGGATTGCGAAGAGCCAAGCTTGCGACGGCAGCGCCGCCAGCAAGGAGACGGGCGGCAGCTGGGCCCGCTCGCAGCCAGAGGCCGCCACAAGCGCCTTGGCGAAAGTGAACACGCCCAAGGCTGGAGGCGCCCCTCTGGCCAGCGTGCGGCGGCCATTGGCCGGCGCTCAGCAGCTGAGAGAGGCGACAGTGTTAGCGCGAACAGGGCGAGCGGCAGCAGCGGCCACCAGCAGTGGCGAGCCTGCAACCGTTCACAGGTGGCGGGCGGCGGACACTTGGCGCCCGGCTTGCGGAAGTCGGCTGCAAAGCCAAGCGAGTTTGCTGCCGCGGCCGCCAGTGCAGCACAGCCGGCGGACTTGGCCGGCGAGCAGCCGAGTTGCGAGCCCAACATCCTGTTTGTTAGCATCGAGGCTCAAGATGGGCGCCAGTCGAGGCCGCTTCGAATCGATTCAAAATGGTCGCGCGAACAACTGATTGAGAATCTCCAATTGGAGCTCATTGAATTGGACGGACTTGGCGATTTTGCGGCCGAAGGCGAGGCGCCGGACTCGTTGCGTGAGGCAGCGCGCTCGCTCGCAACCCTTTGCCAGGAGCACCTGTCTGCGGCGCAACAGTTGCAGCCGCAGCCTGAGCCGCCGGCGGGCGAGTCGCGCTGGCCGCGCGCAAGCGGAGCGACTCGCTTTCAAGGCTACGGCGGCGCCACAATCTCCTCGCCAGAGTTGGCCGACCCAACCGCCATGAGCGGACCCGAGCTGAGCCTGCTAGCCGAGCTGAGCGGCCTCGATGTAGCGGACGGAATTGGGCAGACAGGCGAGAGCGACACGGCCCAAATGGCGCCAGCAGCGCTGGCTGCTGCTGCTGGGGCCAAAAGCGGCTGCTTGGCCCAGAGCGGCTCGCCGGCTGAGGCTGGCGGTGAAGTGGGACGCAGGCCGTGCAGGAGCATGGGCGGCCCCAGAGCAGAGCGGCCGGCCGCGCAGCAGCGAGAGGGAGCCCCACTCGGCCGGCGCGAGGCCATTGGAGCTGCGCGCAGCCCTCTAGGTGGCGGCGAGCAGTGCGGCGCCGACGACATAGATGATTGTCGGCCTAGCCAACTGGCGTTAGGGGGAAACGGGGGGCCTATCGATTGCGCAGTCGGCTCTGGCTGGCAGCAGAGCGCGCGCCAGCCAGCAGCCACTCGGCGCGCGGAGCTCGGCGCGAGCAAGACAGAGGCGACGGCCACAACCAGTGCAGCAGCAGCAGCAGCAGCAAAAGTAACTCCAACACCAACTCCAACACCAAGGCCAACGCCAACGCTAACACAATCAAGCGGCCGGCAAGCAGAGGAGACGGCCACCTTGCCTTGCTCGGCCGGCGGACAGGAAGCGGAAGGGGCGCGCTTGGAGCGAAGTGTCAGTGTCGGCGGTGGCGCGATGGCCGTGCTCCAGGTGGAGGCCAGCGGCGCAGGCCAAGCGGAGGCAAGCAGCCACTCGTCGGGCAGCCGAGCGCCAACGGCTCATGCCAGGAGCGCGAAGCAACAGGCAAGTGGCGGCGGCGGCGGCGGCGGCAGCTGCTGTGGCAACGAGAGCAAAGGTAAGCGATATGTGCGCAAACTCCCTTCCCTTCACTTCACTTCCCTTTGCTTTGGCCAGAGTTGGCCGAGATCGCATTTCTCTCGCCCATTGAATTGGATGGGGAAGCCGGCGGTGTGCGTGTGGTCTAGTTTTGTGGCTAGTTTCATTCCGTTTTGCTGATCGGGCGAAAGGAGGAGCGAAAGTTTGGAAGGGGGCGAGAGCGACTTGATTGGCGGCCAAGCGAGCGCCGATCCATCCGCCTGCAAGCGGCTCACCCGGCAAGTGAAACTTCCAAGCTCAAAACTAAAGCTCTCTCTCTCCTCTACCTCCGCCTCTAACTTTGCCTTTGCCCTCGAGTGAGTGCGAGTGTTTCAGCGCAGAGTAGAGGCGGGGAGGATGTAGTCTGATTTCAGGGCGAAAAGTGTCAAGTCCCCTGAACATGGCAAAGCGGCGGCGGTCGCTTTGCTTGGCGGCTGGCTGGCGGCGCAACATTCAGGCCGACAGTTGACATCTATTGTGCCTCAGCTTCCCATCGTCGACTTTTTGGCGGTTAATTTTAACTTGCTCCCTCGAGCCTTTCATTTCCCTAGCCTGCCAGCCAGGGCAGTTGGCTGCAGTTGTTGTTGTTGTTGTCGTTGCGGCCGCCGCGCTTGTGTTCAAGCGTCTCCCTGGGCCTAAGTGTGGGAGTTGGTGCACTTTGTCATCGCGCTAGCCAACCGACCGCCCCTCCAGGCTTGGGTTGCTTTTGGCAAGACTGGCGGGCGCAAACTGCTCGGCGCAACCGGCCCCGCAAACCCGAGTTGGCGGCGTTGGGGCCGACGCACCTGTTTGCGGGTCGCCGGTGCTGGCGGCCCCGTCAGCGAGCTAGCCGGCAACCTGGGTCCTGCACGGCTTGCTCGCCACGCCAGGCCGGCCGAGTGGGGCCGAGCAGTGCCGGTCGCTCTGCGTCGAGTGGGCGCAACTCGAGCGACCGCGCCATCCACCAGGCCGGCCCGCGCGTCCCCCGGCCTGGAGCCGGCCACTTCCGCCCACCACTCTGGCCGCCAAGCCGCCTCTTCCGGCCGCGAGAGGCCAGTCCCAGCGTCGGCCGCTCGCTCGCTCTCTCTCTGCTGGCCGCATTCGTGGCCGCACAAAGGGAGCCCATGAATGTGCCTTACGTTGCCATTGTGCTCGCAACAAGCGTCTATGTATCCTTGCACATGAGCATCAGCGGCCCAAGTAGCATATCTTGCTGGCTAACAATTTGTTGGCCGGCCGAGCTGACTTGAGCTGAGTCGAGTCGAGTCGAGTCGGGTTGAAGTTGAGTTGAGCTCGGCTCAACTCGTTGAGCTCGCCGTTTGGCTCAGCTTTGTTGCGCAATCGGCGCTTGTTTGCGCTCAACCATTATGAGCCGCTAGCACTTGCGCTTGTGGCTGAACCACTGGAATCACTGTATAGAGGAGCGGGCGAAATCGCTTAACTTTGCCTCAATTATCAGCCGGCAGCTAGGAGCCAGTTGCCGGCCGGGCGGCTTGATTGTTGATCTTGGTTAGATTGATCTATCGCAACAAAGCAATCATCATCGACGCCAGCGAGCGCGGCCACGGCGGCGGCGGCGGCAGGGGCGTCGCCGGCCAGAGTTGGATGCCTGGCTGGCTGGCTGGCTGGCTGGCTGGCCGCCCGCCCGCCCGGCTGCTCGGCCGGCGAGAGGGCAGCGCAACAAGTCGGGCGCCGAAGCCGAGGCGGCGGGCGCAGTTGGCTGCCAGTCGGTGGGCAAAGGCGCGTAAGCCGGCTTACGAGCCAACTGGCGGCGCCGTTGGCCGGCAAAGCTCGCGAGCCGCAGCCAGCCGGCCGGCCGGCCAGCTAGCAAAGCGAGCGCCAACCCTCGAGCCCTTAAACTGGCAACTCCGGCACCATCAACTTGAATTGCACTGATTCAATTCAACACAATCTCATCCATTTCAATTCAGGCCCTTTGAATGCGTTTCAGGGAGCCAGTTTGGCGTTGGTCTCGCCTGCGAGTGGCTGGCTGGCTGGCCAGCCGGCCGGCGGCCCAGTGAGAGCGGCCTGTCCCTCTCACTAAACTCGAGTTCAGCTCCCCTCGCCGAGCGCCCTCAATGAGCCAGCAAAGGCGAGCCAAACAACAAGTATCAGCGCCAACATCTCTCTCTCTTTCCCAACTCAACTGCGCGCGTAGCTAACGGCGCTCGGCCGGCCGGCCAACCAGAAGGTCAGCGCCGAGAGGAAGCGGCGCCGAGGCGGGAGGACGCGGCGGCGGCGGCGGAGGAGCCGGCCGAGCGCAGGGGCGGCCGCCAGAGTGCGCCGCCACCAACCAGGGAGTGGGGCGAGCAGCAGCTCGGAGGCCGAAGCTCGGCTAGGCTGACCTCTGCCGAGCCCCATGAGCGGGCGGCCGACTATTCGGGCGCCCTGAAGCGGAGACTGGCGGCAGAGCCGGTGGCCAAGGGGGAGCCCGCAAGGCGTGCTGACAATGACTGGCCACCGGCCGCCACCGGCGACAGGTGCGGCCAGAGGCGGGCGTCTCTGTCGGCGGCGGCGGCGGCCAGCCACTCGCATGGGAGTGGCAGCGCTGGAGGCGGCCGTCCAGCCGCTATTCGGCCAGCGGTGACACTTGGAGCGGCCGGCAAGGGCGAGCCGGCCGGCCGCTCGGCGCAAACAGCAGGGCCAACCGGCGAGAGGCTCGTCAGCTCGGCCGCCGGCTTGCAAGCCTTTGCCGGCCTTGCGCAAGGCGAGCCCGGCGCGGAGAGCCCCCCTTCGAGAGGTAAATCACGGCCTGCAGCAGGCGGCGGCGCTCAGGGTGACAAAGGCGCCAGTGGCGGCG
>ENA-UOVY01000061-UOVY01000061.1-plant-metagenome-genome-assembly--contig:-NODE-61-length-63664-cov-641.899149_pt1 | contig 63664 bp, 39 predicted proteins | sample MGYA00249840_ERZ761561 | MGnify/ENA primary metagenome ERZ761561 (study PRJEB28882, sample SAMN05720143) | plant metagenome | isolation source: Guanajuato, Mexico | place: Mexico:Guanajuato, Mexico...
TATTAAAGAAGTGGTGGGCGAAATATTTTGTCGGTTTTGGTTGAAACACCCTGTAATTCTTTGAAGAAAACTCTGTTCGGCTTGTGGAGCACCGTACAGTAGGCGTTTTTATGCTCGACACAATCATGGTAACCAGCGCCACTAGGTAAACAGGGCGCAATGAGGGCTCGGAAGTCTAGTTTGCATAATTTTGTTTCTGGATCTTGGATTAAATAAGATGAACGGGAACAGACGCATTCGAATGTTGGCCTCCAACTAGATTCTAGCTCTTGTTTAGTTACCTTGCTCTCTCCATGATTCAACTCGTCAAAACTTGGCCTTGGCTCACTGATTCTACACACACCACTTAAGCAGATATCGAGCGAGTCGCGAACGGCATAACTAAACTCAGCCGCAGTGCACCAATCAAGACACCTATCGCCTATACTAACATAACCTTGTCGGTCACAAATGCACCTATAGCTGTCGGTTGCGCCCTGCTCAAGGACACAAATTTTGTTCTCCTCGCAATACATGTTGCATTTCTCTTGCGCGCTAACCTTTGCTCGCACGCCAGCGGTGAGATAACCGTCCATTTTATCAAATCGGCCTGTTCTTGTCAGATCAGGGCTCGACTTTCGGCTTGAAACTTCGTGGAGCTCTCGTCTGATGAATTTCTCCCCCAAGATTATATTCTTCTTACCAGGTAGATCACCATCCCCATTGTTGAGCGTGAATTCATCCATCTCGGCCATACTGGCAGAATCTCTGGCAGAACTTTGAGTCGTTATTGGGTCGTAGGTGATTGTGTTTCCGAAGAAAGAGTCCTGGCTGTTCGAGCGAGCCTGCTTGTAGTAAGATCTATAAACATACTCAAGCTTCTTGTGGCCCTCAATTGATGGGGTTCGAACATCTCGATCTTGATCCTCATAGTTTGGATCGGCAACATGCTCGTCAAAGAAACACATGTGATCATCTACTCCAACCTGAGTGCCTTGCTTGTAACCAGGCAAACAGGAACACCAGTAAGTGTTCTTGGTCCGGTCGACATTACAAATGTGCTGGCATTTGTTAAGCAATGGTACCTCACAGATGGCATCGTTTATCATAGCGCACTGCGTCGTATTCTTATACAATCCAACCTTTAAGGCTTTAAATCCTAGTGGACAGACGCATTCGTAGAGCTCCTGGTCATAGGTCGCAACACAATGAGCTGCACCACAAATCGGTAACCCATCTGGTTGCGGCATCAAGCAAGGATTGATTAATTTGCAAAGGCCGTCAGTTTGATCTCGGATGTAGGCAAACTCTTGGTTGCAAACGCACTCGCCATCAACACAAACCTCGGACATATGTCTGCACCTCACGCCTAAGCATTTGCTCAACTTTCTACATTCAGCGAGATAGCCAGGGGTCGCAGGTGTGAACTTTCTATGCGAGTCATCGTGTCCCCTTTTTGTTTGGTCATCGGTTAGCATCTTCTCGTAGCTGAAGGTGTTCTGTTTCGAGATTTTCTCCTGATCTCTCATTGGTTTATTGCTGCCACCCCGAGAATCCTTAGTCTGTTCGGACGATTCGCTTGAGGGCTGAGTTTTGAAAACGAAATACTCATCATCATGACAGGAGCAACTGAAAAATTTGTCGTTCTTTTGACACTCGCGATCGATCTTAGAACAAATCTGATCACCACTTAGAGAGTCAATTATGATTGCCTTGCATATGTTTCGCGTCTGACATCGAGTTCCATAGAAGCCCTCAGGACATAGGCACATCATTTGGCCGGAATCGCTCAATAAACAGGTGCCCCCATTCAAACAATAATTGTTATCAGTGCAAACTCGAGAGCCTAATTTTGGTGGCTTGATTGACGGTTCGGCGATGGTTTTCTCGTTGGGAACATTCGCTTGAGGCGTTGTTGTTGGTTGGATTTGGGGTGAAGTTTTTGGTGTTTGAGTTAAGTTTACCTCAGAGTCTAGCTCTTGGGTGGATTTGGTCGTGGATTCGTCAATGATTGGTAGCAGGGTTTTAGCTTGGAAAAAACTTTGTTTAGGTTTGTCTCGGCTTGCATCGCTGTGATCGGTTTGTGGATCCTTCGAACGAGCCGACTCTGAGTCCACATCTTCATCGAGCCCTTTTTCGTCCAAAACAGAGCATTCACCGTTAAAAACTGGATTGCTCAGAGTTATGAAAACAACGACGAGAACTAAATAGATTGAGGCGAACGAAATTAGAAACTTGGCTGCCATCTTGTCTCCATATTTGTCGCCAGAAGATTGCCGGTGCAGCTCGAGTAACTAAATCAAGGAACCTTAATAGAAAATGTAGACTGGGATCGGGCGAACAAGTTATGTCATGTCAACCAAAGGTTTCCACTTCGAAGGAACCAGGTAAACGAAAAAAATTTGTTTATAGTCAAACCATGGACGCTTGCATTACAGTGGCCAAAAGCATAAGCCACACGGCCTTGTCGATAGATTAGTGGTTGTAGTAAAAGGCACGATTTTGCGATACCAATTGTGTGGCTCGAATATGGAACCTAGTGGAATCCGTTGCTCTGAAAACCATAGATAGGGAGAGGGAGGGAGAGAGGTGTTCGAGTTGGATTAACTTGAATGGTCTGCCGATAGCGCTGATAACACACAATCCACCTATCTGGGGGCATCGATGCTGATCAGATTCCTAATAGATTCTCTGTGACCAGAGGGGTACAAAATTGAACCGGAACTCGCTTACACTGACGCATGATGGTGACCTGGGCGCGCAACAAGTCGATTACGCTCGGACTGGACCAGTTGAGTAAAGTTAGTGACGCAGATTACCGATCAGCCTGTTTTCCAATGGCGAATGTGGGATCTCAACATCAGCCTGACTGGCACTCGTTCAACCCGAGCAAAGCGGTTACATCTAGGGGCAGAAGTTTGTGAGGGCTGGACTATCCTCTATTGTAGACTAACTTCGATGACGATGATGATTCATTGATCAGATTCTTGACGGATGGAATAGAGAAGTTAGCTTGAACTGGGCCATCCATTCCTTAATTGGTATTGACGCGTCCGTTCAATGACCCCGTTTCACCCCTCGATCAAAGGCTGGGATCAGTATCAATTATGACCTGACATTTGTCAAGGATAATTGTGCTCACGAAAGCAGAAAAGGAACCTTTATTTGGGGAGAGGATATAGCAGAAATTAGACCGCAAATATCACGGGCGATGGGTTCGTTTCCCCGTCACGAGACCCAAATCCGAGTAGACTTTCAATCGATCTGAAACAACTTAGCATTGAAACTTGCTGATCTAGGCCGGCTGGAGGGTGGCAAATTGAGCTTGGTTGTGTGGAAGAGGCAAGCTCATCTGTAGAGGTTGCGCTGACCTTGCAGGAGCTAGTGGAGCTCATGTCAAGTTAGTGTTAGAGTTCGAGAATCTCAAGGTTCTTTGACCGATACCATCGGAGTGTCCACCTTGATTTCCATAAAAGCAAATGCATCTTGGACATTATCGTCCTTGCTTGCGAGCATCCTTCTCTCAATGGAATGGCTCCCATTATCGCGATTCAAGTCCATCAGCGCGCATCCCGTGATCGCTAGGTGCAACACTAGCTGTGTCATCCGACGCTCCCCTGGGCCTCGCCCATCCACCAATCCCGGATGGCGGCGGCCATGGTCGCGCACATGGCCGGCGTTTCTGCTGGATCCACGTTAATGCAGCTGCACGGACAGATTAGCCCTGTTAGCTATTGGCGCGAGCTTAGTATTGGAAGTTTATGCATGAGATGCACTAATTTTTTCGCTTTCAAGCTCGGATGAAGTCCCCATAGTGCTCCTAGCGCGCGTAAACAACTAAAATCATCGCCCGAAAGTAAACTTGTGGTCCGATCAAGAGGGATGGTCAGTGAGGGACCTCGCATGGTACGAGGTAATTGGGCATGGTGGCTGGCGTGATACCGGTAGAATGGCGCCCATGGTGAATATATGGAAGCAATGCTAGTCTGCAGGGAGAGAGTAGGTGAATTTTGAGCGGGACCCGCTCCTGCCTACCATCCTATGTGCTATGCGCCTATGCTCGTCTGTCTATAGCCGCGCCTCCCGCCTCCTGTTCGTGCGTCCACTTGCGCTGATGAAAGAGAGCAAGCGAGCCAGCCAGCCAGGGAGGGAGAGCCAATGCAAGGATGGCGAGTGAGCGAGTCTATGTGACGTGCTTCGTTGGTTTCTATCTCTTAATCTCTATGCTCTCGCTGCCATTCCTCCATTTTCTATACCAAAACTAGCATTTATCACTATTACAACAATACAACCATCACCATTTCTATTGGCATTTCTCTATACTTTTCGCTCCATCATTACACCTTATCTATCGCGCTCTCGCTCTCCACATCTCTCAATCTTTCTCTGTTTCCCTAAAAGTTGCAGAGTTAAGTTTTAGAAAATAAGAACCAACATGGCCAGCAACATCATGAAGCCAGGGCCTTCAGAAATTTGCTACAAAAACATGAGGTTCTTCATCATGGACAGGCCCTCCGATGCCACACTACCCCAATTAGTAGAGCAATTTAGGAAATGTAATGTCAAGGATGTTATTAGGGTGTGCGAGCCATCGTACAAGACAGACCTACTTAATGCTGCTGGAATTACAGTTCATGATTGGCAATTCGATGATGGCTCTCCGCCGCCGCAAGAAATTATCGACAAATGGTTTGAGTTATTACAAGAGAGATACAACGAGGACAAGGATTGTTGTTTTGCTGTTCATTGTGTCGCTGGACTTGGTAGGGGACCGGTGATGGTGGCCTTGGCCTTGATGGAATTAGGTATGAAATATGAGGATACCATAGAATTTGTGCGAGAGAGGCGACGAGGCGCGTTCAATAAAAAGCAGCTCAAATATTTATCATCATATAAACCAAGGAACAGGCTTAGGAATAAGAAATCTAGTTGCGCGGTTATATAGTGAAGTGAAGCAAGCGATATATTGTTAAGGAACTAATCTTATGTTATTGTATTGATGTATAAAGAGTCAAATGGTAAATAATCCTTCGTCTATGCCATGATAATATTAGATGCATGCGTTGTTCATATCTATTGCTCTTACTCTCATCGCCTCTTGCTATTTGTCGCCCACAATGTGCTTTTGAACCAATAACCTGATCCATGATGTTGATCTTGGAAACAACTACGACCAAAGCAACTGGAGGCTACAAAAGCAACGTAATTGCTATACAACTCAAGGGCTTAAGCAGATTCGACTCGTTGTAACTCTGAAAGTGGGTTGCTTATCCGCAAGACAGTGGTAACTGTCATCACAAGTCGATCATCCTTGTTATTAGCTTGACTAGCCCGCTTTTTCCGTCCGCCATTACAATTGACTTTCGCACATTGTTTGATACACACATTGACAGTGCCCACGAAGCGAACGAAATTCGAATCCGGAAACTTGAAAGCCCTAAACTTGGCTCTTAGCGATTGATCCTCAGGATTTGGTTCGAAATTTCCAAAAATATAGGTATCGATAGAACAACCGTTCAAGATTATAACCTCTTCACGCTGACGAAACGTGTCATCTTGCACTTTTAGATAGGAAGCTAAAAGGCCATACACCTTGGCTGACTTGTCGTCCAAGTAGATGACCATTTCCAAAGGAGTGCCAGGGTGAACATTGATTGCACTGTCGACCATCTGTCCGTTTTGCAGAACTGCCACATTTAGGATGGGTACTGGCGCTCTACCTGTAGCATTCATGCCAAGATCTAGTTGTTCGGGTGGCATTTCGTAGAAGTCAGCTGGTAGCTCATCTTCAACAAAATCCAACCGTCCGCTTGCGCTGACATTTGCGTTGGACGATGAGGTAGCTGATCGTTCTTGGAGGCTCGATTTTGGATTTGTTTTTGGATTTTCGGTGAAGTTTGAGTTTCTAAGTCTAGGAGCTAAGCTTGGTCTTTGTTTAGGCGTTGACTGGGCTGAGATGGTTAGCAAATAGCAGATTGTTGTGGCCAAAAATGTGCCCGACATCTTGTTCAACGTTTGCATCTTGGAAACTTTGATCCTAAATCTCCCTTGTTGCTCGAGGGTCCAACAGTTTAATTAAACACTATGATGTTGTGTTGTTTTAGCAAATGAAGCGTCGCGATTGTATCACGGACCCTTGAACCAAAATCCGACACTATTCAAATAGCAACCCCTTGTGCACAAGGTAGTCAGTGGACCTTGGACAGTTTACGTTTGTAGGCCATAGTTTAGGAACCATCGCCGGCCACCGAACAAACGATTTACCTATTCACTGCAACGAAAACAACAACAACGACCTGAGACCAACGTAACTACTACGATCATCAGAAGAAGCAAAGCCGAGAGGATTGAGAAGAGGCTAAGACAATCGCTTGAGAGTGTAAAGAGAAGTATATTCAAAAGTTTGAGTCTGAAATGTAGTTTCTTCCATCTCTCTCCCTCGTTACGGCTTCAGGTGAGGCTAGCAGATTGCTAAACTCAGGGTAGCTCACAAACAACAATGGCTAGGGAAAAATTCCCTCCCTTCACACCCTCTAAAGTGTTTTATTCCATGCTATTTGCAACCAAACCTTTTGTTAATTTGTAACGGCTGCCTTAGTTGCGATCGCGCGTCTTGAATTCGCACACCCCTTGAAGAACAGTTTAGGCTACCTTCATTCATTCCAAAGCTAGTCAACAACCACCAAATTTTAACTTGAGGTGTGAGCGATAAGTCCCAAACCAATTTGGTCTGAGAAAGGGCGAGTGAGGGAGGGAGCGAGGGCGAGCGCAAGAAAGAGCTTGGCGAGGGGTGGCCAAAATGCTGGATAGCTAAGTCGCATCGTTAGCTCTCTTGAAGCGAGACGAATGCACTTCCTCTTTTTAGGACTCGTTCACTTGTGCTACCGAAGCCAGCACCATTATCGCAACCACTCGCCAATCATATCGCACACAAACAGTGTCAAGAGATCACCATTACCTGCTGTGCGAGCCAAGCTCATTTAATGCCATTGGTAAGGGAACTCCACTCACCTCAAGGCTCAGGAGGCTCAAGTCGAGGGCACACAGTGTATTCGCTTATTTATTTTTGTCCTGAGTAAATACTATTCCGCATGTTCTTCCAAGTTCTTTCAATTGTGCCGCCCATTGCTTGGCAGCCTACAAGTTTTAAGACAACCGCTTGGCTGCACTTGAATCTGTTTTGGCTTCTCTCGCTGCCAAAGGTAGACCAACGCCTTGAGCATTCAAACCAACTGCATCCCGAATAAACATCATCACCAAATTCAAAAGTTGCGGCTCAAACAAACGTGCATTCCCGCTCTGGGATTTTCATGTCTCCGGTCTCTCAGATCGGCTGAAGGGGTAGAAACGGAGAGAGAAAGAGAGCTAGGGAGGGGTAGATCTTGGACTGCGAGATTGGGTCTATGCTGGGTCACAGTGATTAACCCGCCAGAATTGGCGATGGCATGATTCCAAACGAACACTGAGAGCGAGACTTGATTGGCCGCTGCAGATGTGCGAACGGAAAGAAGAGAAAACCGTCCGACCTACTGAACTGAGTTGCTCAACTATCCTGTTGAGCCACAATTTGGTATAGAATAGAACAAAATAATAGAAATAATATCTGGCCCTATCAATACCTATTTAGATGATCATTTGGTCGAAAATGGCACTCATCGAATGCCCAGAATAACTACTCTAAATTTATTAGGCGGGCAAATGTATGGTTAGGCATCACAGAAACCACTCCTTAGGCAATGTAATTGAAGATTTTTTCTTGTTGCGCAATACAACCAGTTGACCGTCCTCATAGGCGACGTACAGTAGTTGGTTGTTGCGGGAATATAACAAACTACTAATCGGCGAATCTAAACCTGACACATGGAACTCTTTGACGCGGCTTAGGTCCCACGAACTGTACAAACGAATCAGACCATCAGCAAGGCCAACCACGATCACATTGACCGACAAACCCTCGGGCGAATTGGAATAACATACGGCCGTAACTCTTGTGTGACAGTTCACAAAACCTACGAGCGACCCATTAATAGTGTGGACGTAGATTACACTCGATAAGTTACTATCACTGTCTGAGCTTGACGATACAGTTGATACATCACTTCGACTTGAACTGTTCTCAGCCTCGTCACCATCGGCAGCTAGCGCAAGACGATTGTTTATGTCCTTGACGGAAACGATATCGCCTAGTGTATCGCTTATACTGAGTAAATTTACTCCACTAGCGCAAATGCTGCACTGCCTTGCACCTTTCAAACTGAGGGGATCGTGATCTTCCGAATCACTGAACTCGGACATGGGTGAAGATGGGTGCTGATCACAGTTGCACAGATAATCCAAAAGTCTGGTGCTATTTATGTACATGTGCCAGGTGCAGTTGGAATTATTATCCAGATCGAACTTGAATCTTTGACCATTCTTTTCGGATAAACTCTTCGAACGCAACGATTTGATTTTGTAGTCTATCGTTCTTACGTAAGTGAGACTGTTGAGATCCCATATAACACTTGTGCCATCATCACTACCCGTAACTACAATTCCAAAGCTTACATTGATGCGCATGCAATTGATGCTTTTGCTGTGACAATATAACCACCTGGAGGTCTTGTTTATGGATCTCACGCTCTGTAAAGTCTTGCCTGCCAGTGAGACTGCTGTGTAGGGTTCACCACTTGGCGAGTTACCGGCCACCTTGCCTGGGCCTAGGGGAGCCATATCAGGTTGAGAGATTGAGTTCGTTGTCGTATGCAGGAAGTGTACAGCTGAGGGGGCCGCTGAGCTGGATGATAACGCAACAGCAGATGCGTTAGGCTGTATGTATTGCGCGATTGGTGTTGTTTCGTGCGAAGTCGATATTATGTGGGCGCAAATCGAGCCAGATTTGTAGCCGACCAGGAGGAGATTGAGCTCAGGCACGGATGTGCAGGTGGACATCGAATCAACGATGGAATCGGCTTGTACTAGCGGAACATTGGGCTTGTTGCTGTTCAAGGCTGGATGTCTCATCCTTATGGTGCCATCTAAATAGGCCCAACTAACTAGCGAGAGCGAATCTGGCGAGAATTTGGCCCTCGATGGTGTTAATGATGCTAGAGTTGAGGTACTTGAGCCAGCAGAATCGAATTGACTTGATGAGAAGCTTGCCGGCTCTACATAGTTGAACTGCTGGCGGCTTATAATCATATTTGAGAATAGATTCATGCGTGCAATGCTACTCAGACCAGCTCGACGCGAGTATCTTGCTGGTGACAAGGAAAACTGGTAACTGTTTCCTGACTTCCTGTCAGCTCGATAGTCAAGTATTAAACTAGTGAAACTCCTTAGCACCGCTATTTCGCCATTTGGGAGTAAACAGAGGTTAAATTTTCCTGGAGTCTGTCTGGATACCGTGTCGCGAACATTTTTCCGACTTCTTGGCGACACAGGATCAGTCGAGGGTATGCGTTTGTGCTTAACGGCAGTTATGTCGTTTTCGTCTGGTGAACCTACGTAACTGCCCCACCTCAAACCCTTAACTTGGATTAGAGGCTCTCGTTTGCTGGATGAGAATTCATCGTTCATTTGGTTTTGGACAACATTAGTTTGCAAATTGAACGTATTGAACGATCGCTGCCTCAACGGCTGGGCGAATAACTGTCTTGGCATTTGACCATAAGTTTTGATCATAGTTTCCAGTGCCAATCGCTCAATATTGGCATTCTGTCGTTTGTGGTGACGTTTAGAGGTTTTCTTTGTTGAACTTGTATCACTTATGTTGAATCCGGTATTTGTATCAGCAGTTGATATGTAGTCCGAGCTATAGGTTGACGATTTTGCTGAGATGGTCGCCACTGTGGAGCCAACTGGAGTCGAAGGACTTGACGTTGGTTGACTATTCAAATCTATAACGCCATAGTATGTTGCAGGATGAAAGACGTTCAAAGCCTCTATGGCTGCCTTTCCCGTTTGTTTGAATCCAAAAATGAGATCAATCCAGTGATGCAAATTCTCAGAAACATACGCCGATTCGAGTGCCTGTCGATGAATCAGTGTGAACAATCTTGGATTAGATTGAGGGCACCAAGGCGGCAATTTAACATCGTCAACAAGCTCATTGTTTTGTTTGCGGCCAAGTTCGAACTGTTCTAAATTTAGAAACATCTCTGGGAGGAAGAAGAACTCTGGAATCAGTTCTTTGAAATCTGTATTTGAGTCTCGAGTGATCAATTGCCAAGTGTTAGCCATCGAGTGGAAGGTTCGATCTGGTTGATCAAAGTTATTATCTTGGTATTGGATAAGCATTTGGGTGAATGGTGGAAGTCGCACCAAAAAATGCAAAACTGTGGCACTGTTGCTATAATGATTGCCGTAATGGTACGGCCTTGTCACACCAAGAAAACCAGTTGATAGATTTGTGGCCAACGAATCGCTATAATTGTTTACAAAGGTGGATTCTTTTTCTGGATTCTGAACTGCCATAGGTTTGTTGAGCTTTCTATAATTTGACGGTGAATTTAGATCCAGTGTTTTTGTCTCATAGTTGGAGAGAACAAACGGAAATATAGGGTATTGCATGAGATCGTTGAAAGAGCGGCCAGCTAGCTTGTTTAAGCAGGTCAAGAAGTCGAAGTTTGTCAACTTTCCATCTCGCCAGTGTTGAGTCAACTTATTGAGGCTGGTATTCAGGTTAAACCTATGCAGGTTGATCATCTTGTGTTGCTCTCGCATGAGAGCTTGTTTAAAATCTTCCCTATCGCGATTGTTCTTGAAACTTATCAAATAAGTCATGTTGTTGGTCAAAAATATCTCAAGACCGACATCTTGTAACTGGTACCTACGGTCCCAAACCTCTACCAATTCATCGAACCAGAGGTCTTCCACGATTGTTGATACGAATGAGCTTTGTCTTCGATTCAAATCCCTACACGAGCTTATTTGATTATTCGAGCGTCCTCCAGTGTCGAATCCATTCAAGTCTTTATTGATCGTGGGATTGTACTCCTTTTGAAATGGATCCACAGTTTTGCAAGTGTTTAAATGCTGCTGATAACTATCACGTCGCTCTCCAATAAAATGGATGCACCAACTAGCAATTGAAACTTCACCTTCGCATACTTCGTTTGGACGGATTATACTACAATCGCAGTTGAAATGAATCTTGTCGGTGGTAAACATTCTAATGCGAAGCTCGTTGGAATCCATGGATTGCTCGTGATTGATAACGAGCGAACAAAGTGGATGAGGACTGTAGATGTTGTACCAATCATCAGTCACTACTTCCTTGTCGGTTGGATTATCAGGTCGATCTTCACTTGTGGCTGACGAAGTTATGCTTGACCTCTTAGCTTCGTAATCCATGATTCTGTTGGATTTTTCCTGGGTCTGTGTGCGATTGCGCAGGTATCTAGGTTCAAGCATCAATTTGCATGGCCTAAGACGACGACGAATCCTCGACGGCCCCTCGACTGGATTGAGCTCCCATGATTTAGGATAGTGGCTTTCCATGCACCAGATTGCGCGTTCATGTGTTTGCCCGATAATTAAAGACAACCACTGTTGCCTGATGTGGTAGTTATAGACCTTGTTTTGCTTGAGATCTTCAAGGTAAGACTTACGCTGCTCATGTTTGTTATTGACAACATCCCTCGTGATGTCCATCGCCTCGTCAAGAACCCTATTGAAATCCTCGTTTGAGCCGTCATTCACTCTCTGAATGTCAGGTCTCAAAGAGGCCAGTCTTAGGTGCGAATCTTCCCGCAGCTGCGCTAGATCAGCAAGCCAAACATTTCGATATTTGCCCCCGATTTGTTTCACTGAATCAGAAATCTTCGCCTTCTTCTTTCCCGAATATCCGTTCACTTCACGGTTATTTGAAAGTCCAATCTCCTCTTCGATACTTAAAGCCAGTAGTCTCAACTTGGTTTCTGTATCATCGTTGAGGAGGTCATCATCTTGGTCGCTATTGCTACCTTCCGAGTTGATCTGTGAACCTGTGTAGTCAATGAGATCTCCAACAAACGCCCCGAGCACTCGATAGTTAGTTTTACTTGAATCGATCTCGAGCAGATTGAGTAGTTGATCAACGCTGAAGATTTGTAACAGCGCGAATGCATAGTACTTTCTCTCATCCAAATTCATCGAGTCACAAGGTGATAACAGGTATAGAATTAAACGAGAAAAGTTTGACCTGATTGTTGGTTCGAGTTTTCGGAGCATTAAACACCAATAAGATCTTTGTTTTGTCTCCTTAGATCTTGTTGTAGCTAATAATTCATACTCATTTAAATACCTAGACAAAAATTTGATGCACTTCATAATGAACTTTCTCTCGAGGGGACTCGGTATCACGTCAACCTCTCTTGTTGCGATCATGTTGACCATCAGCTCAATAGTTGATCGAAATCGTTCGAGAACTCTGGTCTCAGTGATATGCTTTGCATCCGAACTTGAGCTGCTCGCATTCTTTGAATATGAATCGTCTATATCGAGAAGATTTTCTTCAGTAATCAACGAGTTTACGTTGATCTTCTCTCGCCCTTTTTGACCGTTAAGGTTAGACGAATAACTTCCACTGTTAGAGGAGCTACAAGAATCTAAGTATTTGTCCAAGTCCATCTCTTCCTGCATTCCGTCTGAGATCAAATTGGATTCAGGCAATGTATTGGAGAAGGTATTCAGATCATTACTCTTGAGTAAACTTCTTAGATAGTATTCCATCCTTCCGCCATATTTTTTTAGCCTAGCAGATCTTTCATAGTGTTCGCAGTATTTGATCGCCATGGTCAAGACTTTGACCTTTCTATCCCGGAAAATGTGCTTGTAATGTGATGGGACATAAGTGTTCATGAGATCGAAATAAGTTAGCAGCTCTTCGATCGAGATTATGGTTTCGCTTGTGCTCTGATTCTGCATATAATACTTGACGACCAAAATGAGAGTCTTGTCGAGCTCGTTCAAGATGTCTCCATACTCTTTGTTCGAATTTCCATCGACAGATTGGTTGGCTTGGCTTTCATAGTTCGCTACCGAGGAGGCCTCATGCTCGACTTGTCTAAAGTACAATTTCATCATACAATCAATCAGGTTACCTTTGATCAATACCGACAATATGTCATTCTCTTCTAATTGCATAAGCTTCTCAATGTAGGCATGAATAAACTTTAGCACAGATTGGATCTCTTTAGGCACCTGAAGTTGAGTCATCAAGTGCATCAGCAAAATTAGCGTGTTCAATTGTAGATTGTTGTTGATGGTCTCAATATCGAATATTGAACAAACTGATTCCAACGTCTCGAAGTTATCGATACCTACAATCAGCCCATAGCAAAGTTGGATCATCTTGATTGTCGTCGGGTAGTTGAGTAGTTGACGAGCCATAAGTTTGATGGGCATGCAAAGTTTGAAACTTGAGTTTTTGTAGTCGTATTCGTACTTGTTCAAAACCGGCCTCAAGTTCAGGGAGTAACAAGCTCTTATGCAGTAAAAGAACAGTCTCAACACTTTCTCTCTAACAAGAAAAGAATTGTTGTTCGCGAGCACAATCAGTTTGCGAGCGTCTATGACTGACCTCTGTAGAGCTTCAGATAATATTTTCATGGAGTCCGTTAAGCTCACTTTAACTATCGAGGCTAGCATGTCGGAAACGGTAGCTATGGCATAATTTCGAGTGCTGCACTTCTCAGGGAACTCGTCAGGGTTGGTTCCCTGAGTTCTCTGATCAAGTATGTTTGGCATTATTTCGTCGGACCATCTAAAATCTTTGTTCTTGGTTGGTGGTACGTTGTACTGATTAATGAACTTAGCTAGATTTTCTGAACACTCTTCCGATATCTTACGCTCGCTCGGGCAAAAACTGGCGCCGCTACAGCTGCCAATATTGTCAATGATAGATGTGCTATCAAATCTTAAATCTTCTATGCTACTTTGATAACTAGATTCGCTTGGGGGAGTGCGAAGCCGACTTGTTTGATCATTGTGCACATCAAATTTATGATTCTTGGACTGAATAACATGTAGAAACGAGCTTCTGTCCGACATGGCTTCAGCATACGCCTTTGGGTCTGGATGCAGGAATAGGAGGAACTCCATTATGTCCAACATAACGTCCAAACTTGGGGGATGCTTGATTAATAATGAGATCAGTTTTACAATCAGCTCGACCAAGTCATGATTGATTTTAGGGGCAAACTCGTCTAACGGAACTAAGCTCTCCCTCAGAATACTCAAGAGCAGTTCAAGACCCCCAGCATCTGCGATCATCTTGTAATTATGGTTTATAAAGTGGCTTTCGAGTTCACGCTCTTCCGGTGGTAATCGGCGCGCCGAATCAGCAGGCTGCAGTAGTTTTATGAGCTTGCGGTATAGGAGTCGTGCTACTTTGATATCCTTGTGCCAAGCGCGCCAACAGCTCATAAGATGGTATACCAATCTGGGTGACTTTAGGAGGCTGTATTCTCCTCTTCTGACGAGACAGAAGTCTAGATAGTGATCTAACATTGGCTTTGATATTAGGCAACTAGGATGCACTAATGTGAATTCAACGAGCTTCAAGCCGTTCAGTTCGTCCAAAAATTTACTCAAATGATACTTATTCGTCTGGCTCATTTTCAGGAGTATAGAAAAGGCTAAAGCGTGTATTTCTGGTGCCTCATGGGCTTTCCTAATCAAGTCTGCGAAGCAGATCAAAATGCTCTCAACACCACCTGCCTCTACCAGTGCTGTTCCAAAGCCCTGATTATTGTTGAACTTCAACGCCCGCGAGAAATTTAGGATTCTAGCCTGTATAAATCTTTCTGCACTGTTACTGTATTCATGATCGACAGGAAGCGGGTTCATCAGTGACGATGCGATCATGCTAGATGAGTAATCTAGAAAACAGTTAGGCTGGTGACTAGTGTAAGCTAAGACTATATTCTGGGTTATCCAATCTAAAGTTCGTTCCTCATCGACAGAGCTATATAGGTCCAGTAGCTCAGGATTCAGCAGGTTTTTCACAGATCTCTGGACAAGATCCGGTAAGGTAAGCGTCGCAGGTTGTCTAAAATTAGTAAAATTTGATGCATCTGGACCTTTTCCAAGCAGGTAAACTATAATATCTTTTGTTGGCAGGTTCTTGTAAATGTTGATCTGTGAAAGCTTCCAAACATAACCAAACGTTGAACGCTCGCAACCGACAAGGCAGGCAAAGTTTGCCAAAGGGCTTTTCGGACAACCATAAACCAATTTCTCTTTCTCCTTATGGATACCATTGACTACCAGTTTTAAATTCATAACTTTCTCTGAGTTCTGTACCTTGTTCATCTCTTCGAAATTGAATGCCATATGGAACCAGCTCCCGTTCGCCTCGAGATGGCTAGGAAAAGTCACCTGGTCGAGTAGGTTGGTTTGACCCTCCCGTGCTACACGACAAGCCCTGGCACAAAAAGTCATGCATTTTATATTGAGCCAAATCTCAATGGTTAGGGTGTCTAGAGCAAAAGAGATAAGGTGAATCAATAGCTCTTGTGAATTATCTCGAGCGCGTCGACCTAAAAACTCTTTGGGAGGCTTTTGGTCAGTCTTGAGCTCGTTCGCTGAGCTAGACTTAACAACATTGGAACGAATCTGATTGACTCCAGAATGAGAGAACCTGAAACCGTTGGCGCTACGATTGGTAGTTAGTTCCAGCTCGCTCTTACGCTTTCTTGCCATTATTTCATCTTGCTCATCATCTTCCATGTCATGTGTTAGGCGCCTCTTCGTTTTCAATGACGATCTTCTCAATGAGGAATGTTTAGTGTTTGATTTTTCTTTGAATCTTCTCGACAGACGTCTTCTTGATGTCAATCGAAGCCAGTAACCGTTTGCAGCTCTCCAATCCAGCTTTAAACCCGCTAAATCTTCAGTCACCTTTTTTGACTTGGATCCTTCAATAACTAGGAGGTCACCGCAGATGCTTATCCACATGGAGCAACAAAATTTAATTTCGCCGCCCCGAATCAAGGGGGAGATATTGGATATTGGTGCTATGAGAGAGCATTCCAGCCAGCTTGGTGTTATTCGGTGTGTCATAGGCAACTTGACCGCTTGGTTGTTCTCCTCTACACCACTGAGAAGCTCGCTTTCAACTTTCTTCAAGCTGAGTTTGCTGTTTTCTATGCATCTGGACCGTTTTCGTTTGAATTCAATGACCTTGCTCCGTAGCCTCCAATGCCATGAATTTGATATGTAAGAATCGGATTCGAGCTCTTCAGCAGTTTTAGAGGCAGTTGGGAAGTTGATACTCTTCAAGGGTTGAATATTTTTGAAAATCCTATAATGGTGATTCAGCACACGCTCAAGGTTTGTTAATAAGACTTTTGATTCAGCGTTATCGTTTTTGATAATGCTGAATAATTGCTTCAAATTGTGACCTGTGATTTTGTAATCAGCTAACGTGAATGAGAACCTCAACAAGGGCTCCAGAAATAAGCTTTGCTTTTCGGGTTTCTCTTGGAGGAGGAAAGTGATGTTGCTCAACAACGTTGTCAGCAAATTGGTTCGTGATAGTATTCTACAGTTGATTCTCTCGTTCAGGCAAATCCTATTGAGTCGTTTCACCAAAACAACTGTTGATTCGAGAAGGTCAACAAACGAGTTACTGAAGGATCTCCTACCAAGATATGCTGCACTTTCCTGAGGGTTACTCTGATGAAGATCGAGTTCAGCAGTCCTTATGAGACTTGCCCTTAAACTTTGGAATACAAACTCGACTAAAAGTTCACATAGCTTTGGATGCCTAAAAACTTGAGAGGAAGATCTGGCTGACTTCAAACCTCGATGGTAGTCTGGAAGTACCTCTGGATGACAATCGTCGAAGGTTACATGGCAAGGAAAGATGAAAGTTTCGTCCAAGCCTTCATCATCTGCATCATATGATGTTTGATCGGGAGCTAGAAACTCCAATCCGCCTGTGTGATTCTCATGCTGTGTGTCGCAACAGTTTGGATTCAAGCATCCGGCCGGGTTTACGGCGACTAGAGTTAGATCCAGAACAGCTTGTATTGATTTTATGTCTAGTCTACTGCTATTTTCGAAACATTTATTCATAAACTTGACAAACGTTTCCTCTGAAGCGCTGCTCTTGATAAGAGCATGAAACTTCTCCCGTAATTCATTTGTAGCTGCATAGGTATCGTCCATGGTGACAAGCCAGGGTAGGTCGTTGAGCTTAATATAATCTCAAGTTGGGGCGCAGAATGATCGAAATTGGTTGATTGAACCAAGACCCCCTATTACTAGAGATAGAGATTGAGTGTTTGTGAGCTATAATAGATTTAGTGGGTGATTTACAAGTTGTTTTATCTGAACTGTTGCGATGATCGCATGTGTAAAGTCGCTTTGCTATACTCCAATCGATAAAAATAACTTATAGAGAGCAATCCAATCTTTAGATTAGTTGAATAAGACAATACACAGCCTGTAAGAATGTTTAGCTTAGGCCAAACACCATTGTTGCTATCGACAAGTGAAGGGACGAGTGGATTAGGTGCTGCTTGAGGGCGCTATGTGCTTCGCTTTTGCCTTGCGGGCTGACTAATAACTTTTCGCAGACAATGAGAACTACACTGCTCTCCTAATTCAACTAGAGCTGCTACACTCGAAGATGCCAGCCTCACAGAGAGATGCTCGGAGATAGCGGTTGTTGATTACGTATGGGTTTGAGCCAAGAGTTTTCCTCTGTTATCTTGAACTAATCAGCAACTAGATTGGAATATCTATACCACTTTTATACATCTGTTTTAGGTCAAGCACCAACTATGGAGGCGATTATCTGCTTGGGTCTCGATTTGTACCCAAACATTAGAATGAGAGCCAAATAAAATTTTGCCTCCGAGAAATCTAATAGCGATAGATTAAGATGGAGAGGGAGAGAACGAAGGACGACGAACTGGAGACGGGATCTGCATTAACGAAAACAACGAATTCTTCCCCCTCTCCAAGTCGTCCATCGAGAGCTCAAATTTGACGCATTACTCTGAACCGCGAGTCAGAAATGCAGGCCTAAAACTAATTTCATGCGGTCGCGTTCGGGGGACGTAACAAGCGCCACTAGCAAGGCCGAACGCCGCCATTCGGCACGTCCATGTTATCATGTTGTGTGAGTAGGCCCATACTCGTTGTGGTGGCGAGAGGGGCTCGTTCCAGCGTCCATAGCAAAAGCAATCTACATGGAGCCAGCTCGAGGGGGTCAGGATAAGCACCATTGATTCAGCCCTGTTCAGAAATCAGTTTCATTGATCAAGCTCAAATGCATGCTCGATGTTTTGCTCAAATTCTACACTAGTCCGTCATAGCAAATGTCAGGTAGCCTAACTGGCGATATTTTAATGAGAGCCGCTAACTATGAGTCATTCCTCCTCACCACCAAGTTTCATACACAATGGGCAGTTTGTTTACCATGGCGCGATAGGCGATCAGTTGACCTATGAGCAACTAATCGGGACTAGACAATGAGACGCCGCGGTTGCCAAGTGTTCTGGCACAATTTAAAGTTTTATTCAAGATTAGAGAGCATCTAGTTTGAAGCCAAGATAGTGTCACTCAAATTGTCACGATCAAGCTGAATGAATGCGCGATCACTCATTCAAGAGGATGCTATAAGGTCCTGAAAAATACCAAGACTAAGCAGGACCATGCTTCTTCCCAGCCTTCAAATTCAAAATTCATCTAGAATGGAGAGCGAGGCCTAAGCCACCTGCTTTTGACCAATGTGGCGAGTCGAGTGGCGCCTGAAATCATTTGAATCGACGGCTGTCTCCTCGAACTGTTGTTTTGGCGAGCCTTTTTCAGCTCGAGACTTCTCCTCCCTCTGCTGCTCCAATTGCTGGGGAACAAGTCTCTCCTGTTGAATTGGAGGTGCCTCCTCGCGTTGTTGCTGTTCAAACTGAGTTGGATGCTGAACTGGTGGTGCAGGTGCAGCAACAGCAACGGGTGCCACTGGAGCTGGTACTGGTTGTGGAGCTAGCGGCTGAGGTGGTGGCGGCGGCGGTACAAATTCCTCGTTGACCACCTGATATGAGCTTCCCAGTGTAAATTTAGACTTGGCAGAGGCAGCAAACTTGTCGAAATGACTCTTCAATTTCATCAGCTTACTGTGACCCTTTGCCATGATAGGCTCCATAGCCTGATGCGATTGCAAATCTTCATTTTCAGGCCTGATTTCTGTTTCCTCTGGCACACCTTTCACTTGGTGCTCAACGATTGGCTCAGCTCCCTTGATTGGCGCATTTTGATAAATGGGTCTCTGCTCCTCGAAACTTGGCTGGCTCGGGGGCAAGTATTGTCGATCATACCGGATGGGCTCGTACGGAACAGAGTGCTGGACGGGTCTTAGAATGACGTATGCTATAGTTTGTGGCGGGAAGTACGGTTGTTGTGGTGGCCTGATGGCAACCGGTTGGCCACTGCTGATTGCAAACTCTGGTTCCCTGGGCGGCAGCTGTTGATACCTTTGGTAGGTAGGAAACGCTGGAGGTGGTGGTGGTGGTGATAATGGTGGCCGGGTCTCGAGTTGTTCGACCTGTTGCTGTTCACCTACTAGACCAAATTTGGTGTTCTCGACCCGACCTAGAATGGCGAGCATCACTAATCCGATAACCAGAATCATGTTTTCCGATGAAAAGTTTGACAATCACGTGAATGTATCCCTCACAAGATGAGAAATTTTCATATAACTTCTTTCTTCTCTGAGCGTCGAGATTCGAATGAAGTCAGAAGAATTTTTGTGAACTCCCTTCCTCTTGATTCGATGATTTCAAAGCTCATCTATCAGAGTTGCTAGCCTTCGCATACAAGCAGATGCTGACCACCGAAGTCAACCGGTTGACCTCGGACTTATTTTATTGACCATGAGCGCTTGCGTTGAGACTTTTCGAGGTTTCTCCATCTATTTTTAACTGGAATCAAGGCCTTCAGCATAATCAACATGCAAGAGATCACTTTCGGCGTCCCCAAGGTTCTGAACGAGGTCCTCGATGGAAAGTGATCCTACCCGCGGAAATCCTAATCACGGCGCGAGATTCGTGCTGCGTGCAGGAGGTGGGTCAAAATCGCATCAAAAAAATTTATTCAATTTCTATTCTGGCTTATTAGCAATACTTTGTATTACCTCCCCGAATAAGACCTTGTCATTTTAATTTTACTTCATTTCTCAGAGCCGTATCGAATCTTGGCGGCATGGATGATGAAGCTATTAAATCCAAGGTCAAGAAGGCGATCAACCAAGGTAGCACGGGACAATTGCGAGAATCGATCCAGCAAAATTTGAACAAATTGCGCAAAGTTTATGCTGACCAGCTCAATTCGGCCAGGATCTCCATACAGGAAATGGAGAAGGCTATTGGTGAGCTAGAAGAGGTCAGGGAGAGTCTCAATAGTATTGAAAAAGCAACAAGAGACGCATCAATGCTTGCCTCAAAATTGAAACCAATGCGCGAGGAAAGCTCTAGGCATAGTCAGTTATCAACAACCAAGGAGAATTTCAAACATATCTTCGATGTGCCACTCAATGTTAGCACAACAAGGCAGTATATCAACGAAGGTAAACTACTACTAGCTCATCGCCACCTTTACGAACTCGAGAGTTCACGTTACGCTCTCCTCTACGAATTGCACAGAAATCCAAGTAGCAATCCAAACGATAAGATAACTTTGAAGCAATATTTTTCTGATGTTGACAAACTTAGTGAAGAGCTCGGTCGACAGATATGGCTTATTGTTAGGAGAACATTAAATTGCGTCAGAAGAGACCCCCAAACTATAGTGAGTGCCTTGCGTATCATCGAACGTGAAGAGAGAGCTGATGAACAGACAATGAAACGAAACGAGTCGACAGGTTTCATGCCTCCGGGTAGGCCGAAACAATGGCGGAAGAGAGTTTTCGATATCTTGGAGGAGGCAGTCGCCGAGAGAATTTCAGGCAACCAATTCGAGGATAGGACCGAGAACAAGCACTGGTTGGTTAGACATCTAGAAGTCACACGTATCATGATGGTGGAGGATCTTAGAGTTGTTAATGTGGCATGCGTCCAATGCTTCCCACCTCACTATAATATAGCGCACGAGATGCTGGTCCTGTACCACAAATGCCTTAGATCTCATCTTTTGGATCTGTCTCACCATCTGGACGGAAACGAGTATGTCCATTTGCTGAACTGGGTGCAAGCCTACACAGGTAAAGATCTCTTGGGTCATCCTGACCTGGATATCGATATCAAGAAAGAGGGTCTTGACCCGTTGCTGCCTGAGGCAAATAAACAGGAACTCACAGATAAATATTTCGCCACGATTGAGAAAAATTATAGAGAATGGATGAGCAATACAATTAATCGTGAGGAAAGAGATTGGTCCAGCTCTGAGCTACCTGAGATGGATAACGACGGACATTATCACACTACTACACCTGTTTTCATATTCCAGATGATTGATCAGCACTTGAAGGTAGCTGAAACTGTTAATCGAAGTCTTGAAGACCGCATACTAGCTCTAAGTATGGACCAACTAACAATATTCGCACAACAGTACAAGGAGACAATCGAGAAATATTGCAAGATACATTTCAGTGACCGAGGTCGGTACAAATTCTTCACGCCTTACATGGTTGCCATAACGAATAACTGTTCACGGATTGAGCAACTCTTTCTCGACATGGAAAAAAGCCGGCCGACGGCAGTGAACGCTTTCAAAGCCCTGAGGGATGAGGCATTAGATAAGTTATTAGAAGAGCTGTTCTTAGATGTCGGCAAAGAGATTGGCCAGATAGGCTCTCAAGAGTGGATGGATGGTAAGGTTAGCTGTATAGAAAATATTTGTCTCACATTGGACGATTATTTTGAGGACTACAAGCACTTGAGAAAGGATAACAGAAGGATTCTCTTCCGCAAACTCGCTTATCGTATGGCTAGAGACTACACACGAGCCATTCTAATGAAAAAGATCAATTTAAGCAATCAGAGGCAGCGCCAGCTTTTTTCGGAAAAATTCTTTCGCGAGGGTGAGCGTTTGGAGGCTAAAATCGGTGCAGATCAAACTAGTTCGAATGATTCGCCATTCAAGCCACTAAGGGCGATGAAAGAGTTTCTTCAGTTGAGGGATCCAGATTTATTAGCCCTTGAAGTTCAGAATTTGAAACGTTGCTATCCCGATATGAACGAGGGTCATTTAGCTGCCTTGCTATCAATGACGGACATCATTCCTCGTAGAGATTGCTTGAAGGAGGCGAAACGTATGCTTGAGGCGGTAGCATCGCCGGGCGATCAAGAAGGCAAGACCATTTTTTCAGAGATACAATTGCCTTCATGAGTGACCAGTGATACACGTTTCAATGTTGTGATATGAACCTAACTCGCCACAAAGCGATCGGATTGTTAACTTCCTCCTGACCTTCTACCCAACGATTTGTTGCCTTTTGTAGCTCATTGAATTCGATGAAAAGAAGGGGTAGTTTGGAGAGCGAGAGGGAAGCACAAGCGATTGTTGTGTTGAAAGCTCATCCTATTGGGATCAATATCAATGAACTGTACAGTTGCTAACAATCGCCGCGAGAGCAGTTTAAACTTGAATTGTCCGTTGCCATTGAATTGAAATTACGTAACGATTAAAGCGAAACATTTACTTGTCTCTCGACAGATACCAGTGGAAGTGGTCGATTCTACCCGAACCACTCTTGCATTTAAATTGCGGTGTAATCGTGGGATTGCGTGTCTCTGATGAATGCTCGTCACTTAAATTGAAGAGAAGACAAGGATGTAGAATTATCGCACAACTATTCACGCTTCGAGTTCAAGCAATTGTGATTTAATTTATGAGAGCAATAGATAAAGGCCGTTGATTTTGATTCAGAGCCAGTTGAATGGTTATAGAGACGGGGTGGTGGATGAGCATGGATACATTGGCATTTACAAACTACATCTACGATTGGTCATTGAATTTCCCGAGCATCAAGGTAACGAATGTCTCTGAATTGATTCAAGGCATACTAAAAAGAGGATAGATTTCCAGGAAAGGGAAATGTAAATTTCCACTTTCAATGGTGCTACCCCGTCTCTCTAAAAGCCCATAAAGATTGTAGTTGTTACTCTTAATTGTTGCTCCATCAAACATCCTTGACGTCCAGTTCCAGTGTTTGATACAAGCGTCCACTCGAAAGAGTAGGAGTGAGTTAATTAATTGGTCCATCGAATGAGCAGGTAAAGCTCATTTGAATCAGACTGAGCGATTAGAGGAAGGACGCATGAGAATCATTGCAGGCTGTTCAGCATACATAGCAGGCAAATGCTGGTGCACTTTCATTGAGTGTTCCAGTTGAAGCGAAGGAATGAGATGACGAGGTTCGGGCTTGTTCAGCACAGTGGATCTCAAATACATGCTTTGGACAGTCAATCATCTCAGGCCGCATAAATCACGACTAAAATATCATGAGCACGACCAAAAGTTGCAGAACCTGAGGCTTGAATTATCAGATTTATTACTAACCCGAATCCTCCCACATGGAATGTTTCATGTCGGCTTCGTCAGCGGGTAACAGAATTGATAAGTGAAAGTGTAAGAGACGGAGAGGTGAAAGAATCCAATAATCTAGTTGTACTAAGTAGAACGGACTCCAGACCAGTGCACCGCAACAATAACTAAACAGCTCGCTCGACCTAATAAACGATAGCAAGCGATGCTCGAGCCCGAGCTTGGGCTAAACTCAAACCTGGGTGCACGAATTTCTGTTATTCTCGCCTCGCTCATTAGGTGAACCAGCAACAGGTACAACAATAGCTCATGAGCATGCTGAATAGTAAACTCATTTAGAATGTCTACTCGCTCGGTCGATCTGAATCTGGCGATAAAGGTATGGGAGAGGAAGAGCGAGCGTGGATTCCCTCCAGCACTCTATCTATAAGTTATGGACAGTGTTTGCTTGCTTAGAACACAGTCGAGAACTAAACCAGCGAGCAGGTTCGCAGAGTCCGCCACTTCGAATTCCGGGCAACGAATCGATTCCAACCTGTACCACCCCAAGCCATCGGTTGAGTTCTACTCGCAACAACCGGAAATTCCAGACCTTTTCAATCAACAGAGAGATTACGAAGTTAGCAAAAACCAGTCTAGGGCCCAAAATAAGAGCGTTTTATCGTTGGATCATGAATGAAACATTAACAGACCTACAAAGATTGCTGCCCGAAACAATAGGCATGTTTAATGCATTAATACTAAGGCGATTTCACGAACAAAAAGTACAGAGGGCGCGAGAGTTTGGCTCCTCATCTAATGAATGTTTTGCCACGTCAATCCCTGTTATAATTCGCCCCACAATATACTGCTAGTAAAGGACCACGTCCAACCAGTGGTATCTTACGGAATCTATGAGCCAGATGAAATCTACTTATGCCACTCGTTTTTGATACCGTGCAGGCAAATCTTGCACTAGTTTGTATTGTAACTTTGAATGATGCCAGAAACTAGAGCAAATACCAGCGGCAGTCCCGCTGAATACCTGAGCTAGACTTATGGTATCTTATAATTTTGAAAAACTTGACTCAAACCGTCATTAATGGACGAAGAATGCTTGCACCTGACCGATGTTTGCAGTTTGCAATTCAGCTAGTAGCATCATCCGCTCTAGGTGGTGTGTGAGCGCCTGAAATGTTGCATAAATCCTTGACGGGATACAGCGTCTGCATGTCACTTAATGCGACCTTGCATTATCGGTATGTGGGCTTGGCTTTAAATGAAGAAACTTTTCCTGCAGCATTTGACCCACAAAAGAATTTAGAGCGAGGACTTTAGCGAGTTATCCGATGATAGTGAAAGTCCAGGGTAGATTAGATAGAAAGCGGGCGGCGCGATTCTTGTTCAGCTAGATTGCTAGCAAGAGGGTCAGCGTGTTTAACAAGAAGCGAAAGTAAAAGCAACTGTTGCTTCTGCCTTGTTCCCATCTAATTTACAAGCTTGATTGAGTACGGCCATCGGGCGAGAGGGAGGGAGAAAGAGAGTTCCCCGATTGAACCTTGGAGCGCGAGGATAGGAACACCTTTCCTCTCCTTCCGCTCACTCTCTCCCCTCGTCTTGGCCTCCCTTCACGGGTTCGACCTGCCCTTATGGGAGGTGAATCTTATATTACCAAAACAGTTGGACAGGATTGCTAATTCAACCGCTCAACCTCTGGTTTGCCAGCTCGTTGATCTTTCGCTCTCGATTATAATTCTAGTATCCATTGCCAACCATATCCTCATCCGCCAAGCTGGTACAATGTTCAATACACCAATGGTGTAAGAACAATCACCATAAGATGTCCGCTAATTTTTCAATCAGGTTGCTCACGAGATTTCAAGTGGCCAGCTAACCAGACTGACGCGCTTGCTCTCCCCTCCCTTCCCTTCTATCTCCCTTTCTCTCATTCAAACTCTCAATCCTCCACACGCTCAACTACCATGCTCGCCTGAACTGACGGAATTGCAATGGACCAAACACTCTCAATAGGCCAGCGTTGAGGGTAAGTTTGAATGCAAACAAGTAGATTTCAGGAAGAGCCAAGACCAACCGACGTCCAGCTCCCCCAGCTGGCATATCCATTCGTCCGCTTGCACAGCTCGCAAACTCTGCATTTGTTTGGCTTTGTCTTACCCAAACAACTAGCTGGACATTCCTCCTGTCCATTCTATCCCTCCATAGTCGCATTCAGCTTGTTGCATCAACTATGCAAACAATACACAGGCTCACTGGCAGTCTCGATCGACAATTTCGTTTTCCGCTGCCGTAACGCCAAATGAGTACCCACTCACTACAATCTGCTTCAAGAGATAGGGAGATAGAACGAGCTTGAGAGACAGAGGGAGAGAGCGGGGAGTTGGCGATCGATTGAGAGAAAGGGAAGATAACTGATGCCGCTTTCGCCACTTATGCACTTTAAACAGGGTTCAATCGACCGGCCATCATTCGACTGATCAAAGGTTGTCTGAAATATGACAACTTTATATCACAAATGCTGCTAGAGTTATGCCTCTATCATCAGTAGACTGTCAGGGGGCTGCAAAAATAGCTTAGTTTGGTAAATACAACCTGCGGCTACTGTTGCTTGCAAGCGTAGGGAGTGGAAATTTTGAATTTTGAAACCAATTATAACGGCGCCAGGAATTACCTAATCTCGGACTATCTTTGGCCTACTGGCGTGAGTGGAGCGAGAAAGATGTGAGTGAGCCTGATGATGGAGAGGCTTCGGCTTTAGCGATTGCTTGAAAGGCCCGGCGACAACTGGAGATGTCGTGTATCAAACGCAATCCTCACAGTCTATGCCAAGCTAAGCAAACGTAAAAATATCAAGAGTTCTTATGAATCCCAATCTGGCTCGAAACTTTGACGGGCGAAGTTTAGATTAGCAGCTAGTTGGGTAACCCATGTCCGGCAGTGGAAATGGGCAATACCTAAAGTCTGCATTCTTTCCCTGTATAATTTGAAGTGGCGCCAACGCTGTCCAGCAGCTGACTCCAAACCTCAATGTGATGGAAGAGTGGAGGCGGAACGAGAAGGGGGGGGGGTTGGCAAGAGATAGAGAGAGAGAGAGTTGGATGGTGAAGAACACTGAAGTGGGTGGTCAGCGTTTCGGGAGGTTCACACATTCAGTATCCGCTTAAGTGGGAAGGCCACTCTCCACTTGGCTGCACGCCATTAGCCTGTCATGCAGAGCCTACCAGGCGCGAATCGTTACCCTAAATGACCGATCTCATAGGTGATCCACTGCAGTTGCGTCCTCGGACTCGTTGGCGTATGAGGCTCTCACAGGTAACTAGGGTGCTTGAAGGGACAGTAAGTAGCCGTATGACAAGCGCACTAGTAAGGGAGAAGAGGCCAGTCGACGGACTTAATTTTGTTGGCATCTTTCCTCTTTGTCATCTCAACATTTAGATACCCTGTAAGAGCGTTCTTACATGCGATTCCAGAGCGCATGTAAGACTGCCAGATCAGGGAATTGTTTAACTACTTGCTCCCCGAGAGATGAGTTTCTCCAACGTGTGAATTACAGAAATAAATATCCCCAGTTGTGGTTCTATTATCGACTTTTCTGACTCTAACAGCAGCAATAATCAATGCGCGTCATATAGGTGTCACCTCTTTTGGATTGGTGGTGATATGGGTTCTGAACGCATGTAACTGTTTCGGCGTAAGTTGCTCAGAGTAGCGCATGGATGTGTAGAAATCTTGAAATCTATTCGCTCAGGTTTTTTGAGAAAGTTCCGCCGCGCGGCATCCTCGCGAACAATGCTTTTCAATCAGTTATTCAATCACTCTAAATGCAAACCGTCTGAAAGGTATCGGAAAATCACGATTGTAACCGGCTACCGCTTCCCGTGCTTTTGGTTCACTTTCAACCTTATTGGTGAGCCTCAATTCCCAGGTTGCCCAACTCCATAGATGGTCTGAGCATCCATCCTCGAAAAACATAGAAGTTTGTTGAACGCGGAACCGGGGATGTCTGGGCTCGAGAGGAGTATGACTAGGAGTTAGACACGAAATATATTAACAACAAACGTAACTGTCATTATCAATAGCTCTGGCAGTTACAACAAGACTTGATTGTGTAATACACAAACTGGCCGGTCAGCAAGGTATCAACTGTTCTTAGCTAATCTCGAGCGCCATCACTGCGGCATTCAGACCGCTTCCAGGGATCCACAAATACTAGTGAGCTCGTGAACAGGTGGGCTCAACTTAGTTACACTGCATCAAGCCTTCCGTTGAAATTTCGTAACGGCGTTGCCGACTGAACCAACAAGGCGAACTAGCGATACCACCAAGGCGAAAATTGCTTGCACCGTCCACCTCATGAGTGGGAAGGCTGTCTTTGTAGAGGAAGCAGTAAGAGTAGACAGCCACTTCTATATGCTATGTTGGATAAGTCTATGAACTGTTCGCTGTTCAATTGAGAATGCAAGACGGACTGGACCAAGCGTCTTGCTTGCTGTGCCAAAAGCCCCCACAACTGGGGATGACCAATTCAATCCGTCCGGGCGAAAGTAGAAAGCAAAATTCGCATAGAATAATAATTACCCATCCTTGTTTTTAGTATCCGTGAGTAACACTGTACAGTTGGCAAATTCATCTCGAAGCTGAGGAGGAATAAGAGAAACTAATGTATAGAGAGCTATTAAGGCAAGACCAAGTGCAACGTTGAAAGCTGCGCTTGCTTGCTGGACTGGACCACTCCATAGGCCATCCAAAATGGACGCGAAGATAGTGAGAGGTAGGTAGGGAATGAGGAATTTTTATTCGAATTTGTGCCCTCATATGCATCTTGAACTGTTCATCCTCGATAACTCGTCCCGGCGCAATCCGGACAAGGACTCTAGGAAACAACAGCGGTAATGGACCGCTTCTTTCCAAGATTGCATGAGCCAAACTCATCTACCCTCACTCGTATTTCCAGTGGCTGTCTCGATCGAAAGCGAGTATCTAGTCCGAGGTAAACCGGTGAAGCCACTTTCTCTTTGCTTTCGTCTCGAAGACAGATCAACTTGATGGTAGACACTAGAATCTTGCGCCGACGCCGGCTGTATCTTTGTTTAGAAGGTCTACAGGGTGAACCAATCGTCAATGCAAGTATAACAGTAAGCTCATTGTCCGCCTGCATTGGTGATGGACACAGACTTGGTCCAATACATGTCCAGGTAGTTGATAGGAAACGAGTCAGACTGACCACTGCTAGTGGCGCACACTCGCGACTGCGCAACTGCATCCGCGCACGATCCACCCAAGGCAGACTAACCTTCTCCGAGAGGTTTATCTGCTGGTTCAGCCGGCTAGCTCCTAGTTAAGTCGGTCTAAACGAAGGAGAGCAGCACTAGCGAAGTCTTCCCTTGAGCTCATCTGCTTTACCACGAATGCACGCATAATGTATTGAAAGTTTCACTTACTCTTGACCACCTTAGTAACGAGTCGAACTTATTTGGATACGATGAACTCCTCCTAAGATAAAACATTTAGTTGACCAAATTCAGATCCTGTCGGTTGATTGAAGTGTGAACATAATTCATCTTAAAGCAAACTTCAAGTACAAGCCTCAAGAAGCTTATTTACACTCAAAAAACGATGATTCTCATAGGCTGCATCCTGTTGACTGCGGCGATTAGTTCCGTTGAGCCGTTCCAGTTTAACTACGGCCCATCTCCGGCTTACGGCTTCAACCAACCTTTATTACTCCCTCAACAGCCACCACCATTGACATCCCAGCAGCAATATTACACAAATCAAGATCCCCTCCAGCTCAACAGCAATGCTCAACGATCATACCAACATCTTACACCACCATGGTTCAATTCTGCTCCTCAGCGGCACGGACCCACTGCGCAACTGAACCGACAACTAGCACAAAGTAGCCAAGTGATACAATCACCGTATCAACAACAGCAGCAGCAGCCTCCTTATGGTCAGTCGAAATCACCTGTGGCATCACGTTTGCCGCCACCGATCCCGATCCAGAACAGACCAAAAGCAACTGCAGACGCGGATAAAGATTTTCTATCTTCAATACAGATAATTGACACACAAGGTAGATTGCGTCAGCTCAAAGATTTCGGACTCGGTGGAAACGGCAATCAACCACATGAACCAGAGCTGGAAAGGCAGCTTCGAGGCATTTTTGACCTGATAAATAGAGATCTGGAACATGCGGCATTCTTACCCCTCGATGTCAACAGCGCCAATCAACAAATAGAGGTAATTCAAGCGAATCAAGCACCCCAGATACAGGCACCCCATAGTATTACTCCCTCATCTGATAATATCCATCAGCAGCAGCAATCGTTCGGTTATTCTTTCAAGCAGCCACAGCAGCATCAATTCCAGTACTTAAAGCCGCTTCGAGGTGGCAAGACCAACAGCAATCAAGGGCAGCAAGTGCGGTCCCCAGCTCAGACTATCCGAGGCCCAAAGCAAATTGCTGAAACTATTGAAAAGCAACGACCAATCGAGCATGAATCATCTGAGCAGCAGAAAATTTCAGAGCAAGAGCAAGTAAAAGCTCCAGTTTCGCAAGTGCAATCGGAACAATTGATTGAAAAACCGATACCTGTTCCCGCGAAAGTTTCCGGTCCTCCGAATCATGGACATGAACTCAGAATTGAGCCCGGACGCTATGAGGATCAACGACCCCAGATCAAACAGCAAAAAAACTATCACCCAGAACAGCAACCCATCCAAGCAACGGCACATTTAGAGCAGCAGCATCTCCAGGCTCCTCAATTGGTGGACCAGCAAACGCAGCAGCAAGGATTCGATGACGAGCCAGTCCCAATAAAAAGCGTTGAGCATGAGCTCACCTACCAACCTAAGAACAAACCTCACCAGGCACAAGTTATTTCACTCAATAAAGATCTACAGGGAGCAGGGGAAATATTCACACCACAAAAAGAAATTCATTTGCCAGAACGGACAAATGAAGCCCAGTATGGTGAGCTGCAAAGAGACCATGTTGGGGATCAGACAAAAGCGGCTCAGCATCAAGGTCAACGACAAATCATGACCCAATCTGCTCAACCAAACGTTAAAAGTGAGGGCTGGGTTCCAATTGTGCAAGAGAAAGAATATGATCAACAAAAGCTGATAGAGCCCCAAAGTGGCGAGCAAGAACCACAACGTGAAGACCAAGGTTTCGAAGAACAAAAACAGATCCCAAATCAAGGAGGTTCTCAATTTGAGCAGCAAAAAAATGATCCTGGTCTAGAACATATCAATAACGAGCCTCTAGTAAGCAATCCTGTCATGCCCTCGAACTCACTTCATCCTTCGAGCACAAAAGGACAAGGAAAATTTAACAAATTCAGGAAGTCAATTACAAAAATTGCGTCGTCAGCCAAATCTAAGATTAGCGTTGCTCAGGCTCAACAAACGCAGCAACAAACAAATGCTCCTTTATTACAGCAGGAAAGATACACTCAAAAACAGGAGCAAGTCCAGAATGGTTCCCAAGAATCCGAACAGCAACTCAAGGAAAGGTTACCTAGCCAGCAGAAAGAAGAGATGCCATTTCAACAACAGGATGATGCTCTCGGCCAATTTGCTGGGCAGCAGCGCCAAGATGTATTCCATCAGCAGAAAGAGCTAGGTTCTACAAATTCATTCAAACAGGAAGAAGGGTCAACTAATGCATTTAAGAGTGAGCAAGCCGTCGGAACATCAACAACAACTCCGAAATCTACCCAGCGAGTTGAACAGATGAAAGGTCGGAGAGTTAAGTTGAATCTGGCAAATAGTTTCCGTACACCGATACAGAAAGCACGGGATCAGCAAATCAAGGCTATTAAGCAGCAGCAGCAGCAGGCTCAACAGAAGCACCAAATTCAAGAGCAACCGATAGGTGAGTCCAAACAACCTAGCGAGCGGCCCCAAACTCCGGTCAAGGCAGATGAGTCCCGAAAGGTTAAAGAAGAAGTGAGCCAGCAAAACTCTGAGGAACAGTCTGTGCCGGTCTTATCGACAACCATTGTTCAAGAGCCAACCGTAATTCAAGAGGCTCCGAGACAAGGATTTGTTAGTCAACAGCACGACGCGATAGTTCCCGAACAACAAGAGCAGTATAAGCAGGGGCAAGACTTTAACCAGCAACTTGGATCAAAACAGCATCTGAAGAATTTCCCTGCGCAGGGAGATGAGATTTCACAGATCAGAGAGGACGCAGATAGATCTAAGAATGAACCATCAGAGCAGAAAGAGGAGCTCAATCAACAGAAGGAGGACTTGAACCAGCCAAAAGAGGACTCAAACCAGCAGAAAGAGGATTTCATCCAGGTAAAAGAGGAGGTTCACCAACAGAAGGAAGAGCTGCCTCACCAAAAGACTGAAACGCAGCCCCAACAAGAGGACATATCCACTCAGAAGGAGGACCAAGGTCAGCAGCGAGAAGAGGTTCCACAACAAAAGGAAGTGGTTCAACAGCCACAAGAAACACTATCTCAGGCTCAGGTTCAAGTGGATTCCGCTATGCCGCAAACCGATAGCTCAGATGAGCAAGCCAACGAGAAGCTAGAAAATACTGCTCAGCCATTAGATAGCAGCCAGCAAGAGACTCTAGTGGATAACGTTCAGCCGCAGCAACAACCTCAACAAGAGCAAAAATCGGAAGAAACATTCACACAAGTAACTCTGCAGCAAGAGAAACAACAGGAGATATTGCAGGATGACAAGAGGGTCTTTAATGAGCAAATTCAACGACAGAATCAAGATGAAGAACAACAATCTCGACCTTTAAATCAAGAAAAGCAACAGATTTCTGAGACTCAGGCCGAGGTCCAAACGCCGGAAAGCAAGAGTCCTGAGGAGGAATTGGCGCCCACCACAACCCAGCGGCCACCGACAAGAATACGCTCGTCAGCAAGGAACGGACCTGAAAATCGGGGAAGAAAAGATAAAAATGCTGATTCTCAAAAAGAGTTGAGAACTGAGAACATAGCTCCAACGATACAACCAAAGTGGAGATCGAATCAACGTCAGGCAGCGAGAGCTAGCCAGAGGAAGCAAAGTCAGCTATCCGCGGACCAAACAGACAGCAAGCTGCAGTCTAGAGTAAGACAGAATTACCGGCAGGGACATCAAGTCAGTGATAACGGTTATGCAGAGCAACAGAATGTAGAAAGATACAACGAAGGCTATTTGAACGCACATCAACTCATGGATACATACAATCCGTTACAATTCGAACCAGAAAGGATAAGTTCTCTTAACAGAGCTCCTCAGAGTTCTTCTCAGAACACTAATGTAAATTTGTCGTCTCCAGGAGAGCCGAATTAAATTATTAACTAGAACGAACTCTTATTAGCAATCATTATTAATATTCAATACATCTTTGTTGGGGGCATCAAATAAGTTTAAGCTGTTGTTATCACTACTATCAAATTATCAATGTTCTGTATAACACTCAACAGATCTGGTTCGTGTCTCAAGATGTGATCATTAACGAAAGTGCAAGTCGGAAATATATGAATGATGTAGGAAGGTTGAGATTCACCAGGCTGGCAGACATAAACTATTCCCGCCGCCTGCTTACCAATCAAATAGTCTATGAATCCAACCCGGAGTGATGTAGATTGTTTCGAATATTCCGATTGGTCACGACCGACGGGCACCGCCAATAAAACACAATGATCTTCGTCATTAGCCATCTTCCTTTGTACACCCTCGAGCTGATCCGGGTCGAGACGCATTCTTTGATTGATCTGTATCGGTTGTGGCATGCCTTTCTCACTCAGAGTTGCCTGGTACGACCAGCCTGGCATTTTGTTGTTTCCTGAAATGAAGTGCATCTGAACAGCAGCAAACGCATCCTTGAGGGTGAGACCGGAAGTCCAGCTCACAACATATCTTTGCTCGAGGAGTTGCTTCTGGGACCAGAACCAGCCCAACCTTTTTCTAGGTGGTAGATAACTAGGTATACAGATTGAAATAGGCTTGTTGGGTTCGGTGATAGGGGTCGATTCGATGATTGGTGTCGGTTCCCGTATAGGCAATGGTGCAGCAATAGTTGGCAAGGACAAATTTTCGTCATTTGTCGCGACAGGAACATCAGAGGTCTCAGTTGCAGCTGGCTCGCTGATTACGAATGTCTTTGCAGCCAATCTCGTCAATCGTTTCGGTCTTCTCTCAGTTGTTGGAGGCGGGACGGGCGAAGGGTTCGTAAGTGGCTCGGCTACTTGGGTCTGCTTTAACTGTGACTGTGGCTGTGGTTGAGCGGGAGGATCAGATAATGTCGATGGCTGATGCGGATGTGGCTGCTGTTGACTTTGCAACAGTTGTGGTGGCGGTGAGAATTGTTGCATCTGAGGCGGTTGAACCTGCGGTTGCTGCTGTTTTACGGCAACCTTTTTACCTCGTGTATAGCGTCGCGTTTTAGTAGGAGGAGGTTCGACCTGATCAGCAACCGATGGTTGACTCTCTTTGAGTGCCTCGTTGGTATTAATCTGAGGAGAGTTTTCTTTTGCTGCCAAGGTCAAAGGAGGCTGATTCTCTATCAGCGCATTCGACAAATGCTCCTTTGTTTCCACTGGTGTGACAACAACCTTCGCTGGCGGAACTATCTGAGGTTGTGATATGAGGGGCTCTTTCGTGTTCGATTCCTCCAGGACTGTAGGGTCTTTCTTGTCAGCCCTGGTGGCTGATTGCATCAATCGAGCGGATCTACGGGTCGGCTTGATGTTAGGTGTGGGGTTACTTGCGACAGGTTTCATCTCTGATGATGGTGGTGCTTCAGATGTCGAAGGGCTTAAATGAGGAACGTTATCGTGATCTGTATTCGTCCAGTTCGAAGTATCAGTTGACATGGACGCTTGGACCTTCGTTGAACGGGGCTCTTGGAACGTGTCTCTGGGTTGGTTTGATGCTTTTCTTATGGTTAAAGATAGTTTCCCGTCTTGGTTCAACTCAGTTATGTATTCGCGATCGTGCCTTTGGACTGTTGTCTCTACACATGTAGGTTCGCTGATGGCATCTGGTCTCATAGGAACATCCTCTGTAACCGCCGTTGGGGCGAACTCAGGCTGTGGATCAGCAACTTGAATACTAATCGATGTCTCAGTGCAAGGGGTCGGTTGGGTCTGCACAGATTGTTCCGGAATAGGTTCTAAAGTAAGATCAGCTGTCATGGAGACTTCCTCGGCTGGAGCAAGTGTAGGAGGCGGTGACTTCGCTAGTGGTTCAGCAATTTGAAGAAGAGTTGTAGTGGTGTTCGGAGACGGAGAAACTGAAGCAGGGGTGATAGCTGGTGCTGGTTCTACAGTTTGCAACAAATTCGAGGAATTTATGGGCGAGATTGTTGATTTGCTACTTGTACCAGTAACCTCAGGTTGCTTGATATGTAGGCTTGGAGAGTCGCCGGCGGACTTCGGAATAGCCTCATCATCATCGGAGTCTCTGAACTCGAATATGTCATAAGGGGACATCTTCGGCTGCAAGCTAGAGGAGCTATGCCTGAATTGGGGACTAGAATCTGAGCTAATTGGCGCATTGAGCTGAATATGAAGCGATTTTTTACGGTTTCGTCTCACTCGCTTAACATCAGAGCGCGTCTCTTCAGGGATGCTCATATCCTCGGCTGTATGCTTGCCAACAAGGGTATCACCAGTTTTCTTGGAAAAGTCATTGATATCTGGAGAATCACAAGGACTATGGGTGCTCGAGGCTTGAGTGGGAGTCACTGATGGTGTTGTGGACAGTGACGGGGGAATGATTATTGGTGTTAATTCAGGCAAGAGGGTAGGTGCTTGTTTCACGATTTCCTCGGAGACTAGAGGCGCTGATTCAGGAGCGATATCTGAAGGTGGTGTTGCTCTCTGCGGTGTCATTTCCAGCGTAGGCGTTGGGGATGGGGGCTTTGCTTGTTCTGGATTCGCAATGATCTCAGAATCTATCTCGATCTTAGTTGGGGGTGACGCTTCGATATGGGGTTCAACTGATGTCTCATCGTCCAGCGATGGCGGGTCGAGCGAGTGTGATTTCTCAGACATAGTGGGTGTTGCGGCTCTAGTATCGACTTGGATTGGGTGTAGGTCTTGACAAGATTCACCGATAGCATCAGTATCCATTTCCATGAGTAGAGTTGAGATCGCCTGCTCTGTTTCACATCTAGAATCTAGGGTTGGTGCCTCAGCTGGCAAAGATGGTACCTTTGTGCTAGGGCTACACTCAGGTGTCATAATTGTTTTAGAACATAGAGCAGGTGACGACAAGATCAGTTCCGAAGCGGCTGACTTTCTTGGGCTAGGAGTGTTGGAGGCGCTATGTAAAGAGGTGTGTGGAAGGCTGACATGGATGGGCTGCGAGACCAAAGAGTTCCAAGATTCTGCAGGGGGTGAGATAAGTTCCTCCACCTTCGGCTTTGTCTCGTTGGGTGTTAATAAAAAGGATCCGTCCATAGTTACTGGAGAGGGTGGCGGCGATAATTGGGGTGAATTAGCGGCTTCGATGACACTGATTTCGTTACCTATGCGGCCAGCAGCCTCCGCCACGATAGCCGACAACTCTGCATCTTCGTCCTCATCTTCATCCTCAGAGGATGATGAGGAGGATGATGACGATGACGAAGAAGATGATGATGAGGAGGATGATAAAGATGAGGCTGTAGAATTTGAAGATGAACGGGCAGTCGGAAGCTCAAAGTCCTTGACCACGATCCTCTTGTCATTCTTGGTCCTTTTAACCTCGGTCTCTGCTTTTATCTTAGGTGGTGAGGAAGGTTTGGGCAAGTCTTCACTATCGACAGTTTCTTCTCTTCTTACTTCATCAGGTTCTGACTCAGACTCTGAATCAGAGTTGGTCCTTGCCTTGGATGATGATGGTTTCCTCTGCCGCTTCTGTGATGTCTTCTTGGGTTGATCTTTGGGTGTAGCCGAGTTAGATGTTGTTGCTGTTGTTGTCGTGGTTGCCGTTGTTGTTGGCAAAGTCGTCGTATGTGATTGATTTGCACTAGATCTGGCTTTGACTTTATCATACATAGATAGATAGATCGGTTCTTCATCATAGTCAAACAAGCTGGACTTTCTTTGCTTAGCCTTATCTCTCGCCTTGATACCCGCCTTGGTCTTCACGCGATTCTTGCGACCACGCTTATTTGTATTCTTCAGCTTGGATGATGACTTCTCCTCAACCCTTCTCTTTTTGTTTCTCACTCTGAACTTCTCTTTTGACTTGGCCTGCAGCCTCTCTTTCAATTTCAACTCAAACCTCTTGCGAGTCTTTTTAGCGTCGAATTTTCTCTTAGCTGTATCCTCGGACCTCATCTCTCTTGATTTTTTGAATTTGTTTTCGTTCTCCTCTTCAGTCACATCCCTTTTATCTTGAAGCTCATTTTTCTTAAAACTGCCACCACGTTTTTCATTGGTTTGCTTCTTCTGCAACGCCTCTTCAGGCTTATTCTCCAAGTTCTCCTTGAGCTTGGTATTCTGAACTTTTTTCTTGACAGGCCTCGGAGCTTGTGATTTGTAGGCCTCTGGTTCGATCTTGGGTTCGATACAATCTTTCACAACCTCGCTCATCGATTGATCCTCAGAGCTCGCTTCCTCTGATGGATGGTTGAGGTCGGAATCTAATAGATTTGGTGATACCTTCTCCTCATCAGAGCTGGTATTGGCCAGAGGAGTGCTTACTGAGGTTGTAATACTAGTCGCGTGCTCGATCGCCATGGATGTTGGCGGGGTCTTCTTCCTAATGTTGAATTTGCTATAATCAACCATCGGTGTCACTGTGGCAGTGGGCTGAGTCGATGAGAAACTTGCCAATGAAGATGGAGATAAGTGGTGCCGAGTTGTTAGTGGTAGAAGTGGGGTCTTGTTTAGCAGGAGCTTGTTTGAGGAGCTCACAGCTGTCAACTCCCTATCCGGTGTCGGCTTTTTAGCGGTCATCTCATTCATGTGAGCTACACAGGCAAATTTTGGTAGAGGTAAATTCATCACAGGCTTTTTCGATATTGAACCCAGTCTAGATGTGATAACTCTCGATAAATCAGCATCACTTGATGACGAAACTTCGCTCGAGCTCTGATCATCAATTTTATGAGTGGTTGAGTCGGCGAGACTAGCAGTTGAATTTTTAATCTTGACTCTTCTAGATAGTTCTGATGAAGTGACTTTAACTGAATCTGGGTTGAACTGGTCGTCTAGTGAAGAATGAATCCTGGTGAAAATAAGGGATTCATCGTTGCTTGATGGCATCGTCAATGCAATGCGGCTTAACCTTGGATCTTGGACGTCAGAATTTATGTTTTGAGATCCGATATCGATCATCTTAGAATCTTCGCCCTTAGTAAGAATCTGAGTATAACTAGATAGTGAGGACGACTTCTGTCCGGGACCTGCCTTGTTGTAGATGCTGTTGGGTAGTAAAGATGAGGAGGTTTTTTTAGGTTTATCACTTGGTCCAATAAGGGAACCTGCCCCAGCGATAACATTGATCCCACTGCTACTTCTATGCACCGGGAATGAAGATGAAGAACATGTAGGCACAGCAGGTTGTGAGGGCTCCCTTTTGCTACTTGTCTTTGTTGACAAAGAGGTAATTCGTCTGAGATCATTAGTGTTGTTGGGTATCTGCTTGTTATCGTTAGTTGTGGCCACATGATTGGTGACTATGTTTGAGAAGAACGATTTTACTGGGTGAGGTTGTAATTGATGGTGTAAGGTTGATGTGGATGATGGTTTGAAGGGGGATAATAGTGAAGAATTTGATGATGATAATGTTGTGGTTGAGCTCGTTAGGTTTGAGGCGGGGGCGTTCAAGGTTTGGTGGTGTAGATGATTTTGTGGTAGAGGCGGTGGTTGTGGTTTGGCAGCTAGACTGTTGATTGGTGCCTCATTGTTAATCATACCAGTGTGTGAGAATGCGGGAGAGGGGTTTGTTGTCGGTGGGGCCGGCAGTGGACGCGAGGTTCCATTGATGACGATATTGTTACCACAGCTATCCTCACTAGGGCCATCCATGCAAGCTAGTAGACGATTTTTTCTCTCTAACCTACTTAGCACATTTGAATGTGAGGACGATGTTAAGGATGGGCCCCCACAAGAGGTATGACTTGAGACGGACATAGTCTGTGAGGCACTACTAGCTCCATTGCCACTAACAACACCACGAACGCTGCTGTTACAATTTAAAACGCCACCACCACCACCAAGAACTGAGCTGACGCTATTACCACTAAGACTAGACCCGTCAATGTAGCGCTTATGAGTTGGATTACAACCAAGTGGACTACTACTATTGGATAGAGGCGATGGTAACTTGTTGGATAGCTTTGTACTTCCAATCAATCCTAGTTCGCTAACACGATCATTTGTTTGCGGTGGCGGCGGCGGTGGTGGTGGTGGAGGGTCAATGCCCAGGGATAGGGAAGAAGTTCGACTTCTGTGCCGGTTGCTTGGGCGTAGGTGTTGCAATTGCGATGATGAGGATGAGGATCTATGCTGGATAGGATGGTGGAAATGCGAGCCACTATTCCTGTGATGATGGTGATGGTGGTGCATTGGGGCAGAGGTTGTTGAGCCACCATGATGGTGGTGGTTGTGGTGATGGCTATCGCGACCATGGTGGTGGTCTCGATAGTCACCAACTTGTCGCCTCATGACTGGCCACAAGTGGCCTTCCCCAAGCGGGAGCTTAGAATCTTGCTCGAAACTTTATTTGTGGCAAAATGGTGACTGGCTAAGTGACGAAATTGTGCCAATTCTCTCTTCAACTCCTTCCTTTCTTCCAGCTTCTCTGGCCCTTCGGTCCGACTTTTGCCGACTAGACCAAAAGCGAGAGATGGAGTTGCGTCGTGTTGGGTTGAGTTTGGGTTTGTTGTTGTTGTTGCTTTTGCTTTAAATCAATTTTAAACATATAGAACTTGGTTGTGTTGCTTCAATCTTGCTTGAGTTGTTGCTTCATATGATTTCTTTGTTTCTGTTGCTGTTCTTCTTTCTCTTGCTAGTTTCAATTCTTCATCGGCCTCTTCATTCTCATTTGAGTTGGCTTGAATTGGATGTATTGGATGAACATTGAACCAGCAACACGAGCAATCTTGCTCCCTCGCATTCGCCGATTGCCGCTTTTGATCCTTCGCTTGCTCTGAAGCTAACTCATTGAACTTGCTCATCTTTTAGAATTTCCTCATTTAAAATAGAAATTAAAACACCTTTTTTAAGGCGAGCAAATTCGCCAACTAGAGAGGCTCGATTGAGGTCGTATAAAATGGTATCATTCTGAGAGGATCGAGTGGAGATAGAGGGAAAATGGTGTATTCTGGTCGAATTTTGCGCTTGCTGTACATTTCTTATGGACTTTATTTCCCTATCCACTATTTTCTGTCTGTCTCTCTCTCTCCCTCTCCATCGCAGGCAGATAGGGCGAGGAGACAGAGCAAGCGTTTCACACTGGTCCCTATGCTGTGGGCAAACACTGCACACAGAGGCAGGCCAGGCAGCAGGGAGGCGGCCAAATTGCGCCATTTAGTGCGCGCTGGCCGCCTGCGCGCAAATCCAGCAGAGTGCACTAATATGGCCCGATTCTCGTGTGTGCAAATGCCAAAAGCGGCGCTTGTATGAGCGCCAGCCAGCCAGCCAGCCAGCCAACGATGCTGCCAACAACAACAACGACGACGACGACGACGACGGCGACAGGGCTGAAGTCGCAAACCGCGCGAACAGTGGGACTTGGGACTGGGACTGGCGGGGAAAAGGCCGCCGCCTGTGCGCCCGCCCGCCGCCCGCTGCCTCCCCCCGCTTGGAAGCCGCCAGCCTCGGCCTCCGACACGCAATTCTGCCCAATTCCCAGTTCGCGCAAACCTAGTTTCCCCTCCGCCGTTCGGGGAGCCCTGACCACTTGGGGCCGAGTCGGGGAAATCTCACGCCCGCCACGCCCTCAAGCGGGAGCCTCCAGTGCAGGCCAAGTCGGACAGCCCGGAGACTCGCCCACCTGAACTGCGGCCGGGCGCGCACAGGCCTTGCCTGTGCTCGGTCCCGCTGACTGCGGGCCCGTTCCCGCGCGGCGTCCACCATTGCGAGCTGGCCCTGCGGCCGAAGTGGACTCGAGGAGAGCGAATGCACGAATGAGAGTTCTCTGGCCGCCGCCGCCAGACAGGCCAACTAGACGAGCAGAGCAGAGCCAGACGACTGTGACGACGACGACGACCACTCGGCTGGCCCGCTCCAGCCGAGCCGGCTACGACAAGGCAAAAGGCGAGCCTGCGATAGAAATGAGCCCACAAACAATGGGCAGCGCAGAGTCGGCCGCCTCTGGTTCAGCGAGACCGGCAGACTGTTTGTTGGCCGCTTTGCGCCACGCTTGTGGCGGGGAAAAGCATGGAGAGCGGGCGGCCAACCTCGGCAGCACTCTGTAGACGTCAGCAGATCGCAATTCACATGCGCACCTCATTCCCCTCCGCCACAGCGAGCGCGGCTGGGGGCGACTGCGCAGACGCGGACTCGAGGCGGCGCGCACTCGCCCGTCTCGCAGGGCCAGAATAATCCTGTGCCGTCTCCTCTGCGCGCACAGGCGGGCCGCCCGGCTGAGAGAGCCAGCGCGCAGAGTTGACCGACCTCTGGCGCTTCACAGAGAGAGGGAGGGAGGGAGAGAATTGGGCAGAGATATCAGCTGTAAGGGACAGTTCGTTCCCCGCTCGCTCAGCAAACCCGAGTCTAGTCCGATTCGGCCGAAAGTGAGTCAGAGGCGCAGACTAGCCGCCTGCTTGGCTCCGCTCGGCGGCTGAGCAGCCTCAGCTTGGCTGAACAGGCTTTGCCCTGTTCATTGCGCTAAAAGTCCGGCAACAAAAAAAGCAAGAGGCGAAGACGTGAGCCAGTGCGGCCCAGTGAATGCATTTGGCCGCAACAACGCACACAGTTCTGCCTGAGCTGCCCGCCGCCAGCCAGAGCCATGATTGTAATAACATCCGCAGGCCGCCTCGGTTACCACGCCAACGCAGAGGCATCGCCACACCCAGCCTGCCGAGGGCGGGCGGCTCGCAAGAGTGCGCCCGCTTTGCCTTGCAGTGGGACTGTTCGGTCCGAAGAGGCTCGTCCTCTGCATGGGCCCGAGCCCGAAAGGCGGCCAGACAGTAATTGGCGCACATAGTCGGCTCCACTGAAGAGCGGGAGCAATACAATGGCAACACTGGAATGGCCCCTGAGAAGGCGGGGGCAGCAAAAATATTGAGTCGCCGCCTCGGATGTATCCGCTCTTGGTTTCTCGGGCCCGGCTCGGTCCCCAGTTGCGCTCTCTCCTCTCGTTCAATCAGCCCTCAAGCGAGCGAGGCCCGTATTCACGTGACTATCGCAGACTTGAGCCATGAGTTAGCCAGCGGCACCTTGTCAAGCGTCGCTCGCAATCAAGCCAAGCCGCCACTTGACGTGAGTGGCCAAGGTTCTGGCTGCTTCGTAATGTTTTCGGACAACTCCGCTCTGGACGGTTTGGCCGGCTTGTTTGCCTCACAAGCCTCTGGGGCTGTAAAATCGAGCTTGTAAGTGTGTTCGAATTTTATCGAGCTCACCGAAGAGGAATTCTGCAGTTAGAAGCAAGCGGATTAATCGAGCAAGCAGAGCAAGCGGGCCAAAGAAATAATGGCGAGCTAGCTTGCCGAAGAGAGGGGTGAACGGTTTAACAGTTGCTCCTGGAGCATGCTCTCGGCCACGTCTAGTCCTCGCTGTGCCGCAAATAAAACGAACGTAATGAGTCAAAGGATAGCCGAGTCCTCCAAGCTCCAGTTATCTGGAAGAGCAAGGCTAAGAGCGCCAAGCGCAGTCGCAAAATAGGTTTCGGCTGAGGCGGGAGGGGGGGGCGCACCGAGCGCTTGGTGTCTCTGATTCAGCGGCTAAATAAAGCCAGTCAGAGTCTGAAAAGACGACACCCTCATTGATGTTAATGAAACTAACGAACGCAAACAACCATCGCTAGTTTGAAGATGAAATTCGAGGAAATTACTACGAAGTTTACCCGGCCACCATTCTAGAGAGGTAAAACTTGTGCACTGTCGTCGTGTTAAAGTGAGAATACGACCCACCGTTTTACCAACATAGAACATAGGCAATTAATACTTGAAAAGCCAACCTGCGTAGATCAGCACTTCCAGGACAGTCGAGCTGCTCAGAATCAGCTAGCTTGCCTCTCCGAGGCCAGAATTTCTTCTTTGAAGTCCCTCAAACCATTGAGCGCTCAGCGGAGCCTGACCTGGCGAGCCCGTTGTAGAGTTAGACTCCTCATTTGAGAGAGGGAGAGAGAGAAAGAGCCCACCTCCTCGCTGGGGCCATCAATTTTTGCAGTGCATCCACACTGAATGTCAACCTGTTCCAGCACTCGGGGCCAGGGCTGCCCGTCGTTTGACGGGCGCAAGACCGTTGTGGCCTTTGAGCCTGCACCAAGCTGACTCGATCGGCGTCGTCAGCGAGAGGACATGCGCAAAAGCCGATAGGATAAACATTTCGGCTTTCATAAACGAAACTTGGCGTTTGAACAGGGAACACCCGGGCTTAGAATTGTTTTGTTATGTAACTGGCAAGTATCCAGGCGGGGGATTGTTTCAGCAACGAATCTCCATCTCCCCGGGTAACCCAGTTACCTACTCGCTCGCGGGCCCGCCGATAAATTCCGCTGTCTTGCCTATTCAATCCAACAGACTCTCACTGCTTATATATAGACTCGTTGGTTAAATATCGATCTCAGCTGGGTGCTTTATTGATCCACTATAAACAGACTGCCACACTCGCTCCGCACCACGAGAGAGCATATCGGACGGGCATTCGGCTTTGCCAAAGCTGCAGCCCCTTCTTTCTCTAAGCGCCCTCGAATAGATTGTAAGCCATGATGGTGAACATGAGCGTTATCATCAAGAGAAACAGGATAGATGTCAGCACGAAAAGACCTAGTTGGCTGTCATGCGATGATGGTTTTGCCATCATCCTGATAGATGGGGTTGTGTTTTTGCATTTGGTCACATGTTCGTGCAAGAGACCCCCAATGAAAGGGAGATCCCGATCGCGTTTCACTGAGTCCATCTGCTGATCTCGGCTTGGCTCATTGCTAACTGCGGCGCTTGGCCTTGTAGGTAGAAAGGTGGGGGAAGTTTTAAATGTCTGCACTGTTGTTGGAGAGGGTTCCCTTGTCGTAGTCAACATGGTCGCGCGTGCCACTTCATGGGATCTATGCGTTGCCTGTACGGATTGAATTGAAGCGGCTGTGGTCAGAGTCACTCTTCCAACAAAGGGCAAACTGGTAGTTGTTTGGTAACCATCTCTACTGAACACCGATGACAGAGATTGATTTGCAAGAGTAAGAACCTGGCGTCTACGCGACTCCTCCACTGAAGGTTCGTCCAGATCATCTCTCTCGATTGACAGGGGTAGATTCGTAGTTGCCGCTCGCGATCCAGATCTATCGCTCCGTTCTCCTTGATGACCAATATCGTTTTCAACCTCCTCTACGACTTCTCGATCATCATCTGGCGAACAAACAAGAGTAGCGTAGGTATCATCGTGTGTCCTCAACGATCTAATCACAGGAAATCTGATGTTCAGTAGGAACAAAGGCGACTTCCTCCCGACCTTCGGATCGAAATCTGTTCCTTTTCGTCCCAGTTTGCTTCGGTCTAAGTCATCGTTTTCATCGGTCCACTCCTCTTCTTCAAATGATGAGCTGATTCCGCAAGCTTGATAGCTGCTCGCGAAAATCCGATAAGTCGGATACAATCGGTATTTCACAGGAATAATTGTGCAAAGTTTACTTGAGCTTCCATTGTTAAGAGCATCGTTGAATTCAGGTTCAATCACAAAAGATTTCGGCAGAACTATTGTCGCTGAGAAGCTAACTCCGTCGCAGGATAATTCTGCCGCGAAATGAAGAATGTCGAGTTTGGAGTAAAAGTTCAGGTGTTAGCATGGTTCAAGCAGGGGATCAATTACCAATCTATGCTCCATCTCGAGGTCGGAAACTGAATCAAGCCGAGAACATTATGAGAGGGGATTGTATTTGCATTCGGCGTGCTCAGTTGAAGATTTTCTTTGATAAGCCGCGGTGGAATCGAGTTAGTGCAACAAGACAACTATGGGACTAACCAAAACATTCCGTCATCATCACAACTAGTAGAATGAAAAATAAGAGGCTAAAGATGGAACTCTGGATTGAACAATTGGCTAGTGCTCAAACAGCTCAAAGGAGACAGGACTGAGTCAGCGACTCATTCAAGCTCGGGACTTGATTTCTTTGTCATCGAAAGATCTGATTAGGAGTGGGAAAACTTGTGTCAAGTTAGTGTTCAAATTAAGTGCCAAGAACAGATACATCAAATATCCAAAGGAGAATCTTTTTCAAGAGGCGGCGGTTCATATCCGGTATAAGTTTGAAACTCCCAGTATTGCATTGGATCAGCCCTATCACAATCGGTGGCTAATAGATCAGAGTAAGAGTGGGCATTCTCAGCTGTCAAACATTGTCCTGTTGCTAAGCTCACAAGTAGGCGCTCGTTGCTTCTTGGACCTATTGATTCATGGCGCCATTTCTGATGCTTATGTTTCTTCAATGATCTCTTCTGTTGTGATGAAGAGACATAATCTGGTTCCTCGCAAGTTGATAATAAAACTTTACGGAAAGGATGTTTCTTCTTGGAAACGTTCACAATATTGTACTCGGCTGTGTCCTCATCTGCATCAAAATCGTCTTTGCTTGACTTGTCCGAAATAGTCAGACAGCCCTCCTCGCGACGAATTTCCCTATTCTTCGAGAATGAGAAAAGCTGATTGGTTGTTACATTTAGAGGGTGTATCATGTCCTCGCAACTATACAAGCCAGCTGTCTCACCGCTTGTCTCATGCTTATTCAAAACGTCTATGCACAGATTTGTTGCCTTATTTTTTACCCAACCGTAAGCTATGACCTCCTGGTCATAGATGAATTTCCTTTTATCATAGACGTTATCTAGATACCATTTGAACGAGGAACAATTGAGGTCCTTACGTAGCTTCAATCGAGCACTCAAGTCACCTGCGTTGATTTTCAGTAGATCCGGTCTCGACATAAAGAAGTACTTTGAGTACTCGTCCATCCAGACCAACACAGTTCTGAGGGTGTTAAAACCATGTGAATCAAGACCATTGAATGAATACGGATGGAAATCGCGAAATATATGTCCTACATGGCTGCAGGGGTGGATTTCCACTCGCCCACCACACTGCCAAACACGGAAGCTAAGTTCGAGGTTCTCTCCACCCCAAATCTGCATGTCCTCATCATAGGATCCAACTTCAAAGAAATAATTCCTGTCGACTGCAAACAAGCCGCCAGCCATTGTTGGAGACTTGGCAGCCTTAGTTGGTTCACGCTGGGCGTCAGCTTCGCGCCTGTTGATCCAAGTGAAATGTCCGGTCCAATCAAAGCCTCCGAGCTGGAAAAAGTAAGGGTCCACTGCATTGTACTCAAGAGTTTTGTCGTTTATAATATCTATAACTGGACAGATGAAAACCTTCTTGTTTTCCTTGATTCGTTGTACCAATGGTTCAAGCCATAATTTAGTAGCTTCGCAATGTGAGTCCAAGAATAAAAGCACGTCACCTCGAGCCATACGGGCTCCCTCGAGTCTCGCTTTAATCAGACCAAGTCTCTTAGGAAGATGAATGAGCTTTACAAGATCGTCATGCCCTCCCTGATCATTTATCAAGTATTTAGATTGTGGTAAAGTATTCCAATAAATATCAATATAATCTCTGAGCGTTTGTTTCAGATACTCTTTATCACTAAAATCGTCGACCAGTATAATTTCTTTAAGTAGTTTTTTGGGGGTCCGATTTATAACAGACCAAACAGTTCTTACTAATGCACTGAATATTTCATTTGTAAAAATAATAATAACTGAAACGTTGGGCAATTCGTCAACATTATACTTGATATCATTGCATTCCTCAGCAACAACGGTGTGCAATGTTCTATTTGGTGATATTCTATCCGATATATAGACATTGTAGGCTCCTTGTTTGAATACCTCAGCTGCTTTTTCTTTGTCTTTGGCGGAGGTTAAGTGCACACCCTTACCATCTTCGCCCCAACCGGAAACAGTCGGGAGGAGCGTTTTAAGTTGCTCATCAAGTCTACGTTTTCTCACATCGATCTTATCAACTATTGGCTTCCTTCTTCGACTTTGCGGAGGCTGTGGTAGGAGGTTTGATGGAAGGCCATTATGTGATCTCGGGCTTGATTGACTGTTTCCAGATTGAACGGGTCTGAGCTTCTGTTGTTTGGAAAGCGGTTCCGGGGAGACCTGGAAATCGGAATTGGTTTTCTCAGCTTGATACTTTGAGGATGAAGGAGCCGAGATCGGTGCATTTTTCGCGATCAGGTCCAAAGACCCTAGACTTCGAGCTGGATCAAGTGTTCCTTGTCCAAATATAGATGATTTGATATACAGTATTAGGTAAATAGAGAGGGTGGCAATGAGAATAAGTTTGATGATTGACCATTTGTTGCGCCTGAGGCGGAAACTTGTGGACTTATATTGATTGCTAGTGAACAGATCAAGAAGCGAGTGCTTCGCCTGTGGGCCGCCCACTAGTGGCGCCCTCATCATGCAAAGTTTACTATGGATATGACTGTTACTAGCTTTCAATTTTTCTCAATACGTTCGACGGCTGTCCTTCTAATAGGCTCGTTCGGCGAGTTAGATAAGAACCTCGGCACCCTTGGCTCGAGGTTGTGAAACTCTTGGCGTATTCTCTCTCTCTCTCTATACTTTTGCCTTGGGATTGCTGAATGTGAGTATGAACCGAATTAGCAATATTGCGACTCTTGAATATTTCATGCATGAAGCTTGGCCTATTTTGATAAATGAACCATTGTTGACGATTCCGCTGAGAGTGGATAATTACTTTTCACTTTGATCCAGCTGAGATTTGAATGGAGATTCAACATGTGTAAACTTCATATTTTTGAATTGAATTACATTCCAATCACAATGCCCAACTCATCCAATATATCATGCTGTCATTGAAATAAAGTGCGATTGTTTAACGGAATTATGCTTCAGGTATCAAAACCTCATTGACTCGGTTCGAATGACTCCGTCGGGCGTTGAAGACTGTCCAACTTGAGGATTCTGCTAAAGCTCGTAAGTTTTGTTGCACATTTGAGATATTGGTTGCAGGGCTTCAGTACGGATGAGAGACTTGCTTGGGGATGTGCTACCTGTTGCTGAGTATTTAGTTTCAGATTGGATTTGAGTAGTTTCATTTTGCGCCCGATTCAGGCAATTTATGATGGTTGCGTGAATGTTGAAGTCCTTCTATGGATTTAATTGTTGTCTTGGTTTGTACACTTTTGATCAATCTTTGTCCATCTTGTCTACTCGCATGCAACTCAAAGCTCTTGCAACAACATTTGTTGCTGGAGCTTGAGATTCTTTTTCACCACCGAGTGCAATCCTAATTTTTACACGGAATCGCTAATCGCCTGGCTTGCGACAACATATATAAAACATGATGTGTGCATCAGAACCTAATAATGAGAATTTTCTCGCCCTGTGGGTTTCAAATCTTTTCTCCAGTCAGAACAAATTCATTGAGCCCTTCTGGGCTGAGATCAAAGCGTCGCTGAATCCGAATACTGAGTCGAGCAATATCAGCCAGTGAATTTGGAGAACCTCGAGCCTTCTCGACGTTCTACGGGAATCAACGCCATAATAGACGGGCCTGCTACATTAAAAGAGTACGTAACAATCGATATTGATGACGACTTCTCGCCGAATTTAATCGCACAGTTCCTAAGGAGGGCAAGCAATGAGGAGGCGGGCGACAGGGCATCTTTTTTCTGCTCGCTTCACAGGTCCGGACATCGTTCCCGTCGCATGAACGTTTGCAAGCGCACAAGCGCTCTGCGTCCGAAGAAGTCAAATCATGGCCAGGTAGCCTTACTCTGGTTCTGATTGCATATGCTAAGCATCCGACTTTTGAATTCACGGAACTCGAACAAGAGTTTGCGAGCAATGACCTTCGTGAGGTAGCTTCCTCCGTGAACACTCGAGCGAGACATCGCAATACTTGAAAGTATTCAAGAGCTCAACTCTTGGAAGTTTCTCTACTCACCTTCAATATCTGGTTCTACCAAGGGCTCAGATGAGCCGGCACGTGGAGTGGCAGAACGTTGATCCGCACTATTTAACACGCCTTCACTATCTACATCCGATCTCGGAACTTTTTGAACAGCTCGAGGAGCCTTTACAAAGACGACGTTTTCATACTCTTCAGGCGCCTCTTGATCTGAGAGGTTCCGGAACTGATTGGTTGATTTTTCACCATTTGAATATCGACCAAATATTATCTGTTCTTGCGTGTTGATTTCCACCCTTGGAGCAGCCTTGATGGCTAAAAAAAGATGAAAGATCAGCATAAGACCGATTGGTCTTGCTAAAATTGCTTTCACTTCCAGCGGATCCATACTTTTACCTGATCGCGAGTTATATAATGGACTCTTGGAAGGGAAAGATTCAGACTGAGAGTTGTTGGTTCGGTCGGAATCCTTGCGACTATGAGAGTGAGAATTAGTCCAAAAAGAGTTGACCTCATGTAGGCTCGATTTGGTAATTTATTCTGGATACGACATTCGAGGCGGACAATCATTTTCCCCCTATTTATAACAACACCGAAGCATTCCGTGAACTTAGACTCAATCTTGGTTATAGTGCATTTTTACATTGGAGTAGGCAAGAGTTGTGCCACTTCAACTCGATTAGTTGGGATTGCGCTTTAATCATTTGAAAGCGGATTAGAATTGTCATTGTGTCATATCTCTAAAGAATGACTCCCGCCAGGCTACCAGTTTTGCATGAATGAAATCTCCAAGCAGCCAACTGAAAATCTTCTTCTAAGCTTGACCCGCCGTCCAGTCTGTTCAAACTGTCTGTACAACCTGATTAGAGCTAGTTATAGGTGTTTGGCCGCCACCGTTCGAAGTGCCCGTGAAAATTGTGTCCAGATAACTGTCTAATCTTCGTGATTTAACTGGTTCGTTTGGCTTATAGAAGGGATTCATTGCGGTTGCGTCAATGTAAACTTTGTGAATATTTTTCAGCATTAGTCTTATATCGTTTTCTCTGGGTGAAGTAAAACTGTGTCGCTGGCTTATCATTAACAATATCTTGACCTTAGTTGTGGACATTAGGCCGTATATTTTATACCGCTCACACTGATAGAGAATTCCAAGAAAGTTGTCCCTCGAAGTTGGTTGCTCCACCTTCTCCTCTACAATATCAAGGCTAGCATGCATCAAATAAATCAATCTTGTTGCTTCTTCTTTATCAGTCTCATCTAAAATTGTTCTGATCAGTAGAGGCCTATTTGAAGTGCTCACAATAGCTATAGCACACGGTGAAAACATCATACCAGTATAAGTGATACGGAGATCGGTTGTTGATTTGATTGTAGAATATCTCGAATACTGACGATGGTGAATTCAGAAGACGGATTCGCCTTGGACTAATACATTAGCTCTCTTTTTGCTCAATACTGGCTTCATTGGCGACAGGTAGACGACTAGTGTTGCGTTCGCGGGTTGCGATAAACTTTGTGCAAATCTATGTTGATGTTTTATGGACGAAGCTCGCACAGCTGATCCCATCAACTAGCGAGCCTCCGAGATACACGCTCAACGAGTTCCTCAACATTTGCTTACGAACTTCCACCTTAACATCCATTCATGACTTAAATAATTGTTAGATGAATACTTGAGAGGCCCGTTCCACTGACTTCACACATTCACTGAGGCTAGAGTGTTCATCACTTATGGAGATCGAGGATTCAATGATGAAAGCCCGAACTGTACACCGTTCGTTTCTAAGGAAACGGAAGTTTGGTCGCCGCTAAACGAACAACCATAATCAAGGTGACAAGTAGCCTCACTGCACCCCCTCCAGTTTCCAAGTCCGAGGTAGCAGTCTATCTTATCTTGTTTCCAGAGCCTTGGTGACCGCTATCGCTGGCTCGTGGTTCTATCGAGCAAGATCCCAGCCATCTTTCTTGGCAACTTCCGAACCTGAACCTACTAAACTCAGATTATACAGGAACTAGATTGCGAAATATCTCATAGGATTGTTCACACTAGAGCTACCAATTGAAATGTGCTAGGCTCGTTCGTTGGTTTAAAGTCAGCATCTACTACCCATACGCTGCTATATATCACGATTGGCCCAGCATGCTCTTAGAAGCTTGCTGGCTCATATTGCTGGGATCTTTCTCAGAGCTCAGATTGATTGATCTCGTTGGCGACGCTCATCGAGCGGTTAGCCACTATGCGTTTGCCAAGATCTACTTTGAATCGGAGCACCGAGGTGCTGGAGAAAATCGAAATTCACGCCCCAAGTCTATTGTCCGACGAGGGGGGGGGGACTTGTGCTCTCTATGACAAGCGCGCTCAGCCTCTATGAGGTCTTCTGGTTGAGACTAATGCGTGAGATTAGATTTTGAGCTGTCGAGAAACTCCGGAGCCGTTCAATCCTCACTACTGTGCACTTCCGGAGTGCGTGCTGATCGGATCCCTGCTAGCAAGATGGAAAGCAAAACATGGGCAAATAAGCACACATAGACCCAAGATCAACACATGTGCTACACATTTGAACACTGGACTGATAACCTGTTGATGAGCGCTGCCACTGGAATACTGACCGATCTGATGTACCAGATGAATGCTCCAGCTCGCATCGAGCGGTAGCGGCGCTCGACCCAGCTCGGACATTGAATCTCACCTATGGGTTGCCATTTTCTTCATCGATCAATTTTTATTGGTATTAACTTGACCAGCATGGATGCCATTTATATCACTTGATCAAGCCAGCCTCTTTAGCTAGATCATGGAACTTGGTCCCAGGTTGTCGAACCAAAGTCGAGGGTGGGCCTTGCTCAATCAAACTTCCAGCCTCCATCACAACAACACGATCATAGTCTTGAATTGTTTCCAGCCTATGGGCTATGGTTACGATGGTAGAGTCCTTGAATTCTTTGCGAATAGTTTGCTGTATAAGATCGTCAGTTTCCACATCAACCGCCGCTGTCGCTTCGTCTAAAATCAAAATCTTGCTTCGTCTCAGAAGAGTTCTAGCCAGGCAAAATAGTTGCTTTTGTCCAACACTAAAGTTGCTACCACCCTCTGAAACCTCCTGATCCAAACCCAATGGAAGGTCACGAAGAAATGCACCCAAATGAGCCAACTCGATGGCTCTCCAAATCTCGTTATCAGTATGGGATTCTGTTGGATCCACATTCTGTCTAATCGTGCCAGTGAATAATATTGGCTCTTGAGGGATTATTGAGAGTTTAGAGCGGAGAGTGTTGAGATTTATGAAACTAATGTCCATGCCATCGATTGTAACGCTTCCAGTGTGCGCTTCCAGAATCCTGAACAATGCTAATGTAATGGAGGATTTGCCTTGTTCGAATAGATTTCGCAAGAGGTGGTCAGTTATATTCTGCTCGATATTCGGTTGCCAAGAGTAATGAGTCTAAACCTACCTGCGCCTGTTCGACCAACAAGCCCGACTTTCTCTGAGGGACTAACATATAGGCTGAAATTCCTAAGGACGAGGTCCAGGTCTGGTCTGTAACGTGCGCTAAAGTTATCGAAAACAATCTCCCCCTTTGCGGGCCAATTCGGGTCTGTTGGCTCATCACCGTCCTCGGATTCGATTGGAACTTTAGCGTATTCTAGCAATCTTTCCACGCTCACTACGTTTGTCTCGTAGTCAGAATAAATCTTTACGAGGAAATTGAGGACGATTGTCAGGCCGAGTGAGTAGCTGACGGACAAGCCGGCGATGCCCGGCGTTATAGTATCGCGAGAGAGGACTGCAACGAGGGATGCTGTCAAAACCACGATAAAACCAAGAAACTCTAATCGCATTGAGAGCCTGAATTCGTGGTAGAGGGTAGGTTTCGATTAGTTTGCTGGTCACTCGGTCGTAATCTCGGCACTGAAAGTCTGAAACCGATTTGAGCTCACCATCTAGAGGAGACTATTCCAATGTAGCGAGATGCATGATTTGCATCGATTCGTCTGTTTGCCTCAAGGATAAACTCTTCGCTCACTCCAAAAGCTCGGATGCTTGAAGTTCCAGATATTGTCTCGCTAAAATGCGAGTAAATAGGCGACCTTGTGACCGACTCGATTCGTTTTAGTTGACGCGATGTGGCCACGTAGAATGTTTGCAAGAGGAAGTAGAGAAAGACGATTGGTATAAGCAGTATGAGAAGATATACTGAGCCAACTGAAATTAGTAGGATGGATATGATGGATCTTAGTGCGATCATCATGAGAAGCCGAACATTGAAACGTATGGCCTCGTCCACTGTGTCGACGTCGCTAGAGAATCTGTTCATGATTCGGCCAGATGGAGTTGAATTGAACCATGATAATGGCGCACGGAGGACTCTCTCGAGTATCCCATTGTGCAGCAGTCTAGAGGCTCTAAGGCAAGCGAAATTCAGTAAAACCGTAGACGCCATCACAAGAACTGCTTCACCTAAACCCAAGCCAGCGTACACGCCGAGTCTGAGATCTCTCAGAGCGGTATCATTGCTAAGTGTCACATTGAGGGCATCATCTGACCAGTTGCTTAGCCACACGCTTGAATACAATGCAAATACCGACGATACCACGTAGATCGCGAGGGCTAGCATGAAGTTGAGACCCATTGTTCGTATAAAGTTCATATGCACCGTCAACCCAACTGAACCAATTCGTGACACCTCTGGGGGAGCTTGGTGCTTGTCATGCGAGGATCCGTTCGGAGACTCGATTCGTTTGACGCTCCCCTTTGCGATTTTTCGATCCATAGTTGGAATCTCGGTTTCTTGTGCCATTTTCATCTCTAAACGTTTCAACTCTCTCGTGATCACGTCAGTTCTGGCATCTGCTTCGCTTATGTTCACATCTCTAACGTTTTCCAACAGATACCTAACCAGAAGTTGCGAAAACACTCCCCTATTCTTGAGAAGCTTCTCAAAGCTCCCACTCTCGCTAACCCGGCCGTCTTTCATCACCACAATATGATCGACCTCCGGGAGGATAGAGAGTTTGTTGGTTACAAGTAGCCTGGTGCGATCACGCAAGATGCCTCTAGGTCCGATGATCTGGTCAAATATGTGGCGACCAACGTGAGCATCGACAGCGTTCATTGGATCGTCCATTAAATAAATGTCGGCATCGGCATAGACTGCTCTAGCCAAGCTAACCCTCTGCTTCTGCCCGCCACTCAGATTCAGACCCTTCTCACCAATTTCTGATTGGTCGCCCCATTCGAGCGTCTCAATGTCAGGCATTAGGGCGCACACCTCAAGAACCCTTCTATATCTCTCCTCCTCCTCTAGTTTACCGAAAAGTATATTTTCCTTGAGTGTAGTGTTCAATATCCAAGCCTCCTGTGGAACATAAGCTATGCTACTAGTTTGATCAACTGAAACCTCGCCCTCGCATTTCTCCAAATCACCTAATAATGCAGAAACAAGCGATGATTTGCCTGAACCAACTGGTCCGACCACAGCGACAAGCTTCCCTCTTGGTATGCGGAGATCTATTCGATCCAACACTATATCGCCATCCTGCTCCCACTTGAAGACTCCGTTTTTGATCTGCAACACATTCTCGCCATCGTTTATCTGTTTGATAGAGCTTGGATCCACCTCGTCGCTTTCTAGGAACTTGTTCAAACGCCTAACTGAGACCAAGAAGACGGACAGATTAGTTATAAGAGTCGGCAAGAAGGCCAAAGGCACTCGGATGATGTTGAACAGGGACAAGGAGACAAAGACTCGATTGGCGTCGAGCACATTATTTTGGTCCATAAGCACATAGGTTGCAAAGCTAGCCAGTGCAACAATGAAGGGCAGAAAGGTGAAGGCGAAGGTTATACCAGCAGAGTACCAAGTTTGAGCTGTTAGGCACCTAATCTCCTCGTCCCTGATTGTCTTGGTCCGATCAATAAACGGCCTCTCCCAGGCATGGATCTTGACAATCTTAATTCCGTTGAAGATTTCCGACAGAAGCTTGATCCTTTTATCCTTCTGGCGCATAACGAGCCGTTGTAGTTGCCTCAATTTCACAGCTACCCATCCATTGAACGGAATATTGATCAAAGTGATGAGTAAACCAGCTAAGATGGCGATGCCTAACTGCTGGTAGAGTAAGACCATGCTAAGGACCAACTGCAATGGGGCCGCCCAGAGATCATTGAAACTCTGCACCAAATCTACAACCCTGTAGCTATCAGTGGACATAAGATTAACAATCTGGCCAGTAGTATAGTCTTTCCTGCCTTGGTTTGAAAGTTTTATCGCCTTCCTGTAGACTGCCGAAATGAGACAAGTTTGAATCCTCATGACGTTCGTCGAGGTTATAAACTCTTCTCTAGCCGAGAAAACAGTCTCGGCTATGGATAATAGGAATAGACTCAGACCATACAAGAGACCTTTCCAGTTCGGCTCGTCACTTGACACAAAGCTTATGATGGAGCCGAGCAAAATTGGGCTCGCAAAGGTGAGCAATGAGACAACCAGCTTCAATATCGAGGCAATCAGAAGATCTGGCCAGAAGGTTTTGATGACAATGCAAGTCAGCCCAACAAACTTGGCCGCTTCATCTCTCTTTTCGTCCCCCACTCGCTCCCGTTGCTTGAGGTCCCTTCTCTTCTCGGCAAAAGAGGCCCAAGGGGCTTCAGCCACTGGATCCAAGCGACAACCCGCCGGTGTTCGCATTGAACCGTAGAGGTTTTGTTCCAGATTGTTGGCCCTCCTGCTCTCTAGAGCCTTCCGGATTGCCGGCCAGAGTAGAGCGTCAAACTTTCGCGTTACAACTTCGGTCTTGTTTCTGTCCCGCACTGCGTAGAGATCTTTCTGAATCAGAGCTCGCTTGTAGCCCAACCTCATGATGGGATTCAGCCACCAGAAGGTGTAGAGGGACAAAATTGAGGCAGTATCCTCGGGCGAGTAACTCTGCTCCTCGCCAAGCGGGAAGTACGAATTGTGAGCCCTCTTGTCGGCGAAACAAGCAAGCACAAGCTGTATCAATACGATTGGAGCGGACAAGAATCTCGCAGTGAGCTTTAGAGTGGTGAGGTCCCATTCGGCTAGGGTGTTTGTTGAGTGATCGAGTAGGCGATAGCGGAGCAAGGAGCGCATGTTGACTATGGTTGCCAGTGACATCAAACACCAGAACAGGAACAGGGTGCCCGATGTGTGGACGCCTTTGTTTCGATGAAGTACATTCAAACCAAACACTAGAATGTAGGCGAGCGATTTTATTATCGGGGTCACACAATCAACCAGGCTGACAGGCTGGGCTCGGACGAAGAAATCTATCAGCTCAATAACACTGAGAGCGCACAGTAGTGTGGTTAGGTGCGTTTTGAAGGAGTTTTGGAGGGTTGAGGGCAAAGGTTTGCGGTCATTCTCAGAGTTGGAGATCAGCTCAAGGGGAACCAGGAGAAATATTAGGAAACAAGGCACCCAAACGAGAATAGTCTCCTGGAAACATGGGCTCAGATCTGGCTGCGTTGGCACGTTCCAGGTTAAATTGTGCAACCAAAATGGTGAGCCGCAGAACTCATCCATCAGGCTGTTCTGTTTGTCTTCGTTCGTCTTCAATTCGTAAAGGATTGACGATTAATTTCTAGATTCTATCAAATCTTTGCTGATCCTGGGCTCAACTTGGGTCTAGATGGAGGCACTTTTCGGGCTTCGATGATGGGATTGGAAGAAGCCTCAAGTTATCTTCGCAAAATTACATGATCTCTCCTCTCGGGCACAACTAAACCCAAGGAACTTGTAGCTCAACTAACGCAAATGGAGCGAGCCATTATTTCATTCGTCTTGGCCATTCAATTGTGCTTCTGGCGCTTATCAAGGGCGGTCATATGAACTAAGATTATCCTTTGTCTCGTTCTCCACATAAACCGCTGCTACGAGCCGACTTTGAGTGCCATACATTTGTTTACCGCCCGAGAGTTGCAGATAACAATCGTTGTCGGCTCAAAGTGTGTTTAGGCTGACATGGCGAAACATACTCAGTCGCACCAGGCATAACCAGTCACCATCAAACTGATGACATCATTGGCAGCACCTCATCATCCAAGCTGCCGAGTTCCAATCCAATAACTCCTTCGATATCCGAGTTGATTTTGCAGTCGAGAAAGGATTGAATCTCTGGCCACAAGCATAGCGAGTGGCTTGATCGACTATCTAGGCCCCACATACAACATCTCGCATAGGCGCCTCCGGCCAACTTCCGCGAGGAGCAATGGCGATGGACATGAAAAGGGCCGCAATGGTTACAGATGAAGACATGCTTTTCGTTAGATTTATTGCTTAGGCTAACTGAATGTAAGGTTGGCGCGATGCGGGCAGCGGAAATTATTTACATCTCTATAACTGGCAGCAGCCGATCCTGATTTGGTTGGCCCTCAGTAGATCCGAGCTCAAAAGGGACGAACAAATACGAGGCTCATCGTTTGCATTGAGTCCTATTCATCTGTCGCGCAGCATATTTTGAAACTTTACTTGAATGAGCAAAGTGAGCAAGTATTCTGTGACACTGGACCTCTGAACTTGGTCCAGTTATTCATGTTTGCGGGTGTTTGTTTAGGTATTTATGACTCGGCAGCAATCTGTTGGACTTTAGGCTAACAAGCATTAACCTAGAATTCGTGCTCGTCCAACTGGCTGTCAAACTACCCGCTGAGCTCCCTACTTGCTTGGGCTTCCGTCCACTTGTTGAGTGGGCGCCTGCACGGCCCTGAGCCGTTTACTCCTCCTCGCTTGCCTTGCCTGTTCATTGGTATTTCCGCTCAGTGGAGGGCTGCTGCTCACTCGCTTTGTTTGGCTAGACCCTTGAGTCGCTGTTGTGGTTGCTGTTGTTGCTTGCTGAACTGGCAGATCGGACATTGGGGATGGGAATGTGGCTAGGGCGCCGGGAGACGCGGCCACCAGCTGGAGCCGGTTGGTGGGCGCCGATTCACCGCTATAACCCAACTGCTGCTCGCCCTCGACGGCAGCTTTGGGCGGCTCCAGCGGAGGCAGGGATGCCGCTACATGGTTCACTTTGGGAGCTGCCGAAGCTTGAGCTGGTCGGACGGCGGCCGAGACTGACCTGTGGCTTGTTGCCGCTGATCTGCTACTCTGGGCCGCAAGCGCCTGCTGGACGTTTGGAAAGAGCTGCGCATCAACAGGTGAATCGGGTCTAACGGCGGCGGGGTCAAGCGCGAATGCTTGACCGACGTTTGTCTCGCCGCCTCGGCTGCCTGTTGGCGGCGAAAGTTGCTTTGCGGCGCGTTTCCCTAGCTTGTAATCGGCGGGTTTGCCTCGATCTCGCATGCCCAATCCAACCTGGATTTGGCTCGAGCCAGAGCCGTGGCGAACAATCAGCACGAGACCATCGTTGAGCGCCTCGCTACTGACTCCAGCTCGCTTATCGTTTGTCAGATCGACCAAGGCGGTTGCAGGTAGAGGCGGTTGCTTTTGCTGAATTTGTTGCTGCTGTTGGCTCGGATGGATTCCGTCAACATGGACTGGCTTAGGTTGCGTGGCCATTTGTTGTCTTTGACTATCGTAGCTTCCTCGGGTGCTGTGCTGATTGAGCTGATCCCTCTGTCTCTTTGGCACTCCAGACCGATGGCCGCCGACGGGCGCCTTCTGTTTCGGAGTGTCGCCCGCTCTGAGCTGCTTGCCAAGGGATTGCGGGGTTTTTTGTTGCACTCTCGGCTCCTTGGCCTTTTGAATGGAGGTTTGCGTTGGCGACTGATCGGTCAGTTGTTTCGGGAGTTGTATTTGATTTGGATTTGCGTTTCGCTGGTAGTTTTGCTGCAATTGTGGCTGCTGACTTGGCTGTTTTGATAGCGTAGGAGTACCGTGATTTATGACCAAATTGAACGTTTGAGCCTGCGAGTCGTCACCCACTGCTTTGTCAGAGTATTGGGCGCTGCTTGTCGTCGACTCAGTCGGTTTTGGGTCCAAGAAAACGGGTGTTGCAATGCTGGCTCCATCGTAGTTGCCAATGGGGGAATTTTCAGCTTGGTGTTGGAGCTGATTTGGGTAATGCGAGCGATGCGCAGAGTGGCGGTTTGGTGGTGTTTGTGAGATTGCTGGTGGTGGGTTATATGGCAAGGGCGCCGCTCTTGGAGGAATGGTTGCTGGCACGAGCGGACTTATGGGCTCATCATCGGAATCATCATCCAGATTGTTAGCGATAGGTTTTGGGTGCGGGTATGCGCCCACAGCTTGTGCCTGGGTCGACTGTGTTACCTGCTGGTGCTTGTTGTACTGTGACTTGGCTTGAGTTTGAGGTCCAACCTGTGGCGGCCTAGGACCAGCGGCCGTCTGGCTCTGCGGTGGTCGCAACTGCTGCTGTTGATGGGACCATCTCGCTTGCTGCTGCTCCTGCAATTGTGCCCGAGGTTGCTGGAGATTCTGCTGGGGATAACTCGCTTGGTCAAGCTGAACGGATGCTCGTGGAGCTGGCTGGTGCAAGATATCGAGCTGATCATGAACACCAGTTGGCGCTATGCCAGCGGCCTGGTGTTTGGCTTTGCCACCACATTGAACATTGTGGGCGAAGTCACAGGTTAAAATGATATTGTTGAACAGGGTTCCCATCGGGCATTGGAATTTCTGTTGGACTTGGGCACCAGATTGGCAAACATGGTAGGATTGGCAACCGGAGGGTTCATCAGCGAAAATCCCATTGTTTGGACACTCAAATTCGTCCTCCTCGCTGGGAGCACCTTGAGAGTCCTCGCCAGCCGAGGCCCCGTTTGAGCCTTCCGCTGGATCAGTATAGGGAGCCTTGTTTTCCTGCTCATCTCTATCCGACTGGCGAGCCGACTGGTGCTGTCTGTGCACATTTTGTGTGCTGAAAGCTTTGGTTAGAGGCTGCGAGCTCACGAATATGTGATGTGGTTGCTGCTTGGTCGCCGATGAGGTTACATATTGCCTAGCGTTGGACCTGTTAATTTGCAATCCAGTTCCAGCCGACAGAATGAAGAATATGGGAGGAAAAGTGAGCGTTAAATGTCGGTGAGATGGATACTCTTTGGTTAGTTCAAAGGGCTCATTAGCATATTGTTTGGACTCTCTTGCACTGTGTCAGCCAGCGAGGAGCTTTATTGATCGTCAGTGGCTTTTAGTTTCATTCCATCAAAGATAAGCTCATTCAAAATTCGAAATCAACTCGGAAGAAGATGATCTCGTCTTTGGAGGCCTTTGATCTGGAAAAATCATTAGTTAAGAGCGGCGCTCGGGCAAGCAATTCGACCACCGCTAATGAGGAAAACTTGGTTGAGCTCTAAATCTCGTGCCGCCATAGGGGAATCATTAATAAAGCAACAAATTCACAAAAAGTTGCATTGAGCCCATGAATACCTGCACAGGTACGTGCCAGAATTCTACCCGAGCGTAATAATCCGATGAAAAGTTAGAGTAGATCTAGGTTCGAGCTCGGTGGCTTCATTGTTTGCGAATTAATGGGCGCCCATGGCTTCCATTGGGCTTCAGCTGGCTCGAGAGAAGCTTAATTTATCAAACAAATAGACAGGACATCTCAATAGCTCTTAAGCGACGAAATGAATGCATGAATAATAATAGTTCAGTCAATAGACTTTTACCATCTAGAGGAGTGAGGCAGCTCGTGATGGGCAGCTTGCATGCATCAGATGGATTTTGTTTTCAAGGGAAAAAGAACACGATCAAGCGAGCTGGTGTAAGGGGTTCAATTCAATCTCACTGATGAAACGTTCAACAGGCTCAAATGCTCTTGTAAGATCCAAAAACCGCGACAAGTTCACAGCGCGCGTATTGTCTTTTTTCTCCCTTGAAAGCTGGTCATCTTTTTTACCTGGCCTCGTCCAGTTACAAGCTTGCAAGACGACAATACCGCAACAGGTCCATTGTGATGGGCCGAACACTCGCCAACCCTGTCTATCCGACGAGCGACCGCAGGCGAGCCGAACGCATTAGCGGAATCGCTGGCCACCCAGTTAGCAGATCAAAGTCATTGTTGTCTCTCGGGCAATATCCTACTATAGCTCAAGCACTTGGAGAGGCCAACTGCTCGCTCGTTTGCCCAACCAACTGGCCAGGTGGCCGAATGTCAAAGAGTTATGCTAATTTGGCTTCACCTTTAATTGGCCATCTTTTGGCTAACTAGCGGCTGTCGTTCATCATCTTGGTAGCTGAAATCCTTGCCCAAGTCTTGGAGATGTTGGCCTGACCAGCAGATAGGGTGGAGGGAGGGAGGGCGACTCATCGCTCCATTGGCCGACACTGCTGGCCGTCAACTCACGACGAGCGCGACCACTTCCAATATTGCACTCCAAGCCATTGCAAAACTTGTTCTAGCCGAGCTTAGTGTAGGCAAGTGAAGCCAGGGAGGCTAATAGTTTAGCAAATGCACGAAAATTCAATGTAAATTTGCCCCCCATGCGAATGATGTTGCGAGAACTGAATCCAAGGCTCTGTATAAGAATTCGGAAGGCTCACTTTCGGTCGTGAGCGGCAGTTTGCCCTAAAGCTAGATGGCAAATCTCGCACCAAATTTCATGTCTGTAGCCTTTGGAGTGACATTTGGCAGCGCTAATGCAATCTGGTGGGCGGTGGCTGAAAAAGTTGCACCTGCACGTGAAGATTTTTGCAGGATCGCTGAATAAACAAGCAAGCCTCTTCAGATGGACGTGGGAGAAGCTTTTGGCCCGAAAACTCGCTCGCATGCCGAATAAATCACGTGACGAATCCAATCGGTCAAGCTTCTGAACGGTCGCATTTCGTTCAGATCGTAAATTATCGCTTCAGTCTAAGTTTGAATGAGGCAAACGAGCGTACTTTTAAGTTGGTTGTAGTTGAAGGACGAGCAAGCGAATTATGTAGACACCTGTTTGGCGATCTAAATGTTACAGTTGCCTTCGTTCCTAGCCGAAGGCACCAATCCGCGACCAATTGATTAGGCATCGCCCATTTGCATGTCCAATCCAAGAGGGGAGAGGCGGGGCGCGCGCAACAGAGAAGCGTGATTGGTGGATCCTCTCGACTTTTGATCGCCTTTGCAATTCTGTTATGAGATGTTTCTACGAAAGAGCGAGAGAAACGGACGTGTTGCTGCGGATTGATATCGATGGAGATCGACTGCTTGCGCTCCCATTGGCCCGATTGGAATGCAAATTCTCGTCGCCTAGGAGGGCGAGCTAGCCGATCGATCAAATTTATACGATGAGCCACCTTCGAGATTGACCAGGCAGAGTGCGAGCGACCTTACGAGAGCTTCTCTGAGCAAATTCATCCGACCGGCTTGCCACTCTCAAGGGCTCTATTCTTAGATCCAAGCTCGCTTGCCATGTCATTCGGAGTGACGTGTTTTATTACGGACGGGGCCCATCCGCTTGCTCGCTCGCCTTCGCTTGGGCCATCTCAGAGGTTGGGTCTTGTGCAGTCAAGTGAGCGCGGTTCAAGCTCTGAGCTCAGCGGACTGAGCTAGTGCGATCTCTTCGGTTTGCTCGAACACCAGCGGCCGTCTTGAATATGCACATCTAACCTAAAAGAGGGCCGAGCGGCAGAGCTAACACGAGAGCTCCTTTCGAGTTCCCTGAAAGCTCTGCTAGGGCAACCATTAAAATCGAATTAAAACTAACTGTTTGTTGGGCGCTGCAGGTGAGCTGCGCGCGAACTGGCCCAAATTCATCTAACTCAACTAGAGCGCTAGATTGACTCGTTGGCCGATGGGCAGCGGCGGCCAACTATGAAAGCGGCTCTCTGGCCCGTGTTTGGCCCAACAGTTTGTATTCAATTATGCAAACTTGGCTTGCTTGGGTCCAGCGCAGCCTGTGCAAGCTGGCAGCCAGAATGGAGCAAGCAAAATGTGAGCACAAGAGCAACGCAAATAGGCGGCCACCTTTGCCAGCCATTCTGCTTGATCTAATCCATCTCTTGTTGTCGCTATTGCTTGCTCGCTTTCGAGCATTTCTACGGAGCAGCCGTTCCATTGGCGACGCCTGAACTTGCGCCAAACATCCAACAGAGTTGCTTTGCTCGGCCAGAATAAGACAATGCTTTTATAATTAATACCTTCGAAGGTTCATTGTTCGGCCATCCAGACTAAAGGGCATTGTGTGTGCATGTGACTTATCGCTTGGTGCTACCTGTCTTGGGGAAAAGGTTGCAACAAAGTGCAGCACCAAGCGGCGGCTGCGAGAGGCGCCTGCTGTGGTCACGACATCGCCTCTCCTGTTAGTCTAGTGCACTTGATCGGATGGCTGAGGCCTTTTGCAGTGATCTAGGTTCAAGCTTGCAGCCGAAAGACTTTGGTGGAATCCATAGTGTTGACAAGTTTGAACTCTAGATCGAATGCCGATTGTCGCACTCGCCATGACCATCGGCGAGGTCAAAACAACTGGCCATGACTTGGCTCTCGCAAACCGGAAGCGTGCTGCCAATATCAACCTTGTGAACACCCCTGTACATCGAGTTTTAGCGCGCTCTTTGGTCCAGGACAATTCCAAGCGTGTTAAAGTTGCCACATTGCCGGCTCCAACTCTTGAATGGAAGTTCGAGAAAATCTCGCTCCGATAGATGGATTCGCGCTTGTTCACGAGTCTAGCTGGACCTTCTTAGCCACTTACGGAGTAACACTTAAACTCGAAAGCTTTGTTTCAAGAACAATTGTTGTCCAAGTTTACTTTTAGAAGCGTGTCATTGTGCTTGGCTCAGTTGGCCATCTTGTTGTTGAGGCTCATAGTTTGCCTTTGGACCTTAGCCTAGCATTGGGCCCTCAAGAGAACTGAGAGAGCCAAAATGTCTACCTCAATTTACATTCAATTCAATTCAACCGCCAGTATTGTGATGATTTATTCCCAGAATGCGAGCTCAAATTTGAACACGTTGTCGGTGTATCAAGTAATTTGAGGCCACAGTTGGTCGCTAGCAATCGCTCGTGAGCATTTGCAACCAAACCTGCCGTCCCCGTTGGCTTCCCCGCACTGAACGGGCTAAAATTTGCCAAGTTGCTAAACTTAACCCAATCATCCGGGTTATGGCTCTCGGAAGGCGTGCAGGTGGGATCAAAATCAGCGGGTTAGAGCGATAGAGCTCTCGTTGTGTGTGGCCGAGTTCCTCGGATCCTCTTGCGTGCCATTAGTTTAGCGTCTATCATAACAAGATAATCCAGCACATTAGTTCCAGCGCCACCGTCTAGATCAAGAGCTGGC
>ENA-UOVY01000065-UOVY01000065.1-plant-metagenome-genome-assembly--contig:-NODE-65-length-61685-cov-628.633750_pt1 | contig 61685 bp, 30 predicted proteins | sample MGYA00249840_ERZ761561 | MGnify/ENA primary metagenome ERZ761561 (study PRJEB28882, sample SAMN05720143) | plant metagenome | isolation source: Guanajuato, Mexico | place: Mexico:Guanajuato, Mexico...
TCACCTAGCCGCCCGCCCCTCAAGCTCGGCGGCGGCGGCGGCGGCGGCGGCGGCGCATAAGGTCGAAGATGAGCGAGCAATTATCAATGGGAACAGAGAGATGATTCTGCGCTGGCCGGCTCGCCAAGCAAAGCAACCTGCCCAACTCTGTGGAGCCAACACGCTGCTACCTGTCTTCTCGCTCAAACCTCTTATCGGCCGGCTCCAATCGGGCGAACGATGCTCGCTACTTTGCATGGCCAAACTCGGAGGGCCAACCTGTTCGCCCACTGGAAGTAAGGCCAACTCGCTCGCTAACTTGCTTCCTCGCAAACTCTCTCTCTCTAAAGCTCGAGCTCAAACTAGAGGAGAGAAAGGCCATCCAATCAGGCAAACGATAATTTTTCAATATTTTCTCATCCATTTGATTGCAGTTTAATCGATCGATGAGACTCAACAGGTTTGGCCAGCCTCTTTTGGGCCTTCTCCTGGCCAAGCTAGTGTGTTGCGCCGAGAGTTGCAACCTCCTGGCGAGCTCCTCGCTGGTCCGGCGGCCGCAGCGCCAGCAGCAGCAGCAGCGGCCCGGCTCGCTCCCGGATGGAAGCAAGCGCATCGGCTGGGGGCGGGCGCAGCATCCAAGCCTCTCGCGGCCGAGCTTGTAATTGGCGGCCCAGCAAAGCGCAGGCTCCTCCAGTTAGTGAGAGTGATTTCCGCTCCATCTCGCGCTCATGCAACGGCAGCCAGCCAGCCGGCAAGACAGGTTAAGTGCCAGGTTGGCGCGCTCACCGGGCGCGCAAATCGAGAGGCTTGGAGTCATCCCAATTGCATCCCACCGCATCTCCTATCCATCTCCGCCCTCCTCTCGAGCTCCAGTTTTTGGCGCGGAATCTCAATCTCTCAATCAGATCGGCCCGGCCGAGGCCAAGCGCGGCCAAAGGGCTCCAAGGAGATGGAGATGGAGATGGCTTCACCTTTTGTTGACCAGCGAAACGCACATCAATGTCCGCCCCAAGTGGCGCAAATAATTTCGTGGAAATAAGCTCATCTCGAGTTAGTCAGTCCTGCTGCAGAGTTAATACTAGTCTGTTTGTTGCCTTCTTAGGCGAGGGGTCCGCGCAGAGACTTGCGCTTTCTCACACTCGCTAGCTCGCCTTAGCAGCACTATGATAGCCATTGACAAGTCAAATTATCATGTCTCTCGTCAGCCCTAGAGGCTAAGCAGCGAGCATGACTACTGCCGCTCGTCTGCTTTGTCCCTCTTGTTCCTTTTGGCTCCTGGCCGTTGACTTCGCTGGCTGAGCCTACGAATCACGATCCTCCCAGCGGCCGGCGCACAGAGATTACAACTCGCCTCTCTATCTCTCGGCCGCCAAACTAAACCAAACCGAAGCCCGCGATATGGAGCTCTGCTCGCTTGCGCCCAAACGAGAGCCGAGTCCAGCCCCAAACAAGCGGCCGGCCGAGCTTCCCAGAACGCTCGCCGGTCGTGATCTATGACTTTGCCGGCCGGCGAGCGAGCGAGCGAGCGAGTGTGACACCCAACTCAGACGAACCGATCATTAACGTATCAGTACAATCTTGACCCATCTGGCCTAAATAGATTTGCAACACCCGAGGGCCGCGATCAAGCCGAGCGCGCGGGTCAGGAGCAGAGTGGATCCGAATCAGGTAGCGAGGAGGAGGAGGAAGAGGAGGCTGCGGCTGGCCAGAGGAAGGAGCGAGGGAGTTTTGGGTGCGCAGCGCCATCTGGACTCCTAGACGAGCGACAGCTCCAGGGGGCCGAGGCCAGCCAGTGGCTCAATTGTGCGCAAAACTTTGTCGCCCAACTAACCAACTGCCAGAGAGGCCGCCAGCAACAAAACAACCCACCAAACTTCGGCCAAAGGCGAGACTTTGGCCCCAAACGAGCGCGATTAGCCGGCGAGCGGCCGGAAGCGGAAGCGGAGGAGGAGGGCGAAGAGGGAGAGCTCGAGCCGGAGGATTCGGACGAGGAGGGGGAAGAGGAAGAGGACGAGGAGGGCGAGTTGGGGTTAGGATCGGGCTTGGAGCTTGAGCCCGACGAAGAGGAGGAGGAGGAGGAGGAAGAGGAAGAGGCTGAGGACGAGGAAGACGAGGCGCCAGGCGGGCCCAGGTTAAACAACGGCACCGGCCAGCTCGAGGAGGCGGGCGCAAAGGGGCCAGAGAACTCGGAAAACTTGAACAAATCCCACCAAAGCCGACTCCACAGTAGGCACCATCTCCACCATCCAAGCCACCACAACCAGCGCCAGTACAAGTGCAATCAGTGTCCCAAGATCTTCAATTGGAAATCAAACCTAATCAGGCATCAGATAGCGCACGACGAGAGTCGGCGTTACGTTTGCGAAAGTTGCAAGAAAGTTTTCACCGATCCGTCCAATTTGCAGCGCCACATTAGGTCGCAGCATATTGGCGCCAGGAGTCACGCTTGCTGCGAGTGCGGCAAGACCTTTGCAACTAGCAGCGGTTTAAAACAGCACCAGCACATACATTCGAGCGTAAAGCCGTTTAGGTGCGAGGTTTGCTGCAAGGCTTACACCCAATTCTCGAACTTGTGCCGGCACAAGCGGATGCACGTGAATTGTCGCATGCAAATCAAGTGCAACAAGTGCCAGCATCCATTTCCAACTGTTGCAGCGCTTTCGAAGCACAAACACTTTTGCAGCGTCCTCCTTGGTCAGCAGCAGGTGGACCTACAGCAGAGGCCGACTAGCGAGCTGCAGCAGGCAATCAAGGCGACGGCTTCCTTCGACGCTCGACTGCAGCAGCAGCAGCAGCAACCCATAGATCTGCAGACTACCTTTCTCAGCTCCACCAGAGGCGCGCTCAAGCTTGAGCCGGGCGAACAAGAGCCAGAGCCAGCCTCCATCTATTCGGACTTTGAAGATCTCGAGGGCGAAGAGTCGGTGACGGGCGAAGTTGAGGCGGCGAGCCAAAACGGGTCCAGCTTGCAGCAGGCGAAACGTCTCCAAGAGCCAGCGAGCAGACAACCAGTGCAATCGAGCAGCATCTGGAGCACCGTCCAGCAGCAGCAACTGTTTGAGCAGCAGCGACAGCAGCTCAAACGGAAACACACGAAGCGCCAAGCTAGCAACGAGCCGAGGAACCTCCGCTCGCCCATTCCGCACGTAACAAGCTCGTCGGCGCAACCGACACCCGAGGGCCAATCGCACCTAGCTCGCCAGCAGCAGCAGCAACCGGCGCCCAAGCATCAGCACCCATTCCAAGCCCAACAGCAGCAGCAACTCGGCGAGCAGCACTCAGGCGCAAGCGGCCAATTTGCAGCCTACTCGTCAGCTCTGGCCGCCGCCCTTTCGGCCGCCTTTGCCTTCAACCAAACCAACACCATCCAGACACTTTCGCTGCTGCCCAACCTGCTGGCTGCGTCCGCGCTCCCAACTAGCCAGCAAATCGGCCACCCGAGTCAGCAGCCGCCGGCGAGCAACTTTGGCGGCGGCCAGCAGCTGAACCAGCAGCAGCAGCAGCAGACGCAACTGCTTAGCTCGCTCGCCTTGCTCGCCGGCCTCAACAGTGGCCAGCAGGCCGAGTTAACGCAGGCTCAAGTTCACACTAACGGCGGCAGCAGCAACCATCCTCTGCCGGACCAGTTTCGCCTTCAGCAGCAAATCTTGCAGCAGCAGCAGCAGCAGGAGGCGGCGAGCGTGAACCATTTGGGCCCCATGAGCCAGCCAGTGTCGGTTGCTCGTCCCCCTGTTCAGCCCGTGGAGCAAGCGCAACAAAAGTTGCAACAACTTTTAGCCTTAGCGGTGGCGGCCAACGAGTTTGGGGCCAGAAACCAGAACCAGCAGAACCAGCAGCAGCAGCAAGTGCAGCCGCCGGCCAAGTTTGGCGCAAACTTCTTGCCCTGAACAGAATCCAGTGTGAGAGAAAAGAGGAGGAAGGAAGGAAGCCTCGGATAGGAACACGAGTTGCAATAGTCTTTTGTCGTTACTCGATTGAATAGGTAAGCCGAGCATTCAGAGAGGGGAAACAGCTGAACGCATTTAGGTGCCGCTAACTCGTTCGCTTTGCTTGATTGAACTGGAGGCACCAAAAATAACGCACCAAATTGAACCAATTGAAAAAGCTATGGACAGAGTCTTGTTGAAGGAGCATTCAAGTGGTAATTTATTATTCAGGGAGTTTAATTTATTTGAAACCGGTTAAATTGGAAGATACCAACATCTCACTCATTGAACAGACCACCAAAAGTATTGAATCGAAAGGAGAGGAGTAAACACAAATTGGCCGCAGGTTACACATATCATGATGAATCATCATAGTAGAGGTTCGCGGGGAAGATCGCGCAAGTCGATGAATCCGCAACAATCGCAACGGAGCGCCGGTGGCCAAGAGGGCCAGGTGGAGGAGCAACAGGTGAGCCAGGAGCGGCTTATCGAGCAGTTTCTTGCCCAAACGCAGGCGACGAGCGACGAGAACGCGGCCAGCTCGTCCTTGGCCTCGCTAGCGCGCATCAGCCGAGCCTTCAACGCGGCCCTAGAGAAGCGGACGGGCGAGCACAACAACAACGACATCATTGCCAGCCAAATAGAGCGGCCCTCAAGCCGCGAGGAGTTGAGCCTGGGCGATCATGGCCAAGAGGAGGAGGAGGACGACAACGACGACGACGACGAGGGTGGGCCGGCCGAGTTGGGTTGCATGGACGAGTACAAGCCGCTTGATGGGAGTCCGAGCTCGAGCAGAAAGTCGAGCTGCGAGCCGGAGACGCGCAGCTCAACACCCCTCGACCAGCGCCAGCCGACGGCAACGAGACGCTCGGCCTCAGAGGAAACGGATGTGGACGTTGATGTAATGGAGGAGGACGAGCAGCTGGAGGGTTCTCGAAGTCCAGCGCTGGAGATGGGCGAGCAGCCCTTCTGCAGAGCGAGCGCGGCGCCTCAGGAGTCGAGGCAGGCAGGCTTGGCGAGACTCGCGCGACTCCAGCGGCCGACCAGCGAGTTGCAGTTGGACGAGCAGCTGGATGATGAATTGGACGAGGAGGATGAGGAGGAGGAGATGGAGTTTGAGTTGGAGGAAAGACGAGATGCTGGAGAGGAACTTGATCTCATTGGCGCCGACGCGAAGGCGCAAGTTGCTCGCCGGCTCAGGCAAACTCAGCCTCAGCCTCAACACCAACACCAACACCAACACCAACAACCCGTCACAGTAGTCAGCAGTAGTAACAACAATGCCGCCGCCAAGAGACTTAGAGGCGAGCGGCCACTTGACCTCACCTGCATAACGCCAACGCCCGGCCAGCTGTTCAACCCGAATGCACTCGCTGCCGCTGTTGCCTTGTTGCAGGCAAATGGGACCGCCGGCCAACAGCAGTGCCAGCCGGAGAGAGGCCCAAGCGGCGAGCAGTCGAACGAGGAGGGAGAGGCACCAGACCAACTGAGTGCCAGCGAGCAGGCCAACAATATTGCCCAGCTCTTGTCCATCTTCCTCCAACAAGTGGCGGCCAACAACCAGAGCAGACAGAGGGGGAGCGCCGACTTTAAGCAGCAGCAGCAGCAGCAGCCGAACAGGAACGAGGATCTCAATTCGACCCAGCACTCGGGTTCAGGTGAGCCGACAAACCACCTGAAGCGCAGGCAACACCAGCAACGATGGCAAATGTCGCCCTCGCCATTCCAAAGCCGCGAGTCGCCCTACGCCGACGATCCGCCGCTCCAATCTCGTGCTGGAAGCAGCACAGGCGGCGCCGGCCAACACCGTTCGAGCCCAAACTTCGCGCAAACGACAGCACAAGAACCATTGGCCCTCTTCGCCTTATACCAAATGCAAAAGCTACAACAAGAGTCCATTACAGCTCACCAAAACGCCCAGCAGCATAGGCACCACACTGGACCAGCTCCATCCAACGAGTTTGCCGGCCTTTTTCAAGCTTCGGCGAGCAGCCGACGCCGACAAGATGCGCGCTCTGCTCTACTTGACGCCCATCTATCTGCCCGACTGGCAGCCTCGGCCGAGGCTGCCTCGGCTAATCCGCATCTCCAGCAAACCTTGTTGGCCCAGCTGGCCAACTCGAGCAAGCTGTCCCATTCGTTCCACCATCACCAGCATCACCAACAACAGCAGCAGCAGCAGATTCCGCCACACGAGCTCGCGAACGCGCTTCTAGCCAACAGGCATCCTATCCAACAGGATTACCAGAAAGCTCTAAAGGCCTCAACGCAACTGATCGCAAACTCAGGTTCAGCCGGAAGAGCCGCCCAATTGGCGGCCGCCGCAGCCCTAGCTGAGCGCTCAGGCCACCAGCATCGGTCACTCGATTCGCCTATTGGGCCTCCTCGTTTTATGGCCGAGTCGCTCGCTAGACGCGCCAACCCAACCCAACAACAGCACCAGCCATCTCAGGCCCACCATCAGGCGCCCCAGCAGCAGCAGCAGCAACAACAACAACAACAAAGCGCCCAATCAACAAACAGCACTGGCCAATTGTTGCTCAATTCGAGCCAACTGAACAAGTTGCGCTCTGAACGTTATACTTGCCAGTATTGTGGTAAGAACTTTCCCCGATCGGCTAATTTAACTCGTCACCTGCGCACACATACCGGTGAACAACCTTACAAGTGTCGTTACTGCGACCGATCCTTCAGCATCTCATCTAATTTGCAGCGTCATGTTAGAAACATTCATAACAAGGAGAGGCCATTCAAGTGTCGGCTCTGCGACCGTTGTTTTGGCCAACAAACGAACCTAGACCGGCACCTCAAGAAGCACACTGAGCCGCCAGCTGGATGTACGCAGCTGATAGCTTGATTTTGCTAGTGTGCAAATCATACACCGGCTAAACCATACACATATCATGTTCATTCCAAATTACACAAACGACAGATAGATAGATTTAAAGATGATTGTTGTTGTTGTTTGACATAGACGAATCAGGCAAGTTTGCCTTGCCCTCTATTACAGTTCAATATCACAATGAAAAAGATCAACAGGCTAAAGCATTAACGTGAACCATCAACGATTTCAGGCGTTCAACTTTATAAATTTGTAAAAACTATCCTCAAATAAGATAATTTCGCCCCAATATTACATTATAATGAATAAATTTTCAAAACCAATCTCGAATTTCATAACAACCTCTGAGCCTAAGTTTGCTGTCCTGTTTAAGGCTACTCCTCCTTGCCGATCTATACTGTGGAATCATTCTCAACCAGTTTATGAATATCCGGGCGGCGGACTTTGATCCGTTGGGTTTTGTGGATTTGGGTTCGAGTTTGGTGGTGTAAACGCTTGGCTCAACATTCGCCGCATGTCGTTAACTAGATTGGGATTGCTCTGTTCCATAGTCGAGAGTAATTGCTGTCCAGCTCCGATTAAATCGTTGCCAACGGCAGCCCCACTGCCAAGACGAGAGGCAAGGCCGAGCAGATCTATCGGACTCGACGTTTGTGCTTGCTCTTGGCCTGGCTGTTGTTGTTGTTGCTGCTGCTGCGAGGAGCTGCCCGACGAGGTTCCAGTCGTACCTTGATTGGCTCCAGACCCGAGGCCGAGTAGACTCTGCATCCGTGGATCCTGGAGGCTGCCCATGACCGCTTGCATCACATCAGGATTGCCCATCATTGAGCGCAACATCGACATCATGTCTAGTGTCTGGTTGTTGGCGCTAGGTTGGGCGTTTGTGTTGGCGTTTGCATTTGTGCTTGAGTTGGCACTCTCCGCTATATAATCCTCTGACACTCTGAGATTGTGCTTGATCGATTCGTTGTTTGGATCTAGCTCAACGGCTCTTAAATACGATTCCCTCGCCTTCTGGTGATTGCCAAGAGTTGCATAAGCCAGGCCCATGCGGCTGTGTGCCTTACTGTAATTTGGATCTATTTCAATGGCCTCCTGGCAATCACGCAGTACTGCCTGGTTGTCGCCGAGTCTACTTGAAGCTGCGGCCCGATTAGAGTAATAGATGGCATTGTTATCATCAATATTAATGGCTTGCGTATAACAATCGTAGGCTTCCTTAAACTTGTCCTGCTTCATAAAATCATTGCCCTGATTTTTGAAGCTCTCTGCAGCCAATTTCTCGGCTGGTGTAGCAGTTTTCCTTACACGAGCGCTGGCTGCCGGTTGCTGGGATGCTTGAGTCAGGATTGATGTTGCTAAATTTTGGATGAAAGCGGCCGGATTTGTGGTAGAGCTCGCAGTTGATTCCGTGTTAGAGGATGCGTTTGTTGTCGATGAGCTTGCTGAGGCTTTGGCGCAAATATCTAGAAGTTCCCGAGAGGCCGATTGTTTGGCAACACCGAAAGCTTGTTCGATGCACTCCAAAGCAACCGTGAGACTCTCCTTGGCTGGCTCAGTTAGGTTCGAGTTGGTTTCAATTTGGTGCGTGAGGAAGGCAAGTATTTTCTTGACAGTTTCTCGCGTATTTTCGCCAGACATTTTGAGCCTGTCAATGGGTCTGTATTTAATATCTGAGAGAGGGAGAGAGTCTTCTGTTTGTAGCGGAATGGAGAAATTAGCTAGTTATAATTTCTCTTTAGCACACGTTTGATAGCATTGGAATATTTCGCTTTTTAATGCTTTTAGCGTGCAGAGTTTTATTTACTTCAAACTGTAGCTGTAGCTCGAGAGCCGCCGAGCACGAGCGCGGGAGGGGGGCTGCTCGTGTGAATCTCGCGTAGGTCGGCCAGCGCCTCAGGTTCATGCGCGGAGTTTCAACTCCAAGACTGGTGCCCAACTCGACTTCTCTGCCACCAGACAGCGCCAGCGTGCCCACAGAATGCAGCTCTGAACCGGGCAACATCCGCACTAGAAAGCTCGTAAGGCCAGCAAACGCTGAAGAGGTGAGAGGCCAACCAGTTTGCTCGGATGCAAGTTTCGCGTGCAATTCGTGCTCAGCAAAACCTGATTAATGATTCATCTACGATAACAAGTGCGGTCGAACGGGCGCGCCAAAGTTTGTCGCTTTCGGGATGCCAAATTGGCGTCCGGCGCCAATTTGGCCGGAAACAGGTAGACTGGTGGTGGGCAAAGCGAGAGAGGTTTTGCCTCTCTGCTCGCGAGGCTTTTGCGGCCAATTTTCCCATTTTGGGGATGCAAACAAGCAACTGTCAAGCGTGTTGGCACAAGAAGGGTGGACAATTGAATTTCTGGCGAGAAAAGAGTAATCCCAGCGCAGCGGCTGGCAACGGACGCTCGCTGGGCCGTCGAGCCAGGCAGGAAGTTGTGCCCACTGCCAGTGGGGCCAAAGCGGACAGGCGATCCAGTTTCGCAAAGTCCCACTCTGGCTAGGTCAGCGGCGGCGGCGGCGGCGGCGGCTAGCATCTGGCCGCCTGAGCCGCCATCAGGCGGGTGGGCGGAGCTGGCACTTCCGTTGCTGATAGAAATTATTCCCAATTGCGTGCTCAGGCCTCGTCCCTTGGCTTGCTGGCTTGTTTTTGGCGCTCATATAACGTCCAGACAGACTCTCGCTCTTTCCAAGGGGCGCAATGGGAACCCAAAGTTGCCAATGCGCTAGGCAAATTCTCTAACCTAAATTTTGGCCGACCGGCGGGCAGAGAATGGAGGAGAGTTGGGGAGGGGGCCACTGATGGTGGCGAAGAGATAGATGGATTCAAGGTCCGGGCTCTCGCTGGGAAATGGTTGGTATAACAATATTAGGAGAGCTGAATTTTGGCCCAACTGAAGGCCCAGTCCGGCGGTGCCACCACTGTCCAGCTCGCCTTAGCCGCTTGCTCTGCTCCACTGAGCCCACTCAGCCGAGCCTCGCTTAGTCTAGCCTGGTATCTGGCCGCCCATCTCCCTTGCGCTGGCCGGCTAGCCTGGCTTAGCCGCTCAGGGGGCCAGCTTAGCGGTGCGAGTGGCCGTCCGTCCGTCCGTCCATCCGGCCGCCCGCTTGCTTGCTTGCTCGGGCTCGCACTGCGCGTACAGGTATGGCCCCAATTTACACTGATTTTGCTTGATTAGCCCGGGAAAGCACAAACCACTTTATAACTGGACCCAATAAACTCTGCCTCCTGGGGGCGAGGAAAGTTTCCTCTTGGTTAAGGAGCCAAAATGCGAGCTTTCTGGCCGGCTGGTGGGCGCTTTGGGTGCGCGCGCCGCCTAGCTTGCCAGTGCGCAATCGCGCCCTCGCTGGAGCATAAAATTGACTGGCCCACTTTGGGGGCCCAAGAGTCTCGAGTGCGATTGTTTGGTTGCGCTCAGTGCGAGTTTTGGAGAGGGAAAGGGAAAGGGAAGTGCGAGAGACACGTAAGAGTCATTATAAACAACACTCTGGCGAGCAGCTCTGTTGCAAGTGCCTCTGCAACTAGATCGATCGTAACATTCTTAGGCGCGGCGCTTGCTCAGCATTAGTGGGACAGAAGGAGAAGGAGAAGGAGGAGGAGGAAGAGGAAAAGGATCACTGGGCGCACGAACGGCTTACCTGGGCTGGCCGAGATCAGCGGACGGAGGCAGCAAGTTAATGCCAAAAGGAGGAAGACGAACTAGGGGCGGCAGCAGCCAACGTTTGTCTTGGGTTAGCCGAGAGTGGCCCTAAATACAGACATGAACAGGCCATTCAGCTTCGTCCAATAACGAGAATAATGAGCTGAGATTTGCGAGACTCGTGCGCGTCAAACGATGAAATCATGAGTTATGATGGCCGTGAGAGAGTTCAAATTTGGCCAATGGAGGAGGCCGAGAGGTGCGAGCTCGCGAATGCGACTAGGCGTTTATCGCGAACTAGGCCGAGCGGCGGCGGCTGCGGCGGCGTCCAGCCGCGGGGTGATAACAATCGTTATGGCAAACAAGCCTCCCACTGCCCGCTCAAGGGTTCAGGCGGGGAGGCCGAGAGGGGCGAGGCCGACCACAATATGATTAGCACGATAAGAGGCGAGCAGCGGCCGGGCGGGCTCGTGGGCGCGAGCCGCGGAGACAATGAGTCCGAGTGGGTCGGACAGTTGGCGCTGAATGTTGACTTCACCCCACCTGGCCGGCAGCAGCAGCTCCAGCTCCAGCAGCAACCACAACTACACCGTCCCCTCGAAACAAGAGACGCTTGCCCACCATTCGAGGCCTACGGGCCGAGGGGGCTCAGCGGAAGGGTCGCGGATACGAGACAGCACTTGATTGAAGTGAGCCTGTGCGTTAGACAACAGGGGCCGCCCAGGAGTAATTATGAGCGAGATGAGCGAGCCGAGAGAGGCGAACGGGAGGAGGAAGTGAGGGGCCTTGATGGGCGAATTGGTGGCGACGGGCGCGAGAGTTTGTATGCCTGTGATAACGAGCAGCCAGATGGGGCGAGCGGCTTGGGACAGCCGGTGGGTTTGGAGGGGAGCGAGAGGGGCGCGCCAGTTCAAGCGGACGATGGTGGAGCGCGAAAGCGACGACTCTACTTTGAGCCGATAGACAAGTTTGCGCTCGAAATTGGGCCCAAAGTGGGCTCGACGAGGCATGGTAGTCTCGCATTTCCCTTCAGGAGTGGCTCCTTCGATGCCTGTTTCTGCTTCAACTTGCTCAATCTAAGAGTGAACTGCAACGCCGCCCGTCAGCCAGTTAGCTCGAATGGATTCAATGAGAGCGGAAGCGGAAGCAGAGAGGAGGAGGAGAAACAATGGGTTCATTTTGAGAAGCTAACCCGCGAATTGAGGCTCAGCTTGCTCCTCGAGCTGAGCCGCATTGTGGACTCTGGTGGTGAGTAAGCAAAGTGCAAAGGTGTTTGGTTGAGCCAACAACTCTCGCCTCATAATTTGTCTAGCAAAACAAGCTAACTGAATGTATCCATCACCTGTTTCCATTGGATGGGCGAATGAAAAAAAAATAAGGCAAAATTATGGTCACAGTGTTCGCTTACGAGTGTTCAGGTGGCAACGACAGCAGCAAGCGCGAGGGCGACGCCGAAAGGGTTGGCCACGGGCGAGACAGTGGAGACGCAAATGGCCAATGTAAACAAGGCCGGCCAACCGGGATCAGAACTGGCACCGTGGCCGGCGCCAACTTGAACCCGAGCAAACAAGGAAAATACCAATTTCAGCCTGAACACCGAGAAGAAGACGACAACAGCAACAACAACAACAGCAACCAAGGGGAGGAAGTTGGAAGTAAACATTCACTTGGCAAGCAGGAAGGAGAAGCAGCGCAAGCTGGGCGAAGAGAGAGTTCAGAGGTAAGTGAGGGGCCGTTATTGGGCCAGCCCGCCCGGCTAGCCCCAAAATTAGAGCGCGCATCCCTAGACTTTGCCAGTTGTTCCCTCTCCTCTCTTAGCGCGAACCCTGTCTCTCAGGAGGTGGCAGAGTCTCAAATTAACTGGTTGCAAGTGGCCACAGAGGGGCGACGGTGCCAGTCAAGTGGCTGTTGGGGTCGGGCGCACTAGAGCTCGCTCGTCGCTCCCGCCACCGCCACCGCCGCCCATCGGTCCAGCACCAGTTGGTGGAGCGCAAAATTTCAGATTAGATTAGATTGGATGTGCTCGAGTTAGCCGGCGGTGGAGATTTGGAGCCATTTGGGGGCTGGAGAGAGGGAGAGGGCTCAATCTGCGTGTGACTCTGGCCGCTCGTGGTAGCATTCGTGTAGAATTGGGGCCCACATGACATACATAGTGGCGCGCTCAAGTAAACAAGTCGACAGCTGTGAGCCAATTTGCCTAACGATTCTAACCGGCCAGACATCCTTAGACTAATGCGGCAGCTTTCGCTTCCACAATCGGGCCGCAATACGAGATAGAGGGCACAACATTTACCAACAAACCAGGCGCTCAAATGGCCACGAGCGCACAACTTGCTAGCAGGCACTCGAATTCGGGCTACACTAGACTCTTTAAGTTCATGAGCTTGCTGGCATACTCGTTAGCAAGAGCGCTAAATTTTTCACCACCATCAGCGGCGGCGGCAGCGGCAGCAGCAGCAGCCTTGCATCCTCGCCTCTGAAAACCTGGGCGAACCCCTCGAGCATTTCCGTCGCATGCTGGTTTCCGCAGCCCTCGAATGGGCCTACTGGATGCAGAGGCGCCAACTTGGAGCTTGCAGAGCGAAGTAGGCGAGTTGCAACTCTTCGCTGGCTCGTCCAGTTCGCTTTGGCGTCAGGGGTAGCGGTAATGGCAACAACCACTTAAAGCTAGAGTCAACTGGCTCGAACAGTCGCAGACTCGCTCCCAATGTCAGACAGTCAGTAGAGAGGGAGGGAGGGAGAGGCGGACGGATTCGACCCCGAGTTCACAAGGTCCTCAATGGGAGGATGTTAGCCCTGCATGATTTCCAGTTTCCCCCTTCCATCTCCGCCTTGAACGCACAGGGTTGGCAGCCCAACCCTGTGCAGAGGGGGCACTGGCAGCCAAACCCAACCACTTGGTTCTCGGTAGCTGGGGCCGCTGATAGAGTGCTCGATCCACTTGAAATCCAACTCTGCCACTATGCGGCCAGGTAACTTCGATCCGATTCTCCGCCACCATGAGCGGTCAGCTTGGCGCAAGGATACCAATTGTTTGAACCACTGCGGCTTTCACCGGTGGATTGCAAATTGTCCACACAAAACTGCCCCATGATGAGACTCAACGCTAACTGGACCTGCAGATGACCAATCCAATGCGCGCCCATCCTTCTGCGTGATCCGGCCAATCATAATAGATTTTGATCGGGCCAAAACACTGGCCGAGCACCATGTCCGCCCACCACCAAGTCCACTGGCCAGCTAGCCAAATTTACGTGCACGTGCAACTTGAGCAGATTCAATAGGAGCCGTGTGAGTTGCATACGCAATGTTTGCTGCTTGAGACGGTAGGATGCAACTTTGACGGTGACATATCGGCGGGTTTAGGTTGCCTATGGACGTTTTCGCCCCGCCAACAGAGGCCAAGCCCCTCCCCCGAGGGGATTCCTCCATTTCGCGGGTGGCACGAGTCCCATACAGTGCTTTCCCTTTTTTGATGCCTGGACCAACCAACCAACCGAGTAGATGGACGGCCAACGTGATATTGCTCACGAAACAGCAAACGTGTTTGTAGCCCTGAAAAAGCGTTTGAGCGAGTAGGAGCGTAGGTCATTGTACTGAGTGCGACAAACTGCTGCTCCATCACGCCCAAACGTACCAACACGATGGACGTGGACCGAATCGGGGCCGCGCAGGTGAGCCCAGTTGTGAACGGCATCCTTGTGGTTCAAGCTCATCAACTCTTGAAATCGGATCACCCTGCAGACTGGGCCCGGCTGATGGTTGTCATTGGCTAAGGTCAAATGTTGCCCACCAGCCCAACTGGCAACTTCTAGCCATTAACTACGACAGTATTTGTGCGACCCAGGTTCGCGGCAAACGGTTCGCCATTTGCATTGATTCGAGAACTCGCTTGAGGATTTAAGTTTTGAAAGTTTTGAATGGACTGAATCTGAATCCAGTCAGAGTGTTTGCCAGCTGATCAGTGATCACCACCAGCTATGAGGTAACAGTCTGGCTGATGGCTCGCCTTACACCAGAATTCGCGGCGACGCGAGCATCTTTAACCGAGCTTGCCTCCAACCCTTGGGCCCCCTATAACCAACGGTGCTCGCCATCGGACTTATCCGATGGCCTCATTAGAGCTGATTGGTGAGGATTTGGCCACGAATGCGAACGCGAAGCGGCGAGAATGCCACCAGTCTGTTTGTTCACGCCAGCAAGGCTGGTGGCCCTAACGAGGCCGCTCGTACGACAGTAGTCCAGCGGAAGGTCGCGTTGCTAGAGGTAGTATGCTGTGCATTGTGGCTGCCCAAATCAGGGCCCATTGTTGATGCTGGAGTTCTATTTGCGCTCGAGCCGCGACTGGCGGTCCGGGTTGCAAACTAATCAAGCTTTTATGTCGACTCGCCTGATCTAGATCAATCGGCTCTGAGCAACCGTTGAAAGGGGGGGGGGAGCAGACTCGGTTGAACCGGCCAACATCGTTTTGAACAATAGAGGCCGAGCTTAAATCGTATCGATAATCGAACTCCGCTTAGGCGGGCGCAAACAGCAGCAACCGCTCGTCGCCGTTAGGTGTTCGCGCAAACAACATGCTCATGCAACTGAACAATTTAATCTAGCCAGCCTGACCTGCCCAATCCCCCGTCTGGCGCCATCTCATTCGTTGTTGGTGGCAGGCAGGCCGGCGGGCAGGTAGGCGTTTGGCGTTCATCTGGTATCCGCGCGGGCGTCTGTCTGTTGGCCGGCTTGTCGGCTTCGGCTTAAGCTCCTACTAGTGGCGCTGCCACGCTCTGATGGATTCCCGGAAGCGGTGCCATTGTTGGAACACTCCACTGCATTGATGTTAGTTTGGCTAGCCAGCTTAGTGTGGTTGTATTTAAATATGGCCCCAAAGCATGGCCCTCCAGGAGCTGATGTGTAGCTGCATAGCGGAGGCGCAAATCAATTAGCTTGCAGCCACCAATGGCTGGCCGAGAATCTCATGAATGCCGCTCTGATTCCTACCTAGCGCGTTAAAATTCTCCACCGGTGCTCAGAGCCTCGCTCATGTTAAAATCTTGGCCACCAGGGTATGGGCTTAGTTTGGTTGGAGGATCGAGCCACCAGGCGCGCAAACTTGGGATTGGCGCGCGCGAGCGGTCTTGGAGAGGCATGATGAAGAGGATGGAACATAGATTAAACCGCAACGACAGAAACCGAAGTCACCAGGCTCGTCCCCCAAGATTGAGCGCCTGCCCGCAACGGAGAGGACTCACCGCTTACTGCTGAACGCAATCCCTTATGCAGGTAGATTAATGGACAAAAAGGCGTCGTAAGGTAATGGATCTATGCGGGCTGGCTCAAGCCACAAACTGGCCCTGCAAAGGCTACCTATTGGCGAGAAGATTGGCCTGGGGTGCACACTGGCGCGCAAATAGAGGTAGATTTCCCTTGTGTCCCTCACCCCAAATTGCCGACAATTGTGGCAGCTCTCGGGCAGGTGCTGGCCCCAAATGGATCTGGAGGGTTGGAGCATTTAAAATAGAGTAGATGTCTCACTACAATTGAGTGACTTAAGTGCGCTAGCAACCAGGCTACTTAAGTGTCCACAAATCGATGACAATGGTGGTGCGCACTCTCTCTTATCGATCAAATTCGTACGAGCTCACGGACTTTGGCAGTTGAGTTTTGTTGTTTCCGCAAATGCTAGTAATTTGATATATTTTGAGATGGTAAAAAGACCACTCCGAAGTCGGCCGTGCCAACTAGGGCAAGCGGAAACTGGTGGGCAAGTCCGCTTGATAGCGGTGCACTTGCGCGCTTAGCGCCCATCATGTCCTCTGCAAGTTCACGGCGAACCCGCAAAGGGCCAGCGGCAAAAGCAAGAGCTTCTGGTGCCAAAACGTCAGATGTAGCCGACTCAAACTTGAGCGATACAATCTTTTCGCTGCCTGACGCTAACCTGCAGTAACAACAAGCGTGACAAACCGAATCCATCACACAGTTGGATCGGACATGATATCAGTGGAGCGGACTGCGAACGTGTCTACCAAACACCTGCTTTATCATCATCCAAGATGCCAATTCTAGCGGATCGCTGGCCAACGCGCGCCTGTTCAGTGAGTCAAACGTGACACCATCAGCTCAGGCTCCAGCTCTCAGACGATTCTAGACTTGTCCCAGTCAAGCAGAAAGTGGGCTAAGTAAGACATAGGGTTTGATAGGCGAGGGTTGTGCCTGTTAAGAGGTAGAAGGGGGCGAAATAAGTGGAGCTAAAAGATGTTTGGATCCCTCTCCTTGCGCCTGACTTCCGTTATCGCTCGCAAACGCTTCGAGTTGAGGAATGGGGAGGAAGGAGGCGTAAATCAATCCAGCTCATGTGTCGGTTTCACTCCATGTTGGCTCACCCGGTGTCATGAATCCTCCCTCTAGTCCGGGTTGCTGCCACTATAGATCTATTTGCTTGAGTGATCTGGCAAAGGCTCAGACCCTAGCAAAGTGCAGCGATCTGTTGTTCGCTGAATATGCTCATAAGTGGATCGACAAACCCGAGGGCAACAGTGGTTCCTAGTCCGGCGTTGATTGTTGCATTAGCGTGATGGCCCCAATCTTGTCAGCCAGAATTCAATGGTCGTACTAGCAGCCGCTCGGCGATAATCATTGTATTATACGCAATGCTTATGGTGTTTGCTTGAAGCTCACGGGCTACTGCGGGCTCACGAAGCTCGTATGCGATGGTGGGGGCGAATTTTTTATGCAAATCAGGCCCGGCAACCCATTGGGGTCCTCTTTTCTCTCCTTCAAAGCGACCTCGGGCTATGAAAACGCTTCTGCTGTTCCCGAAATAGACGGCTCGAACCAAATTTCAATTTGAGATCAAAACTTGGACGATGGCCGTCGGAAAGATCGGCTCACATTCTGATACGATCACATCAGCCTCTCATAGATCAGCACCACTCATGCAACGTATCAAAATTCTACCATGATATTCAAATGGGATTCGAAACGGCCGCCACGTTCGGCTAGTATTTGGCCCATGTTTAATTTGTGAATAATCCCTCGGGCAATTTGTCCGCAGAGACGGGCGATGTGCTTCTACCGCATTGACTGGTGGAATGGCAATTAATATTGGGCGAGAAATCTGCATAAATCCAAACTGGCAGAGGGCAGGCAGGTAAGAGGTATGATCAGGGAAAGGGGTGCGCGCAAGCCATTTGCGTCATGTTTGGCGCGTGACGAATTGGCCCACAAGTGGCCAGCCACTCAGACTGCTTGATTGGGGCCTTCTCTTGTGTGGTCCTCTCATGGTCGCATTGATATGCTCGGCTGGCGCGTGTTGAAAATAGCTGTTTGCGTAAATAGAGCGTGTCTGTCCATCTGCATTGGTAACCCTTCCATCATTGGAGAGGAATCTTGGGAGAAAATGGCGGTTGCCGCCATCAAATGAGAGGCAAGCCCCCTCTCTTGGGCCCTATGGCTTTCTAGACTTTGCCGGCTTCTACAAAGGTTGCGGCGAACTCTTGTGCCGGAAACCAGAGGGCCGGGGGTCGCGTTTCACGCGCCTTTTGACACTCTAACAATGGCCCCTTGCTCCTCGAGCACGGGGAGGCAAAAGTGCGACGACTGCAAGAGAGATATCTTTCGGCCAGCTGACGCAACCCGCATCCGGGATACATAATTCATGCCAGCTCCTCGGGACGCCTAATTCGTCCATCTCTCGCTTCCATTCGCTTTCCTTAGCTGGCAGCGTTTAAGTGGCTAGATTGTATACACTAGCGGAAACTAGACGCTCGCCACTCGAATCACGGTGGCACAAATAGAGTTTGTGCCCACTTACCTCGCACTCTCCATATCCGCAATGTCAGCCCATCCCATTCGCCGGCAAGGCTACACAAAATTCCATTAAGTAATTGGCTCATCATTTCTCAGCTCAGGGCACTAGCCTGCATGTTCGCCCGGGCCTTGGGTCCGATTTGGGGTTTTGGTTAGCTGGTGGGAGAGGCTGCGGGCGCGCGGGTATCTTGATTAACTTGGCTCAGCTTCATCAATCTCGGATTTCGAGCCCAATTTGTACCCTTGCCTTGCCGCTGGCTAAAATGTCTCATTACAAGTGGGGCGAGGTAAGAGGATGAGAGTTACCTCAAGCTGACTCTCCAAGTTGAATGATTAGTCGCGGTAAAGCGCCTTGGTGGACGCATAAATTTGTTTCTGTTACACAGCCACGATTGCCAGCCTTACAAGGCTCAATTCAGGGCGAATAAAGACAGACACAACCTGCCTTCGGTCCAGCTATGGCGCTTACTTGTCTCGCCTTTTTCCCTAGTTCGCTCCACGAATTTTGTTCGCTTGCGTTACATGTAGCGATGCATAGACGCGCGCAGATTTGATCTGTATGCGCGCGATGGGGGAATTATGGCGGCTCAGCTGCGAGTCGGTAAGAGCCACTGTCCGCCGTCGATAAAACGAACGTATCAGAGTCTTTGTATCACAAAGCTAGACAGTTTGAGTCCTTTATTGAAAGGCACTACCTACCACCCTCGCAAGCGACTGCGACATTCAACTTTTTCTCCAGCAACTAATTTGTTTTGCTGCCCCAAATGAGCCCGCGAGAGAGTGAGAGATCTCATTGCAGCTCTTCTGGGAGATAAACTCAGCGCTTGTATCCCATTGGACTGAACTAACGTCACAAGTCAGAGCCAAGATTGCGTCAGCGCCTGCCCACTCAGGCCAATGGGGAACGAAACCAAATTGATGAGTGGGCGCCCACTCTGTCCCCTGGGCTCTTAAAGGTACTGCCAGTGGCGTCTTCGAGCTAGATCAAAAAGCTCCTCAACGAGCGGCTTGAGGCACGAAAAAAGGGTTTGGACTCAAAGAGGTCCCAGGCGGCAACATATTAGCTTCCTCCAGCTAATTGTGCAACTGAATTCTGCGAGGACAAAAAGACATGCGAGACAATAGAGTTGATGAGCGCTCGTGTGATAGGCAAACCTTGGCATCGAGATCGAAGCTATTTAGCGTTCGGATGGCACTAATGGGCGCTCGAGTCGTCACCCAAATGAGAGGATCTAGCCGGAAAACTCGCATCGCTGAATGCCTGGCAAGAGATGAATGGTCCCTAAATTTTCTCCCGATGGGAGCGACAAAACTGTTACGAAACTTCGAACACCAATGAGCAATTGCATTCTCCGAAAATACATCTCATGCCTCCGAATATTGTCCTCTGCAATCTTATTGATTTAAATACACTACTACTGATGGCAACAAGTTTAATGGTAGGCTGAGGATCCAGTGTTCAGTCGAATGAGTGACGCTTGAAAAACTTGCAGATCAGTGAGGAAAAACCGTTCAAAATGGTAGGCATCTTAGCAGTTTGCTGCGATCCATGCTCGTCTCGATTGATGACTTGAGGCCGAGAAACAGATGAGCGAGGGAGTACTAGCGTGCCACTGATTGAGATGCAGAAAGAGGGCGCCCTTTCGAAAAGTGGGCATCCTTGTTTGCGAAAAGACTGCTAACAATTGAGAGACTAATTGTGATGAAAGCTTCGCTCCGATTGTTGATGTCTCAAGCAGGAAAATTTTGTCGCGCAAACTACGCTGCCGGCGACAACCCATCCGGTTCAAGTAAGATCTCATGGTCTATGGCCTACAATATTGAAACAAATTGTGGCTCAGCCCAGCGTTGCCTGCGGTCGGGCTTAAGCGGCCCCAGGCCTACTCATCTGAAAAACCCGGCGAGCCTAGCGACCCCGGGCTACCCAACAGGATCGCCATTGTGCAGGGGGCACTTGAGCGATAAGAGGGTCGCAAACTAATGGACTCACCGCTTGTATGTCGCCCGTAGGAGCGCTAGTTTTTGTTTGCCATTGGTGCAAGCTGAGCTCACTGCCCATTGTTTACTAGCGTAAATGGTGTGAAACTTTTCTCCAAACTTGAACCGACAGCCCGCAAGAACCTCACAGGCTTAGGCTAACCCTTGTTAGACAACTGGGAGGCGGAGCCAGAGAGATGAGTCCACCGCCACTAGACTCAATTTAAAACCCTTTCCTCTTGACATAGCTTAGCCTCTAGCTTTCAGAGCTTGCAGCCCTTTCAATGCTATGACGCAAGGCCATTTGAATGGCCGCTTGAATTTGAGAGTCAGCCTAAATATTGACACCCGACTAGAGCAGATCAACGAGCAGTTCGCGAGTCAACCAGAAACGATGGAGTGTTCAGTGGGCGCTCAGGTGAAGTCCAAGGCCTCTCGGTGTAATGCATGCTTAGCGAACCCGTTAATCGAAAGAGCAGGCGAGTAGAGAGTCTATGAAGAGGCTCGTTGGCTTAGACCGCAACTCAGTTTGAACGATTGTTTTGCCTCATCTTATTCTGCTCATAATATGCCAGAGATCAAACAAACTCTCGACTGAATGACCTTACGTGAACAGAACTGAAAAAACGAACGAATGTTAAGCCGACAGCAACAGACTATAGAATCTGAACTGGGATATTTAGCGGCATGGGAGTCCTCCAAGGGTCGCTGGGAATTAAGTCGATCTGCAATAAGTTTTGAAATCCGGCAAACCCGACAGCTGCGCCATGCCTGTCAAATCTCAAGTTTCACCCGGAATCCAATAATGGCGGCTCTCGGACTGGACTGGGTCGGCCCACAGATTTGCCAAGACGCCTCACTCGAGGAGGCGAAGCGAGTTGCATCACTACTGGCCCCTCAGCGCGATAGGCGGCATCAGCCATGCGTGGGAGAGGCGGGGGGATTTGGCTGGTCGGAGGGGGGTGGGCAGGATCGTTAATCTAATTGTGTTATTGGATCTTAGCGATAGCTCCTTGATGTGCAAATGGGCAGATTCTAGATCTTAGCCCGAAGTCTGCTGGCCGCGTTTAGTGGCTGGAGAGAGGGTTGGGGTAGTATACTTTTAAGAAACTAACGGCAGCCAGCCAAGTCGCCCCCACTGTGTCCAACTTAAATTGTTTGTTGGCGCAACCGCTTGCTCGGAACAACCAAGCCTCTCCCTGTTACTCTCCCAATTCCTTGGTTTGGTTCAAGTGTGAGAGTGCTCTGGCTTCTGGCGAGGAGCTCTCGTGCTTCGCGTTTGATGGGATGAACGGTATTTGCTAGAGAACAGCCAGACCTCTTGAACGGCCAAAATCTAACCCGGAACTTAAACAAACGTTCAAAGAATAGGCGGCTCCAAAGCAACCATTAGCAGTTTATGCGGCCGTGAGTTGCGAGAGTGTGTTCAGCCTATTGTGGATTCATTGGTTCCTAAACTCGATCCCTCTGCTCTCGACACCATGAATGTCTTTCTAATTTGACGGTGGCTCTTACTGAGGCCTCCGACGAGTGGGTGACTTTCTAACTTGGGCAAAGATGTTTCCTAATCCGACCTTTAGCTCACTGTGTTTGGATCACAGTATCTAGCATTAGTAGGACTACTCTCAATTTCTTGAAGATATCGAGGAAGCAGTAGACATTCATATGCATTGCCACGCCCTGGCTACCACAACAATCCTGCCACAAAAAATCTCGTCTAAACATAGTTTTGCTTAAATTAAGCCAGCTGCCCTCTTCCTGTGGTCAAGTTCGCGTTTGTCACCTTACGAGTAGAGGCTACTTTGCGATGACAAAGCGGGTTTCCTGCTAACGTCACCAGCCGCTCGATGTCCAGACTGGATGTAACCTGAATTCCACTTACGAGTGGTCAGGGCTCTAGGCACCAGGGAAAGCTCAACTTTGTTTTTTACTGTTTCAAAGTTGAGCACAGATCTCGATGGGGCCGACAGATATTTTGACACTTGTCCTTTCCCTAGGCAGAGCCACTGGCGGCGGCTGCCTGGCACTCACCGAATTTCGTCATCTCACCATACGGGCGACCCATATATCCCAATGAGGAGCTAGCCTTAACTTTGAGTACTATCTCTCGCGATCCAACCCATACATTCGGGCAGCTCGAGAGGTTCACCTGCACCTGGCTCAAGGACACACTCAGTAACGAAGTGCTTGGCTCCATCGAGCTAGCTATCGCGGGAGCTAATTATGTGGGCGTTGGAGCCCAAATAAGTCCGCCCTGTTTTCCAGCTTCAATGCCACCTGAAGCCCCGTGGGGTCCGATTTCCTCTCCCAAATCCACCAAATGTCAGCAACGTCGTTTGGGGGCCCGCTCGGTCTTTTTAACTGCTATCCAAGTTGGTTTCATGCGATTGCGTTCAAACTTAACCCGGTCGTGCAGCTTCATTGTTATTCACACAGCAGCTCGCGTATGGTTTGGAAAGGCGGGAGAGTTGCCGGTTAACTATCTGGATTGCCACTCAATCAATGGCATAGCTAACTGTGCGGGCTTGGTTTGTCTCCCTCTCTCGTTCTCCTTCAGACGCCGCCGGCTCGATCGCTTAGCCTGGTTAAAAACTACCCAACAATCCTAAAACTATCAAGATCCCTCTACATGGTTGCTAGATTACATTTATTGGCACTCGCGCGCCTTAGCTCGCGCCCGATTATGCACGAATGCCGCCTAGCCCGAACTGCAGCAGGAATCCATCAAGCTTTGGGGGTCTTTTGTTGCTCGCATCACCCTGAATAAATAGGCAGCCTCCTCGGGCCAGCCCACCCATAAGAGTTGCGCCTCCCTTTTGCACGAAATTCAGTAATGTTTTCAATCATCTTAATGATTGTGGCGCCTCCGAGCGCAAACTCTGCTCAAAATTTGCATGTCAATGTCAGACTTTGGTTGGTTGGTACATCTGCCGCCCCCACACTTGCATCTGTCCATTATGTTAGCCCATTTCATTCAGTTCGCAGTGCGTATATAAGGCGGGAAATTTTAAATGTCCCTGCTGGGGCGTCGAATTTAATTTTTGCCTATTCGTTGCATCCATGATAGATTTGCATAGAACTGCGCATCATTTCAAATGGCTGTAACCTTTGTCCGGTGCCCCGCACTCTCTGGCTCCAATTTGACCCAATTCCTCTCTCACTAGCAAGTGCTCTTGCGTTCAGCCACATCTAGATGGTCTTGTGTCCCTAGATGAACATGAGCGGAGTTGGCTTATGTTCGTCTTACTTCGAGAATGAGCGCCAATGGATACAGGTAATGATTGTTGTTATTTCGTTAGCGTCGCAAACAACAAACGCCATGATCGAACATTGCAACTTGTCTAGTAACATTAGGTGCACACAGTAAGTTTACGTTTGATACACGAACTATTTGCAGTGGGGCAAATTTTATTGTTTGCATGCATATGGGGCCGTTGCGCTTTCAAATTGCTACATGTCTACGGCGCAAAACTGGAACAATGGAATTGCTTTCAACACCTGCTACGTAGGTCTGCAACGCGCAAAATGATGGCCAGCCTTTAGAGTTTCTAATTAGAGTTGACTAGGAACCATAAGAGGAGGTTTGCCGGGGTGCGTTCGTGGCAGCGAAATTAAGAGTTGAGGGCCGAAAAACTGTCGTATAAGCGGCTCACTTTCTCTGGGTGGCCATGTTTTTGCTAGCTGCTGTCGTCAGCATGGTTCACTTGACAGGAAGGCACCTGAAACTCGCTAGCAAGGCCAGCTCCTCTCACATCGTTCATTATGCTATATGTTGCACGTGAGACAAGAGGCTGAAATGAGGTCTAGATAAGCGACTGGGCTGAGCCAAGCGAGAGGCTCCCATGAGGATCCGCGTGTTCTTCATTTTATCATCAAGAGGCCAAGGGATGTTAAAACCGCGAGCACGAGCAATCGAGGTCGAGATGCCAGCGTCGGCAGAGTGGCCTCAATTTAGGAAAGCTGTCACTTACACACCACCTGCCAGCTTTGGCCAGCAGCTGGTCCCAGAATCTTGACGAGAGAGGCGCGAGAATTGAGGTGGGCGCTCGACCAACTATTTGGCCTCCAACACTTGGTAATCAGAGTAAAACTTGCAAGTTTATTTGAACCTTTTACCACGAGATTCGAAACCCAAAACTAGTTAATAATCTTGAAAATTTTCTCCATTCTGTCCATCACAACCGGACCATCGCAATTATAGGATGCACTGGTGGAGAGTTGTTGTCCGCGTTGCCGACTCGAGTCAGTCAGACAGAATCGGGCTTTCAGGGTTCGGATGGAGAAGAGAATGAACCAAGTGGGAGCGGTTAAACAGGTGCCAGCGCAAAAGCGTCGAGCTTTCAACCAGACGGGCTCGCTCGGTTCGGGCAGGAGATATGCGGGGAATCGTGGGATTGGTGAGACGACGAGGCAATTAGCCGAGTCGGCCGGGCCAAGAGAGGGACTCGAGGAGAAGGACTTGGCCGGCCAGCAGTCGGGGGCGACCGCAAGAAGGTACTCGGCCGCCCTCTGGAGGGCAGTGAGCGCGGGCGGGCCCATCGGCGATGATTTACTTGCAAAGAGCCGGCTAGCGAGCGGTTCCTTCGGCGAGGCGGCCATGAGACTGAGTAGACGTCTCTCGCTAAGTGGATCCTCGCTCATTGGTCGTCTGTTTTCGGCCGCCCAATCCTCGGGGGAACAAGCGACAGTAGAACGAGAAGAGCTACCTCCGGTTACCTCGAACCAGCGTCAACAAAAACAACAACAACCTTTGTTTGAAACTTCGCAACCCGCAAACGACAGCAACTGTGATATCAAGCTCGAGCAGAACAAAATCGAACCGGCCAACAATTCGGACAATTTTGGCCCTATTAGTATAGAGAAACGAAACGAGCAGATTTATATGATGGCAGATCCAATGAACTTGTTTCAGCAGGACGAGTTCACTAAGCGACATAGACAATCAATTGCAGTAAGAAGTTTCTTCACGAAATCCATCGAAGTTAATGGCGATGAGGACGATTATTTGGATTCAATTGGACCAAATAGGAGCGAGGATAACCTCAACTTGGACACTGTAGGTAACGGTGGAAGTGATAATAATTTGGAGCCAGTTGAGGAGCTTAATGGTGGCCGAATCGGAGACGAGGGAGCAGATAGAAGCTCGCAACAAATGTCCACTGAACAGATGGAGTTGGCCAAGGGTTCGGTCGAGAGTTGCGAGCTAGTGCAGGAGGGGCAAGCAGGGAAGCGGGAGATGGAGGAGGAGGATGAGGATCTGACCACCAACGACTCAACTACCTCAGGCTGGACGGCTCCAACCTCAACCAATGGGCTCGAGTCGGCTTCTTCGTCGGCGGGAGCCATGTGCCTGCAAACAACAAACCTGGCGCCCGCTGGCCGCCTAGCGTCGCCGAGCTCCAGGCTAGCAAGCAAAGGGCGCCGCTCGTGGGCGGACAGGGAGCAGCTCGAGTGGCAGCAAGGGTGTCGGACTAGCAGCGGCAGCAGTCAGAGGCAACGGCGGCAGCAGCAGCAGCATCGCTCGATGGATTGGCTAGCCTCGGGCGAGAGCGATCCGTGCAAGTTCAAGCAAACAAACACTGAGCCGTCCAGCGGCGACGATGATTATTATGATAACAACAACAATGCAAAAGGCGATCACGAGCGCGCTAGCTCGCGAACACTGGATCCGTCCAGAGGCCAAAGGGGCCCGTGCGCTAGACAATCGGCAACTGACGGGCAGAATAATAATCGGCCAACTCAAACCACCTTAGGCTCTCACAGTGACCAAGAATTCGGTTGTAAGTTTGAGGGTAAACAAGCTAGAGCAAAGGGCAAATTTGAGGCGAACGAGGGAATTAGGGGCAGACGATTGCGGAGCGGAAGTTGCGCTGGCCTCGAATCGCGTAAGGACTGTGGCAGCAAATCGCCCTTGGCAAGCTCTCTGGCTGGTTTAAATCAATGGAATTGTAGGCCCCAAATGAGCCGCATTGGAAGCGACTTTAGCTCCTTCACACTTGTGACTACAAACTCAATTCCGGACACAAACAACCAGAGCAGCAGCAACAACAATGATAACAACAACAACAACGGTTCGCCAACCAGGCGCACAGGTATCCAGGATCTCGATCGAGCAAATCGCCGCTTGAAAAGCCACCAAGGTTTGCTCAGGAATGCGGCCGATCTGCACAAGCAGAACAGCCAGCAAGCCCAGCAGCGAAGGGCCTTCAGCGAAACTGAGGCCCACACGTCAAGTTTCTCGCTGACGCAATTGGGCCACTTTGAGCTAGCCCGCATTGGCTACCAGAAGGCGAGCGACTGGTTGCCTTCAAACTTGATTGGCCTCAATCCTGCAGATATAAGTTTGTCCTCGAGCACCCATTTTGAGGGTTGTGGGCGCCAAATTAGATCTGCCGAGCCAACGCACTACAGCTCGCTCGTTGGCGGAAGCAGTAGTGGTAGCACAACAGCAACAACAACCACAAGCAGCTCAAACAACTTCCAACAGCAAGCTGCTGGCAGGGAGACCTTTGGAGATTTGAAATACGGCTCGCGTCTCGCAAGAACAGTTGGCCCAGCAACGCCAGCCAGCACGAGCAATTCAGGCGCCACGACAAACAGCGACCAAACGCACCATCACTCCATGACCAATCTCATTGGATCCGGCCCAAAGTCCAAACTGCTCAGCCACGGCCAGCTCGGCTACGCGCCCCTCCTTCCGGCCGACCCAAGCCAAGCTCAGCTGGAGTGGCAGCAAGCCGAGAGGGGCGCCCAGGGCTCCCTTGGTCAGTCGGCGGGCGGCTATAGCGGGCCTATTGGCGAGCGCGACAGGCAGGCGGCCTGGCTGCCGGGCGCGGTCAGGTCGGCGGCCGTTGCGAGGGCCCACCAGCAGCAATGGTGCCACTCGAACACCTTTAGCTCCTCGCTTAATAGCGACATTTCAACCAGCGGCGGCCCAAAGGATACGACTGAGAAGGATTCAAGCAGACGCACATCGACTCTGTCGGGCATCTCGAGCATTTACCAGCAAGAGATAAGCTTGGGCCTTGCAACACCACAAACCCAAAGCGGCTCCACGCCCGCAAACTCGCAAACTGCAGCTTGCTCAAACATGGGCTCCATACCAGAGCTAAGTCCGGCTGCAAATGATTCAGCTGAGCAACCAACTGGCTACGAGCACGAGGTCGCTCCAACATTGCTCAAAAATTTTGCGCCACAACAATACCTCCAACCCTCGGATCACTCAACCCAGCAGACTGGTCCAACGGTTGTCCATAAGTTGCAAGCGCGCGAAAGGCAGCAAAGTAAACAGAGCGATCGTGTTCATGAGCCAGATTGCACCGATCTGGGCGCCTCAAATTCAAGCGACTTTGAAACTTTAACCTCGACCAACTTGCAACGGGTCGCCCAATCTCTCAAGTCGCAATTTCGCGAGCGCCTCTCCACCATGCGCCCCCTGAACGCCTTCATGGGTTTGGGCGTCCAGCAGTCGGGTTTGCAAGCTAGCAGCGCAACAACTAACACCATTCAAGAGGAACCACCAACCTCCTCAAGCCTGTCACTCAATCAAGGCCAAGTCGAGCTAGAGCAACAGGAGCTCAATCATTCATGCCGATTGAATGTGACACCAACCCATGGCTCTAGCTCGCCGAGCGCAACTCTCTCTGCTCGTGCAAGCAAAACTGAAACTCCACCACCGGCAACCCTAAAATCCTTCTTCAGATCCACGAGCAGTGCCGCCTTCAACGCCTTCGCCTCCAGCTTCCAACACCAATCCTCGAGCAGCACCCCAACGGCCACCACCGTCCAACATCAGCGCCTCTCCTCTAGCTCGCAACAATTTGCCTCCGGCTCCCTGTCCAGTGACGTCTTTGATCCGGCCCAAGCCTCCCAGCAGCAGTCTCAGCCCCATGAGCCCCCCCTTACCGAGCCAACAAGCTCATCGCCCCAACTTTCCGTCTCCAATAGATCAAATCAATCCGGTCAGCCAGCGGTGGACTATCGATCAAACGATCTGCAAGCGAATCCTGCAGGATCACCATCATCCGGACTAAGGTCGCCGCTGTCGCCCATTTCCGTCACCTCGATGCGATTCTTCACGCGCATACGCGACAAGTTCAGCTTGGGGCCAAGTGTTGTGTCTGCCGCGCCACAGCAGCGCCCGGCCTCCTCAATCTCAACCTCCACCTCAACCTCTCTGAACACCACCACTGTCCTTGACCAACCCCGCAAACCCGTCCACCAGTCGCCCATCTTACAAGAGCCGCTCGCCAGCCCATCCAGGCTTGTTCAAGCGATTGGCCCGACGAGCTTGGCTCATGATGGCAAATCTCTACCATTCGAGGCCGGCTTGCAAGCTGAAATTTCGAACGAGACAGGCTCTTCCCTCTGCCTGCTAGAGACCTCAATCACAAGCTTAACTGCCACTAATTCAATCCACCAGAAGGCCTCGAGCAACGACAGACCGACCACAACAACCTTGAACGAGACCACTAGCGACCCTCCAGTTGCCGGCCACTCAAACTCAACCCATTCAAGGCAAATCTCGAGACAGCCCCCTTCCGGCGCAGACTCGGCTAGGATAGGCTCGTTTCCGGCCAGCAAACGCACAGTGGACGAATACGAACAGGTTTTAGACCCGCCACAACCTTCAACTCAGCGCCAGATAGAAGGGCAAGCGCGCCAAGCCCATCAGTTGGCTACGGAGACACAGCCACAAAACAGTCCCGTTGTGACGAGCGCCTTTGAGCTCACTTGTGGACAAAAGCAGACATCCAAGTCATCCTCGTTGCTTGGAGAGAAGTCAACCCAGACTCTCAGCCAGCAACTAGACAAGGAAAACAGGATAGGCGGCTGCGGGTCAAATTTGGAATCAATAATAATGCCCATGAACTCGATGTTTGCTGGGCCCGATTCTGAGCTCCTCAACAGCGATTCGACTTCAATCTATCCGTCAGCTTACTGCATCGATTCGAGCCAATTCCAAGACGGAGTTTGCGCCTCAAACAAACTGTCAGCTGGTTACCTACAGCAGCCACCACCGCCGCTACTTGAGAGTCGGCGATGGATGGAGCTATCGCAGCAGAGTATTGAATCCTCCTCCTCTGCTCGTTCTCTTCGCTCCTGTTGGTTTTCAATGCCAGAACTGTACGCAATGCACTACGACTCCAGCTCGCAATCCCCTATTGGATCCCAGTATGGGGGTCGGCCGGCGCAGATCGACGAGATGCTTGGCGTTTTGTCGAACAAACTGGCGCCCGAACTGGCGGTAAACCAGTTGCAAAGACACCAGCAACAACAACAGTATTGCCAACCCGCCAATTGGACCTCCAACCAGCTCTACAAACAAGCCATGACTAATGAGGGACAGAACTGGACTCTTAGCGATCTGAATCTGACCAGCGATGACATCGCGGCCCCCAGTTTGACCCCCGGAATGAACATCCAACTCTTGGCCGGCGCAGAGGCTCATGGTGGAAATCAGTCGGCCTCTGCAGGTAAGAGCCTTCCGAATCAGGGTGGCGAGGTTGGAAACAATTTGGCGAGCGCGCCCATCGCACAACCAAACCTCATCAAGTGCTCCACCCTCGACGATTCTGTTTGCGCCTCGATCAAAACAAACTCCAGCTCCAAGGGCGCTAGCTGCGAGAGCAAGCAAGGCGACAAGGAGGAATTCTCTGAGGAGATTCCGCTCGTTGGACAGTCGGAAAATCAAACTAGACCGACCTCTCAGAACTCGACCATATCAAACACAAGCTGCGCCTTGAGCGATCTCAACAGTAGCGATATGCAGGAAATCAGATCGCCTGTGAGCCATGGCCAGCAGTGGGTTACCGAGTCTTGTTCTGTTTCGCCCCTCAATGTTTCGCCTCTCTCGAGTGGACCCCAGGTTGGTAGCGACGAGCAGCAGCAGCAGCATCAATCGAAAGTGGTCTCACCGACACCTCACTGTCTCGTTACGGGCGCTGCACGGGAAGAATCTAGCGAAGAGGCGAACCAGCAAGGAGCCGCGCGCAACCTAGGCCAAAACCAGATCCTCAAGCAACATCGTGCTATGTCGCTCATACCAGCCCACTACGATCGGGCAAGTTCCACCTCGAGCGGCCGCAGCTCCGGCATGCTGGCCCCATCTGGCTCACCCGCAACCTGCGTACCCAGGAGACGCTCGGCTATGGGCAGTTTCATTGTGAACCGGGACGTTGCGCCCGCCGCCGCAACCCTAGATCTGCGCCTGGCTGCCCGCAAGAATCGCGTCAAATTAACTGACCTACATCCAATAACCTTCATAAACGATAAAAAGTTTTTGAGCTCCATGAGCTCGCTGAACAAGGGCGGTGACGGAAAGTTGAACGCCATCTTCAACAGTCCAGTCGGTAGAAGACTGTCGGTGAATGCTGAAATGGCACAAAACTCGCCCTACAATCGCGACAAATCTGGAATTAAAATTGGCCTCACAGGTTACGTTTATATCGATAAGCATGGAAGCCGAACACGGGATGACTGGCGAAAGACAAACGACTTTGGATTCAACTATCGGAGACCCAGCTTGGCGCCAAACTTTTGGCGGCTTCAAGGAGAGAATAATCCCTCACATGAGGATGCTAGTTTCGAGAATCGTTCCGGCATTGGCACGAATCTCTCCGTTCAGGATGGATTCATCTGCCAGCGACCAAGATCGGCCTCTTACACCCCAATGCCCACGCAGACCGAATCGTGCGACCAATTCGATGGGCAAAATATGGACAAGGCAACCAAAAATTGTGAACCCCATAAGCCGTGTAGTCTTGAGCTGCAGCCACAGCCGCAGCCGCAGTCTAGCTTGGAGCAGCAAAAGAGCGGGCCAAGTTTGAGGGCTCAAACAGGTGGAAGTTACAACTTGGAGAAACGGCGCCTCACTATGTCAACGCTCGAGAGATTGAGCGAATCGTCTATCGAGCTCGAGGGAGATCGTTCAGAGTACCTGAAAGCTAAGGAATCGCAGGCCGCCGATAAGGGCTCACCCACTGCCGAGCTCTTGCCGGCCTCGGCCTCTCACCTCTCGAGAATAGACGAAGAGCTGCAATCGATCGCTGCAAAGCAGGCCGAATTGGCCAAGACACAGCACAGCTCCAGGGAGAATCCCTCGTCCAGTTTCACTCCTGACAGCTCGGCCGACTCTTCCGCATCCTCTAGCTCCAACGAGGACAAACAACAGGATGGGGAGGCCAATATTGATAGCAGTAGTAGCGACGATGGAGACATTGAAAGGCTTGCGGCGCAATATCCTCCACTCGGTTGCCCACCGAGCCTGCAAATGGGTCGGCGAGCGGGTAACAGGTCAAGCTCAATGGTTCAGCTGCCCCGTTCGATTGGTTCTGATCGGGTTGTTAAGAACGACATGATTCTGAAGCAGCTCTTGCTTGCTTCGAACGTTGCCTCGCTTTCCTCAGGTAGTAAGCTGCGAAGTAATTGCAACGGGGCAAGCGAGACAGCTCGCCGATTCAGTTCAATCAATTTGTACCAGCGCGATGAGGACGTTTTTGTTGCAAACAGCATGAAAAGGCCGCCCACGAGCCAAGTTCATGTTCTAAACACGCTGCCCCAACTTGCAGGAACCTTGCCTCTGCTCCCACTATCGAAGAGTCCAGTGAAATCACCCGCCCACAACCAGCTTCCTGTGCTAGCGGGCTCAGCAACCAGCGTGAAGTCCATCATAACTGGTAATAGTGGACTCAATTCGGCGAAATCCCCCAACGATGCAAGCCCAATCAAGCAACATATTGCTCGTATGGGATCCATAAGCTCCGCAATAGTTGCTAGCGTTGATGTCGAGGAGCAGCTAAATCGTTTGAGGCAGCAAGAGAAACGATCGTTGGCTTTTGCGCAAACTTCGAGCGCCGGAGGTAAGCGAACCTTTACCCTCGCTCCGTCCAGCTCTGTCGGCTCTGACATGTTTGATCAACATAGTGATTCCAATGAAACAGAGCACAAGGATGTGGAGTTGAATGAGGAGAGAAAAGATGAGCTAGATTTAGAGATAGCTGAGGCTAATGGTATAGATTTAGATGTACATAATATTGAGCCTGCTCGCAGCGACGGCCAAACTGAAAGGAAACATCCAAGCGATGACATCGAAATCCGTTCCTCAGATCTAGCTCACTTGCTCTCCAACAGTCCAATCCGATCGCCCACAAATCCAACCAGCGATGCACCAAGTCAGGGGCTCTCTGTTCTGACCTCAGGTTCGCTGAGTTTGCTTACCAGAGCTCGAGGTGCCGATCAAATGCAGGCTTATTCAGGCAGCAAGAGTTGTGAGCCATTCAAGCAACTGGACACCATAATCGAGGGTCGCGGTCTTTTGCTGGGAGCCGAGCAGCAGGCTGATCCAAGCTATGCCAATCGTTTGCGCCGGCTGTCGGGCAACCACTCTCGTAGGTCCTCTCTTGGCAACGGCAACCAGCAGAGCTCCTCTGCAACAGCTGACGACTGGTGCAGTTGCGATCTCCAACCAACAAGAAGACTCTCCTCTGTCAAGCGGCCAGAGATTCGAGACGAGAAATTGGAGCAGGTTGGCGAGTTTGATTTGAGAAGGCAAACCAGTAGCGCGGCAACAAATTCTGTCTTGGATACAGTCAAGAATTTGGCCCGTCGAACATTGAATAACTTTGCAACCATGAGTGTGCAACAGAAAGCCTCTGAAAAGGCAACACCAATACCATCAACAGCAACAAACCTTAAAGCTCGCCAACAGCGTTCGAGTTCCATGGTTGTCTGTGGGAACAGTTACACTGGATCCCCATGGGCTTGCTCGTCACCGGTTCAGCAAACAATTCCGTCGCATCTGCTCAGAGAGAAGGCGAGAATCAACAAGAACAAGGCGGAACTTTCGCGCAAAGCAACTCGCATGGGCTCGGATGGACAGCTGATGGATGAGGAGGAGGACGAAGAGGACGATGATGACGACGAAGAGGATGGGTACGAGGAGGAGGAGGAGGAGGAAGAATCGGGCAGCTCGTCAATCACTGAGTCTGCCGATGATTCATCGCTGATCTCGTTGGATGATGCTGAGAATTATCGCACAAAGAACAAGGACAACAAGATGAAGCATGGCCGCTCCATGGGATCCTCCTCCTCTTTGTCCTCCTCATCCACAACCATCTCAATGGCGCCCGAGAACTTGGATTCGTGCGAGAATGGCGAGCTCGCAGGCGGCAAGACCAAGAAACAAACCTCGCAAGCTGGACGGCCCAAGGATGGTGGGAGAGATGAGGAGAGAAGGGAGAGGGAGGAGTTAGAGGAGGAGGAGGAGGAAGAGGCGGAGGAGGAGGAGGAGGAGGAGGAGGAAGAGGAAGAGGAGGACTGCGTTGAGGAACCAAAGATTTGTTACAAGTGCAACAAGAAAATACTAATGGAAGAGTCGATTGATGCTTGTAAGTACGAGGAGGATGATAATGGAGGTGCTGCCTACGACGAGAGCATAAAATACGGCGGAGTGTCGAGATTCAACGAGAAATCAGATGAGACTGGAAAAATCGGCGCCCATCTAAGCAAAGTTTATAAGGTGCAAGCAAGAGGACATCATGGAAGACGGCGCAGTTCCGCCGCCCGTCGGTCGGCCTCCATGAATTCTGCGGACGCCGAGCTAGCTGGTTCTGGGCCTCATATAAATAGGCGAAAAAACAAATGGCACATCCAAAGGAACTTGGCACCGAAATTGAAGCGACAACGCTCTTTCTCTGCAAATTACGCGCCGGTAAGTTGTAACCATAATCATTTCAACGATGAATTAGGGCAAATCAACGCTGCAATGTTAGTCACGTGGAGGGCGTCGCGATTTTATGACTCGCATTCCCAAATCCCCACTAATTGCACAAATAACCTTGACATGGGCGCACTTCCATCTATTGATTTTCTCGCGCGGCAGGGATTCGTAGATGCCTCGTTCAAATTCAGTTTTGTCGCTACATGAATTGTACAACGTTTGCCAATCAACGGCAACTCATGGGGAGTGCGCAAATTGCGCTAGGTGCAAACCAAGCAAATGGAGCGACAAATCAATTTCATGAAGCATCTATAATCCTCTGCCTGCACCAAGTCTTGACTTGATAGACAATTCGACCAAACATCTGAACGGTGAAGGCATAAGTCTTGGGGTTCGACGTTTTTGTTTGGTTCAATCACTCTCGACAGATAACATTTCTTCTCGAAGATGAAATGAATTTTTCCCGATTGAGCAGTTGCGATAGCATGGATGCCCATGCATTGTAGTTCCAACCTAAATCAAGGCTGCAACTTATCTGCCGCATCTTTCTATGTGATGGCTTTTAGAGAGGACACTTCTGACGGTTACATCAGGGACGCAAACCCAAGGTGAAGCTTGCAGACTTTGTCTAATCGTGAAATCGACCGTATTTATAATGAAGCTTCTATGGCTCTGCTTGCGTCTGTCAGAGCGTTTTTACTGCAGAAAGCAGGTTCGCAAGGAATAACCCTTTCGACTGTCTATATGACGCTCTGATTTTGGAGGCTTTCTGAGACTAAGCAGTCTCAATTCTTCAAACTCTCAACGAGATCAATGTTGTGCCTAACCATCATCCTATCGCCCGATTCACCCGATAAAATGTCCACATAGGAGGTACCAAATCCAATCATGCCACCACCAAGGAGATTTTCAGCCGCACCAACCCTCTCTTGTCCGCACCGTAACAAATCCTCATCCCAGTCTTCGTCCTCACTTCATCATACCTACAGCATAGACTCATCAGAGTCTATGATCACTGTGATTCCATCAAATCGTGGCCAGGAATATAAACGCTCATCTAGAGGAAGCTTGTCGTGCACGAGTAGCGGACAAGGCGGTGGAACTGATGTGACCGGATCTTATTACAACCTTTCCAGGTCGCCATTATCGCCGCGCTCGCCTAGCAGATGCTCACCAGGTTTTCTTACCCCAAACACGAGCGAGCCACCGTTTTCTCCAGCAACCACAACCTGTAGCAGCACTGGACTAACAACAATTCTACAGCAAAAGAAATCCAACGATAACAATACTCAGACTGATCATGAGAGGAGCGGAAAACTAGTCGTTCAATCGTCTCTTTCAAACGATCGCTCTAGTTGTCTTAACTTAACTTTGCCGAGCAGTGATCTCTATGATAGCAAGACAGTAAGCCTATCGATATTAAGTGGTGAAGATGATAATTGTAGCTTGGCCGTTGAGAATGGAACAAGTTGCGGTTCAAGCAGAAACGAGCTTGGTGACGATGCCGGACAGGATGTTGATCAACTGACGGAGCCAGATGTTGATCAAGAGGATGGTTTGAGAGGATTCGAATTATTTGAAGAGGACGATTATATTCTAAAGCAAGAGGTCTTAGTTGATAATGACTTGATTCTAAATTCGCCCGCGATTTGTGAGTCAATCAATGAACTTTGTGCCGAGCATAGTCAAGAGGAATTGAGATTCCTAGTTGGACAAATTGACTGCCTAAAGATAAGAGATTGTCATTTCTCTGAGAGAAGCTCTATGATTAGTATGATTATTGATGTGGAGAAAGTACAAACGGTCGGTGAATGAATGAGAAATGTCGATAAAATTAACGATAATTTGAGATCAGTGGATCTACAATTATAAAATTAGTTCAAATCTATTCAGATAACTTGCTGACTCGTTTTCTCAAACTCACTATTAATGTGCCTGTAGTTTCTTGTCGTGTGAATGATTGAGATTATCATTGATGCTAAAGCGAACATGTTGTTGGTCACAAAGTGATAAATTAATTTGGGTGATATCACAGACCAAATGAAAAGATGATTTCTGAGCAGTAGACAAATAAGCATGTAGTACGATAGGCTTAAATAATTGCGCATCAATACGAAGTCTCTTATCTCCTGGAATGAGGTCTCTGCTGATAGAGATTCTATATTTTGAGAAAAGCTAACTTTTGAATGCTTGACTGCCTTGGACTCTTGAATCCGTTGGAATAGTTTTAGATACCAATATATGTGGGTTGAATAAGTTGAAATTGCTACAAGCGGAACTGATATGTAAATATTGTAGTCTGTTTGCGCAAAGAAGGCTGGTTTAACGTCAACACTTGTGAACAAGTTTGTGTTTCCTTGGTTATAGAAAGCACTTTGAGCAAAGTTGACATAGATTATTGCTCTTGAAATGGATGATAGTTTGAGAGAGTTCACGATAGAATTCAAACTGGCCTCCATGATCACGTTAGATATAAGGAAAAGGAAACTGTGCCGTCTAGCCAGTAGAAATGCAATGGTTATCCAGCTTGATGCTAGCTTACAAATCAATATTGATGAGCCCCAGCTCTCCCTGCTCGACTTCCTTGTCATGTTTGCCGTTGCGTAGATCATTAAGATCAATATCCCGAGCCTCTGAATCGAAGTACGATAAACCGCGTCTTTGTCATTGAAATCTGGAAAGTTCTCTACATGCTTTGTCAACATAATCAAGGATCCGATGGCTAATATTGAAGGCTTCTCAGATGACCCCATATCACTGTTTTGTCTGATATTGTTGCATAGGATTGCGACCGATATGAAAGGTAAAACGTAACTTGATGATACTAGCTCGTAACGGTACAACTTCAGATTGCTCCAGGCGGTTGTGATCACAGCAGTGGCCGAAAATAGGGTCAACTTCAATGGATCAAAACTCCGTGTTGAAAACTGATTGGTCAAGCCAATTGTGCTAGATTTTGATAATAAGATGAATACAGTTATGGAGTAAATAGGCCAGAATATTTGTTCCAACTCGATGAAATCGGTAGATCCAAGCATGAAAATAGGAAATGCGAACACTAGAATGCATAAGTACCTTTCGCTCTTCGAGATAACAGGCATTAATAACTTGATACACGTTCTTCGCATCTTAATCAGAGTGACTAGACTAACAACTAGTATGGATATGAACAAAAAAGCCGGTTTGCTTCTTGATGCGATTGTTGCCAGCAAGGCATTCTGAATATCACGAGCTGTATTTATAAGAGACGATGTCGCGTTGCTGAATGAGTTTTCATCTTGAAGGCTTTTTAGGAGATTCGGTAGTTCCGTTTTGGCTGGAATGATGTGTCTAGGTTCTGTTAGATTCATTAGTTGTATTACATTCTCTAACGCCATGCAGGCAATCCTTGGTCTATCTTCATAACATACGCTGAGGATCAACCGCTCCATGAGAACGCCTTTACTATCTCTAGGGATGGGCATGCCCATCAATAATGCCATTGATGTTGCAAAGTCAATCTGATATGTCACTTCCTGTAGTGTTTGGTCAATTTTTGTTATATTTCTGTTGATAGGAATGAAGACCATAGCCGTGTTCGACTCTAGATTCGAACTACCACCGTGGTTGCCTTCCTCGCTCATACCATGATCACCACATAGTATGATGAGAGTTTTATGGTTCTTACTCAGCATGTTCCTGTAGATAATTCTTAGAACATCATCCATCTCGAGGAGTTTCTTATTGATCAAAGGGTGCTCGTTTGTGCCTAGAATGTGTCCTAAATGATCCAAACCTAGATAGTGAAGAATGAGGAAGTCCCAATCAATCTCGGGAGACTCGGTTTCTGGTACTGCGGATCTTGTTACGTTTGTATCGACGCTTGTATAGTCTGTAGCATAGAATGAAAGAGTTTCCTTTGCTCGCAAGAAAACACTTCGATCAAACAAGGATAGCCATGTGTCGTCCCCGTAGAAGACCACCGATTTACCTTGATTTTTAGCCAGCTTGATCAAGTTGTCATCGTAGAAATTGGAAACGTTAGCAGCTAGGTTGAACATAATATCTGCAAAACTAGGGATAGTGCCGCTTAGCAAAGCTTTTATACGCGGCATAGTAACTGTCGGAGTTGCTGCCTTGGCGGTGAAACTTATTGCCTTGTCCTGCTTGATCAAATTCTCGAGAAAGGGCATCGTGTAGGGGGTGTTGGACTCACTACGGTCCCTGAGGGTGGGTATAAACTCAGATCCTAAGGCATCTATAACGATTAATATAACTTTTTCAAAATGTGGGTCTTGAGTGATGTTGTGTTTACAATGTTTGCGGCTGACCCCCTCAGCCAGAGCGCGTATCTCACTATACGATTCGTCGGTCTTGTATCCGTAATAGTTACTAGCTATCGAGGAATCGCGCGCAAGAAAGAAATCGATGAGGAACCAAATAGAAACGAGCTGTTGTAACGTTACCGTAACGGCTAGGCTAGTCAAAGTCATCAGGAGTCTCATCATGCCAGCGGTAATGATTGGCAGTATCACGACGTTTCGGATTGAGGATCAGATAAGCGTCGACCAAGGAATTATTATTCCGTGTTCTAGAGGCCAGTGAACTCTTCTGAGAAAACCTGAGGGAAGGAATAAATTGCAGTGGAGAGCATCGGGTTTTGGTGAGCAGGTTTATGTAAGAATAGGGCTGTTGGCCGAAAGTACTTTCGTACGCGGCCGATGGCTGTGGTAGTTTCGTACGGCTTTCGGTCAGCCATCGTTCGTTCGTCCGCGGACGATGTACGACCGGACGACGACCGGACGAAACCATTCAATGTTGATACCAGGCTGGATTCGTCATATTCCCTCGATTTTTATCAAGCTATTGTCTACTAAAGTCTTGATAAAAATCGAGGGAATATGACGAATCCAGCCTGGTATCAACATTGAATGGTTTCGTCCGGTCGTTCTTACAGTAAGAACAAACTTTACGCGCTGTACCCTCACTCGTTGTAGACAAATGTCTGTGACTCACTGTAAGAAACTTTATTCCAGTTCGTACTTATACATCTCATACTATCACTGGATTAATCGTACAGCATTCTTATGGTGCTGATCTTCACAGTTCAAGAGATTCTGTGCTGTGCAACCCTTAATTTGGGCAAGCACCGTGCTTGAAGCACGGTGCACATAACAAGGATGCGAGCCTGGCGAACTGCACAAAAGTATGCAGACCCATTACAGAAACAAATAATGCACTCACAGCTGAAATAAATAAATGAGGTAATCTGATCGGATATGAGGATAGGTAGAATAAAACAGGACATGACGCTTGACGGCCAAACGACATCGACGTCAAATTAGTATGAAAATGGTTAACTGTTTACATTTTTCAGCTACGCGATTGAACCAGATCCATATTATGACCAGCCGATACTAGAAACTCACCTAGCTTAGTTGAACAGGTAACTCATCGGCCATTTACATTTCAGCTAATGGAAATTGAGAAAAATCTTCGTGAGACCAGACTTCATGATATTGAACCGGCTAGTGAAGGTATCATCGGAAGTATACGTATCAATCCCAAGAATTATTGTGATGCATTTGTGACCAACCCTCAGGGTGGACCCGATATCTACATCAATGGTTCTAGATCAAGGGGATCTGCATTGGAGGGTGATATTGTGAGAGTACAGTTAAACCCTGTAGCACAGTGGAAGCTAAATCATAACATAATTGCGAACCGATGGTTCGACTGGTCACAGCATCTTTTGCCACTTATTGAGAGTTCCTCGGTCGAGAAAACCTCAAATGATCGTCATACCAATGATGATCGAGTACAGCTTGACCATGCCCAAAAACCTCATAGCTCCTCTAACATCAAGGGGAATAACTTGAAACGACATGTAAGAACTAAGAGGGATATCACCAGTGAAACCAACGATACCGAGCCGAAACCTAAATGCGATGTGAAACTATCAAAACTACCCTCAAATTTGCCAGACGGCATATCGAAACTAGGTGTAGAGCATGTTATTAATTTACCTTTCTCTGCTCTTTGTATTCAGAAGACTGGCTACGTGACAGAAGTGATAAAAAAGAATAACCATGGTATCGCAGGAGGTTTCCTTCGTCCTTATTCATCTGAATTTGCGCTCTTTTCACCTACAGATGCTAGATTTCCAAGAATGTTGATCAGTATGCACGAATGTCCGTTAGATTTTGACTCACAATTCAGACGATACAAGAACGTGCTCTTCGTTGCTCAAATGACAGAATGGATTGGGAACAAAAGCCTGGCAAAGGGTTATCTCATCAAGATTGTTGGAGATTCCAATACTATACAGTCGAGGATAGAGGCCTTATTGATGGAGCATCAAGTACACGACAGTGAGTTCCCTCCCGATGTTTATCAAGAACTGGAGTACCTCAATTGTCTACCAGCCAACTGGTTTCGCGAAAATAGCAAATCTCGACGAGATTTAACTGAGCAATGTGTATTCACGATTGATCCCAAAACCGCCCGCGACTTGGACGATGCTGTCTCCATAAGACAGATCGCTGAACAGGTATATGAACTAGGCGTTCATATAGCAGACGTCTCCTACTTTGTCAAGGAACTGACTGCTGTCGACTATTATGCTCGACTTAGGACAACATCGGTTTATTTAGTCGATCGAGTTATTCCAATGCTGCCGCGAATTCTTTGTGAACAAATGTGCTCCCTAAATCCGGGCGACCCGAAGCTAACTTTTTCTGTTATTTGGAAAATCAATAAGTATGGTCAGATCATAGACGAATGGTTCGGGCGCACTATCATCAAATCTTGTGTGAAGCTTTCATATGAACAGGTACAAGATATGATTGAGACCTCTGGTGATTTGAGCTGGATAAAAGAAGGCGTTAACATGCCGAAACTGTACTCATTTGACTGGCATCACATATCAAAGTCAGTAATCCTGTTGAACAAAATCGCTCAAAACTTGAGAGCAAAACGTTTTGGAGACGGTGCACTCAGGATAGATCAGGTGAAGATAAAATACGAGTTGGATCCGAAAACAGGATATCCAACCGGGCTTACCTTGGAAGACAGGAAGGAGGCTAACTTCTTAATCGAGGAATTTATGTTGCTTGCAAACATGGCTGTTGCTAAGCGGATTTATAGCTTCTCAACTGACCTTGCATTTCTTCGTAGACATCCTTCTTCATCAGGGCTCATTCTTAAGGAAGTGAAGGAGTTCTGCGAAGCGAAGGGTTTTCCGCTCGATATTACATCCGCCGGCTCGCTGCAAAAGAGCCTGAACTCTATTACTGATCCAACGATGCGCAAAGTTGTTAGCTTCCTATTACTGAAATCGATGAAGAATGCTGAATATGTATGTGCGGGCGCATTACCGAAAAACGATGACGGATTGAGACACTTTGCTCTGAATGTTCCCCTCTATACACATTTTACATCACCTATACGGCGTTACGCTGATTTAATTGTCCATAGACTATTGGGGCTAGCATTGGGCTATGATAGCATCTCTAATGAAGACGTCACCTCTTTGTCCCAGATGGCCGACGAATGTACCAAGCGTAAGATATCTTCGAAACTGATATCAGACACCAGCCAGAAACTGTATTTCAATTTGTTTGTTCAGCGAGCCGGCTTTTGCGAACTCTTGGCTTGTGTCACGCGGATATATGACCAGTCATTCGACGTCATTCTGACCGATTACGACATCACTGGACGAGTCTATATGGACAAATTGAAAGCTCATCTAGACAGCGTGAAGTTTGAAAATTATTCAGGCGTCAAGAGACTTGTGCTTAAGTGGAAAGAATCTGTAGAGAACAAAAGTCGTAGGTCCAAGAAGAAGAGCAAGAGAAACGAAGTTCAGGCACAGTCACGCTCTGATCTAGAGTCAAGAAAATCCCTTCTCACTGATATGGAGTTGCAGGTCAACGAAGCGAAAGGTAACAATCAAGTTATACAAGTATTCGATGTGATCAATGTTATAGTTACAACAGACGAAAATGATATAACTCAACTCAAAATCAACCTCAAGCTCCCTAGCTTATCATATTAAACCAGTCGTCCCGCTCAATTCCTAACCCGCGACTTGTTTCTGGACTTGCTATTTCCTCGCTTCGAACTTAATTTAGTTTGCCTTTTCTGCCTTAGCGACTTTGACTGAGTTCGGCATATAACTGAGACCTTTTTGAGTTGTTTTTTAGGGGGTAAATTGGGTGGAGTTATTTTCATGTATTGATCTTTGAGTTTTTCTCGAACTTTCATGAGATATTTCAGATAGCAGTATGTGTTCTTTGTCTTACATCTGGGACTGAGTCTTAGCTTCTGTCCGTTGAGTTCAACTTCGTTAAATAAGGCTAGACAATATGGAACCGATACCTCATCTTGAAACAAGATGTAAGCATGTGTCTGAAAAACCGTGGCATTCACAATGGGACCTCCTTGAGAGAACAATTCCTCGAGTAATCGTTTTGTGTTGGAACTTAGGGTAAATCCAGTTACATAGAGGGTTCTGCTAGCCCTATCAGCATCACCATGATTCGCCATCATACGTTTATGGGCTGGGATAAGAAATAGCTCATTTCACATCTGTAAACGTTTTTCGGATCAAACTCGCAATCAACTGTGTCGCACGCAGCTGGACTTCTGCATGTGCTACCGAGAAGGAAGGATAAAGAATTATGCGGTGCGGTCGGTTGGTGGAATATGTAGCCTTCGCCCGTTCAGGCCAATGACTGAAAGAGGTAGTATCAAACTACTCGAAGGTTCAAAATAGTTATCAGCGAAATAGACTTCACTCAGCATAGCTTAAATTGTCTATAGCTATGCAATCCAACAACGAGAGTGGCTGGGGCTCTGATAGTTGGGGCACTGATAGTTGGGGCACATCGAAAGAACACACAAACGACATCAATCCTTCTGGAAAGCCTCCCCGAGCTGATGGCAAGTCTAACAACGAGAGTGGCTGGGGCTCTGATAGTTGGGGCACATCGAAAGAACACACAAACGACATCAATCCTTCTGGAAAGCCTCCCCGAGCTGATGGCAAGTCTAACAACGAGAGTGGCTGGGGCTCTGATAGTTGGGGCACATCGAAAGAACACACAAACGACATCAATCCTTCTGGAAAGCCTCCCCGAGCTGATGGCAAGTCTAACAACGAGAGTGGCTGGGGCTCAGATAGTTGGGGCACGTCAAAAAGATGCACTACTGATGGCGATTCTCCCAAGAAGAAGCTTCGAGTTGAAGGCCAATCTAACGACGAGGATCGTCCAGCTCCATACAAACCCGAGGAATTGAATCTCGAGGAGGAGGCCTTACTACAAGGGGATGGAGCTGGCGAAAACTTCAAAAAATATAGTGAGCAAAAGGTTACGTGCCTTCCTAAGGAATTGGTTATCCCAATCGATACTTTCGATGATATCCTAACGAGCCAACTGCTTCTCAAGAATGTAAAATCGCAACGTTATACCGAGTTAACACCAATTCAGAAGTGGGCGATGCCTGCTATCATGGAGGGACACGATCTCATCGGTTGTGCTCAAACAGGTTCCGGCAAGACAGCTGCATTCTTGCTACCTGTATTGCAGACTTTACTCAGTATGGATCTCGAACCAAACGATCCAAATAGTAACTGTCAGAACCCTTATTGCCTAATCATTTCGCCAACTCGCGAGCTAGCGAATCAAATCTATGTTCACGCTAACATGCTGTCCAGAGATTCCATCATCAAAGCTCACGTTATCTATGGACAGGTTTCAACTGCCCATCTCAAATCGAAGCTATCTACTGGTTGCCATATACTTGTCGCCACGCCCGGTAGGTTGAAGGACTTCGTGCAACGAGGTTGGATCGGATTCAAGAATATCAAGTATATAATATTGGACGAGGGTGATAGACTTGTTGACGAAGGTTTCACCGCCGATATAAGAGGTTTCTTTGGACATGAATCTATGCCGCCTAAAGACAAGCGTCAGACATTATTCTTCAGTGCTACCTTCCGGGAGGAAACACAGATGAGCGCTCGGGAATACCTCAAAGATGACTTTGTATTTCTAACCGTGGGTAGAATAGGAGCCGCAAATGAGGACATCAAGCAAGAATTTATTTGTGTTAGCCGGCAAGAGAAGAAACGCGAGCTGAAAAAAATTTTATCCGAGGTACCTGAAAACGAAAAGACGATAGTGTTCACTCAAACCAAGAGTGCGGCTGATATGCTCGCTGCATTCTTCACGGCTCTAGATTTGAGCTCGACCAGTATTCATGGCGATCGACACCAGTCACAACGAGAGCAGGCGATTCGAGCATTTAGGAAAGGTGATAAGAGGTTCCTGATATCTAGTCCTGTAGGTAATCGCGGTCTAGATTTGCCCAAGGTTGCATTGGTTATCAACTATGATCTGCCATCGAATATCGATGAGTACGTTCACCGCATAGGTAGAACAGGTCGTGCCGGGCACACAGGACGAGCCATAAGCTTCTACGACGGAGACCGCGACAGAGAGCTATTGGATGATCTCATAGCCATCTTGAAGGAGGCTAAACAAGAGATACCCGATTGGATGACTGGGAGCGGTGGACCAACGGCGATAGACGAGCCCAAGTCTTCTGGGCAAGATGACTGGGGCACCACGTCAGACAGCGGCTGGGATGCACCGAGCTCAAATGCCTCCAAAACGAACGACGCTAGACCATCAAATGACGACTGGAACACTGTAAAGCCATCAAACGACGATTGGGGCACAACAACGTCGTCAAATGATGACTGGGGCTCCACCACAGCTGAACAAAAAACTGACCTCAATCCGGCTCCGGCGACCACAGAGGAGTCTTGGTAATCTCATAGCTCCATACGAAGTTGACGCTATAAGAAATCTGAAACGATAAGCGCCCTTGTGATAAATCAAACTCCAGTTGAGACTTGTCCTAATGTTTTATGACGAAAATCTTACTTATACCTGTAACAAGTTAGCAGACCGAGACCTAATCCTTGTGCAAATAAAATGAAAGCCTCGGACATCTTCTCGGGTTGTTCATCTAATGGCAATCCGCAATCAAAGAGTTTCATCCAAGTTGATCTGTCGGGTCTCAATCGTTGGTTCATATTTATCGAATCCTCCAAATAAGGAGAGTCGTTACCGCTCAGCACTAAAGAGGAGCAGCTGATCTCCTTGCCCTGCTCGCGGCTCACTCCAATGTCATCCCTCTTTAAATAGCTATCCAGTAGCAAAGCTAAATTCTTTGGTCGGATCTTGTAGCTGGAAAAATAGCTCTTGTACATGTTCTTGAGATCTGCACTTCGCTCCTCTGTGGGATTTCCGAAATGATGCCACAATAAATAATCTATGATACACTGAGGGAATGGACTCCTTGAAGCAGCATCAAGCTGTGACAAGCCAGTCCCAAGGTTGCTAAGGTAATAAATGTTACGCTTCTGGTATGCCCATTCAATCCAACCGGCGGCTGTGGGCACAGGATTGATGAGAAACAACCCATCGACTAGATCGGGATTTTTCAAGGCGACTCGAGCCATCACGTTCGCTCCCAAACCCACTCCGAAGCATATCGCTTGCTTGATCCTGTAGTAGTTGCACAAAGTTCTAACACTTTCAGCGAGTTGCTCCATCGTAGGGTATGTATAGTCATCGGGTAAATCTTCCGCGCCATCCTCTTGGCCAGGAGCATTGATATGAAAAACAGGCAAACGTTCTATGACTGGCCTCATCAGACGATAGTTGAAGAAGGCTTGAAAATTTGACAGGTAGTTTAGACCAAAATCGTGAAATGTTATGATACAACAATTACTAGAGTTGGGGTCGTACCTAACACCTTGTTGTGCTACTAAGATAGGTCCGAAGCCGGCATCTACCATTTCTTCAACTACACCTGCGTCGTACTTGGCAACGACTGGTTTCATCTCAAGGAGTTCGCAATCCTCCATCTCGATGATTAGTTGTAATACATTACGGCTTGGTGTTCAGGGTTAAAAAATGTGATTTAGATCGTCTACTATAGTAATTTTAACTAGGCCTCTAAAGCTAGTCAGAACGTCTGTTCCCCTGGATGAATTCAGGTTCCGTCGCAAGGTTCGTCTAGCAGTTTCATGATTTTTTATGTTGAGACTTAATAGATTCGCGGACCGAAACCAACATGGAACCAGAATAACTTTGAGTCTCGTAATTAACACGAAACTCAGACTCTATTTCATTGGTTCTTAGTCTCTCGAGATGGGTTTCATCTTTTGTTTCGCGTTTACTCCTATGCCAGGTTTCATGTTATTCCCCGCTCCTCAAGCCCCAGCCTAGCGATCCGATGCGAGCTAAGAACACGATTCATGGCATGCGTTGCACTTTCGTGCACGTCCTGCGGCCGGATTACGACTTACTGCTTTGGGAACCTCAAGACGAGTGGTTTGTATTCGAGGTAAAAAGCGCATCAAAAAAGAACCTCATATTCATCTCCTCATGCAAGCTCAAGTAGTCTTACCTCTCACGATCGCAGTAAACTTTCTCTATTAGTAGGAACTCACGGTGGCATCTCACTATGTCCTGAGTCCAGTGTGGAATTATCTAGATCACGGCAGCCACATCCTCGAGGCCTATGTAAATCTAGTCTTGGCTTGAGGGCCGCTCTTTTGCTCATCTCACAATGTTTCGAGACGATGATTCTATATTCGACATCGTCCATTCTATACCTGTCATTACTCACTCTGTAGCCCTGGCGATGCGAACTCCTACCGCCGGCTATGCTCAAAAACCGAAATATTTACCAGACTATGGGGGAGTGCTCGAGACTCCTTGCAGCGCCCTGAAGAATGGCACCTTAGCTAAGGGCCTGCCATTCAATCCTCAATCAACTTTCGAAAGGATCTCAATGGAAAAACAAGATCTTACAGATTCCAGCCATCTAGTCAAGGCACAAGACTGCTTAGCAGTGTTAGTGAACCTCGGATCCGAAGAAGAAAGCCAACTAGCTATAGTCAGAGCTCTCGACAAAGCTCTCTTCTTCGATACCATTACTATGAATCTTGAGGAACTGGAAAATAGCCAGCATTACCGAGCGCAGTTGCACTGCATCGTGCCTTTTGCCAATAGAATAACGGGAATCAAGTATTCGGAAAGTTTACAAGATTTACTACAGGTCAAGTTTGATAAGGGTGTGAAGATCATGAAATTGTTGAATTCATTTCCAGTTCAACTCTCGCCTGACATCGGAAATCTAAGCGATATTCAGTCGGGACCGGAGTCGCTCAGAGTTAGCCAGCCTCTGGACAATCATCCAGAAGGGTGTCCGGTTGACTCGCCCTACGAATTTCTAGCGACAATACCAGAAAGACGAGGTTTTCAAGTTAAAGATATGTGCCTTAACAGTTTTAATAGATCAATCCAAGCTTTAGCTAGCGATAACTTCGACACACAACAGGTTAAACTCTACGACTTAACCTCCAGTTTGAGACATCCATTCCAGATAATCAGTTGGAACTCTAGCAATAATGTATCAACTTCTCCCTCGCCAGAATTCATTAACTTGAGAGGTAGGCTAGTTCGACAATTCATACCAACGAGGCCCGCGATACAAGGTATCCAGCAAATGGACAACATACCTTCTCATATTGTTAACATGTTGATAACTACTGGATATCAAATAGCGATACTTGACCCTCGGAGTAATAAACCGGGTCAGATCTGTGCCGACAAGAGCAATATACCTTCTTTCTACCCAATAGAATTTCTGAGACGGACTGAATTTAGCACTATGAACAATTACCAATTTTACTCGCTCTCTAACGTACATATCAGGGCATTTGATACAAGATTTCCGGGTGTGCCATTGAATCAGGTGAATCATATGCTTGATACTGATACTTCAAATCCAATGAGCATGAAACTCTATAGCCATCAACAGAGCAACCTCGAGACATTGTGCTCGTCCTCCCACGGCGATCTATGTTTTTCAACGTTTGATCAGACTCAGAGATGGAAGTTAGCAAACCCAAGATCATGTCATTTACCCTGGCATGAGCTCAGACATGAAGATTGTACGCACGAGGGAAATCAGGAAACATATGGACTGAGTATGATAGTTAATAAAGGTGAGGCAGACGGAATTTTCTCGATCCTGCAATTATTGTCCAACGGTGATGTTTGCCTCAGAAGATACAACCCCTGCCGAGCGGATTCCGACATGAACTTGGATTTTGCGACACAAGCAGAATATATTTTGCAGCAAGAGAGATCGTTCAATGTTCTCCTTAGAGCACGAAGAATTCCCGGTGGCGAATCCGATCTGGACGATCGCGACATTCTTGACCCGGACATCAATTGCGATGATGCAGGCTTCATAAACCTACTAGACCATGAACCGTTGGTTTATATGGAGGATAGACTGGCCTCAAAGAGGGCTCTTGAGAGGTTTGAGAAGATGAAACTCAAGCTCTATGAGTAAACTTTTATTGCATTCTTGGCTAAATAGTGGAACATAATGGTATAAAATAAACTTGAATACTTTCAGCTGCCAACGAACAAATAAACTCAGCTCATCTGTAGTCTTCAGCGGAAAACAAGCCCTTGGCTCTTCGCATGATTGAATCTTTGTTTGCGTCATAAGGATGATCTTTAGATGGAATCTCTAACACTGCTGGTATTGGTAGCTTATGGGCGTCAATCACGTGTCGAATCATCTCAGCTATGTTCTGATTGATCAATATGATGTCTATATCGCCCCTCTTGACTAGAGCCTTAAACGCGTCTTCTAAATCTTGCACACTAACGTTCTTGTTAACAACAAAAAAGTTCAGGATAGGAATTTTGGTCTTGTTGGAGTCGCCGATTCCCCCCAATAGAAATCCTACACAGGTATCTTCGTCCCCAATTAAACCGATCAATTTTCCCTTCACGGCGGTTAGAAGAGCCATCTTGAAAGCGCTCCGTGTTATCAATATCAATAAATTGGTATGGTTAAATCAAGGGGGACACATCAATTTTATGATACAAAATTTGGAGGATTTACTACAAGTTCTTGTTCCAGATTTCTCGGTTTGGATTATTCAGGCAGTTAGAAAATCAGTGGATTAAATCCTAGGTTTAACATTCGAGCTTCAGATCATTCGCTGGGCCTCAAAAACAAATCTGCCTTCAGGTACGATTTTGCATCCTTTTTTTGATCGAAGTTGGCGCTTCGAACTAAATATCTGTAGTTCATATACCAGATACGCGTAACTTCCTATTCGTTAGTCCATGTTGATATGATGTACACAGGAATAGTAATACGGAATAGTATTACGGCCAAAATAAATATGTAAGCGAGGTCGGAATTATGTGATCACGGAGTCGAGAGCAAATAAAATCCGTGGTGAGCGCTACACATGCGACGAAATTCCTCCACGACCACCATCCACCTGGCCTATCCCTCAACCCTTCCCTTGTCGAGCATTGGATGGGTTGAGCGTGATCACCAAAAGATAAGGAGCGGAGTCTAGAGAGAACTCAAATTTGTAACATCCGTTGTTCAAGTTTATTCCAAAATATTCATGATGAATAGATCATATTTTATGAGGTAAGACTTGTAAATTCATCGATACGGCTGAGATTCAAGCTGCTTCAAACTAATCTAGAAACTCTCTCCACGCTTACAGCACTCACTTTTGGGGCCCAATAGCGAATTGGGGCATACCTATAGCTGCCATCGCAGACATTAGAAAGGATCCGAAGTATATAAGCGGTAAAATGACGCTTGCCCTTTGTGTCTACTCCTTGTTGTTCATGAGATTTGCTGTCAAAGTACAACCTCGCAACATGTTGCTATTCTCGTGTCACGCAACCAACGAAGTCGCACAACTCGTCCAAGGATATAGATTGATCAGGTATCGACAAGATAACCCGAATGCAGAGTGAAATTTGCCTTACAACGTATATTTATTCAGCTGTTTGTGATTTAGATAACTGTGCTAGGGCTGACCGTGAGACTTATGCATCATCTTGTACGCTAAGACTACATCAGATGGACTTATTTCGGGCTTTTGTTGGGCTGCATCGCCGACATAAGGCGCGAGGTAGTGATCGGCTATTGTCTGCGAGCTGCATATCAAGGACGTTGTAAACTTTTCAACTATCTTCTTAGCTTCGGCTATCCCAGATGGTCCAATATTTGAACCGGTTCTGACGGCAATCGACTCAATGAATGAATTGAGTGGTATTGAGTTGTCATAGGCTAGACGGGTATCGTCAGTACCCGAACAAAGACCACTAAGCATGGAAGTGTTGTTATTGAAGCTCGTGTCGTTATTGTTCGAGGGGTAATAAGAATTGGCTGAAGATGAGACGTTTTGGCGCGACGCCGCAGTGGAGATCTTAGACCTAGAATCTTTCCCGAGACTCTTTTTGAGCTGGGTCTGTAATGAAGTGGCCACATTACCGGAAATTTTCTCGTTAAGTAGAGATAATAAAGATGAATTTACGGGGAGGTTGCTGGTGACAGGGTTACGCGAACACTGTGATATATTGATCGTGTTTGTACCTTGAACTGTTTTGATGTTCCTGGACACTGGAGGCTGAGGTTGATTTAGTTGCTGCTGTTGTTGTTGTGTCAAGCCAGCGAGTATACTGAAAAGGGAGCTGGTCGTTGGATTAAAATTTTTCTGAGAAGATGTGTCTTGCGCTTTTTGTTTAGGCTGGGGGCTGATTCTTTGGGCACCTGTGGCTTGCATGAGACTGTGGAGGGATGACATTTGCATGGCTTGCGATTTGGCCATGATCTGTTTAACTTTCTGATTTATCAAAGCGCCAGGCCCTGTTTCGAGCGGAGATCCTCGGGAGGACAAACTTTTTTGAACCAGATTGAGGCCTGACGTTAAATTAGAGGCGCAATTAGCACTTGAGTCGTGCTCTTGCTCACTTGCGGACGGTGATGACAGCTGACCGACTTGCTTCTTTGGGGAATTCTGGTTCCTTCTTTTGGTCGACCAACCAAGCTTGCGCTTCTTGTTCACCTTTCGATTGGCATAGTGAACAAAGAGAACGTGGGTTCGTAGACCTGAGGCAATCGTCCCTGGCGATGGCTCTGCCCGCATTTCGTTGATTTTTTTCCCACAACCTAATACTGGGCATTCGTTTGGGGCAGTCCCGTTGATGACCTGACCCCGCCTGATCTCCTCAAGCGTGCATTCCGTTCTTTCAGCGGGAAGCGTCCAAACATTTGGATCTACATTGCCCTCTTGCTTAGTAAGATCTAATTCTTCCTTGACGTTTTCGTCCGTACTAACTGGACCATCAGCATTGTCGGAGGGGACTAAGTCATTATCACTATTATGAAGCTCACGCTCATAGTCGTCGTAGGATTCGTCGTGTATGTAATTGCCCTCTGTCTTTCCGTCGCTTCCAAAAGTCTCCCTATTCTCGTCGGGCTCTCCCTTAGCAAAAGATTTCGGTGGATCCTCTTCCTCGCCCATGGCAATTTCGGTTGGGTAAATAGAGTTTTCGCACATGATAATGAAAGTTACGTGCAAACGCGGGGGCAGGCTGCTAGCTGTTGCTTGTTTGGCAGTGAAATGTGCCTGTGAGCGAACTCCATGTTTACGGTCAGTTTCTCCCGTGTTTCCCCACCTCTTGCGCCGCTAGACTGCTCAAATTGCCATGGCCGCCACCGCCGCTGGTGGCGCACTCACACAAGCCCAGTGGCCCATAGTCTCGCCCATGGCTGGCCCGGCCAGGGCGAGCCCAATCCAATCTGAAAGCTGCGCGAGAGAGCGCTACAGAATCCAGGCGCTCGCAGTGAGGTTTACCGCCGCTTCTCTTTGTCTAAGGCTAGATATGTTGCATCCCTGTTGGCCTGTCCAGTTTTGTGCTGAGTCAGCTTTCGAGATGGAGGAACTTTGGTTGACAGCGCTCGTAGCGGCGCCGACCCTGAAACACTTGCGAGTGAACAGCCACTCGCCAAATCTGCAGTTGGCTGCTGCTGGGCAAACATTAGGACTTGGCCAACATCTCAGCTAGTCCTGCCAGTTTTTCCCACTTTATATCGCACGTTTCCATCTTTAAATTGCAAAACCGGCTCCACGCTAGTCCTGCCAACAGATCGCACGCAACACACAAGAGGTCTGCTGCGGCTGCGGCTGCCGCCACTGCTGCTGCTGGCCCAACACTGATGCACTAACGTTGCTCGCTCGTTGCCCCGTCCGATCTTGCGATAATGCAGACGAAAATCTATCGCACCATTGCCTATTTGCCCGCTTGCTTCGACCAAAAGACTAGAGATTTCCTACTTGGTCTTAGTCGTCATCGCTCGAGACACTTCTTTTCTGGCTCTAACAGCTAATCACCCTGAACACTTTACCGAATAGCTGCAAACACCACGATTCGTGCCCACTAATCTTGGTGACATTTCATATTAAAACAGCACAACCTAAACTCACGTTGGCTAATCCACGTTATTGAACATAATCTAATCAAAACTTGCGAGAACTAAGTCCAAATGAGTGACAAGAAACCCAACAACGACGAACTGGCCACGGCCATTCTTCGTAACAAGAACAAGCCAAATCGATTGATCGTCGAGGAGGCCAATAATCATGATGACAACTCTGTTGTCACACTATCCCAGGCTAAAATGGACGAGCTTGAGCTTTTTCGGGGCGACAGCGTGCTCATCAAGGGACCTAAAAGAAGGGAAACTGTTTGTATTGTATTGATTGAGGACGGTAATCCAAACGAACGTATTAGAATGAATAGATGCGTAAGAAATAATTTGCGCGTTCGATTGGGCGATCTAGTTAGCGTTCAAGCTGTTCCAGATGTAAAATACGGCAAAAGGATCCATGTTTTGCCAATCGACGATACCGTTGAAGGAATAACTGGTAGTCTGTTTGAAACTTATCTTAAACCTTATTTCCAAGAAGCGTACCGACCAGTTCATAAGGGGGACCTTTTTGTCACTCGTGGTGGTTTACGTGCCATTGAGTTCAAGGTGGTTGAAACTGACCCGTCACCGTTTTGCATCGTTGCATCCGACACAGTTATTCATTGCGAAGGTGCCCCTATCAAGCGAGAGGAGGAGGAAGAGTCAGTCAGCGCTGTTGGCTACGATGACATCGGAGGTTGTAGGAAACAGCTTGCACAGATTAAGGAAATGGTTGAGCTACCTCTGAGGCATCCGTCCTTGTTCAAAGCTATTGGGGTCAAGCCACCTAGGGGAATCCTTTTGTATGGACCACCAGGTACTGGTAAAACCCTTATTGCCCGTGCCGTAGCAAACGAAACTGGCGCTTTCTTCTTTCTAATTAATGGCCCCGAAATTATGAGCAAATTAGCTGGTGAATCTGAATCAAATCTACGCAGAGCCTTCGAGGAGGCTGAGAAAAATGCTCCTTCCATAATATTTATTGACGAACTGGACGCAATCGCTCCAAAACGCGAGAAGACACATGGTGAGGTGGAGCGTCGTATTGTTTCACAGCTTTTGACACTTATGGATGGCCTCAAACAGAGATCCCACGTTATCGTGATGGCAGCAACCAATCGTCCAAATAGTATTGACCCAGCCCTCAGAAGATTCGGTCGCTTCGATCGTGAGGTCGACATTGGAATTCCAGACGCTACTGGCCGACTTGAAGTCCTCCGTATTCACACCAAGAACATGAAATTGGCTGCAGATGTTGAGTTAGAAAAGATTGCAGCCGAATCGCATGGTTTTGTTGGCGCTGATTTGGCTGCCCTATGTTCAGAAGCTGCTTTGCAGCAGATAAGAGAGAAAATGGATCTGATTGATCTCGAAGAGGAGACTATTGATGCTGATGTTCTAAATTCTCTGGCGGTAACTATGCCTAACTTCCGTTGGGCCCTCCAAAAGAGCAGTCCTAGTGCGCTTCGTGAGACTGTTGTCGAGGTACCAAACACAACTTGGAAAGACATTGGCGGCTTGGAAGGAGTGAAGAAAGAACTGCAGGAAATGATCCAATACCCTGTCGAGTATCCTGACAAGTTTCTCAAATTTGGAATGTCCCCTTCACGAGGTGTCTTATTTTATGGACCACCCGGTTGTGGTAAGACACTCTTGGCCAAAGCCATAGCCAATGAATGTCAGGCAAATTTTATTTCTATTAAGGGTCCCGAGCTACTAACAATGTGGTTTGGTGAGTCCGAATCAAACGTTCGTGATGTGTTCGATAAAGCAAGAGCGGCCGCACCATGCGTCCTTTTCTTTGATGAATTGGATTCGATAGCGAAGTCTCGTGGTGGTAGTATTAGTGATGCTGGCGGTGCAGCCGATCGAGTCATAAATCAGATATTAACTGAGATGGATGGTATGGGTAACAAGAAGAACGTGTTCATCATTGGTGCCACCAACCGACCCGATATAATAGACTCGGCTATTTTAAGGCCCGGGCGTTTAGATCAGCTGATCTACATTCCACTACCAGACGAAAAGTCAAGGGAGGCTATATTGAAAGCAAATCTAAGAAAGTCACCTTTGGCACCTGATGTGGATTTGCAATATTTGGCTAAGGTTACACACGGATTTAGTGGAGCCGATTTGACAGAAATTTGTCAGAGGGCTTGCAAGGGTGCCATTCGAGAATCTATCGAACAAGAGATCAAGCGAGAGAAGGAACGTGCCAAAGATGGCGCTGTGGATGCTGCAATGGATGTTGAGGAGAGTGATCCAGTTCCTGAGATTAGACGTGATCATTTTGAGGAGGCTATGAAGTATGCTCGCAAGTCAGTTAGTGATGCCGATATCCGAAAGTACGAGATGTTTGCTCAAACTTTGCAGCAAAGCCGTGGCTTTGGTACCAATTTCAGATTCCCTAGTTCACAGACTACAGGAGCCACTGAACATACGTCAACAGCAACTCCAGGTGGAGGAAATGCGGATGAGGGTGACGACGATCTGTATAACTAGGTTGATGCTAGCAACTTTTCTAGTATTAGGTATCCGGCTGTTTCAGTACCAGTTTTTGGCTGTAAGCACAAATAATCTTGTCATACCTTATCCATGTATTGATACACCGAGCGTTGTTAATAAAGCGATAATTCAGCGACGAGTTCACCGGTAGATCCGATTCGGTTGTGTTATCTTGTCATGCATCACGTTTACATCCATTTTATAATTTGATTCACTCAACTTCCTCCAAGATTTTGTCTATTGCAGGAACTAGAACAAGTTGTGTAATATTGACCTCAGGTTACAAGGGTAAATTTTTGCATTGCTCATCGGATTACCGGGCTAGACAGGATGTTGTACACACTCGCACATGTATAGGCAAGATGAAGTTCCTGCATAGAAAAAGTATGCGGAATTCAGAACCAAAGATAAATACAACATGGCTAAAATAAATAGAGTTCAAATCACTAGAGCACACGCCTCCACCGTCTGCATCTACCTATCATGGGGCAGCCTGTATATCACCGCTCATTTTTGTGCTTACGAAATCACTAATGAGTTCGCATCTAGTTCGATTATAGAAGGTGACCATCCAAAGTGAACAATCCAAAAGTGTTTGCAAGATGCGCACAAAATGGATCATGTGTGCCCTTGGAACACCCGGACAGTCGAAGCAGTCCAAACATCTTGTGGTCTCGCGCAGTGAAGGAGAGTTGAAGGCTGTGTCCATCGTAGATAAGCCGAAGCTTGTTCAGACTCTATCCAAGGAGGCTCAAAGAGGAAGCGGCAGGAGGAAAAGGACTCACTTGTGTGAGAGCTCAACAAGTTTTGTTGAAAAGTTCAAGGCAGCCAAAGACGAAACACATTGTCCATGTCATGTTCATTGTTTTTCATCTTATTTTTACCTTGTGGTTCAGTGGTTCATAAATGCACGCAAAAAGTTTTTGACACGGTAATGGCGCGCATCCTTATTGATGGCCAGTCGTCATATTTTCATGGGCTTGGCTCAAATCTAATGACGCTGATGCATTGTTTCACTTAAAAGAGAAGCCTGTGAGATCTTCCGTTGCCTTTGTCGGCCAATGGCGGCTGCTTCATGCACTAGCTGCCCCTGATGTCGGCGCCAGAGCAGCGCTGCCGCCGCCGCCACCGCCACCACTGCTACTGCCGCCTTTGAAACCAACGCCTGCTTTGAATTTCCTCCCGCCGGTGATAATGGCGACGAGGCCAAAAACAACAAAACAAATTAGCAACTTAGCCACTCTGAAGGATTCAACTTCTTTACAGGGCGAAGCCAAGAGAGGCACCGCCTGAAAGTAGCACAATAATTGGAGAGGGCTCAAAGTTTATAAAGCCAAGTCAACATATAGCGGACCGAGCCCACCAGATCCAGGTTCATGCCAAAGTTAGAGTCCAGGGCCGGAACGAAACGGAACTGTTCGGGTGCTCATCTCCAGTGTGACTCTGGCCATTTTCGCCAGCCGGCTTCGTCTGTTTTGGCTTCGAGGATGTGTATAAATATATCTATCTGTTCTAATGTAAAAAATTATTCTTGCTTCAGTTTACCTCCAGTCTCAATTTCAAACCCCCACTCTTGTGCGTAGGATGTGCTCCAAAAGGTAAAGTGAAAACTCATACAGATACACTCCGGGCCCGTAACCTGTAATTAAATGGATCCTCAAATTGATTTAGAAAACTACAACCTCAAACCGGACGAGCGAGTTAGATTAGAATGATTTTTTCCGCTCTACCATCTCTACCTCCAAGTTTGACTCGATTCCGCCATCTGTGCTCTCTCGTCTTCTTGCTAGCAAAGGATGCGCCGCTTTAAGCAGCCCGATGATGTCGTTTCTGGAGCCGGTGGGCAATCGGTGCTGTTGCTGTTGTTGTTGTCGCTTCCATCGGCCATTCAATCAATCAGCCGATCAATCAATCGATAATAAGGCGCGTCCGAAGCCCAACTTGCTCTTGCTCAACATTCACCTGCCCGACGCTGCTAGAGCCCGTAAATTCAGCTAGTTCGAGTAATAGTTTTGACCGATAATAACAAAACAACAGCAACAATAATAATCATGAAGATAATTATGCTCATAATTCACCATTATTGATTTTGCCTCCCTCTCTCGTTCGTTCCTAGCCGCTCATACCTTTCGACTTCTCTCAAGGCTGGTGATCGCTTGCCCTCCCGCACTCGCCAAGCTCTTAACCTGTAAATATTGTTACAAACTTTGGTACGCCAGAGCAAGCGGGTTGCATGCCTGATGAATAGCTCGACTAATAGGTGGACGGATGATTGGTCTTCTTGACCATGGTGGTCGGCTAACGAGCGCGCAACTTTGCTTGCTCTTATCTGGCAGAGCCATCGTTGTCGACAACTGGGGTAGCTTATGGCACGCCAAAAAGTAATTCTTTCCCTCCTCCCCAGATTAATTCAACTCTCCAAAGAAACAACCTAGTGTGTCAAGGGATGCTTCAAACATTTTCTACCGCGGCATTTGCAGCAATAAATTGCATTGCAGTTCCTTGCAACAGAGAAAAGCCACACAATGGGCCATAAAGGCTGTGAGTCCCTACTTGCCCCGTTGGGTCTTGCATAATATAGGCGCGTCAGTGGCGGTCAATTCAAAAAGAGGCGCGCAAGATGCTCGTTTGTCTGCCAGCGAACAGGCTCAAACCGAGGATTATCAGTTTGTCGCTGAGTTAACGGTAGACAGCTCGCCTACCTGGTGTTTACTTTGTTGCCAGCTCCACTGGATTCGAACAAAACGCGAATTATTTTGGCCCACTATGAGCCAGCTAAACAAGCAGACAAAGGTCGGTTAGCGAATGGTAAGTTTTGGCCAGAAGATTGATGGTTGTCCAGTTGGCTCTCTTTTAGTTTCGTCGGCATCATCATCATCGTCAACCTTAATCTTGATCTCGTTCATTTTGAGGAGGAGCCATTCTTGAATTAAAGCAATGTGTTGAATTTAAGCAATTTAACACACTTGCAAACTAGGAAACAATTCGTCTCAGGTTTCCACCTGTAAAGCTGTAAGCGTAGGTAGACTGAGGGACGAAATATGTATGCTGTCCATGTATTTTGCTAGGCCTAGTTGGCCGCAGAGCAAAATAACAGGTATCAAATGGGAGCTAGTGTTGCTGCCAGTGTGTGTGTGTGTGTGTTGGCGCTGCCGTTTGAAATGATTCTAATGATGATGATGATCTCGCTGCAACTTCGAGGTCATTGATCGGCCTGGCAAAGAGAGAAGGGAGGACGAAGGTAAAGATAGAGAGAGTCTGCCCAACTTTCGCTTCCATAATTTGCGATGAATTTGGAGTGGCCGAGGGGGAGCGGCCGCAGTCGAACGCAACTATGGCCTGTGTCATGTTAGAGGGGAATTTGAGGCTCGCACAGTTCAATTTTGGGCCAAACTTTTGCCTAGGATCGGCAACCATTTGCCGTTTTGCCAGCTTTGGCCCAGTCTAGCCAGCTACAACTGAGCCTCTCACGAACCTATAAGCACCGGAGGCTCCTCAGGCGCTAGCTTGGCCAGATTGCCTCGGGGTCTCTTTGGAGCCCCCGTGCAGCTGGCCCGTTTTGGTTTCGCTTCGGTTTAGAGCGTGTTTACGTTAGTTTGATTCAAACGTAAACAAGCTCGATTAGGTTGGTATTGTTGCTGCTCCAGTTTAGTTTGCCAGTTTAAAAGTCACGAATTTTCGCCAACGACCAGATTGAATTACAAAATCAAGCCAGAGAGAGAAGGAAGATGGATGAGAATTTGGGGGCCAATGGAGCGCTAGTTGGGTGCTAAATTTACGCTCACTAACTCTGAGGGGGCAACATTAGCGCGAGAGCGCTTAATTGATCGCATTTGAGAGATTAGGTGAGAAGTTGGCCTGTCCCATTCTCGTTTGCTATAAATCCATCGATCTTGAGCGTGCCTCTCCCTCTCTCTCTCTAGATTTCGCGCACCTGCTAACCTGGAAACGGGGCAGCCTCAATTTAGATGGCTCGCAAGCGACGGAAGTGGCGCCCAACTGAAGCGCGTAACGAAATTCGAGATCTAAAACTGGAGCAATCGCCTTGTCGCGAAAAGGAGATTACTTTCGCTCAGCAAACAGCGGCAACATTGAAGAAGGGAAGCAGCGAGGCCGGAAACCAGCCAAGCGGTTGGAGGGCCAATTGATTCGGCTAATGATGATTTCATTCATGATCCTTATGGTCCAGCGAGCGGATGAATAAAGTTGTCACCAGATTGGAATGGATTCTTGTGGCTGGCGCTCGGTGAGGGAGCAACATTGAGCGGCCACAAGGATGATTTGTGCCGCAAAAGTTTGTGCTTGTGTGATGACAACATTAGGCCAACAGGAGAGTGGCGAACAGGAGCCAAAGTTGCGCAACAATGCAAGTCTTCCTGTCCCTTCCACTCGACCGCTAACTAAGCCGCCAACAATGGATATGGATTTTAGGCCGCCAGCCCGGCAGAGAGCTAGAGGACGATTTGCATTTGGTCTGGTTGTTGGAAGTTGAAGGCAAGCGAGTCAGACACTTGCACCAAGTAACTGGCGCAATGGTTGCTCTTGTTGTGGGGCTTCTTGGCAAACTTGGGCCAAGTCAGCTTAGGCCAAGGGGACAAATTGAGAGCCAAACTCGCCTTGGCCTATGTTGCGCGAGCCCATAGCTGGCCAATGGGAGCGGCAAATGGATACTGGCGGCGATGGACAATGAGAATGACAAATGGTCCGTGCGCTAGCTCTCAACAAAATGGCCCGGCCTGTTTGTGTTGGCTTTCGGGCTTTGGGCCGAGTAGGAGGAGCTTGAGTGGGGCGCAATGTTGCTTGAGTTTTGGTTAAAATGTTTGCCAACCACGAGCTAGCATTTGGTTGCGTTCATTAGCATTGAGCGGCGACTTATTTGCAAGCGGCCGAGTTACGTAACATTAGTCCAGCCCAGCTGGACACCGGCCGGCCGGCCGGCCGGCTCGCCTCCAAACCAATCGGCCGCCGGTCAGCGTTACCATCGGCGCCCGCTCGTCCGATCGGCCGCCCAATTGTGGCAACAACACACGGCGGCGGCGGCGGCGCTCGCAACACAATTTGTCATCGCTTTCTCTTCCGCCTTAACGCGGAAATCCGTCATGCACTCGCCCTATGCGCTGGCCAGAGTTGCTCGCCGACCCATAATGACCGGCCAATAGTGCGGTTGTTGCATGGGCCTAACTGGGGCCAATATTTCATTCTCATCCCTCGAGCGCGTCTTGTTTTGGCAACAATGAGCCGGCCGCTTGGTTGCGGGCAGCCGCTGCCCGTGGAGTGCTGGAGCCAAGCCCAGTGGGCTAAATGCGAGCTCTGGCTCGGGGAGCCGAGCAGCCAACCAGGTGCACCTTGATTTGTGGCGCGCTCTCTATCTCTCGGCCGAATCAATTAGAAGCCAGCGGCATGACAACAAGCGGCCCGCGTGTGGGCTCCCACTCGACTGGCCGAGCAAACTTGAGGGCGGGCTACAATTTGACACATGGTTGCGCCAAATCAAGCGCCAGTCGCTCGAGCAGCTTGGCCCCGGCCAGGCACGCGATCTGGAGCGAGCCTCTTTGCGGCGCCCGCGAGGTTTGCCCAAAGCGGCCGAGGCTGCCGTCGCCGCTTGTTGAAGGTGGCTGCAATTCATGCCTGCTTCCTGAAAGCCAGCCGTCGGCGCCATTGCGAGCGATCTGGTCGCGTTGCAAAGTCGATCATGACGAGAGCAATCGAAGCGACAAATCGACTAAAACAATCCACTCAGACTCTGGCTTCCAACACAACCGGCGCTCTCCTGTCACGCCTAACAAACGCACACAAACACGAGCCCGAACCCACACGAGCAAACGGACGCAAACACGCACGGGCCGTTCCTGCTCGCGCCCATCGCCTCCCCTGTCTGTGCGAGCGATCGCGCGCCGGAAGTTGAGGGCCAACAATCGTATTTTGGGCGCTGATTCTTTCTAATCTTCGCCGGCGCATCCAAAGTGGAGGGAGCAATTATGATCCGTCTAGGCCGGCGGCAAGCGGCGCCAGATAGAGATTGCTTAGGCTTTGCTAGGCCAGCAAGTTGTGGCGGCACAACAACAAACAAATGTTCATGACACGATAATTAACAATGGATGTGATTCCATCGCCCAAAACATTGGACTCACCCGCCGCGTGTACTTGCACGGCCATTGTTTGCATGGGAGAAACTTTTGGGCTCGCCATCGCTCTTTTGTTTGCCCGCTGCTCTTGGCCTCGTTGACTTGGGCCTGCCGGTGTTGCCGGTTTTACCAAGAGAGGGGAAAATCGATTACCCTAAACCGGCGCTCAGCAAGCACCTCATTTACATAAAACCAATGCACTTTTTTCCTAGCAAGCAGCGCCCTGCCACTAGATGGCGCCTCGCAAGCGACTTTCAAGGTGCATGTGCGCGCATGCTGTCCCGTACTGCGCACACCGGCTGCAGCGCGTACTCTCACCGCTGATTGCTCGAGAGAGGCCACTCAATACAATGTTCTCACACACAGCCAAAGGAAACCGAACGACTTTCAGACAGCAAACTCGAACAATTTCAACAACTTCGGCCACCACATACGCAAAAACAAACGCCGAAGCCATTCTACCGCTGACATTGGAGCAGCCCGTAACCAAAGCGCCAAGACCCCACAAGCAAGACTAAAACTGACCAAGCTCGGCGCACATGCACCACCACCAGTTCAGTCCGGCCGCCGCCGCTGCCGCCGCCGCCGCTGCAGCAGCCGCAGCGGCCGCCACCTACCCCAGCCACCAGTTCTACGCGCACCCAGACCTCGCCGGCCACCACCTAGACCAACACCAACTCCACCACCACCATCACCACCACCACCCAACCCACAACCAGCACCACCATCATCACCAACTGCAGCAGCAGCAGCAGCAGCAGCAGCAACAGCAACACCAGTCGCACCATCACCAGCAGCACGCGATGCACGGC